>WBZU01000788.1_pt1 | contig 25903 bp, 18 predicted proteins | sample 5204311 | NCBI WGS metagenome assembly WBZU01 (sample SAMN12344359, study PRJNA552823) | activated sludge metagenome | biome: Activated sludge suspended growth; feature: Nitrification reactor; material: Wastewater; isolation source: activated sludge from nitrification reactor of wastewater...
GGCGACTCCGCCGGGGGCATTAGGCGTCACTAACCTGGCTTCAGAAGGAGTTGTTCCTTTGCGGAGCCTTTCAAGGTCCGGAGTGGCCATCTTCTGCGGATGCCTATTATTCTTTGCATGGTGGATCGCAACTTTTCCAGTATTTTCCGTCTTTCTTGGTATTTTAATGGTTGGCTATGGTGTTCTCCTCTGGAGTCGCCCACACCTTATGCTTGCCGTCCTTCCTGCCGCCATCGCATTGCTTGATTTCGCTCCTTGGTCGGGTCGATATTTCTTTGACGAGTTCGATCTAATGCTTTTCATAAGTCTAGTGATCGGATATTTGCGAACTCCCCCGGTTATGGCGCGTTCCAAACAAGACAGGCTATACATATTTGCACTCTGGCTGTTTGGGCTTTCTTGCCTTTGCAGCGTATTCGTGGGGATTTTCCCTTGGAAACCTATGGATGCGAACTCGTTTTCCCACTATTACAGTCCTTTTAACACCCTTAGGGTTGCGAAAGGTTGGTTATGGGCTTTCTTGCTTTATGGCCTATTTGCACGATTTGCGTCTGAAGGACGAAAGGTGGCCCGATTGTTTGCCTTAGGGATGGCTGGCGGGGTCACCGGAACAGTCAGTTTAGTTATCTGGGAGCGTATCGCTTTTCCTGGTTTTTTGAATTTCAGTGATGTCTATCGTGTTACCGGTCCGTTCTCGCAGATGCATATCGGTGGTGCTGACCTTGAAACCTATCTGACCATCGCTGCCCCGCTTCTAGTAATGTTGTTCTTCGAGCAAGTTTCCATTTGGCTGCGAATTGCTTATGCATTGCTGCTGCTGGGTGCAACGTACGGAGTAATGGTGACGTTTTCCAGAGTTGGCTATGCAGGTTTTGGTGTCACATTCACCCTCGGCTTGCTTGCTGCAACGATAGCTCGTTCTCGCATTTGGCCGCTTGGCTTGTTTAATCGTGTGGCGATCTCATCCATGCTTTTCTTGGCTGTCCTTGGTATTGCTATACCCATTACCATTGGACCGTTTGCCCAGGAACGTATGGCTATGGCTCGGGCCGACCTTATGGCTCGGCAAAACCACTGGAATGCAACTCTATCGATGCGTGACTCAGGTTGGGCTACAGCAATTCTAGGGATGGGGATTGGCCGATATCCCGACACTCATTTTTGGCGCAGCAATGAAGAAAAAGCAGGATCTTATTGGCTTGAATCCGAGTCAGAAAACACTTTCGTCAAACTCGGTGTTGGTGGTGCGACGTATGTTGAGCAGTTCATATCGCTCCAACCAGATACTGATTATTTTGTTGAATTGAGCGCGCGAAGCCTTGCGTTAAACGCTCAGCTGACACTATCAATTTGCGAAAAATGGCTTTTAACCTCCGCACGGTGTTCATCCGAAAAAATCAATTTCAGCGGAGATGGTGGCTGGAAGTTAGTCAAAACACACATCCAATCCGATAAGTTGGGAGTGGGGCCGTGGTATGCACGCCGTCCAGTTAAATTTTCGGTCGTTAACTCCAGTCCATCTGCAAGCGTCGAACTGGATAATATTAAGATTACTGATGCCCAAGGCGTGAATCTTTTAGAGAATGGTGATTTCTCGCAAAATATTGATCACTGGTTTTTCTCGGTGGATAACGATCTTCCATGGCACGTCTGGAGCTTACCAGTTCAAATATTATTCGATCAGGGCTGGCTTGGCGTGATGACGTTTGGCCTATTTGTTATCCTCGGACTGTGGCGTGCCGGACGTCAAGCGTGGAGAGGCGTCGTTGAGGCAGGTGCCTTTATGTCCGCTGGAATTGGCTTTTTAGTCATTGGGACATTGGATAGTCTTGTTGATAGCCCACGTCTGTTGCTCCTTTTTTTGCTCGTAATATGGTTATGTTGGAGTAGTCCAAGTTTACCTAGGCTACGAGGTCATTGATTGATTTTTAAAAGACCTGAACGTTCCGCGGTGGGATTGACGGGTGGGCGCGCAAGTCAAATCTTGTATTGCTCACGGGCATAGTGTCGGAATTTTTTACATCAATCCTAATGGACTGAATTTGCATGTTCGATAGTCTATTGTTTTGTTGGCTTATTGTTATTATTAGATTTTCGGTATGAAATTTGCTTGATATATGTATATGCTCAGCAGTGACTACCTATGCCGTCTTACAAAACTGGCTGTAGCCACACTGGTGCACATTGTTTGATGCCTAGAATTAGGTTGCGTTAGGTCTTTAGTTGAGAAAAGGAAATAAAATGAAAAAATATGCCTTAATGTTCGCAATGATGTTGAGTTGTACTGGTGCTGCAATTGCGGCTTGCCCAGGTAATGGCTACTTGTCGGGGAGTCGGGTAAGTAGTCTATTGAGCGGGCAAACGGCTTGCTCGCCAGCCAATTGTATCGGTAGCGGTTCAAGTGCAAACTGTCAATGGCAAGAGACTCATCAAGGAATAGGCGCTGGAAGTCTAATTGAGCAGCACACGGGTGCTCCGGGGGATCCCGTTGAAACGGTTGGGAGCTGGAGCGTTTCAGCCAATACAGGAATAGTTACACATAATTATGGTGCAGGCGGAAGTTATCCTTATTCCGTCAATGATAATAAAGATGGAACCTACTCCTTTTGTGGATCTAACGGAGAATTCAGATTTACAGTTAAAGTCGGTCGCTGTTAATGCCTGCGCGGACTTAATAAGATCAATGGCCATCTTAATTTCGTCGTTGGTCCTAGGTATATGATGCAGTTTTTTATTATGCATGATCTCAAAATAAATCGATTCTATTAATGACAAGTTGCATCACGGATAGCCTTGTATTCGGCAAGCCTCGCTTCAATGATTCCTCGTTGATTAAAATTGGTAGTCGTGACGGTATAGAAGCCGCTTGGCGAGAAGCTTTTCTACGTTTTGGAACTAACGCGCCAGAGCAGGTTTCAGGAGATTTTTCAGTTGCAATTCGCTTGCTCGATGATGGTGCTTTTCTCGCGGTAGACCGTTTCGCAATCCGGTCGCTCTGTTACCGCCTGGTCGGCAAGAAACTACTATTCGCCGAACGTGCCGACCAACTTGTGGATGCAAGTACGGAAATCGATTCGCAGGCAATTTTCGACTATCTATACTCGCACGCTATTCCGTCGCCTAGAACTATTTTCAAAGGTATCTACCGTGTTCCACCTGCCCATTTCGTTTTGTACGAAAATAATCAGTTGACCATAGCACCTTACTGGATTCCAACCTTTGAAGAGACTTCACAACCTTCGTTTAATCAATTATGCGAGGAATTTAGAACACTTTTGCAAAAGGCAACCAATCGCCAACTGAATGGCGGAAAGGCGGGATGCTTTCTGAGCGGTGGTACTGATAGCTCCACTGTCGCCGGTATGATCGGTCTGGCAAATGGCGCGCCAGCAGCAACGTATTCCATTGGTTTTGAGGCAGAGGGCTATGATGAAATGGAATTCGCTCGAATAGCGTCAAGCCACTTTAAAACAGATCACCACGAGTATTACGTTACCCCGGAAGACTTGGTGCGTAGCATTCCCATGGTAGCTGCCAGCTACGACCAGCCCTTCGGTAACTCTTCGGCCTTGCCGGCCTATTACTGCGCAAAGATGGCCAAGGACGATGGTGTTACTCGCATTCTGGCTGGGGATGGTGGCGATGAACTCTTTGGCGGTAACTCACGTTACGCCAAGCAACGAATCTTCGACTGGTATCAACATGTTCCCGGAGCAATTCGCACTGGGCTCATTGAACCGCTATTGGGTACAAGCCTCGTCACCGGTTTTCCATTGGTGCGCAAAGCAGCCAGCTACGTTGAGCAAGCTAGTGTTCCTATGCCAGATCGTTTGCAAATGTATAACCTGATTACCAGGCTAGGTATTGAGCAGGTACTAAGTAAAGATTTCTTGGAGAGGGTTGATATCTCCTCCCCCTTGCTACACCAGCGCAAAGTATGGGCCGGGGCGCGAACCATCAGCAATACGAATCGTGAATTAGCATTTGACTGGCGTTATACCTTGGCCGAAAGTGATCTGCCTAAAGTGTGTGGAACAACACGCCTCGCTGGCATAGATGTGGGCTTTCCAATGCTCGATGACGACCTTCTGGCGTTTTCGATGCGCCTGCCTATCGACTACAAGCTCAAAGGGCAGAAGCTTCGCTGGTTCTTCAAGGAAGCACTACGCGGATTTTTGCCTGATGAAATTATTGTCAAGAAAAAGCAGGGGTTTGGACTTCCCTTTGGTGTGTGGCTTACTCGCCACGATGCGTTAAGAAAGCTTGCCAGAACCTCGGTTATGGGATTGGTTGATCGGGGAGTTTATCGCGGCGAATTTGTTGAACAACTCTTTAACAAGCAACTGCAAGAACATCCTGGCTACTATGGTGAGATGATCTGGATATCAATGATGCTTGAGCAATGGTTATTGAATCATAGAACGAATTATTCGATCTGACGAAAGTGTAATGCTGGGCAGCGGCTATATCGCAATAAAATAACTGAACGGGGTAACATTGCAGTATGTCTCAAACATTTAAATTTAATGCCAATCAGTTCAAGTGTTGATGGAGCCTGCAACTGTCTGGATTGCGTTTTAAAATTCATTGGCTAAGGAAAGTTCGGAGCGCATTATGAAAATTTCTCGTTTAACTGATAATAAATCAATAGGAAATTCATTGCGGTTAGCTCGGGGGGGGGTAATGACAGCCTCCATTTCTCTGGCGTTTACTTGCTTGGGTTCTACTTCTGCAACAGCAGCAGCCGATTTGAGCTATCTCCAGGGATTGTTAGCTTCAACTCCCGAGGGAGGTTGGGTTCAGGTAAATACGAATAAATTTTCTGATGCATGGCCCTCTACTCTGGATGGAGGCGTGCCAAATTCAGATCCAGCGGCCATTGTTCATGCTTGGAGTTCTTTTGCTTGGGACTCGGCTCGTGGCGACCTACTGCTTTTTGGAGGAGGCCATGCAAACTATGCCGGTAATGAAATGTACGTATGGCAGGGTTCAGATGGTGCTTGGACACGCGGGTCTCTACCTAGCCGCCTTGAACGTTACGGTACAACATCCACCTTTTTTACGGTGGACAATGCTGCTCCACAGTCCGCCCATACTTACGATAACAATATTTATGTTCCTGTAAACGACATGTTTGTCACATTCGGTGGTGCGGCATTCAATTCAGGAGGGGTGTTCACCGTAAAAGGTCCGGATGGCAAGCCAACACCGGCTGGGCCGTGGATGTGGGATCCCAATAAAGCCGATCCTAACAAGGTCGGAGGTACTGATGGCTCCGGCTATAACCTCGCTTCACAAGGTGGCAATATGTGGTCCAATCAGTACGGAAAATGGGTTGGCGATCGTGGATCTGATTATCTTGAAGGATATACCGCATATCGCAAGGAAAATGGGCGCGACGTAATTTATGTGACGGGTGCTGGTGGAGGCGGCTGGCCTTCGCTATTTCGGTATGAGCTTGGAAATGTGCGTACGGGAGAAATTGGCTCTTTTGAAAAGGTGGCTGTTGCTTGGAATGCCCCAAGCTTTCAAGGCACAGCAACTATAGATACAGCCAATGGGCTGTTCATTAGAACAACAAGCGTAAATGGTTTCTCGATGGGCTTTGGGGTGTGGGATCTCGCAAAATCTAATGCTGCCAATCCAGATGCGAATAGGGATATTGCAATCAACCTAGTCAATAAGGATGGTACACCGTTCGTCATGAATGTTGATTTTGGGATCGATTTTGATTCCAAGAATGGCAAGATTTTAATGTGGGATGGCCGTGACAACGGCACGATCTGGGAGACTGAAGCTGCTTATGATGGTTCAGGGAAGCTATTAACCACATGGGTCGTAAAAAAAAGCATAAGCGTGACGATTGCTCAGCCAGATGGGGATTTTCAGACAGGTGTGTTGGGTAAGTGGCATTACGTCGATGATTTAGACGCATTTATTGCCTTAGATGAATACGACCATTCGACAGCAGATGCGGCAGTTTGGCTTTACAAGCCATTTTCCGTTACCGATGCGCCAACAGGACCTGTTCCGGAACCAGCTAGTTGGCTCATGTTGCTTCTAGGATTTGCTGCGGTACAGCGAATCAGCAATCGTAATTCAAAGGACTGTTAATATCGCCTAGTGAAAATAAAAGATTGGCCTTGGTTGCTGATGAAAGTTGGAGTGCAAATAAGAAAGCCTGTTTCTCTCGTGTACTAGGCATTTCAGTTTAATTGTTTAATATTAATTCGTGAGCCAGAATTTATATTATCGTTTTGGCTTTTGGTACTGATTCCGAGTACATGCCGGTAATTTTATCTTTATATCTTGATCTTGTTAGATTTTTGGCTGCTGCCGGTGTTCTTTTTGAGCATATTTCCTCTAAACCGATTACATCGGGGGTCTTTTGGTGGAGACTTGGTAACTATGGAGCGGTCGGCGTTATAATTTTCTTCGTTTTGTCAGGGTATGTTATAGCGTACGTTTTATCCACTAGAGAAAATAGCATTGGCCCATATTTTTCGAATCGAATATCTAGACTGTATTCGGTTGCACTCCCAGCTTTAATTTTGACCTTCACTTTAGATTCAGTCGGAATTTTTATTAATCCCGATTTTTATCAGATGAAGGCTGTGCTTTGGCGACCTGAAAGCTGGTCTGGCTATATTTCATCGATTTTCTTCTTAAACGAGTATCAGATTTTTGATTTTGGTGGTATATCGCCTGGCACAAATGGCCCGTATTGGTCCCTGAGTTTCGAGGCGACTTATTACCTAGTTGCAGGGGTGGCCATTTTTTTGCCCCTTGTGAGATCTTTGCCTGTAGTAGCTATCATTCTGGTAATTGCTGGCAAAACAATTGCCGCACTGTTGCCAGTTTGGATGCTAGGCTATTTTTTATACAAGTCTGCGTCTAAGTTAAAATTAAAAGCTTTTACAGCAACTGCTGGCTTTTTTCTCAGCGCATTTTTATTGGTGCTGCATCCATCAATTGTTGACCAATTGCCTAGTGATAATTTTGGTTTTTATTTTCCGTGGGGGCGCGCGGCATATAACAGAAATTTGGTGGCAGATTATGTTGTGGCTATCCTGTTCGGGGTTCATGTGTTGTCAGCGCAAAATATTGCGCAAAGATTTGGAGAGCGAAATTATTCCTGTGCTGCGGCAATACGCTGGATTGGTGGGCTAACCTTCCCTTTGTATTGTATTCACTATCCTGTGCTTTGCTTTCTAAGAGCTGTTAGTCCGTGGGGCATGGATACTTGGGAAAACGCGTTTTTTTTACTTATATTGATGTCGCTAAGTGTGGTTCTGGTCGGCAGTTATTGTGATAATTTAAAAATGAAATTTAGATATAACTTTCATAAATTTAAAGCAAATTAATCATAGGTTTACAGGTTTTTAAGGTTTTTCCGGACGATCTTCTGTTTTTTGTGGAATTTCTTTCCACTTTCCAGCTTTTTTTAATTTGTTGCGTAATCCAGGGAGAGGGAAGCCCGCCTCATACGCGCGGTGTGCAAGTTCAAGGGACCTATCAAAGTCTTTGAGTTCGAAATAGGCGAGCCCCAAGTTGTAAAGAACGTTCGTGTCGTCTCCTGATAGTTCTAGAGATGCTTCAAGTTTCTGAATACCTTCTTTCGGTTTTCCAGAACGAACAAGATATGAACCAAAGAGCATTTTTACTGTTGTGTCATCAGGTTGAAAAGCTTCTGCTCGTTCTAACCAGCAGCTAACAGAATAGATCATCTCTGGGGGGGGATTACGCTTTGTCTGTTCAGCAAAGCGAATTGTGGCCATAAGAGCACGGGGATGATTCGGAAAAGCCCGAAGGGTATATGCCAAATCGCCCCCCGGTGTAGACGCTGTACTTCCTCCGCGCAAGGTTTCAACTTTGCTAGTGAAATGAAATTTTTCAACGATAGATCGTTGTGACGATTCAGCTTTTCTGTAATCAAATGGTCCGTAACCATTCGCTAGTTCACCGCAGACAGGTGACAAAGACTGCGCATAACAATGCGTTGTGGTCACCAAAATGATGGCAGGTAATAGTTTGAACTTGGCTTTGGCTATCATGTGATGTCTTTGGGTGCAAAAACGTTTAATAAAATTTATCTGACCAGCCATTTAATTTGCTTTGTCAGATTAACAGTAAGTGAGAAAACGATTGAGCTTATGAAAACAATCGATGGGAAAATATAAGGGTTTGTAAGTGTTATAAACTCCGGTGATTTTTTGCTGATTTCAATTATCGCGTCGATAAATATAAAATGAACAAGGTAAATCCCCAAAGTTAACTTTCCGATAAATTCTAACCTGTCTAATCGGAAGGAGGTGGGGGATTTTTGAGTTATGCAAATCATGGCGGCCCCAATGCCCATCAGGTAAGTACTGAAGCAGTAATCCTGTATCTTTGATACGTCGTATTTTATATTTAAGATATTCAATTCAATGGCTTGTGCGATGAATCCGGTTAATAAAACTACTAATCCATAGCGCGGCGATGTTCGTCGGGGGCAAGTTATTGATAAATAGTAACCAGTAGCAAAAAAAATTAATCCAAAAAACGGCCCGTCTCTGGTATTGATGTCGATTTCGATACCGTATGGAGTATTTGAATAGGACTTTCCAAGAACTCCGATAACATAAAGTAAGATTGATGCGACATATAAAACTGGCGTTATCTTGTTTTTAACGAAAACGCTTGAGATTGAAACGCAAATCAATAGGCTTGGTAAAAACCAAAGGTGACTTTTGCTGCCTTCCAATATAAGAGTAAGCGGATGAGTCGCGAAACTGGATAGATTCCAATATGTTTGTTTAATGAGATTTAATATGGTGTCTTCTTGGTTGAGAAGAGGTATTATTCGCATGTAGGGAGTTGAATATATTACAGTCCAAGAGATGAAAAGTAGGGAAAATCGTAGAGCGTATTTTTTCCAAACTAAAAATATATTGTTCTTGTCTGATATTGACTTTCCCCAAAAGAATCCGGATATGGTAAAAAAAAATGGTACGGCAAATCGTGAAAATTGATTGATTAGTAGTGCAGGACTAGAACTGCTATAGCCTTCTAATTCTGTGAATGATATTGGCATTGTGTGTATTAATATAACCGCTAACGTTGCGGCGATTCTCATTGGGGCAACGCCTATCATTCGATCTTGCAACAGAACTCTCCAAAGTCAATATGTGTTGTTTTTTTTCTGTGACCAGCGTTTAACCCACTGGTTATAGCTGCAGGGCAAAATTGCTTTGCGCCAGGTTCCCAATATAAAACCAAGATTTCTGAAAATTCTAAACTCTGCACTAAATTTGTTTTTATTTAAACTAAATATACGGATTATGTCTTGGGCTAGTTGCAATATCATCCATTTTGGAATGTAAAACTTAGATAAGCCTTTTATGGCAGAGTTTTCTTCTCCAACAGGAAAGCCTGATTTGAATGCCCATCTTCTAAAATATTTTTTTGTTAGGCATTTTGAGTCGATAGGCGCAAATACTACAATTTCTGGTTCATAAGCTATTTTTACCCCTTTTTTGGCACACCTTTCTCCAAATTCTTGGTCCATGTGTCTGTAGTGCTCGGTAGAGAATAATCCTACCCTCTCGAATAGCGACTTTCTAGAAATTAAATTGGCACCAGCGGGCGCGTATCCTAACGGTGGTGGCGAGATTCGATTGGGTCCAAGATTTATTGCGCCAACAACTGCAGACATCGAGTCATCAAACCAAACTGGAGGTGATTTGTCTGGCCAATTTACCTCAGTTTTTCCACCACATAGATCTATGTGTTCATTGGTAAATGTCTGGATTATTTTTTTTATCCAGTCAGACGGCAAAATTATATCATCATCTGTGAAAGCAATTATTTCTCCATTTGCTGCTGAAATTCCATTGTTTAGGGCGAATTGTTTCCCTTGGATTGGTTCAAAACGGTATTGAATATTTTTATTTGCGAGTTTGTTTGAGAATTTTTCTACAACAGCTTTAGTATTGTCTTCGGAATTATTGTCGACCACAATTACTTCAAAGTCGTGTTCTGGTGAAACTATTTGATGCGCCAAAGAGTCTAGGGTCGTTTCAAGTAATTGTGAGCGGTTCCAAGTGCAAATAATTACGGTCACCAGATTTGTCTTGGGCATGTTTTTTTGCTGATGCTAATTAGATTATGTGCTTTTTGAAATTATTTATATTTGATATAATTCGTTTTAATAACAAATTATGTTTTGTTTTTGTTTCGGATTCGGATATTGATTTATAATTAAATACGTATTTTTCTCGCAATATTTCAAAATCGTATGTGTTGCTAGCGTAATTTAAGGCTGCCGCACAATTTTTCTTTAGTTCCTGACGCTTATTAACTGCCAGTACTTTTGCCAACTCACCTTGTTTATTCATGTTTACAAATGTGCCGAATTTAATAATGGATGTTTGGTTGGGATGGTTGGTAGATATTACTGGTAAGCCCATAGCCATGGCCTCAATGTAAACGATGCCGAAGGTTTCGAACAGCGAGCCCAATGTGAAAACATCCGCTGCCGCATATGCCGTGGGTAGTTGGTCATGAGACATGGTTGTGAAAACGATACGCCCCGCCATTAACTCTTCTCCAAGTGCCTTTATCGCTGGAGAATCGCTGCTTTCTTGGCCGGCGATAACCAACCATGCATCAGGCACCAATGCCACCTCCCTGATTACATAGTCCATGCGCTTGTGCCAGTAGCATATTGTGCCAACGCTAATCACAACGAAGGCATCTTTAGGTATACCGTGGCGTTCGCGGAAATCAGTTGGTATGCCAGGGTGGAATCTCTTGAGATCGACGCCGTGTGGAATCACGAAGGCTTTGGCGCGGTCGCTTCTCTGCAGGTTGAATTCCGTGTGCTCTTGAACGAAGTCGCAATTCGGTTGTGCTGATTTTGGAAGAGCACCTCCGTTAGACCAAAGTATCTTTGGGGTATGTCGAAACAAGTGGCGATTTTCAAAGATGACGTTGCATACCTCCTGCTCCAAGCAATGTATAACGTCGAAATCACCAGCGAGCAGATGCTTGAGGGCTGAGTAAGCAAAGGTCAATCCTTCGATACGCATTCGCTCTTCTTCACGAACTGCACTTTCCCATTTTGGCGAAACGGAAAGTTTCATTTCGCTCAGGAGTTCAGAGTTTCGTCCAATATTATCTACGACGATTTCATTGTTAAGATTTTCTCCACTACCTTTAAATAAGGTAATTTCCACTTGATCTTTGAGGAGGTTAAAGATCTCGCGAGCGAATACTTCATGTCCTCGATTTATTGTTCCAAGTCCGGAGCAGAGAAGAGCAATTTTCATGGTGATTTCCGAAGGTGGTGACATTAAAGCCAATAACTAGCGTTCTGATTGCAACAGCGCATAGTCTTCGTCGTTGTATGTGTTGCGAATCTGGTTATCGTTCCCGCCTGAGAATTGGTTGGTATGGAATAGGGCCATGTCTTGAGTATCAGGAGTATCAATTACCCCGCGAATGAGGCTGCTAGATATTTGTTTTATCTTGAATCCTGATCGGATTGCTGTTGCATGAAGCCATATATCATCAGCTTTTGGGCAGTGATTGATAAATGACCGCCCCGCTAACTTCAGTCTTTTCTGGAATTCAGATGGATATATGACTCCAAATATTCCAAGTGCAAAGTTTTGGAAAGATGGATCAGTGTTCGTGCAGTATTTCCAGTTTAAATAAGGGTCTATATTTCCATTGCTGAATGTAATTCTTCTGGCACCATGAGCATTTATATAGTCAGGGTTTTCTTTCCATGCTTCGTAGAGCATGGAAAACCAGTGTTTCGGATAGATTACATCATCATCTGCCGTAACTAATGGCAGGGTTGGATTCGGTTCATTTTCAATATACGGGAAATATTTTGTGTGTGGCCCAAAGTTCTCACATATGTAGACCTCCAATCCCCGTTTTTCAAGTCTTTTTAAAGAATCGGGTTTGTTTTCAAAAATTGAAGGGTCGTCAAGCCATAATATGATCCGACTCGGGAGCACTGTTCCTTGAGCAATGGACTCGATCGTTAAAAAAACACTGTTAACCCGTTTGCCATAGGTTGTGAGTGAGATAATTGGATTTTTTCCTTCGCAGGTTATTTTTTTTCTAGAGAAAAAATTATTTAGGTTGAAATTAAGTATTTCCGTGGTTTGGTGCAATTGTGAGCAAATGGCCCAATAAGTTTTTCTCAATGTTTTCATTTTGTATCAGATTTGGCGATGGTTTTTAAAGCGCCGAACATTTTATTGCTGATTGATTGAAAAACAGCTTCATTAATTAATTGATGCCTTGTTGCGTAAAGAGCAATATACCAGCAGACGATTGCTGCAATTGATGCAGGAATGAGTGCGGGAATGGCTATTGTTGAGATTTTGATCTCGATATTTGCAAAGATAAGGGTAGGAATTAAGCTGAGTGCGGTTACCAGAAGACTTTTTGTCAATTGCTTGAACAGGTGGTTGTAGTCGTTCGGAAGTACCTTGTTCTTCATGAAAAAAGCGTAAGGGGCAGAGATTGCAGCAGCAATTACAAAAAGGAAAGGGGGGGTTTCAATGTAAGGGTAAATTACCACTCCTGTGACAAAGAAAATTGCTCGCAATGGATGGGTAATTAATTCTATTTTTGTGGCGGTTGTGATGTTGCCAGTTGCCGTTAGTAATGAAATAACTAAATAGCTTGGCGTTAAAATCGCTCCTGATAGACAATACCAACCAACAAAACTGGCGGCGGCGTCCCATTGAGGACCAAATAGCAGGTTGAGTATTTCAAGTGAAAATATTGATACAAATCCATAAAATGGCCATGCGAAAACAGAAATAATAGCTACTGAGTTTATGTGGTGATTTTCCAAATCCTGGTTTTGTCGATGGGCGTTTGCAAACGCAGGATAAGCTACACCATGAACAGCTGCCATTAGGTCCCGTTGGAATATATTCATTAAGCCTTGGGCTCGGCTGAGTATAGCTACGGGGCTAAATCCTAAAAGTTTTCCTGCAACTAATTCCGTGATATCTGAGGATATTGTTACTGCAATGCTAGCAGCAGATCGCTTGGTTCCAAACCCTACCACTGATCGCCATTCGTTTAGCGCGGGAAGCAATATCACGCGCTCTTGGCGAACTATCCAGGCTCCGAATCCACTGCATATATTTGTAGTGACGGTGCCGATCGCCATGCTATTAGCACCAAAATCAAGATATGCAAGTGTAATTGTTGTTATGAAGCCTAGGATTGTTGCAGATAGGGTAACGTATAGTATTTTCTGGAATAACATTTCTCGGCGAAGCATTGCCAACGAAACGGTACAGAACGGCAATATCAGAAAATTGATCGAGCAGATCTGTAGTGTTAACAACATTCGAGGTTCTGCATAAACTCTGACTGCAAGCGAAGCACCGGCGAGAGTAATCATGAAAAGCAACAGCCCCATGATGAGCGCTACGCCAAATGCCGTGCGAATGTGTGCTTCGGTGAGATTTTTTTCTTGAATGAGGTAGCCACCAACTCCAAAATCGCGAAGGACTTGAGCAATACCGATGACAGCCAAGCTGACGGAATAAAGCCCAATTTCTTCTGGTGATAGAAGACGCGCGATTAAAATATTACTGGCGAGCGATATTGCGATCAGCGCGTAACGTTCGATGAATGAGATAGCGAGAGCTCGGCGCACGCTGGTCATTTGGCGTGCGCGCTCTGGGACAGGGAACGCAGGATACTGCGGCAGGCGAGTTTCCATCCACGCAACTGGCGCCAGTCACTGCGCAAGGACATGAGGCTGCCATGGCGGGCGCGTTCAAGGTTGCCTGCCGCCAGATGGGCTCCGGCAAAATCTCGCCAGGTTCGTGCGAGGGCAAGATCGACTTTTCTCTTGGCTGCGTAATGGCCGTCCGGCGAGTTGTAGCCCCATTGGTCGATGGCACGAATAATGACGAGGGCTTGGTAATTTGTATCTGGCGCTTTTTTTGTAATGCTATCCGGATGCATGCGGTAGAGCGCCAGTGGTTTTGGAATCCGGACAATCGGCGTTACCTGGGAGGCGCGCAGCCACAAATCATAGTCTTCACCGATTCGCAGCTTCTCATCGAAAATGCCAATCTCGTCGAATAGCGAGCGATGCATGAGTACGGTCGATGTCCATACGCAGCAGTCTTCAAGCAAATCAGGATAGATCCAGCCAGAGGGGCCATCCCACAGAGAGGCATCGGTGCTGCGTTGACCAAGGTCCTTTAGGAGAGTTGATTCAGGCTCCGGGTTTGTGCAGGGCCAGACATGCCAAGCGGTATAGGCCATGCGTCCTCCGGGCTGGAGCGTAAGTGCCTGCCATTGCGCATGCAGTTTACCGGGCAACCAGATATCGTCGGCATCAACAAAGGCAATCCAATCGCCCTTGGCATTCGCAATCCCGTTGTTACGGGCCGCAGCAACACCACTATTCTTTTGCTGCACCAGCGTTACGCTAGGGAATTGTGTGCGTACAAGTTCTGCTGAGCGATCAGAGGAGCCATCGTCGACTACGATGATTTCTAACCTAGGCCAGTCTTGAGCCAAGACCGAGCGCAGCGTCGCTCCTAGCCAGCGTTCGGCGTTGTAGCAGGGGATGACAACCGAAATCATCGGGAGCGCATCGCTTGGATGATCCTGTTGATTTTTAGCAGCAGGGGCATTTTGTGCTGTGAGGCTGGAAGAGCCGCGAGCGAAGGTATGGCTTCCCTGTTCAGTCGCAGAAGCGCCAGGAGTCAGTGCTGCATCGTGCTGCCGAATGTTCATTAGAAGGCGCAGGCCGAAGCGCCAGCGACGGGAATCCCAGGGGGTGAAGCGAGGCAGTTGAAAGATATCCGATGCATTGGAGCAGATGCCCCAATTGGTTGCAACGGCAGCATCGAAGCCAAGGGATTTGACAAGGCTGGCATGAGCGGGTGAGTAATCGGTCCCGAGCTTGCCGTTGGGATAGGCAAAGAGCCCCACTCGTTCCCCGAGTATTCTCTCCAGATGATCGCGGCTGTCGGAGATTTCGCGTTTGGCGACCGTCTCATCAAGCTTGGCAAGGATCGGATGACTGACCGTATGCGCGCCAATTCCCGCCCCCTCGGCGCGCAGTTGCTGCAGTTGCTGTATTGAGAGCATCAGATCGTTCGGGAGAGTGGCCTGGCAGTACTCAGCGATGCGGGCAACTACCTCTGAGCGCTGTTCTGTGGGCAGATGCTTTGCGGCCGGAATGATTTTCGCCAAGGCAGCTCGCTTGGCTGCGATGCTATTCAGGGGAAGCACGCCAAGGCCCAAGAATGCTCCGTCGATTTCAGGTAGGGCTGCGCCACGGACTGATTCGATGATCGTGTCATTCCACATCCTTCCCCCGTCAAGGAAACCGGTCGCAATGAAGAATGTTGCTGGAAGGCCATGCTTGCGGAGGATGGGGTGAGCGCATGTGAGGTTATCTGCATAGCCGTCATCGAAAGTGATAGCTGCTGCACGTGGGGGCAGATTTCCCCGCTGCAGGCGTAACACCGCTTCGTTCAACGGGAGGACATTGAACCAGTCTTTCAACCAGCAGGCTATTTGTTCGAAGCGAGCAACGTCAGGCTCATCCGGAAAGAGCGGGTCAGGTACCGGGAGCACCCGATGAAAAATCAGAATCGACAGATGCCCTTTACTCCCTCCCGGGGAGGCAAGCTGGAAGGCCTGTTTGAGTAACATAGCCTTAGTATCCCTTTGCAATGCGCTGAGCAGGCAAAGTTGTTGCCGGAGAGGGCTTGGCCTTCCGAAGCCCTGCGTATTCCAGAAAAGGTATCTTCAGTTCACGCTCCCATGCTTTGGTTTCCACCCATTTGCGCGCTATTACTACCAATACCATCATGTAGTATGGCAGGTCGAAATACGCCAAGCTGAGAAACGCTCCCCCAACCGCATAGCCAACTAGAGCGACTTGGACCATTCCGCCTAAGTTTGCAGCCCATTTCGCCTCAGGAATCAATATCGCATGCTTGTTCAACCAGCCCCCATAGCGATATGTGGAGAACCAGAGGCAAACAAAAATTAATAAGCCGATGAATCCGTGGTTACCAAGTACTTGAAAGTAAATACTGTGAGCGGCAATAGGGCCAGCTCCATCACCATAGAGTGCGAAAATGGAGCCGTTTTGATAGGACATTCCTGCACCAAAAAGGTTGTGTTTGGCGACCGCCCAGGCGACGCTCCAAGCGTATAGACGCCCTTGCGCCGACTGGTCTTCTTCATATGTGCCGATTGTTTCCATTCGGCTCCACCATTCCTCAGGCATTATCGGCAGCATGGCCATAAGGAAAACCAAAATGAGCAGTGAAGTTGAACCTTTCCGCCGGCTCCGCCACCACAACATTGCTCCCATTGCCGCAATGGCAAGCAATGCCCCGCGAGAATGTGAACCTAGGGCCGATGCAGCACAGAGAAACATCGTTGCGCTCAGCCCGTGACGGACCCATTTGTTAGTTACCTGTAATTGGAGGAAATGTAGCAGGGGAATCGTGATAATTAGTGCCAACGCAAATTCGTTATTGTCTTCAATAAAAGATCCCGGCGGCCCCCAGACGCGAAAGCTGCCGCCATGGAGAATGGTAAAGACTCCCCCTTTGGCACCGAGAATGGCTAGCGAAGCGGCTGCTACCCATGCGAAAGCAATGATGTGATGTTTAGTTTGAAGTAGCGCGAGTGCAATAAAGGTCATGAAGTAGATTTTCATGACTTTGCTCCACTGTAAATAGTCGCCATCGGTATCTACCCCGAATAGCCACGATACAGTAATCCAGATAGCGAAGGCTGCGAAGATTCCAACTGGCGCCCCCTTGAAAGGGGATTGACGTTCTTTGGTCATGAACAGACCGAGCAGGGTAGTAACTGCCGCGATAGCGGCAAGTGGGGCGTCGTAGGCAAATCCCCAAGTAAAGCGGTGGGGGTTCATTAGACTGAGCCAAGTCCATAGCAATACCCCGATCCATGGGCGCCTCAATGCCATGACTGCCAACACTATAACTATGGAAACAACGATTACATCGCGCATGGGTCGTACCTATTCATTGATCTGGACATGGCTCACGATGTAGCGGAATTTGCCAGAGTTCTCACGCGGAATATCAGCGACACGTTCAACGGTAACGTTGACCATTTCTCCAAGGCGAGCCTTGATACCAGCCGTTATCGTCGCTTCGACCTCAGATCCACAAACTGCGCCAGGAACGATCTGAACTGTCATTTGTTCCTTGGTGTGTTGAATGACCTTGAACGCAGCAATGCCGGGAATGTCCCGTATTGGATAAATTACCGCCAGTCCATGCACAATTGTGCCGTCTGCCGCGACGACGAAATCGGTGGTTCTTCCCTGAATTTCCTCAAGAAGAGGTAAGTTACGTCCGCAAGGACAGCGTTTATCCGATATGACGGCTACATCGCCTGTACGATATCGGATAAAGGGGAAATCTCCGGTTGCCAGGTGCGTTACGACGACTTCGCCAGCTGAGCCGTATGGTTGCTGGAATCCATCTTGGTCGACTATTTCAATGATTATATCTTCGGCCGTGATGTGCATACCACCCTGCATACATTCGTGTGCGATGAATCCGGCGTCGCGGCCACCGTAACCATTGGCTACCGGGCAAGAAAATATGCGGGAAATGTCGTTGCGCTGGTGGTCATAGAGTCGTTCCGAGGTTACGAAAGCAACCCTGATGCCGAGGTCACTCATCGCAATTCCACGCTTTTCCGCATGCCTGGCGATCAAGGATAGTGAAGAGGGGTAGCCAAAAAGCATGGCTGGTTTTTTCGTGCGGATCATGGCGATGAAATCGTCGAGACGGGATTCGCTCATTTCGAAGGCTGACAGAAGTTCAGTGCGCATCAAGCGATCACGAATTTGGCGCATTCGGTCTTGGGTGGATAGCTCGATAGGCGAGCCCCAGACGACGATTTCTGGATCTCCAATATCCACATTCCACCAACGGGTCGCCCGCCACTTGGCGGCGACGTCGTGACTGATCCGTTCGTTGCTGATAAAGAAAATGAGGGGTTCGCCTGATGATCCGCCGGTGTTGAAGCGTGCAAGACCTTGAGCGATGTCGGATTTCATGCGGTCGCCTTCGGCGCGTATGACTGCTTTGGTCAGAAACGGGAGTTTTTGCAGGTCGGCTAAGGAACTTATCTCCTGTGGCTTAAAATCAAGCTTCTTGAAGTAGTCGCGATAGTAGGGAACGTGTTGCCCTGCTTTAGTGAGCAGACTGCGCAGGCGTTCAAGGCGGTATTGTTCAAGTTTCTCTGCTGGCCACCATTGTGACTCATCCATCGCTCGGCGAACGGCGACGGTGTCGTGCCTCTTAAGCTTTTCCTGAATTGGGAACAGGACGTTGGCGACTAGCGAGGTGTAAATTCCCATGGCAATTTCCTTAAGCTGGCAAACGGGTGATGTTGCAGGATCTGCCATAGAGTTCTGCAAGCTGCGGCCATACCTGCTGCCAAGTGTATTTCTGTACTTCCGCCAAGCTGTTGTCGACCAGTTTGTTTGAAAGGGCGGTGTCATTCATCAGCCTGAGTATGGCATTCGCCATGGTCTCCGGTGAGTTAGGAGGAACCAGAAGGGCAGTTTGCTCGTCAGTTACGATATACGGGACGCCACCAACATAGGTGCTGACGACCGGAATTCCGCTAGCCATAGCTTCGAGAACTGAATTCGGCATGTTGTCGACTAGGCTGGGATTGAGGGCAATATCGGCCGCCCTATAGGCTTGAGCCATTGCATCTCTATCTAGCCGTCCAGCGAAGATCACAGTTTTTTCTAGGCCAAGACTTTTGGCCAGGGCTTTAAGCGACTCGGCTAATGGGCCTGAGCCGGCGATGGTCAAGGTGGCATCTGGGTTGCTGCGGTGAACCAGAAAAAAGGCCCGAATTGCGGTTTCGTTGTCGTAGATGGGTTCGAGATTTCTGGCCACCAGCAGGTGATTCCTCTTGGTGCGGTACGGTGCGGGATTGTTGAAGCGCGCGATATCAATGATGTTGGGAACGACGCTGACCGGCATATCAAAGCGGGTAAATACAGCTTTCAGGAAGCCAGACGGCACAATGAGCCTGGAAGCTTGGCACATGGTGATGCGAACGGAGCGTGCTGATCGGGCGAGAAAGGTTTCAGCTTCGCCTCCGCGATAGTTGACCACGACTGGCACCTTGCGCAGCTTGGCTATCCAGACAGCGGGAGCTGCGAAAAGGTGCCAAGACCAGCCCGAGTTGGCCATGACGTGCATCACGTCACAACGCCCGGCAAGTCGCCACAAGGCGTAGAGATAAGGCAACAAGCGGAAGAATGCTCTGACGACAGGTAGGTTGGAAATCCACTGTGGAAAATAAGGGGGATTGGTCTGAACCAGCGATACCTGAAGCCCTTCGCTACGCAAAAGCTCGGCGAGTTGTTGCGTTTGGTTGGCCATGCCACCATAGGGTGGGGGCAAGGGGCCGACTAGTCCTATATGTGATGGAGGCATCATGGGCGATTGTTCAGCAGGCGACCATATGCTGCTTGGTAGTTCGCCACGCTATTGCGCCAATTGCGAATATTTTCGACAAACTGGCGGCCGTTATCTTTGAGTGCAGGCCAGCTTGGGCGATTATTGAGTAATTCCACGATGGCTTGTGCCAGCGCTTGTCGGTCACCAGCCTTGAATAGAATACCGGTTTTTCCATGTTCAACCAGCTCTTGGTGCCCACCAACATCGGATGCGACGAATAGTTGCCCCTGAGCCATGGCTTCGAGTGGTTTTAGTGGTGTGACGAGTTCGGTCAGGCGCATAGGGTGGCGCGGGTAGGCGAGGACGTTGATGAGGTCGTAATATCGATTTACATCGCTATGCGGGACTCGGCCAGTGAAGACGACGTGATCCTTGAGTCCAAGTTGTTCGGCTTGCTGGCGCAGGTTGGCTTCTTGTGGGCCGCCGCCGACGAGTAGTACGCGGGTGTCGGGCTTTTGTTCAATGATGGCAGGCAGGGCGTTGAGCAGCAGATCGAGACCTTCGTAGGCGTAGAAGGATCCGATAAAGCCGATGACTGTTTTTCCGGTCAGGCCCCATTGTTTTTGTAGTTCCGGGTCTGGTGGACTCGCTAGTTTGAATGAAGCGATATCTACAGCGTTGGGAATGACGGTTACTTTTTCCGCAGCAACGCCCCGTCCAACGATGTCAGCCCGCAATCCTTCGCAAATGGTGAAGACATGATCTACTTGCTGGATGGCACGAGTTTCTAGCTTACGGGTGGCGCGATAGCGCAGACTGCCTTCGTTGGTGGTGCCATGGTCGACAGCAGCATCTTCCCAAAATGCACGGATTTCGTAGACCACCGGAATACCGAGTTTGCGTGCCACCTTGATGGCCGGGAGTGCATTTAGAACTGGAGAATGTGCGTGAATGATGTCCGGGTGAACTTCACGGGCGACTTCCTCAAGCCTTAGTTCCAGCCGTTTCATTAGGGCTAGCTCTTTGCCCAGGGGGAGCTTGGCAAGGGGGCCGGTGACCCGTGGAGTGCGGTAAAAGCGCAGGCCATCGACATCTTCAAAGGGGGCTGATATCTCGCCTTGCTTGGGAGAAGTGAGATGAAAGGTTTCCCAGCCCAGCGCGCGTTGCTCACGCAAAAGTGCAGCGGTGCGGAAGGTGTAGCCGCTATGCAGGGGGATCGAGTGATCGAGAACATGCAGTGTGCGAATCATGCGGGTTCGCCTTGTTCCATGACGTTGCGCAGAAAGGCTTCAAACATCAGGATGGTCCAGATGCTGGCGCTGTAGTCACGACTACCATTGCTGTGGGCATCGACTAGATGTTGGAGGTATTCGCGATTGAACCAGCCTGTTTCCGCAAGTCGGGAGCCGAGCAGAGCATCCTGAACACGTTGTTTGAGCGGGCCTCTGAACCAGCGGGCGAGCGGCACCGAGAAACCCATTTTGGGGCGATAGAGGACGTCGTTGGGGAGTAGGGGTTCCATCGACTTTTTAAGCAGGTACTTGGTTTCCTGGCCGCGAATTTTCTGGGAGGAGTTCAGCGTGGCCAGCCATTCGATCAATTCGTGATCCATCAGCGGTTCGCGGACTTCGAGCGAATGGGCCATGCTGGCGCGGTCGACCTTGGTGTTGATGTCGCCGACGAGGTAGGTTTTGAGATCGAGGTACTGAATCTGGGCTAGAGGGTCGTCGGTATTGCTCTTGGCCGTATGCCGGTTAAATACTTCGATGGCGTTGTAGCCACCGAGTGCTGATTTGAATTTCTGGCTGAACAGCTGATTGCGCATTGGGGCGCGCAGGATCGAAACCGAGTGAAAGTAAGCCTCCACCGAACTGCGGGCGATGCCTTCAAAGGTGGTTTTTGCGCGGAAGACTCGGGGGGCCCAGTCGGCTTTCGGGTAGAGCTTGCCCAGTGTGCCGAAGAGCGGACGGCGCAGGCTCAGTGGCAGGGCCGAGCGCATTTTTTCTTCCATCAGGTGCAATTTGTAGCGACGGTAGCCGCCAAAGCTTTCGTCACCGCCATCGCCGGAAAGGGCGACGGTGACGTGATTGCGAGCCAGTTGGCAGACGCGGTAGGTGGGAATGGCAGAGCTGTCGGCGTAGGGTTCGTCGTAGAGCTTGGCTAGAGTGTCGATGAGGCCAAAGTCGTCGCTTTCGACGATGTCGAGGTGGTGGTTGGTGTGGTAGCGATCGGCTACCATTTTTGCGAATTCGGATTCGTTGAATGCCGGGTCGGAAAAGCCGATGGAGCAAGTGTTGACCGGGTTTGGCGATAGGCCGGCCATGATGGCGACGACGGCGCTGGAATCAACACCACCAGAGAGGAAGGCGCCGAGCGGCACTTCCGAGATCATGCGCAACTTAATCGATTCTTCCAGACGGTGCGTCAGTTCGGCGCGGGCGTCGACATCGTTGATCGGGTTGTCGAGCGTAAAGCGAATGTCCCAGTATTCTCTGGGTTCGCCCACCGGTTGGCCGCGGTGCAGGAGCAGCGTGCTGGCGGGCGGGAGTTTTTGGGCTTTCTTAAAAATGGTGCGTGGTTCGGCGACGTACCCAAGGGCAAAGTATTCCTCGACGGCGTATGGGTCGATGTCGCGTTTGAGGCCGCCGTGGGCGAGGATAGATTTGAGTTCGGAGCCGAATAGGAAGGTGCCGTCGTCCAGCTGGGCATAGTAGAGCGGCTTCACGCCAAGGCGGTCGCGAGCCAGGAAGAGTGTTTCGCGGTTACGGTCCCAGAGGGCGAAGGCGAACATGCCACGGAAGCGGTCGACGCAGCGTTCGCCCCAAGCTTCCCAGGCGTGCACGATGACTTCGGTGTCGCTTCGGGTGTGGAAAATGTGGCCAAGCGCTTGTAACTCCGGGATCAGGGCCTGGTAGTTGTAGATTTCACCGTTGAAGACGACGCAGACGCTCTTGTCTTCGTTGTAGAGCGGTTGCTGGCCGGTGGACAAGTCGATGATCGACAGGCGACGGTGGCCGAGCCCGACGCCGGGTTCGACATGCAGGCCGCCTTCATCTGGGCCGCGATGGAGCTGCGCTTCATTCATGCGATTGAGTACCGCACGATCGATATCGCGTTTGCCTCGGGTGTCAAAGATTCCGGTGATGCCGCACATGGGGTTCTCTTGATTTTATTTTTGGGGTTAATTTGTGGTTGACCGTAGCATTCTGCCAAGCAGTCGGTCGTAAATTTGCTGATAGCTGTCGATCATGGCCGTTATGCTGAATTGTGCCTCAATGCGCTTTCTACCGGCGTTTCCCATGGCTCGTGCTTTTTCCGGGGTTAGGGCGAGAGCAATGATGGCTCTGGCGAGAGCCCCGGGGTCAGCCGCCGGGACCAGATGGCCGGTTCTGGCGTCATCGACGAGTTCCGGGTTGCCACCAACGGCAGTGGCGATCACGGGTAGCCCGCTGGCCATGGCTTCGAGGATAGTGTTGGAGATACCTTCGCCGAGCGAGGGCAGGACAAAACAGTCGAGTCCGCGCATGACGTCAGGAATATCTTTGCGCTCCCCTGGCAGCCACGCGAGTTCGGCAAGGCCCGCAGATTCGAGGATCGCGAGTGATTCATTGCGCAAGGGGCCGTCTCCGACCATGACCAGACGTAGCCGTTCGCGCAGTCGGGGCTCTGCATTAATGGCTTGGACGAAGGCACGCGCCAGGTTGGTTTGATTCTTGACGGTCTGCATGCGGCCAGCGGTGCCAACGAGCCAAAGCCCCGCTTTGTTGAACGGCGAGCCGGGAATGTCTTGCCGCTGCGAAGAGGGATGAAATCGGCTAGTGTCTACGCCGTTATAAATTTGCGTCACTCGCTTTGCACCAATGCCAACGGAATGGGTAAGATAGTGCGCGAGATCTTGAGACAGTGCTATGTAATGCTTCACGAAAGGGCTGTAAATCCGCCGGATCCATTGGCATTTCTTGTTGGTGCCATCGAAGTCACCGACGTCGCGCCCATGTTCACCGTGAATACGTGCCGGTACTCGGGCGGCCCAGGCGGGCACGGTGGCTTCCAGGGCTGCCAAGTTGCGCGTGTGCACGATCGCAGGCTTGAGTTGGCGGAACAGGCGATAAAGCTGCGGATATATCCAGAGCACATGTCCGGGTTGCTTGTTTAGCGCGAAAAACTGGACATCAGGGCGCTGGATGCGGTTTTTGAAGTCAGTAATGTCTGTAAGTGCTATGACAGCGTGACGGTAGGCATCGGCCGGCATGTGGTTGATCAGGTTGACTATGCCATTTTCAAGGCCACCCGTATCGAAGCGGTGAATGACGTGGGCCACGAGCGGCCGGACATCTTTCATTTTTGCCGTGCCTCGCTCAGGCTGCGCAGTATTTCTTTACCAGCCTCGTTGACGAAGGCGGGCAGCTCCTTGCCGGCTGAATCCTTCGGGGCGTAGATGATGATGGCAGCACTGTCGTCGCCGTACCCGGTGAGCATGGCCCAAGCGGTCAGCCATTTAGCTTCAATATCGCTGGAGGTAAGGTGTCCGTTGATCCAGTATCCCTGCCATACGGTGTAGCGCTCATCCGCAATAGCTTGTTTCTTCAGCAATTCAGCCTCGCGAAAGGAAACATCGTTGCTGCCGAAATGTGCATTTGTCTGATGATTTCTAACGGTTTGCCAGATCGGGTCATTTGAAGTAACTAGGACGTTGGTCGAGGTTACCAATTTGCGCTCGTAGTTTTGGTTATGGTAGTAAGCGATGTAGAGACCGACCCAGGCGTCCTCATTGTGGTAAGCAGAATGCAGTTCTGCCGACGGGTCGGAAAATTGCGGTTGCCAGTCAATGACGGGAGCCTCGGTATGCCACGATCCGACGGTAGTCGGTAGTGAGAGTTTGACGACAGCGTCAGCATTGGCCTGCAGCAGACGCATTTCGTAGAGGGGGCCGGCCGAGATGAGCGCTGCGAGGATAAGCATTGTCAGCCAAACATGCAGCGGCTTCTGGAGCTCGCTACCTGCTGCCGAAGTGACCCTTTGCAACGGTTGGATGGGCTCAGCCCAGCGGGCGCCAATTGAAAACATGACAATGATGACTACCCCGAAAAATATCCAGCCGTAGATTAGGTGGTCTACTCCGGTCGCAAGCTTATTTCCGGAAAGATGGCCGAGCATAACGATCATGTAGGCGCGGAACCAGTTGGCCAGGATGGGAACGAGTAGCGATACAAGGATGAAAGTGAGCCGGCGCTTGAGCGAGGTATAGGTTAGATAGGCGTACAGCGTCCCGACCGTCAGCGAGGCAATCAAATAACGAATACCGCTGCATGCTTCGACCACTGACCAGTTCCCGCTTGGTATGACAAAATTCTGACCTTCACGAAATACTGGAATGCCAGTCAAGCGCAAGGCCTGCACTGTAAAGTCCGCGGTCCACTCCATCAGACGCGGCAAGAGAAAATCGCCGACCGGGACTGCAAAGAAAAGGAAGAGCAGTGGGAAGATCAAGGCCTTGCTGATTTTCCGGCCGACCAGCGCCATGATTGCCATAACAATAAGGCCAATGACGGCAAACTGGGTAAGGGCGTTGACTGCAGTCAGATCACCAAGCAACCACAGAATAACGAAGCCGCCAAGGGGGACGGCAAACCAGATCGTGGCATGCGGGGTAAGTGTGGCTAGCCGCTGCCGGTCACGCCAGATAAGCCAAAGCACAATAGGCGGTACGATGAGCCCATGAGCGTAGGTTTCTGAACGCCACCAGATCTGCGCCATGGCCTCCAGTGTGCCCCAGTACCAAAAGCTGATCCAGAGTAGAGTTAGCGCGATTGCGGCGAGGGTCGGTTTCCAGTTGGGCCTATCAGTCATGCAGTGACCTTCTGCACGGTGGGGATATATTGGTCGATGCTGGCGAGATGGGCTTCCCAGCTATATCGTGCAATCACCCGTTGGCGTGCTGCATGGCCGATGGCACTGCACTGTTCGGGAGCCTGCAGAAGGGCGTTGATTTCGGTGATGAAATCAGTTGGGGTCGTTGCGATTTTCAATTCCTGGCCAAAAACGGCGTCGACCGCAGCAGCGCATTCGCTGGAAGCGACGACGGGCCGGGCCATGGCCATCGCTTCGAGGATCTTGTTCTGAATACCGCGGGCTATCCGCAGCGGTGCGACGACGAGCGCCGCATGTTGCAGAAAAGGGCGAACATCAGGCACCGTACCGGTGACAGTCACGTTTTGATCGGTGAGGGCCAGAACCGCTGTTGTCGGACTGCGGCCAACGATGTAGAAACGCAGTCGTGGCCACCGTTCAGATAGCGCTGGTAATATGTCGGCGACAAACCAGCGCACAGCATCAATATTTGGCAGGTAATCCATGGCTCCCGTAAATACGATAGGTATTTCATCGGCCGCGTAAGGCGATGCCCGATTGTCAATCGGGGCGAAATAGTC
>WBZU01000790.1_pt1 | contig 25886 bp, 24 predicted proteins | sample 5204311 | NCBI WGS metagenome assembly WBZU01 (sample SAMN12344359, study PRJNA552823) | activated sludge metagenome | biome: Activated sludge suspended growth; feature: Nitrification reactor; material: Wastewater; isolation source: activated sludge from nitrification reactor of wastewater...
CCGTGGAGCGCACCCCGAGCGTGGCGGTGGCCGCCGCCACCCGCGGGGCGATCTGCGCGCGCGCCGTGCGGCGGTACCACCGCTCGATCGCGGCCATCCTCGCCTCCGGGCCACCCGGCACGAGCAGGGCGTCGCCGCGGCGGTGCGCCCGCGTGCGGCCCGGTTCGGGGACGACCCGCAGCGCCTCACCCAGGAAGGGCAGCTGCCCGGCCCGGGCGGCGATCGTGTCGCGCGCCTGGATGCTCTCGGCTCGCCGGCGGGTGATCCAGCCGGCCAGCTCGGTGACCGCCCGGGCGGCGTCACGCTCGCGCGCCCGCGCGGGCAGCACGACCTCGACGGCCCCGCTCACCGGGGCGACCGTGACCCGCACGCGGCGGGAACGGTCCGAACGGCGGATGGCGTAGTCGATTCCGGCGGCGGCGGGCACCGCGCAAGGGTACGCAACGGGTCGGCGCGCCCCGCCACGCCGCGGGGATTTCCGCATCGATCATCTAGTCTCGGCCCCGTGCCCCGTTCCATCGTGCGCCTGCCGCCCGCCATCCAGCCGCCGTTCCAGGTCTACATCTCCGGCGTGCTGCAGCAGCCCGGCACCGACTACGCGATCGAGGGCGACCTGCTCGTGTTCGACCGCGAGCTGCGCAAGGACAAGGTGAGCGGGTGGCGCTGGCTCCTGGGCGCCTGGGGTGTCGGCACCTACCGCCAGGACGACAGCGTCGACGTGCGGTGGACGTCGCCGGACGGCACTCCGCGCCTCAGCGAGGCGCTCGACATCGAACCCGGCTAGCCCGGCTCAGGCCGGGACGTCGGCGCGATCCCACGGCCGGGCGAGCTTCAGCGCGCTGAGGATCGCCCGCGTGGAGGGCGAGCGGTTGAGCGTGTAGAAGTGGATCCCGGGCGCGCCGCCGGCGAGCAGCTCGGCGCACTGCAGGGTGGCCTGGGCGACGCCGAAGTCGGCGACCGCGTCGGGGTCGTCGGTGCGCAGGTCCAGCTCGCGCAGCAGCGCCGGCGGCAGCGTGGCGCCGCACAGGGAGGTGATGCGCTGGAGCTGGGCGATGTTGGTGATCGGCAGGATGCCCGGGATGATCGGCACGTCGATGCCGATGGCCCGCGCCCGCGCGACGAAGTCGAAGTAGACCGCGTTGTCGAAGAAGAGCTGGGTGATGAGGAAGCCGACGCCCCGGTCGACCTTGGCCTTGAGGTGGCGCAGGTCGTCCTCGGGGCTCGTCGCGTGGATGTGGGTCTCCGGGAAGCAGGCCGCCGCCACGGCGAAGTCGTAGTCCTCGGCGATCAGGCCGACGAGCTCGCTGGAGTACTCCAGACCGCCCTCGGTCTTGGTCCACTCGGTCTGCCCGGCCGGCGGGTCACCTCGCAGCGCCAGCACGTTCTCGAACCCGAGCGTGGCCATCTCGTCGAGCGTCCCGCGCAGCTCCTGCTCGGTCGCGCCGACGCAGGTGAAGTGCGCCATCGCCTCCAGGCCGTACTCCTGGCGGATGCGGGAGACGATCTCCAGGGTCTTGCCCGCGGTGGTGCCGCCGGCGCCGTAGGTGACCGACACGTAGGCGGGCTCCAGCGGCTGCAGCTGCGCGACGGCGTCGTACAGGTGCTGCTCGCCCAGCTCCGTCTTGGGCGGGAAGAACTCGAAGGAGAAGACCGGCTCTTGGGAGGCGGCCAGGTGCTCGTCGATGCGCATGCGGCGATCCTAGCGCAACCCTGACACAGGTGTGTCAAGGTTGTTCAGGCGACGGTCCACACCTCGGGCTCACCCGGGAGGACCTCACGCCCGGCCCGGCCCGTCATCTCCAGGTGGCGCAGGAAGGCGAGCGTCTCCGACAGCAGCCAGTTGGCGCTCTGCTGGTTCATCAGGCCCGGGAAGACGAGCGGCACCGCGGCGAAGGCGGTCATCGGCCCGTGGGCGGCCAGCTCGCGCTCGACGGTGGCCAGCCGCTCGTGGACGAGCGTGCGGTTGGCGTCGATGTGCGCCTGCACGTCGGTGAAGGTGCGCCCGTGGCCGGAGAGCACGAGCCGCACGTCGAGGCGCTCGACCACGTCGAGCGAGCGCAGGAACTCCCCGACGGGGTCGGGGCTCCACCCGTAGTCGAAGTACAGCGACACCCGTCCCAGGAGGTGGTCGCCGGAGATCAGCAGGCGGCGGTCGGGCTGGTAGAAGACGACGTGCGACGGGGCGTGGCCCGGCGTCTCGTGCACCTCCCACGGCCCCAGGTCGGTGTCGATCACCACGCTGCCGACGAGGTCGTGGTCGGGCTCGACGAGGCGGGCGATGCCGTACCCCTGGCCGCGGTGGGTCTCCTGGTAGGCGCGCAGCGGCTCCTCCGGGACCCCGGACTGGCGGGCGATCTCGATGCGCAGCGCGAGCGCCGCGTCGGGGTCGGTGGCCGCGAGCTTCATGTGGCCCCAGTCCGGGTGCAGCCACAGCGGGGCGCCGGAGCGGTCGATGATCGTGCCGGCCTGGCCGTAGTGGTCGGAGTGCGCGTGGGTGCACACGACGGCGCGGACGAGCTCGGGCTTGAGGTTGACCTGGTCCATCGCCCGCTCCAGATGGGCGAACGAGCCGGGCTCGTGCATGCCGGTGTCGAACAGGACGATGCCGTCGCCGGCGGCCACCGCCCACGCGTTGCAGTGCGGGACGCCCGGCCACGGGAGCGGCAGGCGCAGCCGCCAGAGCCCGGGGAGCACACGCTCGCCCCGACCCAGCTCACGACGACGGGCGGGTGCAGACATGGTGACACCCTAGATGCCTCCCACCGCCGCCGTAGTGCGGTCCCGCACAGCGTCCGGACTAGACTCAGGACCGCCGCCGAGGAGACCGAGGAGCAGCCGATGACCGAGCCGACCACACCCGACCCCGCGACCACCGAACGGGTGGCACGGGCCTACTTCAGCGCCCTGGCCGACCTGGACCTCGACGCGGCCGTGGCGCTGTGGGAGCCGGGCGGCCGCGAGCACGTCCACGGGCAGGTCGACACCGTCGCACCCGAGGGCGTGCGCCAGTTCCTCGGGTCGATCTTCGCCTCCTTCCCCGACTTCCTGTTCGTGGTGGAGTCGACCACCACCGAGGGCGACCGCTGCGCCGTGCGCTGGTCGGCCACCGCCACCTTCGCCGGCCCCGCCCCCTTCCAGGGCGTCGAGCCCACCGGGGCGGCCGTCTCGATCGCGGGCATCGACCAGGTGACCGTGCGCGACGGGCGCATCGTCTCCAACGACGCCTACCTCGACGGCGCCACCCTCATGCGCCAGCTCGGGGTCCTGCCGCCCGACGGGTCCAAGGCCCAGACGCGCATCACCGCGGCCTTCAACGCCAAGACGAAGATCGCCCGCAAGGTCGGCGGCGGCGACGTGGAGGACGTGGCCGACGGCGTGTGGCTGCTGCGCGGCGGCATCCCCGGCCGGACGATGAACGTGTACTTCGTGCGCGACACCGAGGCCTCCGACGGCGTCGTGCAGTTCGACGCGGGCGTGCATTCGATGGTCAACGACGTGCGCCGCGCCGGCGCCGCGCTCGGCGGGATCAACCGCGTGGTGCTGGGCCACTCCCACGCCGACCACCGCGGCACCGCCCCATACGTGGGCGCCCACGTGTTCTGCCACGCCGACGAGCGACAGGACGCCGAGGGCGACGGCGGCGACCACTACTTCCGCATCGACACGCTCAACCCGATCGGGCGGCTGCTGCTCCCCCGCCTGCTCAAGAGCTGGGACGGCGGCCCCGTGGAGATCGCCGGCGTGGTGGCCGAGGGCGACCCGATCGCCGCCGGCTTCCGCGTCGTGCACCTGCCCGGCCACGCCCCGGGGATGATCGGGCTGTTCCGCGACAGCGACGGGGTGGCGCTGACCACCGACTGCTTCTACACCCTGGATCCCCAGACCGGGCTCAAGGGCAAGGCCCGCGTCCCGCACGTGGCCTTCAACCTCGACACCGAGCAGGCGCGCGCGTCGATCGCCAAGCTCGCCGCGCTGGCCCCGACCGCCGCCTGGCCCGGCCACACCGAGCCGATCACCGGCGACGTGCGGGGCACGCTCGAGCAGGTCGTGGCCGGGACGCTCTGATGGGGCGCCGCAGCCGCGCCCGCGGCCGGGCGGGCGACCAGGACCCCTTCCCCGACGCGCCCGAGAGCACGTACACCGCGCCCGGCGGCGAGCAGGTCCTCGTCCTGCGCGGGGTGATGTCGCCCAAGACGCGGGCGCAGTACGCGGCGACCGTGCAGGGCAGCCCGCTGTCGCAGGAGGACGCCTGGCACCGCGCGGTCGAGTTCCTCTTCGAGCGGCTCGCCGTGCGCTGGAGCATCCACGACGTCCCCGTGGGCGACCAGAAGGAGATGCTCGCGCGCTTCCGCATGGCCGGCCAGGACGAGCGCGCCTGGATCCGCTCCGTGCTGCGCGAGCACTGCGCCGAGCTCTTCCCGGACGTCCAGGCCCCGTAGATTCCGGGCATGCCGATCGACGCCCCCACCCGCCTGCTGCTGGGCTCCGGGCCCAGCCCCGTCCCCGCGCGCGTGCTCGCCGCCGCCGGCCAGCCGACCGTCGGCCACCTGGACCCCTGGTTCAGCGACCTCATGCAGGACACCGCCGGGGCGCTGCGCCGCGTGATGCGCACCGACAACCGGGCGACCCTGCCGATCAGCGGCACCGGCAGCGCGGGGATGGACGCGATGGTGGCCAACCTCGTGGAGCCGGGCGACCGGGTGGTGTGCGGCGTGCACGGGCTGTTCGGCGAGCGCATGGCCGACGCGCTCGGGCGCCAGGGCGCCGAGGTGGTGCGCGTGGAGGCGCCGTGGGGCCGGGCGATCGAGGTCGAGCGCCTGATCGACGCGGTCGACGGGCGCACCGCCGCGCTGTTCGTCGTCCACGGGGAGACCTCCACCGGTGTCTGCCAGCCGCTCGACGGGCTGGCCGACGCGTGCCGCGCCCACGACGCGCTGCTGCTCGTGGACTGCGTCACCTCGCTGGCCGGCCAGCGACTGGAGCTCGACGCGTGGGGCGTCGACGCCGCCTTCAGCGGCACGCAGAAGTGCCTCAACGCGATCCCCGGCCTGGCCCCCTTCACCCTCGGCGAGCGGGCCGCCGAGCGGGTGATGCACCGCCGCACGCCGTGCCGCTCCTGGTACTTCGACCTCTCGCTCGTGCTGGGCTACTGGAACGATTCGGAGGGCGGAGCGCGCGCCTACCACCACACCGCGCCGATCAACCTCGTCTACGCCCTGCGCGAGGCGCTGGCGATCGTCGAGGACGAAGGGCTGGAGCGCCGGTGGGAGCGCCACGCCCGCGCCCACGACGCCCTGCGCGCAGCGCTGGCCCAGCTCGGCCTGGAGCGGCTGGCCCCCGACGGCGAGGCGCTGCACCCGCTGCTGGCGGTGCGCCTGCCGGAGGGTCTGCAGGACGAGGCGGGCATCCGCCGCGCGCTGCTCCTGGAGGACGGCATCGAGATCTCCGGCGGGCTCGGGCCCCTGGCCGGCAGCACGTGGCGCGTCGGGGTGATGGGCGTCGGGGCGAACCTGGAGCCCCAGGAGGCGCTCGTGCGCGCGCTGGCCCCGCGCCTGGGCCACGACCCGCAGGGCCCGCTCGACGCGCTGCGAGCCGGCTGGGCAGGATGACCGCCGTGCCCACGCCCCCCATGGATCCCGCCCGCTTCGCCGACCTCCTCGTCGGCTACTGCCTGGACGTCAAGCCGGAGCAGCGCGTCCTCATCCGCTCCACGGCGCTGGCCGCCCCGCTGCTGCTCGAGGTCGAGCGCGCGGTGCTGGAGCGCAACGCCTGGCCGATGGTGCGGGTGGAGCTGCCCGGCCAGCAGGCCAACTTCTTCCGCCACGCCCGCGACCTGCACCTGGACGACGTGGACGAACTCGCCCTGCGCGAGGCCAAGAAGGTCCAATGCCTGCTGGCGATCCAGGCCCCGTACGAGACCAACGCGCTCGCCGGCATCGACCCGCAGAAGATCGCCCGGCTGTCCCGCGGGCGGTCCGTGATCCGCGAGGCGACGATGAAGAAGCGCTGGTGCTCGACGCTGTGGCCGACCGAGGCCGGCGCCGAGCAGGCCGGGATGACGCTCGACGACTTCGGCGCCTTCGTGCGCAACGCGATGTTCCTCGGCCAGCCCGATCCCGTGGCCGGCTGGAACGAGCTGTCGCGGTTCCAGGACGGGGTGATCGAGCGCATGAAGAAGGTGCGCGAGATCCGCATCGAGGCGCCGGGCACCGACATCACGCTGTCGGTCAATCGCCGCACCTGGGTCAACAGCGACGGCAAGCGCAACATGCCCTCCGGCGAGATCTTCACGGGTCCGGAGGAGACGAGCGCCAACGGCCGCATCCGCTTCACCATCCCCTCCTCGCCCGCCGGGGTGCGCGTGACCGGGGTGGAGCTGGAGTTCAAGGACGGCGTGGTGGTGAACGCGACGGCCGAGGAGGGCGAGGAGTACCTGCGCCAGGTGCTGGCCACCGACCCCGGCGCGAGCCGCCTCGGCGAACTGGGCATCGGCACCAACTTCGGCATCGACCGCCCCATCGGCGCGATCCTCTTCGACGAGAAGATCGGCGGCACGGTGCACCTGGCCCTGGGCCGCTCGTACGCGGAGACCGGCGGCCAGAACACCAGCGCCCTGCACTGGGACCTCATCTGCGACCTGCGCGACGGCGGCCGGCTCAGCGCCGACGGGCAGCCGATCCTGCAGGACGGCCGCTTCGTCGGCTGACCTATTCGAACCTCGTGACATGAGCCCCGACAGGTGGGGCTCATGTCATGAGGTTCGGGCCGGGGGGCCGCCGATCGGGTGAAGACTTCGTTGCCGACGGCGGGCCGGGCGGCGCGCTGGGATACGTTGGGGGCGTGCGCCGCACCAAGATCGTCGCGACCATCGGTCCCGCCTCGCGTGACCCCGAGATCCTCGTCCGCATGGTCGAGGCGGGGATGGACGTCGTACGCCTGAACTTCTCCCACGGCACGCACGCCGAGCACGCCGAGACCGTCCAGCTCGTGCGCACCGCCGCCGGCCGGGCCGGACGCCCCGTGGCGATCCTGCAGGACCTCCCCGGCCCCAAGCTGCGCATCGGGCACGTCAAGGACGGTCGCATCGATCTGCAGCGCGGCTCGAAGGTGACGATCTCCTGCGGCGAGGAGGAGACCGAGGGCACGGCCGAGCACCTGTGGCTGTCGTGGCCCGGGCTGGCCGCCGCCATCGACCCCGGGGAGCTGCTCTACCTCGCCGACGGCGCGGTGCGCCTCGTCGCCACCGCCACCCGCCCCGGCGACCACGAGGTCGACTGCGAGGTGGAGATCGGCGGCTCCGTCGTCAGCCGTCAGGGGCTCAACATCCCCGGCCCAGTCGACGAGCTGCCGTCCGTGCCCGAGGAGGACCTGGCCCACCTGCGCGCCGGCATCGCCATGGGCATCGACATCGTCGCCCTGTCCTTCGTGCGCAGCCCGGACGACCTGGAGTTCGTGCGCGAGCACACGCGCATGCCCCTCATCGCCAAGATCGAGAAGCCCCAGGCGGTCGCCCGCATGGAGGAGATCATCCGCGCCGCCGACTGCATCATGGTCGCCCGCGGCGACCTGGGCATCGAGCTGCCGCTGCAGGAGGTGCCGATCGTCCAGAAGCGCCTCATCGCGATGGCCGGCTCGATGGCCCGCCCCACCATCACCGCCACCCAGATGCTCGACTCGATGGTCACCGCCGCGCGCCCGACGCGTGCCGAGGTGTCGGACGTGGCCAACGCGATCCTCGACGGCTCCGACGCGATCATGCTCAGCCAGGAGACCGCCGTCGGCGCCCACCCGATCGGGGCCATCGCCATGATGGACTCCATTGCGCGCACCACCGAGCGCGAGGCGCCCTACCAGGTGTGGAACGAGTCGCGCGTGCGGCGCGACGGGCGCGACCCCAGCTACACCGTGGCCCATGCCGCCTGCGAGGCCGCCCGCGAGCTGCAGCTCGACGCCCTCGTCGTGCCGACGCTGTCGGGCCGCAGCGCCCGCCTCGTCAGCGGCCACCGGCCCAACGTGCCGATCTACGCCCTCTCCCCCGGCAAGGAGACGGTCCGCCGGTGCGGGCTGATGTGGGGCGTGCGCGCGGCCAGCCAGCGTCGCCACGAGGTGACCGAGGAGCTGATCATCGACGCCGCCAAGCGCGTGGTCGAGCTGGGCTGGTGCCGCCCGGGGATGCGCGTGGGCGTCACCGCCGGGCTGCCGTCGGGCCGGCCGGGGACGACCAGCCTCTTCCAGGTCATGGAGCTGTAGCTACAGCAGCTCCTCGTCCACGGGGGCGCGGCGGTCGCGGCGCAGGAGCCAGGCCCCGAAGATCGCCATGCCGACGAGGACGCCGAGGGCCACCAGCGACGCCGGGTTCCCGAAGTCGGTGAGGTTGCCGCCCAGCGTGGTGTAGGCGAAGGCCCGCGGCGCGACGCCGAGCGCGGTGGCCAGGGCGAAGGCGCCCAGCCCCACCGGGGTGAGGCCGGCCGCGTAGTTGACGAGGTTGTAGGGCACCCCCGGGGCCACCCGCACGAGGAGGATCGCGCTGAAGCCACGGTCGCCGACCCACCGGCGCAACCCCGTGATCCGCGGGCCCGCCAGCTCCGTCACGGCGTCGTGGGCCCACCACCGGGACAGGCTGAAGGCCAGGCAGGCGCCCAGCGTCGCGCTGACGATGGAGATCGGGGTGCCGGCCACCGCCCCGAACAGCAGGCCGCTGGCGGCGGACAGGATCGGGCCCGGGAAGAGCGCCACGGTGAGCAGCGCCGAGAGCACGATGAACACGGCGGGCGCGGCCCAGCCGGCGTCGTCGACCCGGTCGCGCACGGCGTCCGCCGACAGCGACCCGCTCAGCGCCAGCAGCAGGAAGAGGGTGGCCAGGCCGCCCGCCAGGACGACGAGCCGGGTGCGCGGGCCGAGCACGGCGGTGGGTCAGCGATGGGGCCGGCGCGCTATCCGCGCTGGATCTGCGAGCCGGGCACGATGTCGTCGCGGCCGTCGGGCCAGCGCACCCACGCCTTGTACCCGCCGTCGTAGTCGTTGCCCAGCAGGATGAGTGTGGCGGGGTCGCCCATGGCCGTGCACTGCTCGTCGCCCTCGTCGTCCAGGCCGCGCCAGACGCGCACGAAGGCGTTGTGCTCCCACTCCTGCGCCACCGTGGTCGGGTCGGTGTGCCCGGGGTGGATGACCGTCTCGGGCGGCAGCCCCAGCAGCGTGTCCATGACCGACGTCTTCAGGTCGGCATAGGAAGTCGAGCCGGGCGCGCGGACGCCCCCGACCGAGTCCTTGAACAGCGTGTCCCCCGTGAAGACATTGCCGTCGATGAGCAGGGAGAGCATCCCGGCGGTGTGGCCGGGGGTGTGCAGCGTGCGCACCTGCAGGCCGCCGATGTCCAGCGTCTCGTCCTCCTGCATCGTGCCGGTGACGATGCCGGGCACGAGCTCCTCCACGAGCGGGCGCTCGAGCGGGTGCACGAGCACCTCCAGGTCGGGCCAGCGCTCCAGCAGGGCGGGCGCCTCGCTGACGTGGTCGTAGTGGTGGTGGGTCAGGAGGATGTGGGTGGGGGTGATCCCCAGGCGGTCCGCCGCCTCGATGAGCGGCGCCACCGGGCCGCCGGCGTCGACGAAGAACCCGCCGCCGCCCTCCTCGCCCACGAGGTAGGTGTTGGAGAGGAACTGATCGTTCATGGAGCGCTCGATGACCATGCCTACAGCTTCGCATGCGCATCGCCGGCGCCGCACGCGGGTACGCTCGCACCCATGACCGCGCTCATCCACACCTGCTACCGCATCGGCGACATCGACCGCTCGGTCGCCTTCTACAACGCCCTGGGCCTGGAGGAGATCGGCCGCATGCCGATCCGCGACGAGGCGATCAACGTCTTCATGGGCTTCCCGGGCGACGGGGCGCGCCTGGAGCTGACCCACAACTTCGGCGTCGACTCCTACGAGATGGGCACCGGCTACAACCACATCGCGATCGCGGCGCCCGATCTGGACGCCACCCTCGAGAAGCTCGCCGCGCAGGGCATCGAGCCGGAAAAGCCGCCCTACACGGTGCGCGAGGGCGGCTCCCGCCTGTGCTTCGTGCGCGACCCCGACGGCTACCGCGTCGAGCTGATCGAGACCGACCCGTCCACGGACTGACGGGCCGGCCTCGGCCGGGCTACGGCAGGACGAACGTGTCGAAGTTCGCCGGCGTCATCTGCGGCTTGTTGCCCGCCGCCGGGTCGCCCTCGTACGGCGTGTAGAGCCACTGGCGGAAGAACTCGGTCCACCGGTCGGCCCGGGTGGGATCGGCCGCCTTCACGAGCGCGATGAACTGCTCGGTGGTGCCGTTGGCGTACGCGTGCTGCGTGAGCCAGTCGTGCATCACGGAGACGAACTGCGACTCGCCGAGGATCTGGCGCATGCCCTCGGCCACCATCGCCCCGCGGGTGTACATCGCGTCGCCGTCGAAGATGTCGGCGGCCGACGGCGGGTCGGCCGGGGCGATGTTCCAGAACGTCGTCGACGTGGTGGCGTAGTTGTCGTCCCAGATGCTCGCGGTGGTGGCGCCGCCGTCCTGGCGCTCCTCCCACAGCCAGGAGGAGAACTCGGTGAGGCCCTCGTTGAGCCAGATGTCCTTCCACTGGGTCAGCGTCACGAGGTCGCCGAACCACTGGTGGCCGTTCTCGTGGGCGATGGTCGAGATCGACGTCCCGGGCGTGTTGGCGCTGGCGCTCGGGTAGGTCGGCTTGGTCTGGGTCTCCAGCACGTAGCCGACGCTGCTGCCCACGCGCGGCACGATGCCGCCGGCCGCCTCGAAGGGATAGGGGACGCCGTAGTAGCCGGCGTACCAGTCGAGGATCGCCGGGACCCGCTGCTGGCGGGCGACCATCGTCGCCTTGTTACCGGGGTTGGTGGCGTTGATCGACTGGTCGATGCCGATGTAGAGCGGGCGATCGGGGTTGCTCGTCAGGTCGCTGGCCGACTGGTCGAGCTGCCCGACCGTCACGGTGGCGAGGTAGGGCGCCATCGGCGAGGCCTCGCGCCAGTGGTAGGCGGTGGTGCCGTCGTCGCCGGCGTCGGTGGAGATGAGGCGCCCGTTGGACATCGCCTGGAAGGTCGACGGGGTCGACACGGTGATGTCGTAGGTCGCCTTGTCGTACGGCACGTTGTTGACCGGGAACCAGCCCTGTGAGCCGAGCGGCTCGCCGAGCGCCACCGCGCCGTAGGTGCTGTTGGAGAGCCAGCCCTCCTGGGAGGCGTCGGGATCGATGACCGGGCTGGGCGAGCCGCCGTAGGTCACCGCGACCGCGAAGGTCGTGCCGTCCTTGATCCCCGCCGCGGGGGTGACGATGAGCTTGTTGTTGTCGAGGTCGTAGGCGTAGGAGGCCGCCTGGCCGTCGACGGTGACCGCGGAGACCGGCATCCCCTGGAAGTCGAGGCTGAAGTCCTTGAGGTTCTGCGTGGCCTTGGCCGTGATGGTGGCCGTGCCGCGAAGCACGCGGGTGAGGATGTTGGTGTAGCCCAGGCGCAGGTCGTAGTGCAGGGCGTCGTAGCCGCCGTTGCCGATGGTGGGGAACAGCGAGTCGTTCAGCGTGCGGGCGCCCGAGGTGTAGACCGTCGGGTCGACCGGGGTGGTGGGCGTCGTCGGGGTCGTCGGCGTCGTGACCGGGGGAACGGGCCCCGCGGGACGCACCACGATGCGGCCGGCGGCCTTGCGACACCGCTCGCCGCCCTTGCGCGAGGTCTTCACGCAGGCCTGCAGCAGGAACCCCGACTTCAGCGCCTCCTTCAGCTTCGGGGAGCTCACCCGGATGCGGAAGGCAACGGTGCGCCCGGCGCGCACGGCGGAGATCCGCCCGGCGCCGAGGGAGTAGACGACCTGCGGATGGGCCCCGGCGCGCAGGGTGAAGCCCAGGAGCGCGGGAGCGGTGCGGCCGCCCGTGTTGCGCACGCGGCCCGAGATCGTGAAGCGGCCGCCCGAGCCGATCGACGACGGCGGGGACTGCAGCGACGTGACCGAGAGCTTGGAGGGCTTCGGCTTGGCCTTGGCGGCGGTCGCCCCCGGGGGCGCGACCAGCAGCACGCTGAGGCACGCCGCGCTCACGACACCTCCCATGATCCGCGACGTGGAGGGGAGGCGATGCATGCTGGACCTGACCTTTGGATCGTCGTACCGCCGGGAGCGGGTCCCCCAGCCGGGCACGGTGGTGTGCGACGTCACGCGGGGCACGCGGTGTTCCGGGGCCCCGCGGTCTAAGCTGGCCCGTACCCCGTGGGACGTGGCCTCAACCGTGTCCGGGGCCTGTCGCCGCGTCATCTTCGAGCCCTCGTCACGCACCGATCCCATGACCGAACACCGTAGAGCGGTCATCGATCTGGGGTCGAATTCCTTCCGCCTCGTCGTGTTCACGGCCGGCCCCGGCTGGTGGGAGCGCACCGACGAGATCTACGAGAACGTGCGCATCGGCGAGGGCATGGTGTCGACCGGCGAGCTCGGCGAGCACCCCATGGGCCGGGCCTTCGCGACGATCGACGTGTTCACCCACTTCTGCGCCGCGACGGGCATCGCCGCGCAGGACATCGACGCGGTCGCCACCAGCGCCATCCGCGAGGCGGACAACGGCGAGGCCTTCGTGGAGCGCGTCCGCGCCGAGGCGGGGTTGGCGGTGCGCGTGATCAGCCGCGAGGAGGAGGCGCGCTACGGCTACCTGGCCGCGGTCAACTCCTCGACCCTGCAGGACGGGGTGGTGCTCGACATCGGCGGCGGCTCGCTGCAGCTCGTCCACGTGCGCGACCGCCGCGCGCTGGCGCTGGAGTCCTGGCGGCTGGGCGCCGTGCGCATGACCGAGCGCTTCCTGGCCGACGGGGAGCCTGCCTCCGACAAGGACCTGGACCGCCTGCGCCGCCACGTGGCCGACAAGCTGGAGCGCGCGCCGTGGGTGGCCGACGGCGGGCACGAGCGCCTGGTCGGCATCGGCGGCACGATCCGCAACCTCGCCACCGCCGCCTCCCGCGCCGCCGGCCTGCCCGAGTTCGGCATCCAGGGCTACGTCGTCCAGGCGGCGGCCCTGGACGAGCTCGTGGAGCGGCTCGCCGCCCTGCCCGCCCGCGAGCGCGGCTCGATCAGCGGGATCAAGACGGCGCGCGCCGACATCATCCTGGCGGGCGCCGTGACCGTCCAGACCGTGCTGCGCGAGACGGACGTGGCGGGCCTGGAGGCGACCGAGGCGGGCCTGCGCGAGGGCGTCTTCTTCGCCGGGCACCTGGACGGCGACCCGCCGCTGGTGGACGACGTGCGCACGGCGAGCGTCCAGAACCTCGCCTCGCGCTTCCGCGTGGACCCGGCGCACACCAACCACGTCGCCGCGCTGGCCCTGGACCTGTTCGACGACCTCGCCGCGGCCGGCCTGCACCCGGGCGACCCGGTGGAGCGCCAGCTCCTGTGGGCGGCGGCCGTGCTGCACGACATCGGCGTGGCGGTCGACTACGACGACCACCACAAGCACACCCGCTACCTCATCCTCAACGCCGGCCTGCCGGGGTACAGCCCGGCCGAGGTGGCGCTCATCGCGCAGGCCACGCGCTACCACCGCAAGGGCATGCCCGACCCGGGCGAGCTGGGCCCCCTGTTCGACGAGGAGGCGCTGCGGCGCCTGGACCGCTGCGCCGTGCTGCTGCGGCTCGGCGAGGACCTGGAGCGCAGCCGTGACCAACTCGTGCGCGGCGTCGCCGTGGCCGTGGACGGCGACGATGTGACGCTCACCCTCCAGGCCGCGGGCGACCCGCGCGTGTCGCGGTGGGCCGCCCGGCGCGAGACGGACCTCTTCGCCCGGGCGTTCGGCGGCGCCCGGATGACGATCGCCTGAGCGCGGCGGCGCGGCTCAGTTGAGCTCGCCGGGCGCGTAGCCCGGCCCGGCGGGCACCGGCACCTCGATGGGCTGCTCCGCGGGGGAGCTGACGACCTCGGTCTGCTCGTACTCCAGCTCCGGCGGCTCGTTCCCGTCGCAGATGAGGCGGAAGGACCCCGTCCCGATGGCCGGATCGCTCTCCAGGAGCAGGCCGGCGATCGTGTCGCCCTCGTCCCACCCCATGCGCTCGATCTCGAACGGGTTCATCCGGACCGAATGGGGGGGGAAGGGACAGTTCTTGCTGTGCGCCGCCTTGGCCTTCGAGATGGCCTCGAAGTTGCGCGCCTCCGGGTTGCCCTTGGCCATGGACCGATTGTGTCAGGCCGCCGACCCCGCGGGAACCCGGTCGCCGCGTCCCACATCCGGCGCGGCCGTCCCATCGGATGCGGGGATCGACCCACCGGGGGCCGCGTCGCCCTCGGCGGTGACGGGCCGGGGCCGCGGCACGAGCAGCGCCGCGAGCGCGCCGACGACGAGCACCGCCGCCCCGATCGGCAGGGCCGCGGCCATGCCGTCCACATAGTCCTGCGGGGAGGCGTACCCGCCGGCGCCGGAGAACGCGCTGGCCAGGACGGCCACGCCCATCACGCCGCCCAGCTCGCGGATCGTGTTGACGGCGCCCGAGGCCTGGCCGGCCTCGCGGGCCCGCACGGCGGAGAGGATCGCGTTGGCCGACGGCGCGAACACGAGGCCCATGCCGGCGCCGCCGAGCACGAAGGCGGGGACGAAGTCGGCGTAGGGCGTGTCCACCGCGGCGATCGACGCGATCCACCCGACCGCGATCGCCTGGAAGGCCAGGCCCACGACCATGAACGGCCGCGCGCCGAACCGGTCCGAGAAGAGCCCGGCCAGCGGCGCCACGACCATCGGCATCGCCGTCCACGGCAGCGTCCGCAGGCCGGACTCCAGGGGCGAGTAGCCCTGCACGGTCTGGAAGTACTGCGAGAGGAAGAAGATCGAGCCGAACACGCCGAAGAACATGGCGAAGGACACGACGCTGGTGGCCGAGAAGGCGCGCGAGCGGAAGAAGCGCAGCGGGAGCATCGGCTCGGCGGCGCGGCCCTCCCACCACAGGAACGCGGCCAGGAGCAGCACGCCGGCGACGATGCCCGTGAGCACGGTGGCGCTCGTCCAGCCCAGCTCGTTGCCGCGGACGATCGCGTAGACGAGCGCGAAGAGTCCGGTGCCGACGAGGGCCAGGCCGCGCAGGTCGAGCTGCGCGTTGGGCCCGTGGCTCTCGTGCAGGCGGCGCAGCGCCACGGGGATCAGCACGAGCCCGATCGGGACGTTGACCCAGAAGATCCAGTGCCAGGAGATGCCCTGGGCGATGGCGCCGCCCACCACGGGGCCGAGCGCCACGCCCAGGCCGCTGATCCCCGACCAGGCGCCGATCGCCAGGCCGCGCGAGCCCTCCGGCACCGCGTCGGAGAGGAGGGTCAGCGTCAGCGGGGTCACGAACGCGGCGCCCACACCCTGCAGGGCGCGGGCGGCGATGAGGAGGTTGGTGGTCGGCGCCATCGCGGCCAGCGCCGAGCCCAGGGTGAACACGGCCACGCCGACCGCGAACATGCGGCGGCGGCCGAAGCGGTCGCCCAGGGCCGCGCCGGTGAGCAGGAAGACGGCGTAGGCCAGCGTGTACGCGTTGACCGTCCACTCCAGCGACTCCAGCGACGCGCCCAGGTCGCTGCGGATGGAGGGCAGCGCGGTGGAGACGACGAGGTTGTCCAGCGTGACCATGAAGAGGGCGATGGAGACGACCAGGAAGGTCGCCCAGGGGAAGCGGGTGTGTGATTGCTTACTCACTGTGGTGGCGTGCGACATGTCGATCCTCGGGCTTGGCGTTGGGGTTTCAGCAGGGCTTCTCGATACCGTTCATCAGCGACTGGACCCACGGTTCCTGCAGGTCCTGCGCGCCGATGGCGGCGACGACGGTCATGAGCATGCCCACGGCGAAGAAGGCGGCGACGCGGTCGTCCGGGGCGCCGGTGACGTCACGGACGGTGTCGACGATCCGGCCGTACTGGGCCTGGACCGCCGTGCGGATCGCCGGCTCGTCGCTGGCGGCGTACGACTGCAGCTGGTTGAGGAGCATGTCCCGGTCCGACAGCAGCTCCTTGTACGTCTCGCCCATGGCCTCGAACTGCGCGTCGAGGTCGCCGGCGTGCGGGGCGGCCGCGTGGCGGAAGGCCTCGCGGACCTGCTCCATGCAGCGCTCGACCACGGCGATGAACAGCTCCTGCTTCGTCGGGTAGAGCCGGAACAGGTAGGCCTGGGAGATGCCGGCCGAGGTGGCGATCGCGGTGGTCGGCGTGCCGTAGTACCCGCGCCGGGCGAAGTGCGGGATGGCGGCGACCAGGACGGCCTCGCGCCGCTCCTCGGCGGTCTTCAGGGTGCGGATGGGGGTGGCGGAGGGGGCCATGGGCAGGTGTGAGTATGCACTCACTCACTCTCCCTGTCAACCCCTTCTGCATCGCCGAGAGTCACCTTGGTCGCCGTATGGGCGACCAAGGTGACTCTCGGCGGGTCATGGGTCGATGAGGACCCCGGGATTGAGGATCCCGCGCGGGTCGACGGCCGCCTTCGCCCCGGCGAGCGCGGAGGCGAACGGGTCGGGGCGCTGCTGGTCGTACCACGGGCGATGGTCGCGCCCGACCGCGTGGTGGTGGGTGATCGTGCCGCCGCCGGCCACGATCGCCGCGCCTGCCGCGTCCTTGATCTCCTGCCACTGGGCCAACTCGTCGCCCCGCCGGGCGGGCGCCATCACGGTGAAGTACGGCGCGGGCCCGTCCGGGTACACGTGGGTGAACCGGCAGCTCACCTGCCCCTCCCCGCCGAGCGCCTCCTCGACCGCCCCGACCACGGTGGCGTGGTAGGCCGGGAAGGCGTCCCACGTGACCGCCGTCTCGAACGTCTCGCTCAGCACCCCCATCAGCGCGAAGGTGTCGCGCAGGTAGGGCGCACGCAGGAACGCATCGCGCCACGTCCCCACCGCGTCGCCGCCGGCCGCCTTCCCGTGCGGCTCCTCCCAGGTGCCGCCGTGGGCGGCGCAGATGGCCAGCCCCCGCGTCATCGCCGCGTCGAGGACGCGGGCGGCGCCGTCGTCGGTCGACTCGAAGCCCAGGACGAGCAGGGCCGCGGAGCCGTCCCCGGCGCCGGTGAGCTTGGCCTCCACCGGGTCGATGAGCCGGCAGTTGGCCGGATGCAGGCCCGACTGCGAGAGCTGGCGGACGGCCTGCGCCCCCGCGGCGAACGTCGCGAAGCGCACGCCGCGCGAGGCACGGTGGGCGGGCCGCGGCTGCACGCGCACCCACGCCTGCGTGATCACGCCGAGGGTGCCCTCGCTGCCGAGCAGCATGCGGTCGGGCGACACCCCGGCGCCCGATCCCGGAAGCCGGCGCGACTCCCACACGCCCTGGGCCGGCGTGACGGCGCGGACCGACTCGACCACGTCGTCGATGTGCGTCCACACGGTGGCGAAGTGCCCGCCCGCGCGGGTGGCGATCCACCCGCCGAGCGTCGACAGCTCGAACGACTGCGGGTAGAAGCGCATGGTCAGGCCGTGCTCGCCGAGCTGGCGCTCGAGCACCGGGCCGCTGGCGCCCGCCTGGATCAGCGCGGCGCGGGAGACGGGGTCGACCTCCAGCACGCGGTCCAGCGCGCCGAGGTCCAGGCAGGCGACACCGTCGTAGCCGTCGCCCGCGCACTCCACGCCACCGACGACGCTCGTGCCGCCGCCGTAGGGGACGACCGCCACGCCGGCGCCCGCCGCCCACTCCAGGACCGCTTCGACCTCGCGCTCGTCGCGCGGGCGCAGGACCACATCCGGCGGGTGGTCGAAGTGGCCGCGCATCCCGCGGATCACGTCGCGGTAGGACTTGCCCAGCGCGTGCGAGGCGCGGGCGTGGACCGAGGCGTCGGTGATGCCGGCCAGCGCGGCGGGCACCTGCACACGGGGATCCGGGAGGACCACGTCGTCGAGCGCCACCGGCAGCTCGACGTCGGCCGAGCCCATGCCCAGGTACGCGGCGATCCCCGGCGCCGCCTCCCGCACGGCGTCGATCGTCTGGCGCTCGTCCTCGTAGCCCCAGCCCCAGTGGGCCCTCGTGCGTGTCGCGGTCATGGCGCGCGAGCCTAGCAAGATGGTTGATGCGAAATCGGCGCGGATCGTGGATCGCACGCTCCGCGGCGCCTGAGGCCACCCGGCTTCTCGCCGATACCACCGGTATCGCCTTCGAAACCGTGCGGCCTCAGCCACCACGGCCCGCACGCCCACGCCCACACCGACATTCCGCACCAACCATCTAGCCTGTGTCGTGATGAGCACTGCTCCCGGCATCCTGGCCCGTGGCCCCTGGCCGACGCATCGCGTCAGCGCCACCTGGAGCGAAGAGCCCTACACCCCGTCCCCGGAGCACACCGCGGCGGCCGACGCCGCCATCCAGGCGCTGCGCGACCGCGACTCCCCCAGCCACGACGGCGTCGCCGCCCGGCTCGTCTCGTACGCCGAGCAGGACGGGGCCATCGCCTTCGAGCTGCAGCCGATCCGCTGGGCCCTGCGCCTGGTCGAGGGCGACGCGTCGGCAAGCGTCGCCTCGCTCTGCGTGACCCGCGACGCCCAGGGCCGCTGGCTCGCCGGCCGCCGGGCCGCGTGGCTGTCCTCCTGGGCCGGCCGCTGGGCGCTGGGCGCCGGCGGCGCGGTCGACCTGGGCGAGAACCCTGTCGACACCCTCAGCCGCGAACTGTGGGAGGAGTGGGCGGTCGAGCCCGAGCGGGTGCGCGCCGAGGCGCTGGTGCGGCTCCCGCAGAACATGGTGATGTTCATCGGCACGGCCTGGCTGCCGGACGGCGCCGAGGTGACGATGGACCACGAGCACGACGCGTACGCGTGGTGGCCGGCCGACATCGACGCGTGGCCCGCCGAGGCCGACGCGCCGCTGCGGTCCATGGCCAAGCTCCTCACCGGGGGCTGACGTGCCCATCACCCGCGGGTTCATCAAGTGGTGCTCGTTCTTCTTCTCGACGATCTACACCGTGCTGCTCATCCTGTGGCTCGGGTCGGTCGGCCCGCCGGAGCTCAAGACGGTGTTCGGGTTCGTCCACGGCATCGGCTGGTTCTTCATGGTCGCGCTCGCGCTGTTCGGGCTGCACGCCAAGCTCATCGACATGCGCCTGGCCCTGGCGATCGCCGTCCTGGGGGCGGTCGGGCCGTACTTCGGCTCGGCCGAATTCATCTACCAGGATCGTGTCCGAGGACGGGCCAGCGCGGCCTGATGCACGTCTTGCACCACGTCGGCGTGCCGAGACCACCAGCGCGCTAGAGTCCTTTCAAGAGCACGAATGGCAGTCGACGCAACGACGATGCAGGTCACCCTCCCCGCCATGGGCGAGAGCGTGACCGAAGGCACGGTCCTCGAGTGGCACAAAGCCGAGGGAGACACGATCGAGACCGACGAGGTCCTGGTCGAGATCTCGACGGATAAAGTCGACGCCGAGGTCCCCTCCCCCGTCACCGGGACCATCGCCAAGATCTACTTCGCCGAAGGCGACACCGTCGCCGTGGGCGCCGTCCTGGCCGACATCGTCCCGGACGGAGAGGGCCCCGCCGCCCCCGCGGCCGACACCAACGGCAGTGGTAGCGGCGGCGCGCCCGAGGCCTCCAACGGGGCCGGCGCCGGCCCCTCCGCCCCCGCCGAGATCATCGACGTGGTCATCCCCTCCATGGGCGAGTCGATCACCGAGGGCGAGATCCTCGAGTTCACCGTCACCGTCGGCAGCGAGGTGGCCGAGGACGACCCGATCGCCGAGGTCTCCACCGACAAGGTCGACGCCGAGCTCCCCTCCCCCGCCGCCGGCACCGTGGTCGAGATCCTCGCCGCTCCCGGCGACACCGTCACCGTCGGGCAGGTCGTCGCGCGCATCGCCGCCGGCGAGCCCGCCGTCAGCCGGCCCGCGACCGACGGCGCCCCGGCCGGCAACGGCGCCGCCACGCCGGCCACCGCACCGGCCGCCCCCGCCACCGTGCCGGACGGCACCAAGGTCTCCCCCGTCGCCGCCCGCATGGCCGCCGCCACCGGCGTCGACCTCGCCGGCATCACCGGCACCGGCCCCGCCGGGCGCATCACCAAGGCCGACGTCCAGGCCGCTCCCGCCGGGGGCACGGCCGCCGCGGCCTCCACCGGCACCGTCATCAAGGGCGCCGGGGCGATGCTCGCCCGCTACATGGACGAGAGCCGGTCGATCCCGACCGCCACCTCCTTCCGCACCCTCACCGTCACCGTCATGGACGGGCGGCGCAAGCAGCTCAAGGGCGCCGGGCACAAGGTGTCCTTCACCCACCTGATCGCCTACGCGATCGGGCTGGCGGGCACCGAGGACATGCCGGTGATGGCCCACCACTTCGACACGGTGGACGGCAAGCCCACCCGCTTCGACGACGGCGCGGTCAACCTCGGCATCGCCGTCGACGTCGAGAAGAAGGACGGCTCGCGCACCCTGATGGTGCCGGTCATCCGCGACGCCGGCCGCCTCACCTTCCCGCAGTTCCTCGACGCGTTCGGCGACCTCATCGACCGCGCCCGCACGAACAAGCTCACCGCCGACGACCTGGCCGGCGCGAACATCTCGCTGACAAACCCCGGCGGCATCGGCACCGTCGCCTCCGTGCCGCGCCTGATGGTCGGCCAGGGCACGATCGTCGCCACCGGCTCGATCGCCTACCCCGTCGGCCTCGGCAACATCGGCGCGCAGATCGGCGCCGAGAAGGTCATGTCGATGACCTCGACCTACGACCACCGCATCATCCAGGGCGCGGAGTCGGGCCGGTTCCTCAAGGTCCTGGAGGAGTACCTCCAGGGCGAGCACGGCTTCTACGAGAAGGTCTTCGGCGACCTCGGCGTCCCGCTCGGCGAGACCCCCACGGCGCCCGCCGCGCCGGCCGCCGCCGCGCCGGCCGCGATCCCCGCCGCGCCCACCACCGTGCCGGACGAGGACCTCCTGCAGGCCGTGCAGGCCGCCTCCTCCCTGTTGAAGGCCCACCGCACCCACGGGCACCTGGCCGCGCACCTGGACCCCCTCGGCCACCCGCCGATGGGCGACCCGGCGCTGGATCCCGTGCCGCTCGGCCTCACGCCCGAGCTGATGGCCCAGATCCCGGCGAAGATCCTGCGCATGAAGGTCCCCGGCGCCACCCTCGCCGAGGCCCTGCCCCACCTGCGCGACACCTATTGCGGCACGATCGCCTACGAGATCGAGCACATCGCCAGCCACGAGCAGCGCATCTGGCTGCGCAACGCGATCGAGACCGGCGAGTACCGGGTCGCGCTGACCGCCGAGGAGCAGCGGGCGCTGCTCAAGCGCCTCACCGAGGTCGACGCGTTCGAGCGCTTCATGCACAAGGCCTACCTCGGCCAGAAGCAGTTCTCGATCGAGGGCCTGGACATGACGGTCCCGATGATCGACGAGGCGATCCAGCTCGCCGCCGGCCAGGGCGCCAAGGAAGTCGTCATCGGCATGGCCCACCGCGGCCGGCTCAACGTGCTGGCCCACAACCTCGGCCGCCGCTACGAGACGATCTTCGCCGAGTTCGAGGGCGCCTCCACGCTGGAGGCCGTCACCACCATCCCGCAGGGCGGCACCGGCGACGTCAAGTACCACCACGGCGCGCAGGGCACCTACGCGGTGGCCGACGGCTCGACCGTGCTGGTCAACCTGGAGAGCAACCCCAGCCACCTGGAGTTCGTACATCCCGTCGTCCTGGGCGCCACCCGCGCGGCCCAGACCGTGCGCAACCAGGCGCAGGCCACGCGCAACACCGACGCCGCCGTGCCCGTCGTGCTCCACGGCGACGCCGCGTTCCCCGGCCAGGGCGTCGTGGCCGAGTCGCTCAACCTCCAGGGCCTCGACGGCTACAAGGTCGGCGGCGCGCTGCACCTCATCCAGAACAACCAGGTCGGCTTCACCACCGATCCGGAGGACTCCCGCTCCACCCGGTGGGCCTCCGACCTGGCCAAGGGCTACGACGTCCCGATCGTCCACGTCAACGCCGACGATGTGGCCGCCTGCATCACCGCCGTGCGCCTGGCCTTCGCCTATCGCGAGGAGTTCGGCCGCGACGTCGTCATCGACCTCATCGGCTACCGCCGCTTCGGGCACAACGAGACGGACGAGCCCGCCTACACGCAGCCTGAGATGGCCGCCGTGATCAAGAGCAAGCCGCGGCTCGTCGATCTCTACGCCGAGCAGCTCGTCGTCGCCGGGATCATCTCCAAGGAGGAGGACGAGCGTCAGCGCCAGGAGATCTGGGACGACCTCACCCGCCTGCACAAGAGCCTCAAGGAGCAGATCAAGGCCGCCGACACGGCGGGCCAGGTCGAGCAGCCGACCGGCGAGTACACGCTCGACCGCACCGCCTCGGCCCCCGTCACCACCGCGGTGCCGGCGGAGATGCTCCACAAGCTCAACGAGGAGCTGCTGCAGACGCCCGAGGGCTTCACCGTCCACCCCAAGCTCGTCCGGCAGCTCGAGCGCCGGCGCGACGCGCTGGGCGACGCGGGCGGCATCGACTGGGGCCACGCGGAGGCACTGGCCTACGCGTCGCTGCTCACCGAGGGCGTCCCCGTGCGCCTCACCGGCCAGGACGCCGAGCGCGGCACGTTCAGCCACCGCCACGTGGTGCTGCACGACGCCAAGACGGGCCAGACCGTCTGCCCCATGCAGAGCGTGTCGGAGGCCCGCGCGACCTTCGAGATCCACAACTCGCCGCTGAGCGAGACGGCCTGCCTGGGCTTCGAGTACGGCTACTCGCAGGAGGCCCCCGAGACCCTCGTCATCTGGGAGGCCCAGTTCGGCGACTTCGCCAACGGCGCCCAGGTCATCATCGACCAGTTCATCGTCTCCGGCCTGGCCAAGTGGGGCCAGTCCTCGCGCCTGACCCTGCTGCTCCCGCACGGCTACGAGGGCTCGGGCCCCGAACACTCCTCCGCCCGCCTGGAGCGCTTCCTGCAGCTCGCGGCCGAGGGCAACATCCGCGTGGCCAACGTGACCACGCCGGCCCAGTACTTCCACCTCATCCGCCGCCAGGCGCTGATCGCCAAGCAGCGCCCGCTGGTGATCATGACCCCGAAGTCGCTGCTGCGCATGCCGCAGGCGACCAACCGGATCCAGCACCTCTCCGACACCCAGTTCTACCCCGTGCTCGGCGAACCGCGGGTGGACGTCGACAAGGTCACCCGCCTGGTCCTGTGCACCGGCAAGATCTACTACGACCTGGTGGGCAACGACGCGCGCAAGGACAACCCCGGCGTCGCCGTCGGCCGCATCGAGCAGCTCTACCCCTTCCCCGAGGGCCCGGTGCTCGACCTCATCGAGGAGTACCCGAACCTGCAGGAGCTCCTGTGGGTCCAGGAGGAGCCGCGCAACATGGGCGCCCGCGCGCACATGATGCCCCGCCTGGCACAGATCCTTCCCGAGGGCGTGCACCTCGGCTACGTCGGCCGGCCCGAGCGCGCCTCACCGGGCGAGGGCTACCCCGCCGCCCACGCCACCGAGCAGGCGCGCGTCCTGCGCACCGCGCTGGATCTCTCGATCCCGGTGTCGCAGTACCCCAAGAAGACGCCCGGCGAGCGGTAGTCCCCTCGCGATGGACGCGCTGCGACCGGCGCGCGGGGTGGTCATCCCCCTGGACGCGGTCACGATCCGCACCTCCCGGTCCTCCGGGCCGGGCGGCCAGCACGCCAACGTCACCGCCTCGCGGGTGGAGGCGATCCTCGAGCTGGAGGGATGCCCGGGCCTGAGCGACGCCCAGCGCGCGCGGGTGCAGTCCCGGCTGGGGCCGGTCGTGCGGGCGATCGCCCAGGACAACCGCAGCCAGACGCGCAACCGCGAGTTGGCCCTGCAGCGCCTGGAGGAGCGGCTCACCCGTGCGCTGCACGTCGAGCGCCCGCGCCGGGCGACCAAGCCGACGAAGGGCTCCCAGCGCCGCCGCGTCGACGCCAAGAAGCAGCGCGGGGAGAAGAAGGCCCAGCGCCGCCGGCCCCATGCCGACGACTGAGGGCAAGCCCCACCCCGACCGTGCCCTGCGCGTCCTGCGACGCGTGGAGGAGATCCCGCCGGGCTTCGTGCGCACCTACGGCGACATCTCCCCCGGCGCACCGCGCTACGGCGGCGCCGTCCTGAGGCACACCGACCGCAGGGTGCCCTGGCACCGCGTCGTGCGCGCCGACGGCTCGCTCACGCAGGGTGAGCGCCAGCGCGCGCTGCTGCTGGACGAGGGCGTGCCCTTCCGCGGCGCCCGGGTGGACATGGCCCGCGCGCGGATGCCCATCTAGGGTGTCGACCATGCGGGCCCAGCACGAGATCCGCCTCGCTCCCCGGCCGCGCGGCTTTCACCTCATCACCGGCGAGGTGGTGCGGGAGCTGCCCGAACTCGAGGACATGGCGGTCGGCCTGGCCCACCTCTTCATCCGGCACACCTCGGCCTCGCTGACCATCAACGAGAACGCCAGCCCCGACGTGCGCGTGGACTTCGAGACGTGGTTCAACGTCGTGGTGCCGGAGAGCTTCCCCGCCTGGACCCACACCCTCGAGGGCCCCGACGACATGCCGGCGCACATCAAGGCATCGCTGCTGGGCCAGGCGGTCACCGTCCCGATCCGCGACGGCCGGCTGGCGCTCGGCACGTGGCAGGGGATCTACCTCGGCGAGCACCGCGACCACGGCGGCTCCCGCACGCTCATCGCCACGCTCACCGGCGAGCGCGGGTGAGCGAGTCCCTCAGCCGCGGCCGCTGCGCCGGCGGTGCTCGCGGTACTCGCGGATGTCCACGGGCGTGAGCGAGGGAGGGGCGTCCGCGTGGGTGCGGTCGCCGAGCCACTGCACGTCGAGCTCCTCCATCCCGCCGGGAAAGACGCGGGCCGCGCCGGCCCCGGGCCGGGAGGACACCGCGCGCACGAACCGGTCCTCGCTGAACACGAGGCCCACGCCGTCGTCGGCCGCCCAGCCCGGCGGCAGCTCGCCGGAGTCCACCGCCTGGCGGTAGACGGGCAACCGCCGGGGCTCGCCGTCGCGGTGGACGCTGAACGAGCCGGGGAGCAGCGCCAGCCCGGGCGTGACCTCGGGCGTGCCCGTCGAACTGCTGATGCCGCCGGTGAACCAGCACATCGCGCCGGCGCTGAGCCCGGCCAGCACCGTGCCGCGCTGCCACGCCTCGGTGAGGATGCGGTCCAGGTCGTGGGCCCGCCAGATCGCCAGCAGGTTGCGCATCGAGCCGCCGCCGACGTAGACGATGTCCATCGAGAGGATGAAGTCGCGCAGCGGGATCGCGCCGTTCGCGCCGAGCCGGAAGAGCGAGAGCTGGTTGGTCTCGCACGGCAGGTGGTCGAATGCCTGGTGGAAGTGGGCGACGTTGGCCTCCTGGTCGCCACTGGCCGTCGGCAGGTAGAGCAGGCGCGGGACGGGCCGCGGCGAGAGGGAGAGGATGAACTCGTCCAGCGCGGCGTTGTCGGGCTCCATGGTGAAGCCGCCGCCGCCCATGGCGAAGATCGTGGGGGGACCGGCGGTCACGACGGCCGTCCGGCGCTCACGCGGCGGCGAGGCGGCGCTGCTCGCCCAGGTACTCGACGTGGAGCGGCGTCTCCAGGGCCTCGCCCCCGATGCCCTCGACGCGGAACGCGGTCGCATCCCGCCGCGAGGCGACGGCATGGCCGAGGTCGCGGCCGACGAAGTGCAGGGCCGCGCCGTCGTCGGCGCCGTAGCCCGTCCCCATCTCGCCCGACGCCACCAGCGAGCGGAACTCCTCGCGGCGCTTGGGGTCGTTGGCGTGGACGCAGTTGCCGTAGGGCAGCAGGCCCATGCCCTCGACGCGCTGCGCCCGGCCGTGGAAGGCCGTCACCGCCTCGTCGAACCAGCACAGCGACCCGGCGCTCAGCCCGCACAGGACGATGCCCCGCCGCCAGCACTCGGCCAGCACGTCGTCGAGCCCGTGCGCCCGCCAGGTGCCCAGGAGGCTGAG
>WBZU01000793.1_pt1 | contig 25832 bp, 14 predicted proteins | sample 5204311 | NCBI WGS metagenome assembly WBZU01 (sample SAMN12344359, study PRJNA552823) | activated sludge metagenome | biome: Activated sludge suspended growth; feature: Nitrification reactor; material: Wastewater; isolation source: activated sludge from nitrification reactor of wastewater...
CCGTCGTGTCAACGCTTGTTTCGTACGCCGAACTACTGAACGCTTGACAAATCGCATCGTGTAACCACGCGCACGTCCACGGCAGGTTTGCGACAATGTAGCCCGACATACGCCGCGGCATGCTCCGCGCACGCGTCAAGAGTGTCGGTCAACGTAGGCAAACGTACGCCGTCAAGCTCCGTCCGTTGCGTGCGTCATGCCATGACCAGGCGCGTCACGGTGCGTCACGACGATCCAATCTGTCGAAACGAATCTGTCATTTTGATCGTTTGGCGTGGTTCGCGATTGTAAAACCCTTGATCAAAAGTCGAATTGTGGCGCAATGTAACCCCATAAAAATAGATATTCGCTAATCAAAAATCGTGCATCGCACGCAAAAAAGCGATTGCAACGCGTTTCTGTTCGTCCAATTATTACGCCTCATCAGTCGCACAGCGCGACGTCGGGACCGCCATCGAAAGGATGCATGCGGCAATGGGTGAGGTTTTACCTAAAAAACTGGACGAATTCGCCGCGGCATAGGAGGAAGAAATGTTGCGTCAACAATATCAAGACGATTCGCTCGTCATTCGAGTTGGCATTAGGATCCGTAAATTGCGAATGGAGCAAGGCGTATCCCTTCGCGATTTCGGAAAACGGGCCGGGTTGCATCCATTCCACGTCATGGCGATCGAGTTAGGGCAACTCGCATGTAACACCAAGACGCTTCGAGCTATTGCAAATGCACTCGGCGTAGCTCCGCTCGATCTGTTGAATTATGACCCCGAAAACGACGATATGGGGCGCATTGTCGAGCTAATGCGCAAGAACCCCGATTGCGTTCAGAAAATCCTGCTTAGGGTAAAACCGCTCGTAGAGAACTGAGAGCGAGCAATGAAAAACAATATAATGGTTTGCCGAGTACAGACAGGCGCGATACTCGTCACAGTTCCGATCATATTGAATGGCGATGAACTCCACTGCGTATTCATTACGCGAAAAACCGAACTTGCGCGCGTAGGTATATTCGACGCCAAACCTCGCGACGTCGGACCATATCTAATTTTCGAGCGCTACGCGCGTCGGGGTGTACCAGCGGAAGCAATACGAGACGCACGTGCACGAGCTTTGGAGGCGCTTGCGGCGCTCGACACTATGCTCCAAACGGATCGCGATTCATTGGTTGCTTTCGCGGCGGATATCGGGACGGTGCAAGCCGTATGCAATGGGGGATGATATGCCTAGACGAACACATACAACGCCATTGACGCGCGCGTTTGGTGCTCGAATGCGGGATCTACGCATTGAACTCGGAATGTCGCTCGGGCAGTTGGAAAGAAAAACCGGCATAACGAAGGGTCATCTTTCGACCATCGAGCAAGGCTTTGCCTCGATTACCATTGAAACGATTCTACGCATCGCCGCCGGGCTCGAATTATCCCCGACGATGTTGCTGGCATTTCCCGATGAAGACGAGCTTGCGGCCATTGTGGATTTGATCCGGCAAATGCCAACGACACGATACAAGAGACTGCGGAAAATCCTCGAAGGTTGGATTGCAGAGGCCGACAAGGCGTGACAATGCTGTCACCGGATGAGCGCGCGGACGAACTGCAATGGATCGCCCGTCTCGTATTCGCCGCGGGGCTCGTCGTGGGCCTATGTGGGCGCGACGATTTGGGGCTCGTCGCGCTCATTCTCGCGTTTTTCGTTTGGCTGTTCAGCTAATTGTCACGAAATCGGATACGTTTGGACGGGCATAGAAGCCCCAAGGCGGGTGAGACGTGTGCGTGCGTGTCGAGCTACGCCGAACGCTTGCGCGGTCGTTTGGCGCTGGACGCGGGCGCATCCTGAACAGCAATGCCAAGCAATGCGCCAAGGTTGATCCACGCGAGCTTTGCTGCGTCCCGATCGCCCTTCGCTACTGCGTCACGAATCGCACGAAACGAGACGTCCAAATCATCGCTGGGATTCTGTTGGGATTCTGTCGACGAACCTGGAATCGCGGGGTTACGCATCGTAGAGGGAACGATCGCCCCTTCCGTTCGTGGGCCGTTTTGCCCTGTATTAGGCTCGATCGGCTCGTTTTCATCCCTACGTGGGTGGGGATTTTCCGGGCTCACTTGCCTGGCGGCCGCCAACGTGGGTGGGGATTTTCCGGGCTCACTTGCCTGGCGGCCGCCAACGTGGGTGGGGATTTGGGATTTTCCGCGCCAAACGGAAGAAATCATTCAAGCCGGCCGAAGCCGAAATCCCCGCCACGACCACGCCGTAAAAACCCATCCATGAACGGGCCATCCAACGTGGCCCGTTTCATTGCCTACTTCTTCCCCACTTGCGTCACCCGCACGTGCGTCGCCGGCGTCGATCCAAATATCGTCGGCTCGTACATCAGCTCCGCACGCGTCGGCGGCGCGACGAATTTCCCGGTGTGCATGGCCCGCGCGAGGTACCGAAACTTCGATATGCCCGCGGGCAACGAGTCGACGAAATACACCACTTTGTCGTCACGTTTTTCCCGACGATCGGCTGACGAAGTCTCCAATTTCCGCAACCACGCCCCGGCCTCTCGATAATCGAACGAAAGCGCCTCGAATCCACCGGGGATGGGATCTTCCACCACGACAAACGAACGCGGCGCCGGGCTCACCACCTCCACTTCACATACGACCACTTCGCCCGCCGTGAATGACGGATTTTTCTCGACGACCGCCGCCGTCGAATCGCCGTATTCGGATACACGACGCATGGACTTCGTGACGAAAAGGCCCGCTTCGACAGCCTCCGTCGGCAACGAATCCCGCGCATATTCGAACATCACGTCATAATGCAAATTCCCCTGCCCCAGCACTTGAAAGGTCAGCGGTCCGCCCGACGCTTTCGCCACGTCGGCCATGGGGATGCGCAACGATTGCCCCTCGAGCGGTTTGCCTTGGAAATGCACGTCCTTGACCAGCGTATTTCCCAGAAAAACCCGCGCGTCGAACACTCGATTCGGCGGCGACAAGGTTCGACGATACGCATCGAGCGCCAACAGCGCCCACGCCGCATCGTGCGTCGTCGCATATCGACCCCCATTTCGCGCTTGCAGCAAGTGCGCAGCCAACGCCGGCGCCAGCGGATGCTTCACATCGAACGCGAGCAATCCACGCAAAACCAACGCCGTCGCCATGACGTCGGAACCAAAATTCTTTTCGCGCTTCGACCTTTCGACGTAAGCCCCATTCGGCGTCAAGCGCAACGCATTGGCGATCTCCACGGAAAGCTCGCCAATCGCCGCCCGCGCCTCGGGCATGGCCACCGCATACGCGTGCAGGAGCAATGCGCGCGATTCCGTCGATAATTCCTTCTGCCGCTCGAATAGCTCCTTCATCTTCGTCTCGTTTTTCCGGCCAATCGTCGCGAGCACGTCCACCGAAAACGCCGCCTGTTCGTAATATGCGGCGTCCGGTGCGGCATGAACCTTGTCCATCGCCGGCCCGAGCGCCGCAGCGGCACGATCGAGAGCTTCTTTCGACACCGAAATCCCTCGCCGCTCGGCCTCGGCAAGCCCCCACAAAGCATACGCGGTGACCCACGGTTGAGCCTCGCGAGACGACGGCCACAACCCAAAACCACCTTCACGTTGCTGATTTGCAAGCACGCGATCGACCGCCCCTTGCAATGCTCGAGGAATGTTCTTGTCCGACGAATGCGAACCAGTATTGAGCAAAGGCACTTGAAACGCATCCGAAAGATCGCGCAAAACCAAGAGCGGGACCAGACGACTCACGGTTTGTTCCGTACAACCATAAGGATATTCGACCAATTGTTCCAGCGCCGTCGCCATGCCGGAAAGGGGCGAAGGCGACAAGGTAATGGCAAGTCCCCCGGCATCGGGTCGAATCCCCGGCAGCATAGCGATTTTCTCCGCGATCGCTCCCGTGGTTTCTCCCGAAACGACCACGCGTTCGAGCGGCATGGGCGCAACGACTTGCATGGATAGATCCACGGCGTCGGTGTCTTCTTTTCCGCTCGATTGAAATGACCCGTCCACCGAAAAACCGGTTTTACCTGCTCGCTCGGCACGTAATGGGAACTTGACCTCGACCGGCCCGTCCGTGCCCACATCGACGACCTTGCGCATGGGCCCGGCAACCGATAAACCTCGAGCTTTTGCTTCGAGCGTCGCTTTTCCAGCGTCGCGCTCGATGGTCGACAACACGACCGACGCCTCGAATTCGTCTCCCACACGCACGACACGCGGCAATGTTGGTTTGACCATGAACGGTTTTGACGTCTGCACGGTATTGTCGGCGGACCCCGTCCGATCATCTTCGGTCACCGCCATGGCCATGAATCGATACGCGGTCAATCCATCGGGCAGCGTGATTTTTTGTTTTACATGGCCACTCGCATCCGTGATCAGATTGGGGAAAAACGCCACCGATTGCCGAAAATCTCCACGTCGCGGCGATACCGACGTGGCCCCCATACGTACGGACGGAGGTTTCGCGCGATGGTTCCCCATCCACGTCGTCAAGAGATGTTCGCGCGCATCTTCGGTATCCACGAGAAAGTCCCGATTCGCAAAAAGCGCATACCAAGGATCCGGCGTACGATAATACGAAACGAGCAGCGAACCTTCGTCCTCGGCCCATAACGTGACTTCCGCACCCGGCATGGAATTGCCGGACGCATCTTTGACCGCTACGTCGACATCCACCGTATCTCCGGGTGTCGTTTGCGTTTTTCCGAGATGAACGAATACGGACAAACGGCGCGATTTCGCGTCGACGCCCACGGTATAAGACTCGGATTGAACCTTGTTATCCATGATCGTCGTCACTTTGGCCATGATCATGGGCATCATCGCCGCGGTCACGGGTATTTCGACCACGGTCTTTTTAGGGTGCGGAGCCAATTCGACCGCGCGCTGCACCAGAATCCCTTCCCGCTCGAACGTCAGCATCGCTTTGGCCGGCTTCGAATACGGCGAAGTCATTGTCACGTGCGCCGTACCCCCCACCTGCAATTCATTCTCCAATTCCACTCGCAATCGCGGAGAATCATCATTCGTCCCCCAACTGGGCGGAGGTGGCGGCGGAGGTGGCGGCGGCGGAGGCGCGGAATTCGATGGGGTCGGAGTCGGCGGCTGAGGCAAAGAATTGATCCGATGCGAATACACCGATATCGCCCGACGTCCCTGCGAATCGTTCGTCGTCCCGCGAATGATGATTTGATCGCCGGCTCCGGGATCCTGTTTTGGAACGACAAATGAACAACCCGTAAACGTTTTTCCCGACGTCACATCACAAGCGGCCAGCAGCCGCTCGTCAATCGAACGATCCTCTTTCTCCGCACGATAGAGCATTTCAATATGCACGGGAGCCGTGCGAACCTCGCCTTTCGGCGTCGCAACCACGACCTTTGGAGTAATGGTCGCCCCCGGATCAATCCACGATTCGTTCGGGCGATCAAAAACGACGTACACATCCGTCGGATGCACGACAGCGCTTTCTTCATTGATTTGCCCGCGTTGGTTGATATCCAAAATCTGAACCTGACAGGTGATCCTCTCCGGCGTGATGAGTCCCGGCAATGCCGTCGATAAGGATGTCGAAAACGTACCATGCTTATCGAGCTGCCCCGACGCCTGATGCACCGTGGCCATCGGCGCAAAATAATCCTGCATGCCGATGAGCGACGCCTCGAACCCGGGAATATCGTAATATCCGGCGGTTCGAGTCATCACGACCTTCACGTCCGCGCCCACCATCGGCGCGCCATACAATTGCTCGCCCCGAGCTACGCATGTCAATCGTTCACCCGCGACAAACGATTCTTTGTTGATCGTTGCGAAAGCTCGGCTTTCAATCGGCCGATATTCGTCCACGGTGACTCGCGTGCCCATCCGCCCTCCGAGCACCTCCGCGTACAAATAATAAAACCCCAACGACGCGTCGGCAGGAACGGTCATTTCCGCGTTGAATGTACCGAACTTCGTGAGTTTCGCCGGCATTCGAGCCGCTTCGCGACGCTCCGAATCAACAAGGCGCAGCAGGACATCCCCTTCTTTGGGCGTAAAAAGCCCGGTTGTCTTGGGCTGCCGCACGACGCCTTTGATTTGAACGTTTTCCCCGGGACGATAAATCCCACGACCGGTAAACACCAACCCCGCAGGCTCGGCCACGGGCGGCGTCTGCAAAGTTTGATACACCCAATCCTCACCGCGTTCGACGACGACCGCGACATTCTCCGGACGAACTTGGCCCAAACGCAGCGGTAGAAATGCCAGTCCCCCCGCATCGGCTTTCGAGGACGAAATCAGCGTCGCTTGGCCCTTGTTCGGCAATGCATACAAATCGACTTTCGCCCCCGCGATGGCCGATCCATCCGACAACGCCGTCGCCCACACGACCGCGTCTTCGGGCGATATTTTCGTCAACAGCCCGATATTCGTCACTTGCATTTCCCGCTCGACGACGCTCGGTTCGGACCGACCGGGCTCGAGGTACGATGCCCGCGCCACCATGGGTCCTTTCGTGGTGCGCGTCGGCAAGAGATCTTCGACTTCGAATCGCTCCCAATTCGATTCGTTCGTTTTTCCGCCTTTGAATACGCGTTGCTTGGCGCCTTGTAATGCGGCCGGAGGTGCTTTTCCGCCGAGCAATCGCGCGAGGACTTCGTCTCGCCGCAGCGGGAGCATCGTCACGGTGGCTTCCGGCGTATTCAGAACCCCGACGGGCAAACGATGCGGTCCCGGCTCCCAATAAATACCGCTGGCGCCAAAAGTGACCTCAGCGGGCAAATCCCCGAATCGCAAGGTAAATGTCTTCTGCGGCCCGACGGCTTGCCCATGCGCATCGACGAGCGGTTTTCCTCCGACTTTGGGTCGTACGCCCACCGTATAGGTTTTTCCCGGCTCGAAACTCCCGGTCAGGGTCAATCCCGGCGTACCATTCTCTTCGTCACCGGTTTCGTACACCCCGAAAGAATCGAGCGTCGGCTCTACGAAAATCGCTTGTTCCCACGCATCGACCGCCAAAAGGTTCGTCACGCGCAACGTCACGTCATTTTGATTGGGATCACAGGCGCCTTTGTCCTGCGGGTGCGGAGCACAGACGACACTGGACAAGACAAACGGTCCCAGCGTTCGAAAGGTAATTTCTTTGGTTTCACCCATCGGCGCTTCGCCTTCCGTGCCCTTGAGCGATGCGTCCACACGCACGACGATCTCGGTATTCCGCGGCAATTCGGCTCGCGGTTTCAACACGACGTGCTCCGCGTCGACCTCCGGCACATCGAAAGGCACGGCTTTCTTGTTCGCCGTAATGGTTACGGCTCGTAAAACTTCAGCCGCGGATACCGGTTGATTCGGGTACAACGTAATCGGAACAGCAAGCGCGACCGAGCTCGCCTTGTTCTCCGGCTCGCTCCCGCTGATGCGCGGTTTCTCCGTCGTAAATGAGAAACGAAACGATTCTTCGAGGACCTTGCCCGCGGCCGACGTGATGCCCTTGGGAATCTCCACATTGAACGTCGCGGCTTTCGCCAATGGTTTGTCAGGGATGAAACGCAGCGCCGTCGTTCCCACCCATGACGTTTTTCCGGGAACTGCAGGACGAACCACCATCGGCGCCGCACCGGCCGGAGATTCGTCGCCCAAGCGCCTCATCGGTTGATTAAAAACCACCGTGATTTCAGGCGACTCGGCGACTTGATTCTGCGGAGATGCGAACACGACCCGCAAGGGCTCGTCGATCTGCGGCGCCGCATAGGTTCCCAGCACCGGCACCAATTCGCTACGCACAGGCGCATAAGGGGGTTTTACGGTTGCTCCCGGTACACACGAAGCACTCGCGGCGAGCAACAAGGCGACGGACGAGCGGCGATAACGCATAAGCTTCCTGGGACAATGACGATGTACGAAAGTTCCCGATCGGTCGAACATCAAGGCTTGCCGAAAAACCGCCCCAAGTAACGAAGCACGAGATCCGGGCGATCCGTTTGACCGATATCGATGCCCGAATCGTAAATGGTGCCATAAAAGGACGGATCGTTCGCCAATCCGGCGCCGACGTCGGTCCCGAACATATCCGCCAGCGTATGCGCCGGTTTGGCGTGAACAACCGCGGCGATGTCCGCAACCTGCGCCGTATCGTGAATCTCGACGATGATCGGCGGATGCGCCGCAAAGTGCGTCCATTCGATGTTGAATTCGTCCAGGCTGGCCACGCGAATCATCGTCAGGAGCTTGGGTTCGAGCGCCAAAGCCGCATCGATCTTTTCGACGCTGTCGGTATCGAGAATCGCCCAATCGAGCGTATCTGTTTTGTGCACGGCATCCACGAGCAAATCAATGCGATCCGTCTTGTTGGCGTCGAGCAATACATGAATTTTGCCCCGAGACTCGAGCAAAACCTCTTCAATCGTCGGTACGCGATCGCAAGAATAATCCCCGACGAATTTGCCTTGGTCGATTTTCAACGCCTGCACTTCGGCCAGCGTCATGTTCGCGACTTCGCCCGTGCCGTCGGTCGTGCGATCCACCGACGTATCATGCATATTCACGAGCACGCCATCCGACGTCGCCCGTGGGTCTGTCTCGATGAACTCGATGCCCACGGCAATCGCCGCCCGCACGCTCGATAACGTATTTTCCGGTGCAATCACGCCAATTTGCCCTCCCGCCCCGCGGTGACCGCTCACCATGGGCGTTTTGCACGCGGGATCCGCGATACACGCCGGAGGCACCATCGATACGCGTGTGGGTGAGGTCTTGGCGCTGCAATCGAAAAGCCCCGGATCCACGACCACGGCGGCACCTCCCCCGGCACCTCCACCGCCGTCGCCCCCCGTATTGCCGGAGGTGGAAGGAGGCGCATTCGAACATCCGATGCACACAAGCGTCGCCGACATGAAAAAGGCCGTCAAGCAAGAGGCAAGAGGAGCGGGCATGTGTTGATCCTTTGAGATTACGCAATTCGCGGGCTCGGATATCCAACGCGAGTTCCAGCCGAGCGTCAAGACGGAAGTGTACCCAACCCTGGACAGGGGAAACGATGGTTCCTCCAAGGAATTCCATCTTGGTATCGGAAGCGCTTGGGTGACGCGCAACGGAAAGGGAGAAACGTCGAATGCCGGGACAAACGACGGGAATCACGGCCCGACGCATCGGGCCGACGTGTCACGGCGTATATTCGTCCGCGCCGATATCGAAGACCATTTCTTGCGGACGCATATTCGCATCGAAATCGAAGGCGGGTGCTCCCGTCATCGTTCCGGCATTACGACAAGGCGACATGGCCAGGAGGTGGAACGTCGCATCGAGCAGCGGATCGGCATTGATGTTTCCGGCCGAACCCGTCAAGGCATTGACCGCGATGAGGTTCAGCAGCGGCCCCGCGCCTTCGTCGAAATACAGAATGCCGCCGTTGGGCGTCCACAGATCGTTGTTTTCGAACGTCGCGAGATCGCTTGAAATATCGTTTTCGCGCACCGCAAAGCCCGTCATGTAATTGGCCGTGCCCGCATTGCGGAAAATGTTGTTGCGCACCACGCCCGCGGCCGCAACGATGGCGCCCGCTTGCGAGGCGATCGTGATTCCGCGTTTGGCTCCACAACCGGTGCACGTCGTGAATTGCACCGTGTTGCTGTGAATCGTCGGAGCAGCAACGTTGCCCATGACCGCAAGTTTGTCGAACCGAATCACATCGACCGTGGACAAACACGCTTGATCGCGAATGACGTTGTTCGTCACGAGCGACGACGTGTTGCTGAAGTGAGCGCCATACAGCTGCGGATTGCCGCCGATACCGTTGGGACATGCGGGCCCCTGAATATCGTTGTCATCGAAGGCCGGGTTCGTCCCGACAATATCGATGCCCATGCCGACCGTCACGTTGTTTCCCGCCGTTCCCGCCACGATCGTGTTTCCGCTGAATTTTCCGCACGCACCGGTCGCACAACGCACGCCGTACAAGGTGGCCGCCGCCGTCGCCGCTGCGCCGCGAATCGTCGCATTCGTTGCGGTGCAGAGCGAATTCGTCGAGCACGAAATGCCGGTGCAGTTGTTGCCGTTTTCGCAGCCGCGCACGGTGCCGCCGGAAATCGCCGGAGCGCACATCGCGCCCGTGGAATTGACACCAAAACGCGAGCCGCCGTTGCCGGCGCCGCCCAGAATGTTTGCCGTTGTAAACGTGGGCGAACCATTGCACGTCTCGAGACGCACGCCGTAACCCGTGCCGCCATTTTGAGTGACTTGGCCGCCCGAAATATTCGTCATGGTCACCGACAAACCCGCCACATTGCCCGAAGCCCACAATCCGGCCACCGTCGTCGAAGCCGTGACGCCATTGATGGTACCTCCGGAAATGGTCGTCGCCCCGCAATCCGTGCACCGCATACCCACCGACGTCGTCGCGACCGCAGCCCCCGCGACAGGACCGCCCGTGATGGTCACGTTCGTGAAGTTCCCGGAGGCGCCTGCCAAATTCACGCCGGTTTGCGAGCTGTTTGTCCCCGTCGCAGCGGCTGAATACGTTCCGTTGGTCACCGTCGGCGCCGCCATACTCCCATTGGTTGCCGAAACATTCAGACCAATCGATGTTGTCGCCTGACCACCCGTCGCGGTCACGGAGAGCAGCGACGGAGACGAGTTTGTCACGGTAATGGCGGCCGACGCCATGGTATTGCCTCCAAGACCCAGCACGGTCATACCGTCGAGCGCCGTTACCGACGTAATGCCCGCGGGGAACTTCACCCCGGTGGCCGTCGTGTCCTGAATGGTCGTCACATACGTCGCAATCGCGCGCGTCCAATCGGCACAATTGAATCCACCAATGACGCTGATCCCTTCGACCATCGTCACGTCTTCATTGTAGATGCTGGCCCCCGCGGCCGCCGTATCGCATACGCACACGTCGGCGCCTCCGCCGATGAGCGCCGCATTCGCTTGCGCCGCCGCGATCGTGGAGACCGGTTGCGCTTGCGTTCCCGGATTGGACGGCGCCCCGACGCCCGCAGGCCCGACAAACGTTCCGCGACAAACGATCGCCCCGTTCACACACGCCGTTTGCGTCGTGCACGCGCCGAGCGAAGGACCGCATGCCACCCCGCCGCCCGGATTGCCGTTGTCGACTTGACCGTCGCAATCGTTGTCGATCCCGTCGCAAACCTCCGCCGACGCCATGGTATTTGGAGCACAAACGATCGCTCCCCCCATGCACGTGGTCGTTCCTGCCGAGCAAACGCCGGGTTGCCCGGTATTGCAAGCCATGCCGATGCCCATGACGGCGTCGTCGACCATGCCGTTGCAATCGTTATCGATGCCGTCGCACATTTCGGGCATGGACGATGTCGTTTGATTACAAACGATCATCCCCGTCGTACACGACGTCGTGCCGACGGCACACGCGCCTTGTTGGCCGGTCATGCACGCCATGCCGCCGCCCGGATTGCCATCATCGACGCTGCCATTGCAATCGTTGTCGAGCCCGTCGCAAAGCTCGGTCGACTCCATGGTATTTTGATTGCAAACGATCATGCCGCCCGAACACGAGGTTGTTCCGGACGCACACACCCCGGGTTTGCCCGTTGCACACGCCATGTTGCCGCCCGGATCGCCATCGTCCGCTTGCCCATTGCAGTCATTGTCGAGTTTGTCGCAAGCTTCCGCGCTCGGCGTGACGTCGCCCATGCACACGCCCCATGCACCATTGACACACGTTTGCATGCCGCTCTTGCAAAGACCGACGCCTTGAGTTCCCGACGGCCCGGTATAACAAACCTGGGTTTGCCCATTGGTACACTGACAGCCATCATCGACGACGCCGTTGCAATCGTCGTCCAAGCCATTGCACGACTCGTTTGTCGCCGTGACTTCGGCGATACACACGCCAAACATTCCGTTGGCACAAACTTGCTGCCCCGCCTTGCAAATACCGACGTTCAACGTCTTGGGATCCCCGGTAAAACACGCTTGCGTTTGTCCGTCCACACAGGGCCCTCCGCCGCCGACGCCTCCGGTCCCCGCGGAACCTCCCGTCCCTGCCGCGCCTCCCGCGCCACCTGTTCCGGCCGTGCCTCCAGCGCCCGCTGATCCGCCCGCGCCCGCTGCGCCCGCCGAACCGCCGGCTCCCGCAACTCCACCTTCGCCGCCTTTGCCGCCCGATCCGGTGGATCCGGTGGTCGTACTGAAAACGCCCGTGGTATCGGCGCCGCAACCGGCAACGAAGATACCGCCGACCGTGCATGCAACCCAAACGTGATAAGAGAAGTGTTTCATTCGCTCAGGATACGCGCAGAATTCCCGGCGTGTCACACGCATTCTTTCGGTAGACGAAACAACGCATTGCCAAAGGATAGCGACGCGAAATCATCGACACCGTCAAATCGTCAACGGTCGCGAGCGCGGCTTCGGCAAAGTCCGAGCGGTAGAGAATGAGCCGACGATTTCGGGTGCGAGTAGATAAATCAACGGGCTGTTGACAACGCCGCGGTCCCCCGCCTTCATTCGCTGGAAGCCGGTAAAATCAACCCGCCATCCAAAGGAGTCACCGCCGGTCGAATCGCCGGAATGATCTCGTCGACGTGCACGAATTCTTTGGGGTAATGCTTTTCCAGCCAAACTTGGCACGATTGCGAATACTCATCGTGGTATTGGAACTTCACGGAGTAATCGACGCACATTTTGAACGACTGTTTCGCCGTCTGCTTTTGCGGTTCACTCGCTTCGTCGAGCGCCGCATAATAGGCTTTGCGTATGTCCTCGAATGTCGCCTCCGTGACTCCGGGAATTTTCCCGCCTTTCTTCCATTCTTCAGGAATCGGCGCCCCTCGGAATTCCGCAACGAACGTAGACCACATTGTACCCACGCGAGACGCCGAAATAACAACCCATTTCGGCGGAGGCACCGGCTGAAGGTCGAGGATCTTTCGATATTCGCGCTCCGCCGTCTCGATCGCGGGCTTCTTCGTTTTGATCCAGTCGACGAGCTTCGTGTTGATGTGCTTGCGAATGCCATCCATCGTCGATGGTCCTTTGTAAACGGGATATTGGATCGCATCGACTTCTTTACGCTTCTGTTCCGCAAAGAAAAACAGCGCCTCGCCGACCACATCGAGCACCTTGGCCAGGCTCCGTGGATTCTCAGCCGCCTCGTTCAAGAGCTTCGTCTGCACTTGCGCATTGCTCCACAACGCCCGCACCTGACCATATTCTTTTTCCGCGCCCTTCAGGTCATCCAGTTTAGCCAATGTTCGCGCCAAAAACGCGTGACCTAGAAACTTCTCGCGCAGCTCGGCTTGCCGATCCACTCGCTCGATCACGCGCCCGAGCGTCGCTTTCGCTTCCTTGAATTCGCCTTTTTCAATGCGCGTCCCCGCTATGCCCAGCCAAACCTTGACCGCTTCGGCCGGTTTCTTCGCGCCAAACAGTTTGTCGTACATCTCCGCATTCTTGACGGCTTGATCCATCTCCCCAAGCGCCAATCGCAACAAAGTCGCATTCAGCAAGGTCTCGGGCGCTGCGTCCGCGTTCGGAGAGACCTTGACCGCCGATTCGGCAAACTCGGCGGATCGTGCATATTCCGTCAAATTTTGGTAATCGCCGGCCAATAAAAATAGCGTCTTTTTGGCAATTTCAGACCCCTCCAGATGATACTTGGGATCAATGAGCATCATGCGCGCAGCAATCGCCTTGTTTCGGTCCCCCGCCGCCTGAAACGCGTGCGCCGCGTTGAACAAAGTTTCCCCATGTCGACTGCAATCCGCCGCTCGCGCAATACAAGCGGGCGCGCCGCGAGCCGTCCAATCGTCATACAAGGCTCGAGCTTTCGCCGCTTCCTCGTCCGGCGAGGCCCCCGCTGCGGATGAAATCAGTGTGCACGAGGCGATTATCGAAGTAACGAGCGCTCGTGACTTGCGTAGAAAAACCGTCGTGAAGTTGCTCATGAACGACTCAGTAGAGCACAACGCGAAAAAGTTCCTAGAAAAAACCTTCGAAATGTCTCCCTACCGTGGTTCGATCGGCAGATCCAACGTTTCACGCTGAAACGCATCGTCCGCCGGAGCAACGACGGCCGGGATGACGGTGGGAGGACTTGGCATATCGACCGTGTTGTGTTCATTCTCCGGGCAGTCGATCGTTGTGATGAGACTGGACGGATGCGCTTCGGGTTTTTCGAGTCCGGGTGTCGAAGATGCCGCTGCAGGCACGACGACTTCGCCCCGCATTTCACGCAAAATGTTTTCGATCTCCTGCGCGACGGCCTGCATGCTCGACGGTCGCTCGTCGGGATTTTTCTCCAGCATTCGCAACACGAGCGTATTCAAACGAGCCGGAATATCGGGACGCAACATCGTTGGTACGTCGGGACGAACCTCAACGACCGCGCGCAAAAGTTCCCCGGTGGACAATTTGCGATCATCGAAGGGCCGTCGACCACAGACGGCTTCGTACATCGACACGCCCAGAGAATAAATATCGCCGCGCGTGTCTTCATTTCGACCCATGACGCGTTCGGGCGGCAAATAAGCCAGCGTTCCGATGAGGAAACCCATTTCCGTTTGCGACGGGGCGGCGACCACCGAAGCAATACCCAAATCGACCAATTTGACCACACCGCCTCGAGACAAGAGGATATTGTCCGGTTTGACGTCCCGATGCAAAATCCCCTCCTCGTGCGCCGCCGCCAAAGCCAACGCCGCATCGCGCAGAATTTCGAGCAATCGAACGAGCGGCAAGCCGTCCGACCCGGCGAGCAACGCGGCGAGCGATGTTCCTTCGACAAACTCCATCGCCAAATACGCCGTCGATTGCCAGGTCCCCCGATCGAGCACGCGGCATTCCCCGCTGGCCAACATCGCAACGATACCGGGATGATTCAATTTGGCCCCGATATCCGCTTCGCGCACGAATCTGCGTAAACTCGATGGATCGCGCACGCGATCCGGGTTGAGAATCTTGAGCGCGACAATGGTTCGTCCCTTTTGACTCGTATCGCGCGCCCGATACACGATACCCATACCGCCGCGCCCGATCTCGGTCAGCAATTCATACGGACCGACGAATCGAGCATCGGCGCGATTGGTGAGCCGACGATCCCAGAGCAACAATGCCGTTCCCAGGACCAGCAGCACCGTCAGCGGCAAACCTCGAGCCATGGTGGACACCGGTTCGAGCGGCATGAATGCAAGGCGCACGAAAAAGAAGATGGTCCACAAAAGAGCCATCGTGAGTTTTCGGCGGACGAAAAACCGCGTGCGAAGCCATGAAGCAAGTCGCCAAAGCCCGGCGAGAAATGCCAAGGACGCCGAAAGCGAAATCGCATCTCGTTTGCCATCCGCCCACGCCCAGCGATGACGCAGGAAAAACCAAGAATCGCGAAGCCATAACACCGGGCGGGAAAATTCGGTGATGGTACATTGCGACCATGTCGCGACGTGGGAACGACGAACCCTGTGACCGCTGGGAAAACGAACCTCGACGTCCACTTCGTCAAGGTCTGCCAAGCCGAATTGCGCAATGGGTTCACGCCAATTCGTTTCGCGAAATCCAACCAATGCGCCATTTTTCCCGAACACGGACACTCGAGCGCCCAAGGCCGAACGATTGGGAGCGGCCGTTTCGAGCTGCACTTTCAGGTAGCCGTGGGTCGGCGGTTCGTTCATGAGCAGCCGGTTCGATTCTCCGGCGCGGACGAGGTACAAATCGATGTCCCCGTCATCATCGAAATCATTGGCCACAAAGGCGGTCGTCGCTTGATCGATGTTGGCTTTGACCGTGGCATCCGAGAAGCGGCCCGTGCCGTCGTTGACCAGCAATCGCAAGCGCCCGAGAGCCTGGACATTTTCGTGACGTTGCAATGCATTACCGAGGATCAAGTCGAGGTCGCCGTCGAGATCCATATCGGCAAATTGAGCTTGAACGGCCGACGCAAAAACCCTGTCGATTCCCGATTCCGTCGTGATATCATGAAAATGGCCGCGACCGTCGTTGTGATACAATCGAGACGGCCCAAAGTCGACCGAAGTCAACACGAGGACATCGAGCGCGCCATCGTTGTCGATATCCCCGGAAATCGCCGTCAAACCCAGATGCGTATCTCCCGCCAAACCGGATGCTTCGGTGACCTCGATGAACGTGCCGTCCGCGGTTTTGGCATAAAGCATGTTGCCCGATCCCCACGAATTCAATGCGAAAATGTCCGTACGACCGTCCGCGGTCAAATCCGACGCGAGCACCGCGTTCGTCCACCCCCAAGCCGCTCCCCCATTGCGTTGATGAAGTGACTCCGTCCGAAAATGCCCGAAGCCATCATTACGATGCAACAAATTCGGGAGCGGAAACCCGCCGCCTTTTGATAACATCCGCACTTCGTAGATATCGAGATCCCCATCATCGTCGAAATCGAATACCTCCATATTCCCATGGACCGTCCAGCCGTCGGTATCGACCGGCCGTACGCCCACGGGAGCGTTCCAGAATCGAAATCCGCCGAGGTTTCGCAATATTTGCATGCTCGCCGCGCCCGGAAGCACATCGTCACGTAAAACCAAGTCGTTCCAACCATCCCCGTCGACATCCACAATCGCCGCTTGCATGACGTTCGGCAATTGGTTGATTTGCGGCGACACGAGCGGCATGGGACGAAATGTCCCGCCTTCGTCGGCGCGCAAGAAGCTGTTGCGACCGAACGGTTTGGTCAACACGAGATCCCGCGTGCCCACGCCATCGATATCCGCAAACAACGCGAAAGACGATTCCGATTGCACGCCGGCCCCCGCGTCGAATGTGCGATCGAGAAACGACGGTAACGTATTGGGTTCCAAATGAAGAATCAGTCCGCGCTCGCCAACCGACCACAAACCATCTTTGCCCTGGGCAATCCCCGCGATCATTTTGTCGCGCGAAAACCAGCTTGCTCCCGGCGGCGCCAGCCGTTCGAGTCCCGCGCGGCCATTGGTCGACGCAACGCCCCACAAGTGCTGCGAATTTCCGGCGACTTGGTGCGCCGATGATGAGCCCAACGGCCGCCACGCCGAATCTTTGTAACTCAGCGGCGGTTGTCCCAGTAAAACGAGTTCATTCCCGACGCGCTGCACGAACGACGATGTAGCTTTGGTCGTCGGAAGCGCAGAACGTCGCCACGTCGTCCCATCGAAATGCAGCAAAAATTGATCGCCGTTCATCCACACATCATCGGCGCCGAGAACCGCAACCCCACGCAAATGCGATTCTCGATCGTTCGGCAAATTGGGCGCCGTGACGCGTTCCCAATGTTCGCCATCGAAACGATACATCAGGCCGAACAACCCCACGGCATACCCCAAATTGGGGTGACGAAAGTCGATCGCTTGCACGGAAAATTCGCGATCGAAGCTCTTCGTTTCCCAACGTCCGGCCGCATAGTGAAAAGCGATGTTGTTCATTCGTGGGAAAACCCAGGCATCGTCGCGATTACGCGTGGCGACCAACGTCAACGGCTGCGTCGGATCTGGAAAAGGCAAAATGCGCCAGGCAAATCCGTCGTAACGCAACACCGTGCCGCCCAGCCCAACGGCGAAACCCGTGCCATCCTCGGCAAATGCGATGTACAAAAGGTCCGCCTTCGTGGGACTTTCGACGGGATACCACGTTTCGGAGGCGTTTTCCCCGGCATACACGGGCCACGCAATGGTGGATACAAGCAAACCGGCGAGCATTCGCTTCATCGGACAAGCTCCGAAAAAGACAATTGCAAGATGTTTCCACCGGCCGCGACGAAGACCTCCGAACCTCTGACAACGACGTCGAACGCCGCGCCGGAAATCGTAATGCGTCGGATTTTCTCCAATCGGCGCAGTTCACTTTGCCAAACCCAAACCGACAACCCGCGTCCGCCTTCGGCGACGAGCACGAAGGTCTTTCCCGATTCCTCGCGTTTTGCGGCGATCCCCACGGCGCCGTCCAAAGGGTGCCACGCAATTTCTCGCGGCGTATCCGGTTGCGACAAACTTATCACTTGGATACCACCGCGCGGCTCGACGACGAACACGGCGTCTGTCGCGACCGCAATCGCCGTAGGCCGCGCATGCAGCAGAAAACGCCCGCGCCATTGCGGGGTCGGTCCCACGTCGACCACTTGTAATACGCCCGTGTCGACGTCGACGACCACGCCACGATCCCCGTCAATCGCCATTCGTCCCAGGTTTTGCGCCGCGATGGTCGGCACGCGGGGCAATGCCGCCACGTTTTTTAGTCCCGGTTCGAGCGTCAATCCGTGCAATCCGCCATTGGCATCGAATACCCAAATCCGCTTTTGATTCGGCTGTTCACCCAAAGACGCTCCGCCTTCCGCCACTTCAATGCATTCAGGCGTCGTCTCCGCCAAGCGATACCGACACAAGCGTCCCGTCGTTTCGAGCACGCACAACCCGTCCCCGCATTCTGCAGCATCGACGACATTCCACGGGAAAAATGCGGCATTACCTCCGGCCTTGTCGAACATCCAGACCGCCGACCGATTCTCGGCCCACGACAAACCCTGCCGCTCCGCCATGGCAATCCGTTCGAATCGAACGCCGTCCATTTGCTCGAGCACTTCGCCGGCGAACGATACCGCCGAAACACCTCCCTCCGGACGCGCAACGAGCCATTGGCTTGTCTCTACAAACGCCCCGGTCGCCACGCTGAAGGGCAACCGAGCTCCCACACGCAATTGCGTGGCATCCGATGTATCCACCAAAGTGGCCCCGGTGTCACCCAACCACGTCGATGCCACGAGCAAATGATTTTTCCCGCCCACCAAGCGCATCGGGCGATTCAAGATCGGCACATCACTCTTCACCGCTGCGGTTTCCGGCTCGAGCTCCAGCACCCTTTTATCGCGCAATCCCACGAAGAGCCGATTGTGCACGACGGCGAGCGACATGATCCGATCGAGTTTTTCATGGTCGAACAGCACCGGAGGGTTGTTGGAATCGAGATCCATTCGCAAGAGCCCATCGCCGGAGCCGGCCAAAAACAACGACGACGCCATAAAAGCCGCATCGACGGGTTCCACCGGTAACGAAATCACCTTCGGATCGTGTCCGGGAGTGACGAAAACGAGCTTCCGCCGGCGGCACAAACCAGCAATGCCCCGCGCCGACGCTACGACGCGAAAACAATGCTCGTGCGGCGCCAATGGCTTTGTAAATATCGGCTTACCCGCCGCATCCAACGTATATTGCGTCAAACCCGCCGGACCGTCGGCCACGATGAGTTTGTCTTCCCAAAGGACGATATCGGCGGCCGATCCCGGCGTATCCACCACGGCAATCGGCTCGAGCGATCCTGTATGTAGCGCCCAAATTCGACCCATTCCGGCGGCATGAGCGACATCGCCACGCACGGCGATCGCCGTAATGGATGGTTTTGAAACGATGACTTCGACGGTTGCCGGAAACGGTTTGTCCGCCAACGCTGCAATCGAAGATAGCGGTGAATACAACGCTCGTTCGTCCGGCGCCGGATCGGCACAACCGAGGATCACTCGGGCAAGTACCACGAAAAGTAGACCACTCGGCAAAGAAAACTTCATCGATTCGAAGGCTGGACGAACGTCACCACCTCATGATACCAGAACTGAATGGCACTTGAACAGCGCCCCGCAACGCTCACGATGATTCGCGAAAATAACGGGGAATTCGTCTCTGTTCCCAGCGTGCATGTCCGCTTGACCGGGCCCAATCGAGCACCGCAATCGGTGCGGCTCGGGGTTGACCCCGTACTCGTCGGTTCCACGCCGGACTGCGACATCGTCGTGAACGATCCTTATGTTTCTCGGCGCCATTGTGCATTGACATTGACGGACAAAGGCGTCGTCGTTCGCGATTTGGGAAGTCGCAATGGGATTTGGGTGCAATCCGTGCGCGTGTATGAAGCGCTCATTCCCGCAGGCGGAAGCGTGCTCATGGGCGGGTTGGCGCTCACGGTCGACGTCGCGGGAGAATCCACTCGATTCACGTTGTCGACGGCCCACGGATTCGGCGCGGCCGTAGGCAAAAGCGTCGCCATGCGCGTTTTGTTTGCCCGTCTGGAACGAGTTGCGAAAACGGACGAACCAATCCTTTTGCTGGGCGAATCCGGAACGGGAAAAGAATTGTTGGCTCGAGCCGTTCACGAAGCGAGCCCTCGATCCCAAGGCCCTTTCGTGGTCTTCGATTGCGCCGCGGTATCTCCGGCGCTGGTCGAATCCGAACTTTTCGGCCACGAAAAAGGTGCATTCACGGGCGCGCATGCGGCACGTACAGGGCTCGTCGACGCGGCTCGAGGTGGAACGCTTTTTCTCGATGAAATCGGTGAATTGCCGCTCGATCTGCAACCCAAATTGTTGCGTATGCTCGAAAATCGTACGGTTCGTCCCGTCGGATCGAATGAAACGCATCCCGTCGATGTGCGGATCATCGCGGCGACGCATCGAGATTTGCCCACGCGCGTGACTGCCGGCGAATTTCGCTCTGATTTGTATTATCGTCTCGCCGTCGCTGAAGTCCGTATTCCGGCATTACGCGACAGGCGCGAAGACATTCCCCTTCTCGTCGAGCGTCTGCTGGCGGCGCGGGAACCTCCGGCGACATTGGCCGATTTACCTCCAAATACGCTGTCGATGCTCATGGCGCACAATTGGCCCGGAAATGTCCGCGAACTGCGCAATATGCTGACTCGGATCATGCTTTTCCAAGCCGGTGATGTATTGGCGCCCGCTCCGTCGCCGGAAACGCTCGCCGCCGAGACTTCGAATGACGTGCGGCTCGATATTCCCTACCACGCCGCCAAAGAAGCCATTCTCGCCGATTTCGATCGGCGTTATGCGGCCGCGCAGCTCCGAGCTCACGGAGGTAATGTGTCGTCGGCGGCTCGGGCGATGGGTGTGTCCCGACAATTTTTGCACAAGCTGATCGCTCAATACGGATTAAAAGCCGCGGCTTCCGGAGCTTCGTGATTCCGTCGCAGACGGCGCCGACCTTCGGCTCTTTCGGACGGCATACAACGCTCTTGTCCGCACGTGTTGTATTCGTGTAGGATGCGCTCATGCGTGTCAATTCTCGGGTGGGTGCCTTCGCAGCTCTTGTCGTTTTGGCTGGTTTTTCGGCGTGTACGTCGATTTTGGGGATTGAGCCGCCCCAAGACCCGCTGGCGAGCATCTGCCATCCTTTCGTATGCGACAACGGCGTATGCGACTATCGGTTCCCGGGAAAGGACGTCACCTGCGGCGCATTGATGAATTGCGATGGCAAAGGGGAATGCAAGGGCGTTTTCGAAGCCCCTTGTACCGTGGACGAAGAGTGTATTTCGGGTCTTTGCGTCATGGACCAATGCAAAGCCGATACGCTGGTACCGTGCGTAATGCCGACGGATTGCGCCAGCCTGCAATGTGTCGACGGCCTATGTCGCCTGAACCTCCTCGAAGGCTGCATGACCAACGAGGAATGCGGTTACAACGTTTGCACGGATGGAGCATGTCGCCTCCTGGACGGCAGCGGCTGCGATCTATCCGAAGAATGCGCTTCGCGCCTCTGCGAAAATACCGTTTGTCTGCGTAGCGACGGAGCAACGTGCACGGACTCCAACGAATGCGCTTCCGGCGATTGCGACGGCGCCCAATGCAGAGTTTCCGTGGGGCACAAGTGCATGGCGAATACCGACTGCGCATCCGGTGCTTGCGTGGGAAATCTATGTACCGGGCAGAGTTGCGTACATCTCCCGAAAGACTGCGGCTCGCCGACGACATCGTGTTGCGAATCGGCAAAAGTCACGAGCGAAAGCTACAACCGCAATCACGACACGATGCTCATGAACCCCGCTCCGGCAATTGCTTCGGAGTTTTACCTGGATCGTTTTGAAGTCACCGTCGGCCGTTTTCGCAAGTTTGTCGAGGCCTACCCCGATAGCAAACCCGCCAATGGCGCCGGACAACACTCGATCATCGTCGGCAGCGCATGGAACGCCGATTGGAATACCCAATTGCCCAACACGCGTGCAGACCTCATCGCTTCGCTCAAACAGTGCACTCTGCCCGTACCCGTGGGCCCGACGCATCCTACGTGGACCGATATGCCTACGACAAACGAAAACTTACCCATCAATTGCGTCAATTGGTACGTGGCGTTTGCTTTTTGCGCCTGGGATGGCGGTCGGTTACCAACCGAAGCCGAATGGGGTATGGCGGCAGGCGGTGGCAGTTTGGAACAAAAATTTCCTTGGATGGGCACGACAATCAATAACAGCTACCTCACCTACAATTGTGACGGAAATGGAAACTCTCTGATTTGCGAATTGGCGGATATTCATACCGTTGGGTCGAAGTCCACCCAAGGCGACGGCCGCTGGGGCCAAACCGATCTTGGCGGCAGCATGTTCGAATGGGTGCTCGATGGATATAACCCGGTCTACCCAAGCCCATGCACCGACTGCGCGGAATTGGCAACCACCGCCACGCGCGTTCGACGAGGGGGAGGATGGCGAAGTACGGAAAATTTCGTTACGACTTCGGCTCGACGCGCCGACGACCCTCTGTCCAACGACGACATGGCCGGAATTCGCTGCGCACGAAATAACAAACTTATCGGAAATTAGCCCGATTCCTTCGGGAAAAACCGGACCTACCAGCGTCCCCCAATACCGACCATGGACGGACTCATCAACACATTGGTCACGTGAATACCGGTATTGCGCTTGGTATCCTTCTTGCCGACGATTGAAATGGCCATCAACGTGACGCCTGCCGCACCGAAAATGCTCCCGGCAACCAGACTCGCGGTCGCGCCTTTGGCGAAAGAAACCGCTTCGGTTCGTTTTGTAAAACCGTCTGTGTCACATAAACCTTGGCCATTGCAATGCGCTTTCGAAGCGTTGTTTCGCGAAATCGCCAATCCGCCCAGAATCCCCCACGCCGCAAGCCCGACGCCGCCCACGCCCAGCGACACGATCCCCGCCATACGCATCCGCGCAGGCCACGTGGCCGACACGACGATCACCTTCGGCTTCGGTTTTTCCCAACCGGGCGTGATCACGACCTCGGTCGAACTTTGTAAAACGAGTTTCACGTTTTTCGTCCACGCCGGCCGATCCACCGCCGTCGCCTCGATCTCGTATTCACCGGGATCCAGCGGCATCGGTCGCCCCCACGTCGCCGCGGGTAATGGTACGCCCGAACGCGTCAAGGCAAACCCCGGCATGGTCGCCACATCCTCGGGAACGCGAATCGTCAGCCGAGGAACTCGTTTGTCCAAGTCGGCCATCGTGGCCTGAAGCTCCGCCAGCTTCTGCGTATCACCTTTCTTTTTCGCCACGAATGCGACTTTTTCGAGCACATCATGGGCGGCGGCAGGTTTTCCCCATTTGTCCAGACAATCCGCGAGCGTCAACCCCGTGCGCACGTGATCCGGCAAGATCTTCCACGCCGCCTCGAATTTGGGACACGCATGCGCGTAATCGTCGTCTTCCAGATCTTTGGCCCCGTCTTCGTACAGCTTCTGCGCTTCAGCCCGGGAACGAGCATCCGCCTGCTGCGCCGATACCGCCTCGCTCGTCAATGACAAACCAATTCCCAATCCCACCGCAAATAATCCACGGATTCCCCGATGCATAACAAAACGACCGTTCGACACAGGATTCATTCGTCAAATCCCTTCACTTTTTTCTTTTTCGTCGACGTCGTCGCCGAAGCCGGCGCGCTCGCCGTCGTCACGGGCGGCGACGTCTTCACCGTCGTCACCGGTCCGTCTTTCACAGGCGGCGACGTATTGGCCCCCGACGACGACGCTGCCTGCACCGGGATACTTCGAGCGGCAGTTGGAGACTCCGGCGTATTCGACGCCCCCTCCGCCGTTTGGCGCGTACGCTCGATGCTCGATACCGGCGTGATGGGCTCCTTCGTTTCGCCGCTCGAGCTGCCCAGAAAAACCAGCGCCACCAAGCCGAGCATCGCGACGGCGCCAAACGCAACGATCATCATCCACTTGCGCCCGGGAGCAACGGCCTTCGTGAGCGACGGCGCGGACTTCGCCGCAATGGTTTCCTTGTCCCAAGCCGTATCACTTTGCGCCCCGCGAGCAGGTCCGCCCATGCGTAAATCGGCCATGGCTCCTGCCGGCACGGCATCGCCTTCGCGAATGAATGGTCGCAATGCCGCGAGGAATTCGCCGGCCGACGAAAATCGTTTGTCGCGTTCTTTCTCCGTACACCGCTGCACGATCGCCTCGAATTCGGGCGGAATATCCGGACGCAACGTGCGCAGCGGCGTTGGCTGGGTCGACAAGACCTTCGCCACGATTTCCGGCATGGTCTCCGCATTGAATGGCATCATGCCCGTCACGAGCTCGTACAGGATGATCCCGAGCGCCCAAATGTCACTTCGCGGATCGACGTTTTTGCTGTCGATCAATTGCTCGGGCGACATGTAATGCGGAGAGCCCATGATGGATCCCGTTTGCGTCAGTTTTTGCGCCCCTTGATTGCCCGCCGTAATGTCTTTGGAAATTCCGAAATCGAGCACTTTGATACAGGACGAACCATTCGCCCGCCGCGTCAAAAACAAATTCGCCGGCTTCAAGTCCCGATGCACGATGCCCTGCGCATGCGCTTCAATCAATGCTTCGGCCACTTGCGCCACATACGCGGCCGCCTGTCCCACGCCGAGCACCCCGCGTGACATCAATTCGCGGTCGAGATCCTGCCCTTCCAAGTATTCGAGCACCATGTACGGAACGCCGGTTTCGAGCGTCCCGACGTCGTGCACCCGCGCGACGTGTTCACTACGCAAACGCGAAGAAGCCTGCGCTTCGCGCAAAAATCGACCGATCGCTTCCGGATTGTCGAGCATCTCCGGGAGCATGATTTTGATCGCAAAAAGGCCGCCCAAGTGCAGATGTTGCGCCGCGACGACCATGCCCATGCCGCCTTTGCCGAGCACCCGATCGACACGGTATTTCCCGAGCAACGTATCGCCGGGCTGAAGCGGAAGGGCTGAAGGCGGAGGAACGGTCATTCGAAGTCCAACGCCGCCGAGCCTACACCAGCCGAATGAACGAGCACAAGCTTTCAGCTCATCTTTTACGACCCAACGGACTCGAGCTTCAACCGTGGACACATTCGCCGAAAATGCATTTTCAATTTCCGCACGGTGGGTTATCCCTGTCCCAAGGTACTCGTGCAAAATCCCGATGAAAAAGCTCCGGGCGATTGGCGCAAAGGCGGTTATCGAGACGCTTATCAACGCGTTCCGCCTCCACCACGTAAACCCAGCCCGTTTGCCGAAGTGCTGATCCACAACTATCAGGGCACGCAAAGCGCGCTGCGTACCATTGGCATCATTTTTCTCGTCATCGGCATTCCCTTGAGCATTTTTATCGGCCAAGGCGCCTTGACGGACGTCGCGCTCGGGTTGTGGGGCAAACCCGCCGACGCGACCATCACGAACACGGAATGGCTGACCCACGTGGAAGTGAATGGCCGCAATCCTCTGGAAATCACCTATCGATATGAGATCCACGGCGAAACATACAATGAATCGTCGTACACGACCGATTTCAGCGTTTCGCAAACGATGACCAAAGGAGCCTCCGTACCCATTGAGATCCTCGCGGGCGCCCCGTCATGGTCGCGCATCCAAGGAACGACAGCGACGAAAATGGGCCTCAGTATGCTCATGTTTTTTCTATTTCCGCTGATCGGAGCGGGCATGTTCGGCTGGGCATACCGCTCGAATCGGCATGAAATCCGGGCATTTCGTGATGGCATTGCCGCCCGCGGGCTCATCGTCAAACGCGGCTTCGACCAATCCACCGAAATCAATGGGGAGAATCCCTTCGAAATCGTCTGGGAATTCCAAATTGATGGGACA
>WBZU01000794.1_pt1 | contig 25805 bp, 29 predicted proteins | sample 5204311 | NCBI WGS metagenome assembly WBZU01 (sample SAMN12344359, study PRJNA552823) | activated sludge metagenome | biome: Activated sludge suspended growth; feature: Nitrification reactor; material: Wastewater; isolation source: activated sludge from nitrification reactor of wastewater...
AGGAGTAACTGCTTGCGGCGAAAGCTTGCGGTCAGTGCTCCCGCGGCCAGGTTGGTGAACGCCTTGGTGATCCCGAAGGCGATGATGAAGGAGAACACCGCCAGATCGCTGGTGATGCCGAAGACTGTGGTGCCGATCAGCGGGACCGTGGTGCGTTCCAGGCCGACCAGACCGCCGACGCAGATGTTGACGATCACCAGCAGGCTGAACTGCAGCCAGTTCTCCCGCAGACCCAGCTCGACCGAGAGCCGGCCACGGGGCGCAGAGCGCTCGGTCACCGGCCCCAGACCCCCTTCCGCATGGCGTGGTGATGCGCGGTCGAGTAACCCTATTACCGCCGTCGAGTACGGCCAGCTCCGTGGTGCCGGCGCGCGTAAAGGCCGGATTCGTGCGGAGCCCTCCCGCCCTGCCCGCATTCGAGGACTATGCCGGAGGTCGGCCCTGGCCGGCGAATTGGCCACTCGCGAATCGGAATTGAGATATCCAGCAGCGTAACCGTCAAGTAAGCGGGGGCGTCACACGACCACTGCGCGTTCATCCCGCTACTGGCGAACGAACCCGTGGCATCCCCGCGCTGGAAGCCCTTACCGCACCCAGCTGAACGCGGCGAATTGCACAACCCTACGGTTCTCGGACTCGTCACGAAGAGCGGAAAACCCTCTTGCCACCGCGACCGGAAATACAGGGAACGTGCAGCTCAAGAAGTGGCGTGGAATTCCGCATTCGATGGCGGAAGGATGGCGGATCCGAGTGAAAGGTAGCTCTGTCTATGGGATGTCGCGTCGTCTATGCAATGTCGCGTCTACGGAAGCCGATGAACGCGATCACGGTGAATCCAAGGAAGATGGCGGCGACTGCGAGTAATCCGGTCCAATTAGGTTCTGCTGCGGTCATGTTGGGGACGTGATGCAGGGGGCTGATACTGAGTGCCCATTCGGGCAGTTTGAAGGTTGGCCCGAGGATGGTCAGTCCGAAGGTGGCCACGACGGCCAGCCATCCGACGAGGCGCACTGCTGGTCGTGCGCCGACTGCGGCGGCCGCGATGGCGATGAGGACCCACACGGCGGGGATGGTCGCCGCGGCTTGAGCGACTGAGTCCGCGATGGAGACGCCGGTGTGTTTCGATGCGCCAAGTGCTCCGATGACGGTCGCCGCGATCAGCAGGCATAGGGCGGGTGCGAGGTAGGCGATGAGCAGGTTGCTGGCCAGATAGGTCGGTCGACGCAGTGAGCCGGCCAGCAGCGGGTCTAAGCGGACATTGCTCTCCTCGAACACGATTCGGTTGACTGCCTGGATGCCGGAGATCGCAGCGATGAGACCGGCGAGCTGAAGGATGGTGACGACGAAAGCGAAGGTGAGGTTGGAGGCCGCGGCCGCGTTGGCGGCCAGCACCTCGGCCATCGCGGGATTGGCGCGCAGTACGTCGGTGATCGAGGTGGCGAGCTGACCGAAGATGAACCCGAGGCCGATGAAGGCGATGAGCCAGGTGATCAGCGAGCCGCGGTTCAAACGCAACGCTAACCCCCACACGGTGGCGGTGCGCCCGCCGCGGGCCGGGCCCGGGCGGGGCGCGATGAGACCTGCCCCGTAGTCGCGGCGCCCGTCGAGGACGAAGCCGAAGACGATCAGCGCGACAGCCAACCCGAGGGCCGGCAGCAGCGGCCAGGGGTTGTTGTCGGCGGCGGGCCGTACCTGTTCGAGCCAGCCCAGCGGTGTCAGCCAGACCGCCCACGACGGGGCGGTGCTGGAGTCGATGAAACCCCGCACGACGAAGCAGACCCCGAGGACGGCGATGGCGATGCTGTTGGCCGAGCGGGCATCCGACCCGAGTTGGGCGCTGACGGCCGCGACCCCGGCGAACATCAACCCCGATGCGGTGAACGTCGCAGACAGCAGCGCCGAGGGGACCACCGCCCCACCTACGGCGATGGTCACCAGAAACGACACCACACCCAGCATCACCGACGCTGCGGCGGCCAGGAGGACCGCGACGCCCAGCCGTGCTTGCCGTCCGATCGGTGCCGAGGCCAGGAGTTCGGCCTGTCCGGAGTCCTCGTCGGCGCGGCTGTTGGCCACCACGGTCAGGATCGCCATGAGGGCGGCGAAGAAGCCGCCCAACGCCCCGGAGCGCCAGGCGTTGAACCCGTCGTTGGTCATCAGGTTGCGAGCGGGGCCGAAGATCAGCGAGAGAGCCGGGTTGGAGCCCAGCGCCACCGACAGTCCCTGGCGGGCGGCGGTGTCGGGAAAGATCAACCGGTAGGCCAGGATCGACGACGCCGACAACGCGGAGACCCCGGCGATCCACGGGGCGATGTTGCGGCGGTTATGCCGGGCCACTACCGGTAGCAGCTCGCGGACCCCGGTCAGCGCAGCCATCAGGACGCCGCCACAGCGGATACACCGCCGGCATGCCCGGCGTCGGCGGTGGTGTACTGCTGCAGGAACAGCTCTTCCAGCGAGGGCGGGGTGACCGTCAGCGATGCGATACCGAAGCGCATCAGTTGCGCCACCACCGAACCGACCGCATCGGAGCCCGCGGTGGCGGTGAAATCGGCTCCGACCAGACGCGCACCGGGGACCCGGGCGAGTGGACCCAAGCCGTTGGGCGGGTTCTTCAACGTGGCGGTGATCGTGCTGCGGGCCTGTCCGCGTAGATCATCCAGGGTGCCGGTCTGCACCACCCGGCCGGCGCGGATGATGCTGACCTGATCGGCCAGTGCTTCGACCTCGCTGAGGATGTGGCTGGACAACAGCACGGTGCGCCCGCGGGCCTTCTCCCGCGCGATCTCCTGCTGAAACACCGCTTCCATCAACGGATCCAGGCCCGAAGTGGGCTCATCCAGGATGAGCAGCTCCACCTGTGAGGACAGGGCGGCGACGATCGCGACCTTCTGCCGGTTGCCCTTGGAATACTGCCGCCCGCGTTTGGTGGGATCGAGTTCGAAGCGTTCGATCAATTCGGCGCGGCGGGCCTCGTCGAGGCCGCCACGCAGATTGCCCAGCAGGTCAATCGCCTCACCACCGGTCAGGCTCGGCCACAACGACACATCACCAGGCACATAGGCAAGCCGACGATGCAACGCGACGACGTCGCGCCACGGGTCACCCCCGAGCAGCCGCACCTCGCCGGAGTCCTTGCGCAACAACCCCAATAACACCCGGATGGTGGTCGACTTACCTGCCCCGTTCGGGCCGAGGAACCCGTGCACCTGACCTTGGGTCACTGTGAGGTTCAGGCCGTCCAAGGCGGTGAACGATCCGAATCTCTTCACCAGTTCCTCGATCAGGATCACCGGTTGCGCCATGCTCACTGCCCTCTCCCGTTGGACACGAATTCGGCTGGGGCGGTTCGGGTTGCCCACCACGTCACTGCGGCGACCAGGGTCTGGACGGCCAGGCGCACCGGTGCCAGCTGTGGGGGAATCCCGGCCCGGCGCAGCGTCTCGGGATGGTTGATCTGGGCTGCGGCCGCCGGCAGGGTCGGCACCAGCATCGCCAGGTTGGTCCAGCGGGCCAAGGCCCTGAGCCCGGGAACGAACATCGCGATACCACCCACGATCTGCAGCACCGCGGTGACCGCGCTGATCGGGCGGCGCCACCGCGCCAGCGACTCGGGGACCAGTTGTTCGAACCACGCGTGCTTGACCACGTGGCGATCCCGGCCGCGGTGAACGCCGACCCGAGTACCACCCGGGCCGTTCGCGCGGAATCCGATGCGGTCATGGCCTCCTCCTCGTGGACTTGCGTTTAGCCGGTGCGGTGGCGACCGCGCCCAGGAACGCCTCGGTGAAGGTGTCGCAGACGGTGTCCAGATCGGGCACCTCGACCCCGGGAAGCTGGGGCATCACCGGGCGGGCCAGCATGTGAATGACGATCGGGGCCAGAAGCTGCTGGATCAGCAGCGGCAGCGGGATATCGCGAATACGCCCCGCTGCCACCTCCCGGATCAGCCAGGCGCCCAGGCTGCCCAGGATCCGGGGAGCGTTGTGCTGCAACAGGTTCTGCACGGCCGGGCTTTCTGGGCGGGCCAGCGACTCGGCCAGCAGGGCCGGCGCCACCCGAGGCTCCCTTCCCAACGAGGCGGCGATCAGCCCGTAGAGACGGCGCACTGTCGAGCGCAGATCGACATCCCCACCTAGCCGGTCAAACACCTCTTCGATGTCCAGCAGCGGGCTGTGGCGCTCGAACACCGCGCGCAGCAACTCATCGCGCCCCCCGAACGCGACGTAGAGGCTGTGCACCGAGCACTGCGCCTGTGCCGCGATCGCCTCCAGCGTCGTCGCCGCCAAACCCGAGGTACTGATCAACTCCGCCGCGGCATCCAACGCTCTTACCCGCACTGGGGTCTGACCGCCCGGATCAATCCCGGCCGCCCGAACCGCATCATCCAGAGCCGCACGGGAACCACCCAACCGGCGGATCAACGTCGAACGTGACACCCCGGCTTCACGGGCAATCGCGATCACCGGAACATCAGCGACATCCCTGCCCACCGCCCGAGCGGCGCGCAACGCCGCATCAACCAAATCCACACTCACAGAACAAGAAACCACCGCCCCAGCCTCGACCCTGGAGGCCCGACTGTTGGCGGCCATCATGGGGCACTCTTCTGAGGCAACCGACGCGGCCCATCCGTCGGACCCCGGCCAAGCCCGCCTGAGACATATAACATTGACACAATGGATAATGTAGTCCGTATTTAAGTATCACGCCAGACTGTGGCACGCGCGGAGAAACCGCGGCAGGGGTCGAATTGAACAACCGTACGGTTCTCGGATTCGCCACGAAAAGCGGAAAGACCCGTTCGCCAAGTCACCCGGAAAAAGCGCAAACGCAGAGCTCAGCAACGTGATCGTTTGCCATCGAAAAACGGAACCTACAAGTAGTAGTTGTAGCGTCCCGATTTTGATTTCATAATCCCAGTGGTGGTTTCATACGCGCTTCATTTATGAAATGAACGGCTGTTGGACCGCCCATCATTGCTCGGAAACCTGAAAAGGGTGCGACCACCGCTGGCGAGGGGAATGCCAGGGGCGGCCGCACCCAGAGTTGGTCAGGCGACCTTCTTTAGATGGAACGGGAAGGTGTTCGTTGCACCGCCGCAAAATCCCGGATCAGCGGTTTCAGTGTTGACGCCCACACCTGAGGTGCCGTACGTGAAACTTTCGGTAGCCGGGCCGTACTTGTCAGTGCTCTTGCACCAGTAGCCCTGCGGCACATGGGCCGAAAAGGTCCACTTTCCATCGGCGAGCTGGGCGGTATAGCCGCCGCCGCGACTCATCACCTTGCCCGTGACGTGCTGAGTGCATTGGCCCGATTGGGGGCAATCGGTCGAGATGGTCCATGTGTCCCAAACATGGGCGTCACCGTCGTAGTGGAACTCGTAGGTGCCGTTCATGGCCGGGTCGGAAGTCGTGTTGGCGAAGGCGTGGGGCGCTCCGGTGACGCCGGCCGAGATGATCAGAGCGCCGGCGGAGGCGGCGACTGCGGTGAGGTTCTTGATGCTTGCCATGGTGTCTCAGTCCCAATCGTGATGGTGGCTCCGGGCGGAACCACGTTGTTGATGTGACTGACGCTAGGGGCGGTGATCCGGGGCTGTCGCGCTTGTGCGCACTGTCCGCACAGTGGTCATTGATCCCGTTTAGCGCATTGTGCTCAGCTGGCTGGGCGAAGGGACCCGGGGTGGCGGCGGGCCAACAGATGCGCATGTCGTTCGCGCCGCTCTACGCATTTGTGCGGATGTTTGTGCGCTGCGGCAGCGTGATGCTCTCGTAGCATGAGCACAGTCGATTTATCGGCGGATTTACCGCTTTTGACCTGGAACGAGCAGAGCGTGGGCGATCTGCCAACCGGAACCGTGACGTTGCTCCTGGCCGACGTCGAGGGCTCGACGCGGCTGTGGGAGACCCAGTCAGGCAAACGGGAGCAATCAGCGCCGAGGACTCCCGCAAACTTGCTAGCTCGCCCATACCGTCGAGTGACGCGCGCGCTGTTTTGGAGTAGTAGTAGTGACAGTTGCGACGCCCAGGACCCACGACGCTGAAGGAGGACCCGGCGATGGGGTTGCCCGCATTGGTTCTCGTGCACGGAGGCGGGTTCTCCGCTGATTGTTGGGAGCCCACCGTCGATGTGATCCGCAGCGTGGAGCCGGAACTAAAGGTGCTGACGGTTGATTTGCCAGGTCGGCGAAATATGGCCGGTGACCTGACCAATGCTTGTATCGACGGATGGGTCAACTCGGTGGTGTCGGACATCGAGAATGCTGCGCTCGACGACCTTTTGATCGTTGGCCATTCGCTGGCGGGGGTGATCGTCCCCGGTGTGGTCGCCAAACTCGGCTCGGCGCGGGTGCGGGAGATGATTTTGGCCACCGCGCAGGTACCGGCCAACGGTAGCGCCCTGGTGGACACGTTGCCCGGGGCACTGAGTTGGTTCGCACGTCGCACTGCGAAACGCAAGGTGCAGAAAGGCCTTTCGGTGCGTTCGGGAGGTTTGCCTACTGCATTGGCGAGGTTTGTATTTTGCAACGGAATGACTCCCGCACAGCGCAGGTTCACGCTGGCTCGGTCCTGTCAGGAATCAGCCCCCATCATGATAGAAAAAGTTGACCGCAGCGGTATGCCCGACGATGTGCCACGCACGTGGATACTCACTCGGCGTGATCGTGCCGTCCCGACAAAGATTCAACACGAGTGCATTGCCGCCCTTGGCGGAGTGCAGACGCTCATCGATATCGGCACCTGCCACATGCTGATGGTGAGCGAACCTGAACGGCTGGCAGAGATCCTCATCGGGCGCTGCCATTTGTACGAAGAGCCCAGGTCCTGATGAAGGACCACCGACCTGTTGTGGACGGCTACCCCGGACGGTCGACCAGACCGGGACAGGCCATCGCGGGCACAGAGGTAGCAGTGTCGTCAGGTGCGTGGCTGCACGCCCGCTTCAGAAAGACGCCAAGTGCTGTCGCGTTTCCCCAAAGAGGAAATGCGGGGCCGGCCGAACCCGGTCGCTAGGAAATGCAACGCAAACTGAGACAAACCCGGATGGAACGAAGTGAGACAAGCGCGAAAGCCGAAGCTCGGAAGACCCCACTATGCAAAGGGATTCGAGAACCTACAGCTGCTGCTCTCTTCTTGTAGGTTCCGCCTTTCGATACCCAAATTCCGCTCTTGTTGATGGCGGAATGATGGCGGATCCGCCGGAAAGTGTTTAGAGCCGCTGATCGGTGACGGCGCTCTGCGCGCACACGCCAGACGTGTCTTGGCTAGATGGCGAGTCAGGACGAATCGAAATTGAGATGCGGTTGACATCCAAATACGGCCGTTATCTAATCAGGTATGGCGAGGTTACGGCGGGCTGAACAAGTCGAGCTCAACCGTCTGGCTGTTCTCGATGCAGCGCGACGGGTGTTTCTGGCCCGCGGCTATGGCGGTGCGAGCCTGGAGGCGATCGCTGAGGAGGCGGGTTTCTCACGGGGAGTGGTCTACTCGCAGTTCGGCAGCAAGGCGGACATGTTCCTGGCCTTGCTGGATCGTCGGATCGAGGAGCGCGCCACCCAGAACGAGATGATCGCTGCGAAGTTTGGCGGTGCCCGCGGGCTGAAGCGCCTGATCCAGGTGGCCGAAGATGATGCAGCCGCGGAGCCGGGTTGGGTGCATCTGCTGATCGAGTTCCGCGTCGTGGCGTTGCGCGATCCGGAACTGAATCGCCGATATGCCGACGCCCACGAACGCACTATCGACGGCATCGCCGCTGTCGTCGACCAGATCTATGGCGGAGTCGACGAGCCACCGCCGGCGCCGGTGCGTTCGATCGCTGAGTTCCTCCAGGCTCTCGCAGTGGGTACCGCCCTGGAGCGGGCCGCGTCCCACGAGGCGTTGCCGACCAAAGATGTTGTGAAACTTCTACTCCGGGCGCTAGGGCTATGACCGCCATCGGATGGACTCACTTCCGATCTGATGTAATCGCAGCCGTCAACGCCGGTGTCGCTGAGCAGTTCGCGCGCCGAACATGGACGTCGGCTCAGATAGAGCAGAAGCAGACCGATGATCTGCACCGTCTGATTGCCTTCTCCGTCGAACACTCGCCATTCCACCGCCGGCGACTGGAGAACCTCAATCTCGCCGATTTGCACCCGTCGGACCTGTCGCTGCTGCCGATCATGACCAAGGCCGACATGATGGCGTCGTTGGATGAGGTCTTCACCGACCGCCGACTCTCGCGCCGCGTTGTGGAACAAGCCCTCGGTGCGACTGGACCGGAACCGAGCGTGATTCTCGACGAATACGTCGCCCTTGCCTCCGGGGGAAGCTCAGGTAGCCGAGGAGTTTTCGTTTACGACCGCCCAGCAATGACTTCGTTCGCTACTGCCGTGTCCCGACCGCCGATCGAGGCACCGGTGTCACCTGAACCACCCCAGGGCAAACCCGTCTTGGCGATGGTCACCGCCGCATCGCCCCTACACGCAACCGGGATGACTGTTGCACTGTGCGAGGACGAACAAGCCCCCGTCGAGGTTCATTCAATTCCGGCCACACTGCCCATCGCCGACATCGTCCAACAGCTCAACGAGGTTCAACCCGACGTGTTGAGCGGATACGCCAGCATGCTGGTCCGGCTGGCCGGCGAGTCGCGTGCCGGTCGCTTGTCTATCGCGCCCCAACAGATCAGCTCGACGAGCGAAACTTTGCATCCCGAGATGCGCGCGGGTGTCCGAGTAGCCTTCGGTGCCCCCGTGCTCGATGGATTCGGCTCAACAGAGGGGCTTTTCGGAAAGACCGGACCCGACGAGCCAACCTTCGTGTTCAACACCGATATGTGCGTCGTAGAGTTCGTCGACGACGCTAACAAGCCCGTCGCGCCGGGAACCCCCTCGACGAAGGTCTTGCTCACCAATCTCTACAACCTGATTCAACCCCTGATCCGTTACGAGATCGGCGACACCTTCATCCGTGAACCCGACGCCGACAACCACGGATATCTGCGAGCACTCGTGCGCGGCCGCAACGATGACACCCTCCGGTTCGGCGCCACCGAGATCCATCCGATCACCATCCGCGCCGTCATGCTCACCGCCCCGCAGGTCACCGAGTACCAAATCCACCAGACCGAACGTGGCATCGACCTGGCCGCCGTGTGCACCGGCGAAGTGGACAGCACAGCTCTCACCGAGCGGCTGCAGGCCGCCCTCGCTGAAGCTGGAATGCCCAGTCCTGCAGTGACAATCAGAATGGTCGAGCGCATCGACCGCCACCCCGCCACGGGCAAGCTGCGATCGGTCATCCCTCTTACCCCGGGGGGTGCGTCGTGCTTGAAGTGATTGACAAAGGCAGAGGCAACGCCGGCCCACCGCTGCTGTTCATCCACGGGGCGTGGCACGGAGCGTGGTGCTGGGATGAACATTTCGTCGACTTTTTCGCCGACAACGGCTTCCACGCTGTCGCCCTAAGCCTTCGCGGACACGGCTACAGTCCCACCGACAAGCCTCTCAGTTCCTGCTCGCTCGCCGACTACCTCGACGACGTCATCTCAGTCGCCAAGTCATTGGAAGCCCCGCCGGTCGTCATCGGTCACTCACTGGGCGGCCTCATCGTGCAGAAATACCTCCAGACTCAACGAGCGCCTGCGGGCATCCTGCTGGCATCGGCCCCACCCAAAGGACTTGGTGCCGCGACGATACGGCTCAGCCGCCGCTTTCCGTTAGCGACCATCACGTCCGCGCTTCGCGGCGACACCATGATGCTGCTGGATACGCCCGAGCGTTGCCGGGAGTCGATGTTCTCACCGGGCACGCCCGAACACCTTGTGACTGCGTACGCGCGCCGGTTCCAGCAGGAAAGTAAACGTGCGCTCTTCTTCGACGCGATTTGGAAACTCCCCAAACCTGAATTGGTCACCACCCCCATGCTGGTGCTCGGAGCAGAGGACGACGGATCATTCACCATCTCCGAGGTACTTGCCACCGCGAAGGCGTACAACGCCGATTGCGAACTGTTCTCGCACATGGGACACGACATGATGCTCGAACCAGGATGGCAACGGGTCGCTGCCCGCATCGCGGCATGGCTAACGACCCGAGTCGGGACACCGGGTGTTCTTGCGCATCCCGAAAGAGGAGATGCAGCGGAGGCCGACCGCGGTCGCTAGGAAATGCAACGCAAAGTGAGACAAACCGAGATGAAACGAAGTGAGACAAGTTCGAAGACGCAGTTCGGAAGGCCGCAATATGCAAAGAAATTTGAGAACCTACAGCTGCTGGCAGCAGCTGCTGCTGCTTGCTTGTGTAGGTTGTCATTTCCCGTAGCCAATTCCCTGTGCGATGCCCCCCAGATGGCCAATGGGACATCTTTTTGCGACATGTCGGGTTGGACGACGGAGGATCTTAAGGGCCAACACAATCCGCGGCGCTGAGTCGATCTGGTACCGCCGGGTCATGTGCAGGGAAAAGGACGCCCGCATCCCGCAGATGAGCTTGGAGTCGACGCACTTGGCGCATATCGGAGTGGATGCCTGCTGTGGGTGCGGTCGGATCCATGCCCGCGGCGGTGAAAGAGGTGTCGCCGGTGAACCAGATGTCGGTCTGGTCGGTGCGTAGCCTGACCGTCACGGAGCCGGGCGTGTGCCCGGGTGTGTGGATGGCGGTGAGCATCCCGTCGTTGGTGAGGTTCACGGTTGCGCCGAGATCGGTTTCCACACCTTCTCGGTCGACGTAGCGGATCGCGGTCGAGGTGTCCCGCCATCGCCAGTGCATGGCACCGATGCGGTTGGCGGCGGCGTCCTCGGCGTGGGTGGTCCAGATGTCGGCCGACGGAAAGGCGGGCACGGTGCCCGTGTGGTCGATGTGTTGGTGGGTCAACACGACGGCGCGCACGTTGGTTGTTGTCAGTCCGGCGCTGACCAAGCGGTCGGGCAGGGTTTCTCCGTCACGCACGTTGAGTTTGATGAATGACCGGATGACCGAGCCGGTCCGGGGGTCGGGGGCCCACGATGTGGCGTCGTTGTAGGACGGGTCCGCGCCGGCGTCGATGACGAAGATGCCCTCGGGATGCTCGATGGCGTAGCACCAGATCGGCATCGGTTCCGCGAAGCGCCGGTCGGCCAAGATCGTCGCGAAGCGCAATGGTGCGGGGGTCCGTTCCGGGACGCAACAGACAGCGTGCGAACGCTTGACCGTCACCATCCCGCACAACATGGCGTGAACCGCGACGCGGCGGCCCTGGGCCGTGAACCGTGCTGTTGCGTTGCTACGCATGGCCGCGCCCCTTCCGTGTTGAACATTGTTCATCTTGACTCGTTATGTTGAACACTGTCAACCTTTGCGGGTGGGACGCGCAGTCGGGCAGCATCACGGAGACCTTCGCCAGGCCCTGATCAGTGCGGCACTCGAACTCGTCGCCGAGTCGACTCCCGATGCCGTCACACTGCGGGCGGTTGCGCGAAGGGCAGGGGTCTCAGCGGCTGCGCCCTACCACCACTTCGCCGACAAGGACTCCTTACTGGCAGCCGTGGCACGGGACGGCTTCGACGCTCTGACGCGGGTGCAGATAGAGGTGCTCGGCGGGCGAGGTTCGGCCCGCCGGAGGCTTGAGAAAATGGTCGAGCAGTACATCCGATTCGCGGCGACCCACCAAACCCAGTACCACCTGATGTTTCGGACGTTGCCGACGGACATCGGCGGACCGGAGGGCGAAGCTCTCCGTGGGGCCGCGCTGGCCTCATTCGGCAGGCTGGTTCAGGCAATACACAAAGCCAATCCCGAGTTATCGACCGACGAGGCCGCAAGCAAGGCGATCCTTGCCTGGGCTCTGGCCCACGGCGCCGTAGACGTCGGCAACTGGGGCGGAGCCCTGCGGCCCGGATTCGACGCAGAGGCGCTCGCCTCCGAGGTCGGTCGCGCGGTCGGCCAATTGGTCCTCGGATAGGAACCGGCACGCCGGCCATTGACCGTAGGCGGACTTCACAAGGCGTCGGCTAGCCCCGTTGGTCCGTTCCGCGGCGGGAGTGAAAGCGCCTGGGAAACGGCTGCCGTTGGCTGGTCGTGTTCATCGAACCCTGCACAACCGTGCAGTTCTCGAATTCGTCACGAAAAGCGGAAGAACCTCTTCGCCAACGTCTCCGGAATCTCGCCGATTATGCTGATCAGACTTCTGCTGGTTCGCCAAACGAAAGCGGAACCTCCAGCTGCTGCTGCTGCATCTGCTTGAGCAGCAGCGCTGGAGGTTCTCAAATCTGATTGCAGATTCTCAGTAGTGGTTGCATGCCGATTGCATTTGTGCAGCGCGTTTGCGACGCGGGGCCTATGTTCGTGCAGTGATGAACGCGGTCGCGGAATCAGTTCTCTCGGTGTACTGCCGTGTCGTCGTCGCGACCGGGTTCAGGACCTAGTTGTCCGTGCCGGCCCGCTGATTTCATTGCACAGCAATTGAATTCGCCTCGGGTAGACCGCGCACTCGCGGGCTACGTCGACTGGTGGATTCTCTCGGCGAGTGCTGTGGCGATTGCTTCGGCGGGATTCGGGGCACTTCCGCCGCACGTCGCGACATCGAGAATGATGTTCGAGACCGCCTGCAGGACGTGTTGGGCGTGCTGGCACGATGCTTGCCCGGGAATGCCTTCTTGCGAAGCGATTACGGCGTGGGGTCCGGTGTGCACGTCTGTGGTGCGGTCAGAACTGGCCCGCTTGCTGGCCTTGTCGGTGTTGGTGATGACTATGCCTACACACGATTTCCACGCTGTGGTTTGGGTGTCGATGAACTCATCGGCTTTGGCGATCGAAGGTAGTTGCGCCACCATCTGCACGACGTTATTTGATGCGTCGACCCCGACGATTCGCCACCCCATGGCGGTGAAACCCGTTGGCGCGTATTCGATGACGCCCGCGATGTAATCCAGCCCGTGGCACTCGGCTGGTTTCGTGTCGACCGTGTCGTCGGGCGTGTTGCCTTGATCGAGAACCTTCGCGCCGCTAATGCCCATCGCGGCGTCAACGTCGTGGGGGTCGAGCAAGACCGCCGCGGGATCGACAGACAACATCGCGTCGTGCATGACCGGCGAGCCGGACGTCGCCGCACGGGAGCACCCATTAAGACCCACCGACGTCACCATCAAGCTTGCCGTCACGACCACTGCCCAACCGGCACGACGTAACTGTTCATCACCCCACATAAGCGCACGCTAGCGCGCTCGGGATCACCCCGCTCGGCAAGTGCGACTCGCGGTCGGAAGGAACCAAGCTGATCCGCGGCGGTGCCTTCCCTGAGGGCACCGACCCAAGGTTGTCGAGCGCTGTGGTGAGTGCTTCGGCGGTATGGCCGTGGAATCTGGCGACTAGGAGGCTGGGGTTCTGGATCCAGCTCATGCAGTATCGGCGCAGGCGGTTCGTCGGCGGATCCGAGGGCTTCGACGGGGGACACGGTGGGCACGGTGGCTTCGGCGGCGGCCACGGCGGGTGCGGCGGAGGCTGCGGCGGCGGAGGGCAGTGCGTGGTGGTGATGTCAGGGCTGGGCGAACTGCATGGTGTGGATCCAGAACGCGCCCGGTAATCAGCAGCGGGCAGGTCTTTTCAGGGTGCGCTCTCATCGGCGATTCCGGGTTGGCGTGGTATCGAGGTGGCCTCCGTCAGGCACTGGGTGTGATTTGGAACTGGTGGGCTGTCATCTGCCCCTCGTTGGGTGGCAGGTGCCCGCTGATGGTGTTGTGGCCATCGGCCTGGCTGGCCCACATCTCCGCGGAATCGGCCGGGTATCCGTGCCAATCGCCAACGGCCATAGACAGTTTCGCCGCCCGCATCTCGTGATGCGCCGCGAAAGGCGTCACCTTAGGCTCATGTTCAATTGAGCGCCGAGGGCCGGCGGATGTCCATGGCCGACATGGCTGCCTGCGCCTACGAACTTATCGACCGATCCAGGCGCACCAGCCTTGCTCACGAAGTGCTGTAGGAAATGAAACGCCAACTGAGACAGAACCAGACGAGCGGGGCTCGACAAGCATGCTCTGATCGAATCAGTGCAATGGTTCGCCTGCGAGGTGGGCGCGGTACTGCCGCGGTGTCTTGCCGAACCAACGTCGACAGGAGCGATTGAAGGCGCTTTGTTCGGTGTAGCCGAGCAGGCCGGCGATCTGCATCAGGTTCAGTTGGGGCACTGAGAGATAGCGTGCCGCTTGAGTGCGGCGTTCGCCGTCGATCACTTCTTGACAAGTCAAGCCTTCGGCGGCCAGGCGTCGTTGCAGGGTTCTCGGATGCATGGCGAGTTCATTTGCGATGGTGTCCACGCTGCAGTGGCCGGTGGGGAGCAATTCGCGGGCTCGTTCGGCGACGCGCTCGGACAGCGTCGCTGTGAGCGGGAGGTAGGTAGCTTCGAGGTATTCGGTCACGAACCTCCGGGCCTCAGAGTCGGCGTCGCGGACTCGTTGAGAGCCCACCGAAGCGGGAACTTCGTAACCGCACCAGCTTTGGTTGAATCGCACCGGGCATCCCCACGCGTCGGCGTAGGCGCTGTCCGGGGAACACGGGGGGGTGCATCAGGGAGATCGTCATCGCGACATCCGGCCCTGCAAGGTAATTGACGAAGCGCACGGCGAGACCCAGCGTGGCCTCGTAGGCCTGCAGCGGGTATGGCTCGAGCGGTTCTGCCACCTCGTACACCACCCGCATCTGCCCGTCATCGTGCAGTTCGGCGCGCAGTTTCAGCGCGGGCGTATGGATATAGATGAAACGCGAAGCTGCTTCGAAGGCCTCCATCGCAGTCTCGGAGTTGCGGACGATGACAGCGATCGGTCCGAGACCATCGAGTCCCCGAAACTACCTCGGCGAGTGGGCAGGTATCCCACCTTCCGGGCAGGCTGTGGCAGTTCCTGTTGTGGGGATCTTTGAGTTCGACGACGACCGACTCCTCTGCGAGAAAGTGCACATGGACATGGCCGCCCTACTCAGCCAGATCGGTGCACTTCCCTGATTCCGGATCCCGGCAGCGCTCGGACTTTAAATTGGTTATCCCACTTCTGTTTTCATCCGCGCGCTGGCAGCCCCTACCGCGCACGCCGAGCGCCTCGAATTGAACAACCGTACGGTTCTCGGATTTGCCACGAAAGCGGAGAACCTGCTCGCCAAGTAGACCGGAACAACAGAGAACCTGCAGTTCGTCGCAGTGTCCGTCCGCCAACCAAAAGCGGAACCTACAGTTGTTGTTGTCAGCAACTGCTCTCGTAGGTCCGCCTGTCGATGGCATTAGGCCAGCCGGCCAATCTGTGCAGTGGAGTCGAGAATTTCGACAGATACCGCGTCCGCTGGTTCCACATCGTGAACGCGCCGCGCCGTGGCGCGGTTCTTGTTATTTTGCCCGCTGAGGAGCACTCGACAGCGGATGCGGGGCCTGATGAAGAGAATCACGACAGCGGCATGGGTGAGCATCGTTTCGTTGAGCGTCGTGGTGGCCGGGTGCACCCCCAGGACTGAGGTCGCGTCCACGATGACCACGCAGGTTACGCCGACCGTGTGGGTCGGAAGACCGGATCCCGGCGCTCCCACGCTGTCCCAGTACATCGTCGACAACAAGATCGCCGAGGTGCGGTTCAAGCCCGGGGAACCGGGCACGCCGAAGATCAGTTTTCCGTTCCCGCCGGACTGGAAGAACGCGGGGGACCGCACCCCCGATTGGGCCTACGGCGCCATCGTCTACGACAAGGCCCAGAACCCTGAGAATCCGCCGTACATCGTGGCGATCGCCTCCAAACTCACCGGCGACGTCGACCCGGCGAAGATCCTGGAATACGCCCCGGGACAGTTGAACAAGTTGCCCGACTTCAAGCCTCTTCACAAACCCGAGGAGGATTCCCTCAGCGGATTTGCGGCGATCGACTACGTAGGCACCTATGTCCGCGGGGGCCAGCCGCGCGTGGTGGGCCAGCAGACGATCGTGGTTCCGGGCAACGAGTCTCTGTTCGTGCTGCAACTCAACGCCGACGCCCCGCAGGCAGAGAAGCAGTCGGTGATCGATGCGGCGAAGTTCATCGCCGAGCACACGAAGATCAGCGCCCCGTCGTGATGTTGTGCACCGACTGAGGCCTGAGGAGGGAGAGGAATGGCAAACAGGTTCGCCACTCGCCCGTGGTTGCTTGCTGTCACCGTCGGCGGGTTGCTGATGTCGGCCCCGTTGGTCACAGCGCCGCCGGCTCAAGGGTGTCCGGCCGGGCAGGTGGAGGACACGGTCACCAGGATGTGCTGGTCACAGTCTGGCCAGGGTGACACCGGTGGACCGTGCCTGCCGGGCCGACTGGGCAATTGCGTGGGCACATTGCAAAAGGCCTCGCCCGCGCCCGCTGCACAGAATTCCGCGGTGCCGTGCGGTTTCGGACCCGACAGCGGCTACCCATGCGGCTATTGGCCTTCCCCTCCGGATTGGCGGCCATGACCCGTGTCCACTCTTACGTGGCTCGGCGTACCCGGCGACGAGCGCGCATGGGCGGCGCTCGGCTTCGTCGTTGACAGGAGATGAAACACAAGATTTGACAAACCCACATGCAACGAAGTGAGACAAACGTAAAAGGCGCAGCTCAGAAGAGCGGGGTATGCAGCGGAGTTTGAGAACCTACGGTGCTGCAGGGATTTCAGCAAATAGAGACGCTGCTGCTGCGGTCGGCAGGCTCTGGATTGGATGGCTGCTGTTGATGATGAGTCGGGCTTGTGCCGGACCAACCCTCGAAGACCTAATATCCGAGCCTATGGCCACTCCACAACGCGTCCACATCACTCACGAATACAAGTCCGACCCCCAGACCGTGTTCGAGAAGCTCGCCGAGCACGAGAACCTCGGCCCAGTCTTCGGTGCCAAGATCACTCGCGTCAGCGACGGCGCTACGACGCGCAATGGCGTCGGCTCGGTTCGCCGCATCAAGATTGGTCCCCTTCCGGCGTTCGAGGAGACCACCACAACGGCCAGGCCGAACGAGCTTATCGAGTACAAGATCACCAAAGGCAGTCCACTGAGGGGCCACTGGGGCCGCCAGGAGCTGACACCGACCGCAGACGGCGGGACGAGACTGGACTACACGATCGGCTTCGACTCAGCGATACCCGGGCTGGCCGCACTGGTCGGCAAGGCGCTCGCATCCGCGATCAAGAGGGGTGTCCCGAACCTCACCGACTAGGTGTTGCAGCTCTAGAAGAGGACGAATTGCTGCTGTACTACTAATTGTCGGCAGCAGAAGAACGGACGCAGCGCTGCTGCGTTTGCAGCCGGCTATCTACTAGCGTTGTGCTGCAATGGTTTCCGCCGGATGGACAAGGCTGTGAGCTTGATGCCGCTCCGCTAACGCGCAACGAAAGCCGAACGGGTGCGGCGATCGTCCGCGCACGCCACTGAATGGCAGATGGCCGTGGAGATCACCGAGGGCACGATATAAGTGAGAATCAACACGAAGACGACAGCGCCGGTATTCGGCACTGTCAACCAATCCTTGGGGAATCGGGCCAGACTCATCGTCAGCCACGATCCGACGATCGCCAGGCCGAGTATGCCGACGACGGCAACCTTGACCGAGCGCAGCGCAAGCTTGGTTGGTTCAGCCGTGTCGAGCAACGAATTTCGCAGTGACTTGGTTCGCACGTAGACGAGCGCGCCATCCACCGCGATGATGAGGGCGGCTGAGGTGGTGATGAGTCCGACCACCCACAGTTCGGGGCGTTCGCCGAACATGAAGTGCAGGTAGTCGATTGATGTCTCGCTGAGAACAAGCGTCATGGTCATCGCTGAGGCGAACGTCAGCCAGCCGCCGAGGTCGGCAAGGAAACTGAGGGCACGCGCATCTCCCGAACTCTGCTCGGACAGCTCGTTCACCGCGTGGCTGGCGAGCATCCATCCGAGACCACCGAAGAGGGCGGTCGTGCCGGCGGCCAGCATGCCCGTCGACACCGCGCCCTGAGTCCAGGCGATCGCACAGATTCCACGGCGGTCGCCGTCGTCGGGAACCACGGTGCCGGTCATGATGCTGAACAAGAAGCTGTCCAACATCAAGATGAGGACCGCCGCGGCGAACAGGGCGAGTGTGTGGACGCTTTCGCGGTTCCTCCGGTCGAACAACAGCGCGATCGCGGTGATCAGGAATCCACCGAGTACACCGGCCAATTGCGAGATTGATGATGCCGACGTCAGCATGCTCCACTGGTCGGAGCTGCAGTTCTGATCGGGATTAACCACGGCTTTTGAGGCTAGTCAATCGCCTGCATCGCTGCACATGCAGTGAGTGACGAGGCCGACGCAGGGGAAAGACAAGCCATCGGATCGATGACAGACTGCCCCCATGTCTCCCGGCGGACCTCAAATCCTTCGCGAGGTGGGCGGTTTGGTGATCGCCGAGGACGGACCACGAGTGCTTGTCGTGGATCGGGGCAATGGTCCGCCCGCGATCCTGGCATTCGTGGCCGGGGTCGTCGGCCTGGTGTTCAGCGGGTTCGGCGCGGTGAACCTCGCCGCCGTCGGGATAGGCCATGGTGCCGGAATTCCGGTCTGGTTGTGCGTTGCGCTGCTCGCGGTCGGGGTGGCGGCAGCGGCCGTCAGCGCCGTGACGGTTCGTCGTATCAGACAGACCCGTTCGGTTCCAGTGACCGGCTATCGGCCGGTCGCGGTGTTCGACCGTGCCGCCCGGATCTATTTCGACGGTTACGGTCGGCCGGTCGCCCCGCTGGACTCGGTCACGTTCCATCGCCGGGTACAGATGGGATCGAGTTCGCTGAAACTGGTGGCCGAGACCCCGGCCGGGAGGTACGTGCTGCTGCGTGGAAATCCCTTCACCGGAGGGCTGCGCGACCTCTGCACCGTGCTGACTAGCGCCGTCCACGGCACTCTGCGCTGAGGCATCATGGCGGTGTGCAAGTCGCCAGACCGAGCTAGTGCACGAGCAAGCGGTAATCGATCCCCAGCGATCGGTAAGTGCGTTCAGCCCGAAGGTCGAGCGACAACAACTGGTGACCGAAGCGCTGGGCGGTTAGCCCGACGAGGGCGTCGTATGTGCGACCCCCAATCACGCCGGCGGCCGCGGCGGCCGCTGTCAATGATTCATAAAGCTCGGCATCCGGGGCGACAACCCGTCCGCCCCATTGCTGAGCCAGGTAGTCCGCCACTGTCTGAGCATCCATCCGGAACGGTTCGGGCATGCGCGTGAGCACCGCGTAGGCTTCGGTCGCCACATGGGTTGGAATGACCGCCTCGGGTGTCACAGCTTGCCGGGCCGCCTTGTGCGACTCATGCCAGGGGGCGAAGGCTGCGATAACGACGCTCGTGTCGAGCGCCGTCACCGGCGTGTGGTTTCTACCGCATCCCTGACCTGCTCGGCCGTGAGGACGGGAAGATCTACGTCCGCAACGGCCACCAGAGCCCCCCCGTCATCAACGAGCCGCACGATTGTGGTCACCGGCGAAATCTCGAGGTGTCCTTCGACCTCGGTCAGCACGATCCGGCTGCCGGGGCGCAGTCCGAGACGTTCGCGGACTTCCTTGGGTACTACGACCCTCCCGCCCGAATCGATGGTTGCCAACATGGTTTGACCATACCATCGGAGCCTCTGGTCAACGGGGTTCGGAACCGCGCGGACAAGGAGAGTCGTTGCGCACCGCGGGTCGTAGCCCGAGATCAGGACCCAGGTGTCAGGGGCTAAGCAACCCGAGCTTCTCGAGGTGGGCGCGGATGATCGGGAGCTGCACGAGCGGGACGAAAAACCCGTAGCTGTCCTGATCGGCGTTGAAGTGAATGTGCGTCACGCCTTGTTCGGCGAGGTCGGCCATCGTCGGCAGGAGCGTGGCGACGGGCAGCGAGAGAACTTGCGCTTCGCCCGACGGACCGGTGAGGCTGTTCTCCTTCGCAAAGGCGTGCAGGCGCCGGGTGTCGGTGAAGGCTTTCACCATGGGCGCGCCGCTCACGATCGTCGGATTTGCAGCGACGTAGGGCCGCACGTTGGGTAGTGCGCCGCGCGCGATGAAATGCCACTCGGCGAGACGGAACGCGGCGCCGAAGAGCGCGTCCTGATCGCCCATCGAAGCGTCTGCGTCGTTCGCGATTGCAGAGAGGCGATCGAAGTCGGGCGCTTCGCCGGCCGAGGCCGAGTTCTTCGCCGGCGGATCCAGGCGGAGGTCGCGCACCTCACCGCCGCGGAGCAGATCGTTGATGCGCCGCTGCGCGAACTGCCGATCGAGGCCGAGGCGCAGGAGCAGGTCGCCGTAGTTCGCGATAGCCGATTCCTTGTGAGCGTGACGGTTACCGGTCTCGTTTTCGAAGACTTGGAAGATGTGCAGATGCCGCCGGGCGAGCGGCTCGGCCTCGGCGGGACGCCCGGTGTTTTCGAGCAAGCGCGCGAGGTTGTTCAGCGCGATCGCGACACTCGGGTGATTGGGCCCGAAGTTCTTCTCGAAGAGCACGATCACGCGCCGCATAAGCGGCTCGGCTTCTGCGGCGCGGTCCGTCTGACTGAGCACCTGCGCGAGATTGTTGAGCACGCTCGCCACTTCGACGCTCTCGGTGCCGTGGCCTTCCTCAAAGATCGGCAGCACGCGCCGATACAGCGCCTCCGCCTCGGCGAACGCCTCCCTGCGCCGCAGGACGAGCGCGAGATTGCTGAGCGCGGTTGCGGTCTCGAGTGCGTCGGCACCATGCAGTCTTTCCTCGGCCGCCACCGCGCGCCGCAATACCGACTCCGCTTCCTCGAAGCGCCCATTCTGGCTCAGGAAATCGCCGAGATTGTTCAGGCAGACCGCGGTCGAAGGATGATCCGCGCCGAGTCTTTCCTCGGCCAACTCGAGCGCGCGGCGGAGCAGGTCTTCCGCTTCTCCGGAATCGGTCGTCTGCGTCAGCGCCACGCCTTCATTGCTGAGGCGTGCGACTTCATTCACGACCGCAGGGTCTGCGGGACGTGGCGGCAGCCCCGCGGACTTCGGCGCGGTCGGCACGGGCGGCGGGACGTGCGTCATTGTGGCTGAGCCTCGGGCGCGGGTTCCGCTTCGCCCGGCTCGGTCTTCGCGATGTGCTCGAGCAGCAGGTCGAGAATGCCGAGGCTGAATGCCAGCGGCTCGGTGGGCCCGAGATAATTGAGCACGAGACCGGCCGCCTGTTCCTGAGCCAGCGGAGGGAAGACCTTGTCGCCCGGCGCCTGAATCGTCCGCACGGTGTCGCCGAAATTGCTCCCGAACTCTGGCATCGCCAGTTCGAGAGCGTCGGCGTGGGTGAAGATCGGGATGAACATGCGCCCATCGTCGTGCGGCACAGTGATCACGCGCACGCCGTCGGGTCCCTGCACGACGGCGAGACGGTAACCTTCGTAGCCGACGACGAGCGCGAGATCGCCGGGATGCTCGTCGCCGTTGTGCAGGCGCTCCCACGCTTGCTCGACCTCGACCGCTCTGGCCAGTGCCTGCAGCTTCGGAAAATCCTCCGCTTCGATCACCAGCTCCTGTGGCGTGCCGGGATCGATCCACAGCGCCTGCGCGTCTTTCCAGTCGGTGCAGAAAATCTCCCAGCCCCCGCGGTCGCCATAGCTGGAGGCGCCAAACTGTGCGTTGTAGGCCTCGAGCGCTTCCCAGCAGGACACAAGCGGACGCGTCCACCGGCCTTCATGCTCCTTGAGCTGGAGCATCGCTTCGTCGATGGCGCCGAAAGCGCTGCCCTGGAAGTCTTCGACGATCGGCGGCATCCAGCTATCGAACTCGACCAGCGGCCGAAACATGACGTCGCGCGGCCGAGCCTCCGGCGAGCTCTTCCAGGACAGGATCGTCTCCGCGGGAGTCCTCATGATCGACAAGCATGATCTACGACGACACGATTTTCACCCCGCAATCGGAGCGGGGCGAAAGCCCGGCGGTGAGTCGCCGACTTAGAGGTGGGTGAGCTGCTTCACCACAAAGGGCCGCGTTCCAGAGGAGCATTTTTCTAGAATCGACCGCATGACGCGGCATCCCGATCGCGACCCCCGACGGCCCGCAAATGGTGCTCCGCGCTGTCGAGCAGCGTGAATCTCGGCAAAGTCTTCCGCCCCGCATGACGCTCCTCCCCGCGACGCTCACCGGATGGCTGCTCGCCACGGCAGATATTCCCCTCCGCCGACCGGATCCCGTGATCGTGATCCTGAAGACCGTCGGCTTCGTCGTCGTGGCCGGGCTTGCCTTCTGGCTCGTGCTGAAAGGCATTGTCTGGCTCCTCCATCGCCGGAACGACCGGCAATCCGCGCAGCAGTCCGCGCGCAACGACGCCTTTCTCCGCGCGCTTGCGGCTTGCGGTTTTACGCCCGGCGCACCCGACGACGACCTGCGCGCGCGCTTCACCCTGCGCAAGTCGTTGCTCGGTCGCGACCGCCTGCCGCACGATGTCCGCTGCCGTGTCGTCGCCGAGCCCGTGCCCGGGAGGCAGGTGGAAATTTTCAACTTCGCCTACACGCTCTACAGCGACGCGGTGCGCAAGAAGATCGCGCTCCCGACGTGGCAGACCGTGGCCCTCATCTCGCAGGAGGCGTGGCATTTCCCTCACTTCGCCGTGACGCCGCACGGCTTTGTGCACTTCGTCCCCGTCCAACTCGGCGCGGGCGATATCGACTTCGACGTGCACCCGGAGTTCAGCCGGCTCTTTAAGCTGCAATGCGAAGACGAGGCCGCTGCTCGCGCGCTCTTCCGGCCCGAAGTGCTCGAGGTGCTGGAAAAACATCCCGACCTTTTCGTCGAAGGCCTCGATCACTCGCTCGTCTTCTACCGCCGCGGCAAGGTGTTGACGGCCGAAGACGTCGCGCAGTTCCAGGAAGACGTGCGCCAGATCGCGGCGCAGTTTCTCGCCGCCTGAGCGGCGCTTTATCGCATCCGCGTCGGTCGCCGCATCGGCTCGGCGGCACTTGTCGCCGATGGACTACACGCCCGCCGGGATACGCCGGCTCAGATGCGCTGGGTTGATGAGGAGTAGGACGCCTGCGACCCCGCGGAGAATCGGTTACCTTTACCTGGCGACCGCTGGGGTCTGCGACAGAGTCGGCGAGAACCTCGCTGAAGAGGGGCGCGATACACGATGAAGAATTCCATGACGGCAGTTGCAGGCGTCGTTGGAGTCACCGTACTGGTGGGGTTGAGTGTCTCGGGGTGCCACAGCGAAACCAAGCAATCGGGATCTGGCACCACCAGCAGTTCGGCGTCCAGTTCGGCATCCAGTTCGGTGTCGGCCCAGCCAGCTGACTACACCGCTCTGCTGATCAAAGACAGCGACATCAAAGCGCCCGAAGTGTTCACCGCCAGCCCCCCACTGCAGAACCCCAATGGCAAGCCCGGCGTAGCGACGTCGTTCAGCAATGCGGACAGCACCCACGTGATCGGTGACACCATCCTGATCCTGCCCGATGCCTCCGATGCGGCCGGCGTCCTCGCAGCAGCAAAGGCAGCGCTGCCTGACAATATTGCAAATGCGACACCCGAACCGGTGGATATCGGCACGGGAGGTGTAACAGCCTCAGGAAACTCACCGGACGGCTCCAAGTCGGTGACGATTTTGCTGTTCACCGAGGGCAAGGCGTTCGCCACCCTCGAATTCGACGGCCCTCCCGACCAGCCCGCTCCGACGGATTTCGTCACCGATGTCGCACAGAAGCAACACGCCGCCATTAAGAAGGGGCTGCCCTCGGGCTAACGCTTTTCGATGGCGGAATTCCGCTTTCGACGGCCCGACGATGGCAATTTTGCCGGAAAGATTTCAGGACAGCTAGCCACTGCCCCTTCCGGATGCGGTGCAACTTGGGGGATTGAGTTCAGCGATTGGCGTCTCGTCCGTTCGTTTTCGGTCCGTTGGCGAACGGGCACTGAATTAGCGCTCGTAGCGCTCGACTGAGGCCGCGGTCGTCGTTGACCGGCGCGGGGAAGGGGATTCGTCCGTCCCAGTGTTGTTGTGGCGCTGTGATTCGTACGGAGAGGCCATAGCGGTCGATTCCGACGAGTTGGATGTGTCCACGTCGGACGCGGCGGGGCAGGTGGAGGCGGAGCCGATGGATCATTTCGGGGTGCTGGTGGTGGAGGTGGTGCAGCCAGAGTGATTCCACGCGACAGAACGGGTCGGGTTGGGCGTGATGGAAGGAATTGAGATCGACGGTTTCGGCTCCTGTTGCGTCGGCGAACACGATGGAGTCGACGGCGAGTGCGAGAAGTGTTGTGTCCCAGCCGACGTCGAGCAGTTCGGGGTTGGGGTCGATGGCGGCCATTCGGTCGAGGATGTCGAAGCTCTGGTCTGGTGAGAGGGAGCGTTTCCGTCCGTGCAGCCACACCAGCGCTCGCACCGAATCTGACTCCAGCGTGGGAGCGTGGTCGAGCAACTCGATTGTCATCGGCGTTCCGGTTGGCATGGTGGCGATGGGTGAGTTGCGCGAGACGGTGAGCGTAAATCTGCCGTCGGGGAGTAGCTGTTGAACGGGACAGATGGCGGGCTCTACGCCGTCGGCGGCGATTAGTGCGGTCTGTGCCCGCGCGCACGTGGTGCGTACGCGTTCGGCGGTAGTGGGAGCCGTGGGCGTAGTCGTCATCTCAACCTCCGGGGGCGAAGTTGTGCCCATCGCGTTGCGTCAACCGAGGACCGTAGTTAAGGTAAGGCGAACCTTAGTAAGGTAACCCAAAGAAGTCGGTGTTCAGAAGGTTGGAGCCGCCGTGATTGAGATCGCCGCAATGCCGGTCGGGCAGTTGAGTGCTGCGGCTCCCACGTGCGGTGCGGATCAATCTGGCGCCCCACTACAGCTTCGGCTCTGGAGCCTGTATCCGTTGTGCCGCAACCTGAAAGGTCTGCCCTGTGATCCTGCTTCCTGCCGTAGGCAAACCCGCCGCCGTCGCGACCGCGGCGCTGTTGGCTGGGCTGGCATTGGCCGGGTGTAGCGCCAAACAGGCCAAGACCAGTGACGCAGCCGATTCCGCGGCCCCGATTACCGTCGATGCCTCCGATAGCGCCTGCGCCCTGTCGGCGACGAAGGCCCGGACCGGTCCGTCGACGTTCGTGATCACCAACAACGGCAGCAAGGTCACCGAGTTCTACGTCTACGGCGAAGGTGATCGGGTGATGGGGGAGGTCGAGAACATCTCTCCAGGGTTGCAGCGCAAGCTGGTGGTCAACCTGACCCAGCCCGGCACCTACAAGACGGCGTGCAAGCCGGGCATGGTCGGCGACGGCATCCGCGGCGACTTCACGGTGACCGGTCAGGCCGTCAAGGTCAGTGATGATGCTCAGGTCCGGCAGGGCGTCGAGGACTACAAGCGTTATGTGGTCAGCCAGGCCGACGAACTGGTGCCCGCCGCCGAGGCGTTCGCCGCGGCGATCAAAGCCGGAGACGTGGCGAAGGCCAAGGCCCTGTACCCGACCACGCGCACCTACTGGGAGCGCATCGAACCGGTCGCCGAATCCTTCCCCAATGACCTGGATCCGCGGGTGGATCTGCGCGAGGCCGACGTGGCGCCGGGGGAGAAGTGGACCGGCTTCCACCGGCTGGAGAAGGACCTGTGGGTCACTGGCCTGCAACCCGACAGCGCTGCCGTCGCCGATCAGCTCGTCGCCGACGTGAAGGAGCTCAACGCCGGGGTCAAGGCGCCGGAGTGGACCATCGACGTAACCCAGATCGCCGGCGGTGCCCAGGGTCTGCTCGATGAGATCGCGGCCACCAAGATCACCGGCGAGGAGGACATCTTCAGCCATACCGACCTGTGGGACTTCGACGCCAACGTCGAGGGATCCCGCACCGCGATCGCCTCGGTGCGCCCGATCCTCGATGAGCGCAATCCCGATCTGGGCAAACGGGTCGATCAGCGCTTCGCCGAGGTC
>WBZU01000795.1_pt1 | contig 25804 bp, 17 predicted proteins | sample 5204311 | NCBI WGS metagenome assembly WBZU01 (sample SAMN12344359, study PRJNA552823) | activated sludge metagenome | biome: Activated sludge suspended growth; feature: Nitrification reactor; material: Wastewater; isolation source: activated sludge from nitrification reactor of wastewater...
GATGCTGATGGGCTTCGTGTTCGCCCACATGGTGGGCAACCTGAAGATGTACCTGGGGCCCCACCACTTCAACGAGTACGGCGAGTTCCTCCGCGAGCTCTTCGTGCCGATCCTGCCCCGCACGGTCTTCCTGTGGCTTCTGCGGATCGGCCTGGTGGCGGCGTTCGCGCTGCACATCCACTCGGCGTACTCGCTCACCCGCATGAACCACGCCGCCCGCACCGTGGGCTACCAGTCCAAGCGGGACTACATCGCCGCCAACTTCGCCAGCCGAACCATGCGGTGGTCCGGGATCATCGTCGGCCTCTTCCTGGTCTGGCACCTCTTCGACCTGAGCTGGACCGGCACGGGCGCCACCTACGTGCGGGGGATGGCCTACGAGAACGTGGACGCCAGCCTGAGCCGGGTCCCCGTCGCCCTGCTCTACATCGTCGCCAACCTCGCCCTGGGCCTCCACCTCTTCCACGGGGCGTGGAGCCTCTTCCAGTCCCTGGGGCTCAACAACCCCCGCTTCAACCGGGCTCGGCGCAACTTCGCCGCCGCCTTCGCCGCGATCATCGTCGTCGGCAACGTCTCCTTCCCGATCGCCGTGCTCGCCGGCGTCGTCGGGCACTGACCCAGAGCCCCGCACCGGAGGAACCACGTGCAGCTCGATGCCAAGATCCCCGCGGGTCCCATCGCCGAGAAGTGGACCAAGTACAAGTTCGACCACAAGCTGGTGAACCCCGCCAACCGGCGGAAGTACCAGGTGATCGTGGTCGGCACCGGCCTCGCCGGCGCCTCCGCGGCCGCCACCCTCGGCGAGCAGGGCTACCAGGTGAAGGCGTTCACCTTCCACGACTCGCCTCGCCGGGCCCACTCGATCGCCGCCCAGGGCGGCATCAACGCCGCCAAGAACTACAAGGGCGACGGCGACTCGATCTGGCGCCTCTTCTACGACACCGTGAAGGGCGGCGATTTCCGCTCCCGCGAGGCCAACGTCCACCGTCTCGCCGAGGTGTCGGTCAACATCATCGACCAGTGCGTCGCCCAGGGCGTGCCCTTCGCCCGCGAATACGGCGGCCTGCTCGACAACCGCTCCTTCGGCGGCGCCCAGGTGTCGCGCACCTTCTACGCCCGCGGCCAGACCGGCCAGCAGCTCCTCCTCGGCGCCTACCAGCAGCTCGCCCGCCAGATCGGCCTCGGCCGGGTCGAGCTGTTCAACCGCACCGAGCTGGTCGACGTGGTGGTGGTGGACGGCGAGGCGGCCGGCATCGTCGTCCGGGACCTGCTCACCGGCGAGGTCACCAGCCACTCGGCCCACGCCGTGGTCCTGGCCACCGGCGGCTACTCGAACGTGTTCTTCCTGTCCACCAACGCGATGGCCTGCAACGTGACCGCCGCGTGGCGGGCCCACCGGCGGGGGGCGGCGTTCGCGAACCCCTGCTACACGCAGATCCACCCCACCTGCATCCCTCAGAGCGACGACTTCCAGTCGAAGCTCACGCTCATGTCGGAGTCGCTGCGCAACGACGGGCGCATCTGGGTGCCCAAGAGCGCGAACGAGACCCGGTCCCCCGACCAGATCCCCGAGGACGAGCGCGATTACTACCTCGAGCGCCGCTACCCGAGCTTCGGCAACCTCGCCCCGCGCGACATCGCCTCGCGGGCCGCGCTGGTGGAGGTGGCCAGGGGCCACGGCGTCGGTCCCCTGAAGAACGGCGTGTACCTCGACTTCTCCGAGGCGATCGGCCGCCTGGGCCAGCACGTGATCGAGGAGCGCTACGGCAACCTCTTCGAGATGTACGAGCGGATCACCGACGAATCGCCGTACCAGGTCCCGATGCGCATCTACCCGGCGCCGCACTACACGATGGGCGGGCTCTGGGTGGACTACGAGCTGATGACCACCATCCCCGGCCTGTACGCCGCGGGCGAGGCCAACTTCTCCGACCACGGCGCCAACCGGCTCGGCGCCTCGGCCCTCATGCAGGGGCTGGCCGACGGGTACTTCGTGCTGCCCAATACGATCAGCAACTTCCTCGCCCCTCGCCTCGGCACCCAACCGGTGCCCACCGACCACCCGGAGTTCCAGGCCGCCGAGGCCGCCGCGGCCGCTCGCTTCGCCGGCTACCTCGCCATCGACGGCACCCGCTCGCCGGACTCGTTCCACATGGAGCTGGGCCGGATCATGCTGGAGCACTGCGGCATGGAGCGCACCCGGGAGAGCCTCACCACCGCTCTCGCCGAGATCCCCGTGCTGCACGAGGAGTTCCGCCGCGACCTCCGGGTGACCGGCTCGGGCCGGTCGACCAACCAGACCCTCGAGAAGGCCGGCCGCGTGGACGACTTCTTCGAGCTGGCCCAGGTGATGTGCCTCGACGCCCTCACCCGCGAGGAATCCTGCGGCGGCCACTTCCGGGCCGAGCACCAGACCGCGGAGGGAGAGGCCGAGCGCGACGACGAGCACTTCGCCCACGTCGCCGCCTGGGAGTGGACCGGAGACGCCACCAAACCCACCCGCCACGTCGAGCCACTCGAGTTCGACGACGTCCACCTCGCCGTCCGCAGCTACAAGTGAGCGTGCACCCATGACCACCGAACTCCACCTCACCCTGAAGGTCTGGCGGCAGGACGGCCCCGACGCCCCCGGCCACTTCGACGTGATCGACGCCCCCGGCGTGAAGGACGAGATGTCCTTCCTCGAGATGCTCGACCTCGTCAACGAGCGCCTGATCCACGAGGGCAAGGAGGCGGTGGTCTTCGACCACGACTGCCGTGAGGGCATCTGCGGCACGTGCTCGCTGATGATCAACGGCCAGGCCCACGGCCCCCAGAAGGGCACGGCCACCTGCCAGCTCCACATGCGCAAGTTCGCCGACGGCGACGAGATCGTGATCGAGCCCTGGCGGGCCACCGCCTTCCCGATCGTCAAGGACCTGATGGTCGACCGCTCGTCGTTCGACCGCATCATCGAGGCCGGCGGCTTCATCACCGCCGAGACCGGCGGCGCCCCGGACGCCAACATCATCCCGATCCCCAAGCCGGTGGCGGACGCGGCCATGGACGCGGCGGCCTGCATCGGTTGCGGCGCCTGCGTGGCCGCCTGCCCCAACTCGGCGGCCAACCTCTTCACCTCCGCCAAGGTCAGCCACCTGAACCTGCTCCCCCAGGGCCAGGCCGAGCGCTACTCCCGAGTGGAGGCCATGGTGGACACCATGGAGGAGTTCTTCGGCTCCTGCACCAACCACGGCGAGTGCCAGGAAGCGTGCCCGAAGGAGATCTCGATCGACTTCATCGCCCTCATGAACCGCGACTACCTGGCCGCCAAGTTCAAGAACCGTCGCCTCATCTCCCGCTCGTAGCCGGGGCCCGCTCCGCGCCGGGCCCGTCCCCGGCGAACGGCGCCCGGAACGAGCTTGCGGGGTTCGGATCGCGGGCGAGGTTCGAGGGGTGGCGTCGGTAGGGTCGGCCGGATGGAGCTGATCCTCGTCCGCCACGCCCAGCCGGCCTGGACCGCACCCGACGGGACCGGGCGCAACGACCCCGGGCTGACCGATCTCGGCCACGCCCAGGCGGCGCTGGTGGCCGAGCGGCTGGGCGACAGCGAGCAGCTCCCGGGCCGGGGCGACGTGGACCGCCTGTTCGCCTCGCCCGCGGTGCGGGCCCAGGAGACGGTGGCACCGATCGCCACCGCGCTGGGCCTGCCGGTCGAGACCCACGAGTGGCTGTGGGAGCTCCGCAACCCGCCCCAGTGGGAGGGCGCTCCGATCGAGGTGGTCCAGGCGGCCTTCGAGCGGATCCAGGGCCAGGACCGGGATGCCTGGTGGGGCGGCCACGAGGGCGGCGAGAGCCTTCGTGACTTCCACCTCCGGGTCACCTCCGGCCTGGCGGGCCTGCTCGCCTCGTTCGGGATCACCCCCACGCCCCACGAGGACGGCCTGTGGGACGTCGCCCCGCCGGCGGACCGGCCCGGCCTCGACCGGGTGGTGGCGGTGGCCCACGGTGGCACCAACTCGATGATCATCGCCCACCTGCTGGGCGCGGCCCCCGAGCCCTGGGAGTGGGAGCGCTTCAACATGGGCCACGCCTCGGTGGCGGTGCTGGCCACCGTCGCGGTGGCGGGCCACCACATCTGGTCGCTCCGCGCCCTGGGCGACGCCCACCACCTCGCGGTGGACGACCGCACCGTCTGATCCGAGGTGAGGTCGGAGGGCGAGCGCCTCAGTCGGCGTCGGGTCGACGCTGGTCGAGCAGCCGCTCGGCCAGGATGCCCACCTGCTCGTTGACCCGACGGATGGTGTCGTAGACCGCACCGATAGACCGCTCGGTCACGTCGTGCGCGGCGCCCGCCGCGCCGGACAGTGGCTCGATCTCGCCGAGCGCGGCGAAGGGAGCCGCAGCCACCGACTGGTGGATCTCCCCGACGGTGGCGGCACCCTGGTCGATCGCCTCCTCCACCAGGGCCTGGATGCGGGAAAGGTCGAGCTCGGCCACGGGTCGCTCCTCGGTGTGGGGTCGGCGCCGACGCTACCCGGCCGGCCTCCTGCGCCCGAGCGGCCGGCGCAGACACCCGGGCCGGCCCGGCGTTCCCGGGGCGTGAGGTGGCCGCCGGCCGGTACGGTCCGTCCATGACGACCAGGTGGTGGCGAACGGCGGCGGCGGTCGGCGCGGCGGCCGCCCTGTTGGTGAGCGGGTGCTCCTCCGGATCGGACAACGCCACCGGGCCCGCCACCACCGCCCGGGGCGGCGGCGCGAGCACGACCACCACCGCCGGTCCCGGGGCCTCGGCCGAGGACGCGCCGCTCGAGCGCTACGCCGACTACCGGAGCGAGAACTACGACGACCCGTCCCATTGGGTGTGTCGCCCCGACACCGACGACCTGTGCGACCGCGACCTGGACGCCACGGTGATCCAGGCCGACGGCTCCACCAGCGTCGAGCGCTTCACCGCCGATCCCGACGCCCCGGTCGACTGCTTCTACGTCTACCCGACGATCTCCCGTGACTCCACCGCCTACAGCGACTGGGACGCCTCCGACGAGGAGGAGGGGTTCGTCACGGTCCAGCAGGCGGCGCGCCTCGGTTCGCAGTGCCGTGTGTTCGCCCCCGTCTACCGCCAGGCGACCCTCACCGCCCTGACCAGCCGCCTCAACAGGCAGGCCGCCGAAGCCGAGGCCGGCGATCCCTATGCCGACGTGCTCGACGCGTTCCGGACCTACATGGCCGAGGACAACCACGGCCGCGGGCTGGTGCTGATCGGCCACTCGCAGGGGGCTGCGATGCTCAACCGGCTGATCGCCGAGGAGATCGACCCCGACGACGACGTGCGGGCGCGGCTGGTGTCGGCGTACCTCGCCGGGGGCTCCGTAGCGGTGCCCGACGGCGAGCTGGTCGGCGGCGACTTCCAGCACGTGCCGCTCTGCTCACAGGACGACGAGACCGGCTGCGTGATCACGTGGGCCTCGTTCCGGTCGACCTCACCTCCCCCGGCGGGCTCGTTCTTCGGTCGCCCCCGGAGCGGCGATGGCGTCGCCGGTTGCGTCAACCCCGCCGGCATCGGACAGGGCGAGGTGGGCCTCCACGCCTACTTCCCGTCGGACCGGACGGCCTCGATCCTCGCCTCCCTCGGCGCCGGCGGATCCGAGGGCTCCTGGATCGATGGGGTCGACACCCTGCCCGATACTCCGTTCGTCACCGTCCCCGGCCTCGTCACGGGCTCGTGCGCGTCCACCGACGGCTTCCACTACCTCTCGGTGACCGTCCACCCAGGGCCGGGCCCGCGCGTCGACGACATCGGTGGCGACCTCACCCCCGAGTGGGGCCTCCACCTCGTCGACGTGAACCTCGTGATGGGCGACATCGTCAGCCGGGTGCGGGACCAGGCGGAGGCGTACGCCGCGGGCTGAGCGCCTGCCGGTTCGGCCCGGCGACGGGTCGGGCGCACCAGCTGCGGGGCTCGGCGTCAGCCGGTCACGGCTTGGCGCCGGCGGCCACGAAGGCCGATCAGGAGGGGCCGGGAAGCTCGATGGCCAGCGGATGGCGGGGCTCGTACAGCAGCACCGTCCCGACGCCGGGGACGGTGAGGTCGGCCACGAGGCCCCACCCGGCATCCCGGATCTCCGAGCCGACCTGGGCGCCCCGCTGCCGGATCTGATCGACGGTGGCGGCGAGGTCGTCGCACATCAGGGACAGCTCGTGGTGCGGCGACCCGCCGTCGCCCGCCGGGTGGATCGCCAGTTCCGTGGGCGGGCTCCTGAAGATGAGCCAGCCGTCGTGGGCATCCACGAACGGCCAGTCGAGCACCTCCCGGAAGAACGACCGGGTGGCTTCCGGGTCGGTGCTGTGCAGCAGGGCGTGCATCCCGATGATCACGGCGCCGACCGTAGGCGAAGGTTCCGGACGGACCGAGCGCTCGCCCCCGTACGCGCCGGGGCCGCCGGCCGCTCTGTACGAGCGATCCGACGGCCCCGACGGGTGGGAGAACCGAACGGTCAGCGCTGGAGGCGACGGCGGCTCGTGGCCACCGCGGCACCGCCGACCAGCAGGAGCAGAGCCCCGATGATCGCCGGCGTCTCCACGTTCGCTCCGGTGCGGGCCAGCGATCCCCCGACGCCGCTCGAGCCACCGCCCGAGTCATCGCCGGCGTTCGCCACCCCGGAGGGCTCGGTCGTCCCCCCAGCACCCGGAACGGTCGTAGATCCCCCGCCCGACCCGCCGTCGGTGGTCGGCACCCCGGTTGTCGGAACCCCGGTCGTCGGCACCGTGGTGGTCGACGTGCCGGAGCCGGTCGTGGTGGTGGTCGAGCCGGGCAGGACCACGATCGGCAAAGACGTCGTGGTCGTCGTGGTGGTGGTCTCTCCCGGCCCGGTAGGCCCGGTGGAGCCCGTCGGCCCCGTGGACCCGGTGGGGCCGGTCGAACCGGTCGGTCCGGTCGCACCCGTCGCACCCGTCGCCCCGGTCTCACCGGTTGCCCCGGTGGCACCCGTAGGCCCGGTCGAACCAGTCGGACCGGTCGGGCCCGTTGCCCCCGTCGAACCGGTCGCCCCAGTCGGACCCGTAGCGCCGGTCGCACCCGTCGAACCCGTAGCCCCGGTTGGGCCCGTCGGACCGGTAGCCCCAGTCGGACCCGTCGAACCCGTAGCCCCAGTCGGACCCGTAGCTCCCGTCGGGCCCGTGGCCCCGGTCTCGCCTGTCGCTCCGGTCGGTCCCGTCGCCCCGGTCGAGCCGGTCGAACCCGTCGCTCCGGTCGGCCCCGTCGCCCCGGTCTCGCCGGTCGGTCCCGTTGCACCGGTCTCGCCAGTGGGACCGGTCTCACCCGTAGCACCAGTGGGCCCGGTAGCTCCGGTCGGGCCCGTGGCACCAGTCGCACCCGTCGCACCCGTGGCCCCCGTCGGCCCGGTCTCACCCGTAGCACCAGTGGGCCCGGTAGCTCCGGTCGGGCCCGTGGCACCAGTCGCACCCGTCGGCCCGGTAGCACCCGTCTCACCCGTCGGCCCGGTCTCACCCGTAGCACCCGTCGGCCCGGTAGGACCGGTCTCACCCGTAGCACCAGTGGGCCCGGTCGCACCGGTCGGACCCGTGGCACCCGTCGCGCCAGTCGCACCCGTCGGCCCGGTAGCACCCGTCTCACCACTCGGCCCGGTGGGACCGGTCTCACCCGTAGCACCAGTGGGCCCGGTCGCACCGGTCGGACCCGTGGCACCGGTCGGCCCGGTAGCGCCCGTGGCGCCTGTCGCACCCGTCGGACCAGTGGCACCCGTCGCACCGGTCGGACCCGTCGCTCCGGTCGAGCCCGTCGCACCCGTAGGCCCGGTCGCCCCCGTAGGCCCGGTCGGACCAGTGGCACCGGTGGGCCCGGTAGCCCCCGTAGGACCGGTCGGACCCGTGGCTCCTGTGGCTCCGGTCGCACCCGTCGGTCCGGTAGCACCCGTCTCACCGGTAGGCCCGGTCGGACCGGTCTCACCCGTAGCACCGGTAGCTCCCGTAGGACCGGTGGCCCCTGTCGCACCCGTCGCACCGGTAGCGCCAGTCACCCCGGTGGCGCCCGTCGCCCCAGTGGCACCAGTTGCCCCAGTCGCCCCAGTCGCCCCAGTCGCCCCAGTCACACCGGTCGCGCCAGTGGCACCGGTAGCGCCAGTCGCCCCAGTGGCACCCGTCGCGCCAGTCGCCCCAGTGGCACCCGTCGCACCAGTGGGACCAGTCGCACCGGTAGCGCCAGTCGCACCCGTCGCCCCAGTCGCACCCGTCGCCCCGGTAGCCCCAGTCGCCCCCGTCGCCCCAGTCGCACCGGTGGCACCCGTAGCTCCCGTCGGACCCGTCGCACCGGTAGGTCCGGTCGGGCCGGCCGCGGGTAGGACCACCGAAGTCGACGCCACGTTGTTACCCGAGTTCGGATCGCTCTTCGAGTGATCGACGGCGGCGAGGTTCGTCTTCTGGGCACCGGCCGGGTTGTTCGTGTTGTCGTCCGCCCAGGTTCCGGAGACGGTGATCGTGGACGATGCGCCGGGGGCAACCGGGCCCGCGATCGTGCAGGTGAGCTGGCGGAGAGTGGCGTCGTTCACGCAACCCACCGGGATCGGTGACACCGTGAAGCCCACCGGGTAGGAGTCCGTGATCACCAGACCGCACGCCGCATCGAACGCGTCGCACCCGCTGCCTCCGGTGGGGTCGCCGGTGGTGGTGGACTTGTTGGCCACCGTCAGCGTGTAGGTGGACGTGTTGTTGGACTCGCAGCCGGAGACCCCGAGCTGCTCGGGGTTGCACGCGGTGGGAGACGCCACGGACTTCGCGATCGCCACGTCCGCCTCACAGGCGAAGAACGAGATGCGCACCTGGCCGTCGGCGCCGTTCGAGTCCGTCGTGGCGCCGAGCCCGGCGTTCGAAGGGTTGGTGCCAACCCCTGCCGATGCGGCGTAACCGCTGGATGCGGTGGTGAACCCGCTGACGTTCGCATAGCTCCCGCCCGCGCCCCCTCCGCCGCCGATCGAGTCCCCGCTGCCGTCGGGCGAACCACCACCGCCGCCACCTCCGTACCCACCACCGCCGCCACCACCGTCGGCATCCACGGCGAAGGTCGTGGTGCCGTCACCACCCTGGCCTCCGACCGCCACACCGCTACCGCCGAGACCTCCGGTCGGCGGGTTGCCGGCCGTAGCCGAGCCACCCCCCGTGCCGTTGCCACCGGCACCGGTTCCCGCGGTGCCCCCGGAGCCCCCGGAGCCCCCGGAGCCCCCGGTGGAGCCACCGTTGCCGCCCGTGCCGGCGCCGCCGGCCGCGAGGGTGGCGTCACCGCCGCCCTGGCCGCCGCCGGCGTTGACGTCCGCCCCGCCGCTGGCCCCGCCGCCGCCGGCGATGATCACCGTGCTGCCGTCGACCCGGACCACGGTGGCGCCGCCGCCACCGCCGCCTTCGTTCTCCGCCGCGTTGTCTCCGGACTCACCACCCAGTCCGCCGGAGCGGCCCAGGTTGCCCGTGCGCCCGCCCGAGTCGTCGCCGCTGTTCGCTCGGCCCGAAGCGTTGCCGCTCTCCCCGCCCTCGCCCACGTAGGACTGGATCTGGACGCCCGGCCGAACCCGGAGGCGGGTCACCTGGACCACCGCGCCGTTGCCGGCCCGGCGGGGCGACGATCCGCCGTTCTCGTTCTGCTCGGCTCCGCCACCGCCGCCACCGATCGCGGTGATCGTGGCGAAGCAGGCACCGGCCGGGACGGTGGTGATGTTGGCCTGGTTCGACCACCCCGTTATCGCGACCTCGGCGCCCACCGCAGGACTGTCCGCCGCTCCGGCGGGCGCCGCGCCCACCACCGCGAGGGCACCGCATGCGATGGCCGCGACGGCCGCTCGCCCGGCGACTCTGGACCGGTGCGCAGACTGGAGGAACGACATTTCCCACCCCTTGGAGCAGACGGAACCCACGTACGCTCGCCAACAGGGGTGGAGACGAACTCGAAACACACTATCAGACCGGTTATGGCGCTGCACGCCTTGGTGATGATCTACGTTGCACCACATGCCATGCGTCAACCACCGGCCGGGGAGGAGACCCGGATCTCGCCCCCCCATGACGGTGCCCGCCGCGCTCCTGGTGTTCTCGCTGGCGCTCGGGGCCTGCGGAAGCAGCGGGGAAGATCAGGACCATGCCCCGGTCTCGATCCCCCACCGGGCCGCGTACTCCGAGATGCTCGAAGATGCTGCCCTCGGTTCCATCGTCGAGGGCCGTGCCACCGGGATGACCGTGTTCGCGCCGTCGGACGAGGCGATCGCCGAGGCGCGAGCCGGTCACCCGGAGCTGTTCGCCTCCGACGACCAGAAGGCCTTCGTGGCGAAGCTCCAGGTGGTGCCGGGACGGCTCGCACCGGCAGACCTGGTCTCGCACCGGGGATCCCGCCTGCGGACCGTCGCCGGGATCAGCTTCGAGGTTGGTGGGTCCGGCGGTGCCACCACGATCGACGGCCAGGGGGTCGGTGCCGTGCTCGTCGACCAGGACGACCTGATCATCTACCGCCTGGACGGGATCCTGCTCCCGCCATCCTGAGGGATGGGCGGGATCTCGGCCGCCTCGGGATCAGCGACACGGCTCCTTCGCCGGGCAGGCGGCTGCGGCGTCGAGGACGTTGTCCAGGCGCTCGAGCTCGTCGCCGGCTGCGCTGGCGACCACCTCGCCGTCCGCTGACACGACGACCAGCGCCGGGAGCTCGGCGACGCCGAGGGCGGACGCCACCGCCGCCGGCGAGCCGGTCGGGACGGTCCAGCGGTCCACTCCCATCGACTCCGCCAGTGAGGCCACCGGGGCGGGAAGCGCGGGGACGCCGACCACGAGCGCGGAGAAGGGGGCGGCGAAGGCGGCGCCGGCCAGGGCGTCGAGGGCGATGGCACAGCGATCGCAGGCCGGGTCGACCACCAGGAGGGCGGTGCGACCCTGGGGCGCGATCACGAGGTCGAGCGTGGCGAATGAGTCCACCCGTCGGAGGGCGATCGTCCGAAGGGGCGACGATGCGGGGACGCGTCCGACCCTCACCTCCGGCAGTGCGGCCGGGGTGCCACACGCCGCGCACCAGCAGATCACCGCGGCCAGGGCGACCCCGACCAGGCGCCTCCGTGCCCTGGACCCGCTCACGACTCGCGCTCCGCGGCGACCCGAGCGGGAAGGCGGTCGCCGCCCGGCCCCTCGTCCGATCCGTCGAACGTCTCGTCGCCGTCCCGGTCACCTGTGGCACGCGCCTTCGATCCGGAAGACCTGGCCGACCGCCGGGACCACGATGCGCCGGCGGCCACCGCCAGGACCGCCAACGGCCCGAGGAACCACGTGCCTCCCCACGGCTCGTAGCGCAGCTCCACCCGGTGCTCGCCGGCCGGTACGGGGACGGCGAGCCAGGTGGGGGCGACGGCGACGACCGGCACCTCCTTGCCGTCGACGGTGGCGTGCCAGCGCGGGTGCCAGTTGGCCTTGACCACGAGCGCCCCCGGGCGGGCGAACTCGGTGGTGGCGGACAGGCGGCCCCCGTCGAGGTCCTCCACGCCGAGGGTGACCGTGCCGGGGCGATCGGCGCCGGCCGCCGATGCGGTCGCCTCGACCACCGGGCTCCGCCGGTCGAGGTGTACCTGCTGCACCGCGGTGGGCGAGCCGCCCTGGGCCCGCATCAGGGGCAGCAGCACGGCGGCCAGCTCCGAGGTCGAGACCTCGACCGCCGGCGCCAGCAGGTCTACCGCGGACACCAGGCCGTCCCCAGGCACCTCCCAGAGCTGCACGTCGCCCCGAGCGGCCACGAACCAGGTGCCGTCGGGTGGGGCGGTGCCCCGGGCGACGAGGACGTACCGGACCCCGAAGGCGTCGAGGTCCGCGACCGAGCGGTCGTCCAGGTAGGTCTCGAGGTCGGCGGCGAGCGCCGACACCCGCAGCGTGAAGCCGATGCTGTCCACCGGGAGGTCGGCGAGCCAGATCGGCACGGGCGCTCCGCCCACCCGGAAGGTCCGCCCGGCCCCGTACAGACGCCCGGCGGAGACCCGCCCACCGCCGCGGGCCTCGGCGATGGCCACGAGCTCGGCGAGGTCACGTCCGGTCGACCGGTCCCACGGGATCTGTTGGTCCACCGCGCTCCGGTCGGAGGCCAGCAGCCGATCGGTGGAGCGCACCGGCCCGACCAGCACCGCGGCGACAACCACGACCGCAAGACCCACCCGCACGAGGAGCGGCCGGGCGACGGACGCGTCGCTGGTTCGCCACCACCCGAACGCGGCGTCGGCGGCGACCCCTACCGCCAGGACGAGCCCGAGCTGGAGGGTGGCGACGTACCGGTGCAGGAAGACCTGCGACGATCCGGGAAGCAGCGAGATCAGCGGCCCGAACGGATCCCGGCCCACGAAGAGGACCAACGACGCCGCGACGATCGCCACCACCTCCCGCCCTCCGTGACCGGCTCGGCGCCACCGCACCAACGCCACGCACAGGCCGGCCCCGGCCACGGCGGAGAGCACAGGGAGCCGGCCGGCGTCGATGACGTCGCCGGCGAAGAACCAGCCGAAGACCCGGCGGGCGCCGAACGAGTCCGCGAAGTGGCCCTCGCCGTTGAACGACGAATCGTTCGCCGCCCAGCGGTCGACCAGGAAGGGCACCAGCACCCAGGCCGAGGCGATCGCCGACAGGGCGCCGAGCCCGACGACCCGCGGCAGGCTCCGACGCCAGGCCGACGGCCGGACCACGGCCCAGAGGCCGATGGCCAGCAGCACGAACCAGGCCGTGGGCAGGTGGAAGGCCACCGTCAGGGCGACCGCCGCGACGGCCCGGCCGTATCGGGCGCCCTCCCTGACCGCCCGCGCCGACCATCCGAGGGCCAGCGGCGCCGTCCACATGCCCCACGCCTGGGACCAGAGCCCGTTGCCGAGCCAGAGGTAGCTGAAGGGCTCGAAGCCGTAGCCGGTGGCCGACCGGACGAGCGGGGCGACGACGGCGGCGCCTGCCGCGCCCGGCCGGGACAGCCCCAGCGCCCTGGCGCCGACGTACACCGCCACCGGCCAGGTGCCGACCAGGAGCCAGAGCACGAGGTGCACCGCCCTTTCGGGCCCGATGATCGTGCCGAGGGCGCCGGTGAGCACGTGCGGGAGGCTCTGGTAGAGGTGGAACTGCGGCAGGCCGCCCGACAGCCGCGGGTACCAACCGTCGGTGGGGATCTGGCCGGCCTGCCATCGACCGGTGGCCCAGTCGACCATCGAGAGGTGGAACGGCAGGTCGTTCGGCCAGGTCACCAGGCGGAGCAGGTGGCGCGTGGCCGCCAGGTCGAGCGCCACGACCAGGGCGACGACCCAACCGGCCGGGCCGAGCCGGCCGAGGGCCCCGAACCCGGCCGGGCGCCGCCGGCGCGGCCTCGGGCGCGCCCGGCCCCCGGCGTCTGGGGCCTCAGCGGAGGTATCGCCGCCGACGACCTCCGAATCGTCGACATCGGTGCCGGCGAGCGCGGTGCCCCGGGCGGCGCCGTCGAGCTCGACGCCATCGGCCTCGACGGCATCGGTCCCGTGGCCGGACGCGGTGCCCCGGGCGGCCTCGTCGGGATCGGGCGAAGCCGGCGCGGCCTCGGCCACGAACACGTCGTCGTCGTCGGCCGCCCCCGACCGGCGCGGAGGGCGAGGCCGATCGGGCGCCGGGCGACGCTCCTGGCGGGCCGACGGACGGGCGGGCCGGGGCGGGCGTCGGGGTCCGGGTCGGTCGGTCATCGGTCCGCCACCGGCAGGGAGACGGTGGCCGCGGCGAGGCAGAGGCGGCCATCGGCGGGGATCTCGAACCCGAGCTGGGTGGCCTGGAACGGCGTGGAGGCGACCAGCCAGCGGTCCTCGCCGCGACCGACCCCGCTGGCCGCGAGGTACGCGGCGGGGACCGTGCCCGCAGCCAGCAACGCCACCCGCGGATCGGAGGGACCGGTCAGCCGGAGATCGACGACGTAGGGACCGAGGGTGAGTGGCCGGGCCAGCGGCACCCACACCAGCGCGCCCTCGGGGCCGGCCACCCAGCAGGCGCCCTCGTGAGCCACGCCCGGAGCGCCGACCGCGGTGAACGCGGCGGCGAGGTCGAGGGTGGTCAGCGGGCCGAGGGTGACGGCCCGGAACCGGCCCGCGGGATCCGGGGCGACCAGGTTGTCACCCGGGCCGAAGTCGAGGGGCACGTGGGCGCGGGCCAGCGTGGCCGAGAGGAACGTGGCGGCGCCGAACTGGGGACCGAGGACCGACGCCGGCACCATCGTGTCCAGGGCGACCGCTCCCACCGGGCGATCGGCCCAGGACGACCGCGCTTCGTCTTGGTACCGGCGGCTGGTCCTCGAGGGCGCCTGGGCCGCCACCGCGACCTGCCCGGCCAGGCCGGCGACCACCAGGCCGGCCAGTGCGAGGGCGGCGGCGGACGGGCGGCGAGCGGTCGACGCCGATCCAGAGCCACCGGCAGCGGCACCGGCACCGGCACCGGTGGGGACACCCGGCCGATCAGGGTCGAGAACCGATGGGGGCTGGTCGAGAGGCTGGGTGCTGCCCGAGCGGGGCGCCGAGGGCGCGGGCCGGGGGGCTCCCGCGCCCGCGGTGGCACCGGTCCAGGCCGGGGCGAGGAGCACGGGCACCAACCAGAGGAGGTCGAGCCAGTAGCGCACCTCGACCGCCGCGTCCCACCCCAAGAGGGCCAGGCGGCTCCAGGCCACCAGCACGCCGCGGGCCAAGACGACCACCACCACCGCCACGAGGGCCGGCCCGGCGGTCAGCGGCGCCAGCCTCCGGCTCAGGACCAGGCCCACGGCCACCACCGCGGCGGCGCCCACCAGGGTCGTGAGGACGGGCGAGCCCGCCAGCTCGACCCGCCCGGCGGTCAAGCCGACCAGGGAGGGGACGAAGCCCCGGACGAGGAAGAGGGGGGCGAACGCGAGGGTGGACGGGATAGGGCTGCGGGGGTACTGCTCGACGGGGGCCGCCGCCGAAGCCCGCACCACCAGCGCGCCGGCCATCGGCAGCGCGAACCAGAACCAGCGCCGGGGGGGTCCCCACGCGTGGCGGAGCCGACCGAGGAGCCCGCCCGACCCGGGGCCCAGGAGGGCGAGGACCGCCGGAACCAGGAGGACGACCGCCATGCCCTCGGTGAGGGCCAGGCCCACCGTGAGCCCGCCCACCGCGACCGGCAGGCCAGCGCGGCGACCGGACCGGGCCATGCCGTAGCCGCCGACGATCGCCGCGCCGGCGACGATCGCCGGATAGAGGTTCAGGCCGACGGACCACCAGGTGCCGGCGGCGGCCAGCGAGGCCCCCGTGCCGGCCAGGAGCCCCGCCGCGACGGCCGGCCGCTCGGCCGCGCCCAGGGCGCGGGCGGCGAGAGCGCAAGCGACCGGCACCGCGGCGGCGAGCAGCACGAGCATCCCCATGGCCACCGGCCAGCGTCCTCCGCCGGGGCCGGCGACCAACCCGATCAGCACGTTCGCGAGGGGGGTGACGTGGCCGAACACGGGGCGGCCGACGAAGCCCCAACCCCAGCCGAGGCGATGGGCCTGGTCCAGGTTCCAGAAGTCGTCGTAGTAGAAGCCGCAGCCGGCGCCGAGCGCCGCGGTGAGCAGCGCCTCGCCGGCGGCGAGGGCCACCAGGCCACCGCGCCATCCGGGCGCGCGGGCGCGCTCGCCCCCGACCTGCCCCCGTGTGCCGACCACGTGCACCCGGACGCCCCGGACGCCGTCGCGTGACGCCGCCGGCCCGGGCGTGACGACCGACACGTCCGCAGTTGCACGGCCGACGCCCGCCGTAGTAGCGAAAGACGGGTTTCTCGGCCTTCTGGCGCGCCCCGGCACGCCTCTTGCCATCCCGTGGTGCGCCGATCGCCGGGAACCTCACCCCACCACCCGCAGACCCGACGAAGGATCCCAGGTGCACCTGCTCGCAGCCGAAGGCGGCTATCAGCTGTTCTCCCTCGGGGGGACCGACAAGGCCCTCCTCTACCTCTCCCTGCTGATCGCCCTGGCCGCCCTCGGCGTGGGCTACGTCCTGATGCAGGGCGTCCTCAAGGCCGACGACGGCACCGAGGACATGCAGGTGATCGCCAAGGCGGTCCAGGAGGGGGCGATGGCCTACATCACCCGCCAGTTCCGGACCATCGGGATGATCGTCGTGCCGCTCGCGGTGGTGGTGTTCGCCACCTCCTCGGCCATCGAGAAGGCCCCCGGGGTGGAGGCGCTGTCCTTCGCCCAGTCCGGCCTCTTCCGCACGCTGGCCTTCCTGCTCGGCGGCCTGGCCTCGGGCTCGATCGGCTTCCTCGGCATGTGGCTCGCCACCCGGGGCAACATCCGCACCACCGCGGCGGCCACCCGCAGCGACTTCCCCGGCGCCCTGCAGGTGGCGATCCGCACCGGTGGGTCGGTCGGCCTGGCCACCGCCGGGCTCGGCCTCACCGGCGCCACCCTGATCATCCTGCTGTTCCAGAACACCAGCTCGGCCATCCTCGTCGGGTTCGGCTTCGGCGGCTCGCTGCTCGCCCTGTTCCTGCGGGTCGGCGGCGGCATCTTCACCAAGGCCGCCGACGTCGGCGCCGACCTCGTCGGCAAGGTCGAGGCCGGCATCCCCGAGGACGACCCCCGCAACCCCGCCACCATCGCCGACAACGTGGGCGACAACGTCGGCGACTGCGCCGGCATGGCCTCGGACCTCTTCGAGAGCTTCGGCGTGACCCTGGTGGCGTCGATCATCCTCGGCGTCTCGGCCTTCTCGGCCATCGGCGTCGGTCCCGACCAGGCCGCGAAGGGCCTGGTGTTCCCGGTGGCGGTCATGGCCATCGGCCTGATCGCCTCGACCATCGGCATCTTCCTGGTCAAGGCCCGTCCCGGCGAGGACGACGCCCTGGCCTGCATCAACCGGGGCATCGCCATCGCCCAGATCATCTCCGTGGTCGGCGCGGCGATCCTGGCCTTCGCCTACGTCGGCAACCCCTCGGCCAAGGACGGCGGGGACCTGCTGGTCAGCCAGCCGGGCGCCCGCATGTTCGGCGCCGTGCTCGTGGGCATCGCCCTCGGCTTCGCCGCCTCCAAGATCACCGCCTACTTCACCAGCACCACCACCAAGCCGGTGCAGGACATCGCCAAGGCCAGCCGCACCGGCCCCGCCACCACCGTGCTCGAGGGCATCTCCTCGGGCCTCGAGTCCGCCGTGTGGGCCCTGATCGCGGTGGCCGTGGCCATCGGCGGCGCCATCGCCCTCGGCGGCGGCTCCTTCAAGTTCAGCGTCTACCTCGTCGCCCTCGCCGGCATCGGCATGCTGAGCACCACCGGCATCATCGTGGCCGAGGACACCTTCGGCCCGGTGGCCGACAACGCGGCGGGAATCGCCGAGATGTCGGGCCACTTCGAGGGTGAGCCCGAGCGGATCATGGTGAGCCTGGACGCGGTGGGCAACACCACCAAGGCCGTCACCAAGGGCTTCGCCATCGGCTCGGCGGTGATCGCCGCGGTGGCGCTGTTCGCCTCCTACGGCGAGACGATCATCGAGCAGATCGGTGCCCAGGTGGGCGACACCTCGTTCCCGATCAACGTGGCCGATCCCAAGGTCTTCATCGGCCTGCTCATCGGCGGCTCCATCGCCTTCATCTTCTCGTCGCTGGCCATCCGGGCCGTCTCCCGCACCGCCGGCGTGGTGGTCCAGGAGGTCCGCCGCCAGTTCGCCGACGGCAAGATCATGGCGGGCACCAAGGAGCCCGACTACGGCCCGGCGATCGACATCTGCACCTCGGCCTCGCTCCGTGAGCTGGCCACGCCGGCGATCATCGCCGTGCTCGCCCCGGTGATCGTGGGCTTCGGCCTCGGACCGATCAGCCTCGGTGCGTTCCTGGCCAGCGTCATCGTGGTCGGCCAGCTGATGGCCAACTTCCTGAGCAACGCCGGCGGCGCCTGGGACAACGCCAAGAAGTACATCGAGGACGGCGCCGAGGGCGGCAAGGGCTCTGAGAGCCACAAGGCCGCGGTGATCGGCGACACGGTGGGCGACCCGTTCAAGGACACCGCCGGCCCGGCCCTCAACCCCCTGATCAAGGTGATGAACCTGGTCTCGCTGCTGATCCTGCCGGCGATCATCAAGCTCTACGACATCGACAAGCTCGGTGCCCTCAAGCAGTCCCCCAAGGTGGGGGCGATCCTGGTGGCCGTCGTCGCCGCCGTCGTCGTGGTCGGCGCCATCGTCTACTCGAAGCAGGCCGGCGACAAGGTCGCCGCCGACGCCGCCGTCTGACCCACCTCGGCCGGCCGCACCGGCCGGACCGCAGCGACCCGCTCACGAGGCCCGCTCCGCACCTGCGGGGCGGGCCTCGACGCGTGGGGTGCCCGAGGCCGGCCCCGCCGGCAGGCGCTCGGCGGTGGGAGAACCGGCGCCAGGTGGCGCTGACCTCGGCGTCTGGGGGCGCCACGCCGGACCCGGGCCAGGGCCAGGGCCCCGGCGGATGGCACGATCGGCAACCGGAGCGGCGAGGGGTGCAGGGCGAGCGGCCGTCGCCGTCGGACCCGAACGTTCGCCGGGCCCGCGACGGGCGACGGCGCCTTCGGCCTAGCCCTCGTGGACGGCCTCGTCGATGTCCTGGAAGCCCTCGGCGAGGGGGGTGCCGGGGTGCTTGTGCTTCCGGGAGCGGTAGAACTCGATGAACACCGGCGTGAGGGAGAGGGCCACGATGGCCACGATCGTGTACTCGATGTTGTCCCGGATGAACTCGACGTTGCCGAGGAAGTGGCCGAGGGTGGTGATGCCCACCGCCCAGGCGAAGCCGCCGATCAGGTTGTAGGTGACGAAGGTGCGGTACTTCATGCCGCCGACGCCGGCCACGATCGGGGCGAAGGTCCGCACGATCGGCACGAAGCGGGCCATCAGGATCGTCTTGGGGCCGTACTTCTCGAGGAAGTCGTGGGCCTTGGTGACGTGGCTCTGCTTGAACAGGCGGGAGTCCTGGCGGGTGAACAGCGCCGGGCCGACCCGCTTGCCGAACAGGTAGCCGACCTGGTCGCCGGCCACCGCGGCCAGGAACAGGATCGGCAGCAGGAGCCCGATGTGGGGCATGCCCTCGTACACGGGGCGCAGGGCCTCGCCGGCGGCGCCGACCCGGGTGAACTCCTCGGCCCCCGAGGAGGTCATGAAGCCGCTCAGGAAGAGCAGCGAGTCGCCCGGCAGGAAGAAGCCGAAGAACAGCCCGGACTCGGCGAAGATGATCGCGGTGATCACCCACGGGGCGCTCTTGCCCGCCTTCTCCAGCCAGAACTCCGGCTTCATGAACGACGGGCCGACCGCGAGGATCCAGGCGAGCATCCGGCGATCCTAGGCGGCGCCCCCTCGCCCCCCAGCAGCGGCGGGGACCGGCGAGCGACCGCCGATGGGTGAACCCTGCACGGAGGTGGGTCGCCGGCGGGTGGGTGCTCGACGCCGGGACGACGACGGCGTCGCCGCCGAAGCGGCAGTGGACGTGGGCCCACCCGGGGGCTGCTGGTCGGGGCCGGGTTCGAGCGCAGGGTGGGCCCGGACGCGACGAAGTCCCCGTCCGGGTGGACGGGGACTTCGTCAGGAAGGGATCGAGCGCTGCGCTGCGCTCGGGTGGTTACTCGGCGGCGGTGCGGCGGGAGCCGTACAGGAACGCCGCGCCCAAAATGAGGGCGCCGGCGCCGATGCCGACCAGCGGAGCGGTGTTGGAGCTACCGGTGCGGGCCAAGGTGGTGCCGCCGGTGCTGCCGGGGTTGTTGGTCACCGACTCGCCCAACACGTTCACCCGGAGGTACTGCTGCACGTCGTCGCACGTGGCGGTGACGAGGTGCTCACCCAGGGTGGACGAGGACGGGATGGTGATCGTGGTGAGGAACGTGCCATCGGCCTCGGCGGTGAAGGTGCCGAGGGCGGTGCCATCGTCGTAGGTCACCAGGACGGAGGCGCCGGCGGCGCAGTTGTCGCCGGTGACGTCCACCGTCTGGCCGCGGACCACGTCCACGATCGGGATGTCGCCACCCGGCGTCGTGGTGGGAGCCGTCGTGTCGTACTGGGCGTTCGCCGTACCGCCGCTGATCACCAGCAGCAGCGCGGCCACCGCCAGACCGAGGAGGAGCTTGGTGCGCTTCATGTTTGGGGATTCCCTTCCACCCAGGCGGGCCGATCGGCCCGTCTCGTTCGGGGAGAACCTAGTGGTCCGAGACCCCCGGAGCAAGTGATCCCACGACGCGGGACCGGTGATCTCGTGCCGATCACCCGGAGAGATGATCGGCGGGCGGGCCCCGTCGTTGAGGCGTCGGGCTGGTCGATTCGGTCGCCGAGGGTGGCCCGGCCACCGCTCGGCGGGCGCGGGCGACGCCGACCAGCGCCGCCGCCAAGAGGGCCAGATCGACCGCGACGAGCACCGTGGCGGGCCAGAACCACACGGGGCCACGTCCCTCACCCAGTCGGAGGCGGCCGTCAGGGGTGACCGCCGTGGGATGGAACCAGCCCCGCACCCAGCCCGGCGCCCCCGCCATCGACAAGGTCGTGCCCGCGGGCGCGGCGGTTCGCACGAGTGGCGGGATCGGGCGGGAAACGTTCGCCGCCGCGCCCGACGGCGTGGTGGCCGGGCCCGGCCACGCCCGCACCTCGTACAGGGTGACGGCGGGGTCGTCGAGGGCGAGGCGCAGGCCGGGGTCGTCCACCAGGCGGGCGACGCCGCGCCATGCGTCCTCCTTGGCCAGGAACACCCAGCGGACGCCGAGCTCGGCCAGGTCGGCCGACGCGGGCGCGCCGCCTTCGAGCCGGCGGACGATCCGGTCGACGGTCACCGCTCGCCGATCGACCTGCTCCTGGGCCGGGCGGGCCGGGTCGAAGAGGGGGTCGTAGCTGGAGATGACGTCGCCGCCGAGGTAGTCGGGGATCGGGTTGAAGACCGTCCGGCCACCGGCGAAGGAGAGGGCGGGGTACTCGTTCCAGGGCAGGGCCACCACCGTCCCCGGATCGGCCCGCACGAGCGCCCGGGCCCGAGCCCACCCGGCGGGGAAGGTGACCGGCTCCAGCCGACCGTCCAGGCCCCACCACCCCGGGGCGGCGATGCCGATCACCGCCACCAGGGGCACGAGGACCGCGACGGCGGCCAGGCCGGGACCCTGCCGTCGGCGGAGGGCGGCGGCGCCCTCCGTCCGGGACGACGATGCCGCGATCGCGGGCCCGCCGGCTTCGGCCAGGCGTCGGGGCGCGACGAGCCAGGCGGCGACGCGCGCCGCGCCGAACGCCGCCGCGGGGGCCAGCACGGCCAGCCACAGGGCGAGGAACCGGTGGCTCTCCCGCAGGGGCGCGCCGAACGGGAGCAGGCTGAGGTCGCGATAGGCGGAGCGGACCCCGGGCACGGCGCTGGCCACGGCGAGGGCCAGGCCGACCAGGGCGGTGGCCTCGGCGCCGGCGCCCCACCGGCGGCGCACCTCGGCCCGACCGGCGACGGCCAGGCCGACCAGCAGCACCGCCACCAGCCCGGCGATCGGACCGGCCGCGCCCACCTGCTGGTCGGGGCGCCAGAAGCCGGCCCCGGCCAGGATCGCCAGGGCGCCGCCGGGATCGCCGGCGTGGGTGGCGAAGTCGCCGGCTCGGGAGACCTCGGCGCCGGCCCACAGCACCACGATCGTGGGCGCCACCCAGAGCAGGTTGGCCACCAGCGAGGCGCCGAGCGCCCGCAGCGCGCGGGCCGGCCGGGGACGGGTGGCGACCAACGACACGACCACGGCGGCGAGGCCGAGCGTGCCGGCCGCCGGGCCGCCGACGGCCACGACCAGTGCGGCGAGGAACGTGCGCCGCAGGTCGGCGGCCGGGCGCCACAGGTGGGGCAGGGCCCAGGGCAGGACGCCGACCGCCCAGATCAGGTTGAGGTGGCCGGCGCCCAGCCGGGTCAGCGCGAAAGGACCGGCCGCCCAGAGGACGCCGGCGGCCACGGGCAGCGCCGCCGCCAGCGCCGGCGGCACCGCGGCGGGCGCGGACCGCTCGATCGAGTCGACCCCCGGCGCCCGGACCGCACCCACGACGCCATCCGGGCCCACCACATCGGCCGATACGACCGGGGCGGTCCCCGCGGTGGGGCCGGTTGGGTCGGGGGCCGGGTGGGCCGGTGCGGTCGGGTCGTCGGGCCGGGCACGGCGGGAGGGGTCGACGAGGCGGGCGGCGCCGACGAAGCCGAGCGCGATCAGCAGGACGACCGCCGCCTTGGTGGCGGCGGGGCCGCCGACGACCGCCGAGCCCACCGCCAGCAGGGCGAAGAACGGCACCCGCTGGGTCAGCGCCGGGCCCAGGCCGTAGATCCCGTTCGGCACCGGCACGTGCGGGGTCACCAACAGGTCGAGGTTCAGAAGCGGACCCGACGCCAGGCCGGGGCCGACCACGACGAGGCCGAGGACGACGCCGATCGCGACGTGCACCCATCGGCTGGACCGCGGGGGGTGGTGCCGGGGGTCGGGAGCTGCGGTCACGGGTCCGGGGGCGCCGACCCCGGGGGAGTCCGACGGCGGTCGGACGCTACAATGCCCGCCGGCTCGCGGTGGTGCGATCGGCGGGCCCGGCAACCCGTCGTCGACCGTAGGACCGGCCACGAATGCGCATCCTCTTCGTGGCCTGGCGCGACCTCGCGAACGAGCTCGCCGGCGGGTCGGAGGTGCTGATCGATCACCTCGGCGCTGGCCTGGTCGAGCGCGGCCACGAGGTCGCCCTGCTGTGCGCCAACCCGATCGGCGAGCCTCGGGCCTACCGGGTCCAGCCCAACGGGGGCACGGTCGACCAGTACCTCCGGGCCCCGCTCTCCTACCTGCGCCACTTCCGCGACGCGGACCTCGTGGTCGACGTGGCCAACGGGCTGAGCTTCTACACGCCGGCGTGGCGGCGGCGGCCGTCGATCTGCTTCGTCAACCACATCCACACCGAGCAGTGGGACCAGTGGTTCCCCAGGCCGATCGCCGCGGTCGGGCGCCTGATGGAGCAGCACGCCATGCCGGCCGCCTATCGGCATCGGCTGTTCGTGGCGGTGTCGCCGTCCACCGCGGACGCGCTGGCGGGCATGGGCGTGGACCGCAGCCGGATCCGCATCATCATCAACGGCACCAACCTGCCCGACGAGGTGGGCGCCGAGGCGGACGAGCCCCTGTTCATCGGCATGGGGCGCCTGGTCCCCCACAAGCGGTTCGAGCTGGCGCTCAAGGCGTGGGAGCACGTGCGCCCCCACGTGGGCGGCCGGCTCGTGATCGCCGGGAAGGGGCCCGAGCTCGAGCGCCTGCGGGCGATGGCGGGGCCCGGCGCCGAGCTCCCCGGCCGGATCTCCGAGCAGGACAAGCTCGACCTGATGTCCAAGGCGTGGCTGATGGTCCACCCCGCCAGCCACGAGGGCTGGGGGCTGGTCATCACCGAGGCCGCCGCGTACGGGACGCCGTCGCTGGCCTTCCGGGTGCCCGGGCTCCGGGACTCGGTGGTCGACGGCATGAGCGGCGTGCTGGTGGACCGGCCCGAGGAGCTGGCGTCGATGTGGCTGCGCCTCGCCCAGGACCCGGCCCGCCGGGCCGAGCTGCGCCTCGGCGCACGGCGTCGCGCCGCGGCGTGCACCTGGGACCACACCGTGGAGCGGTTCGAGGAGATCTGCCAGGAGGCGGTCGAGCCGCACCACCGCTCGTTCCGGCTACCGCACGGCTCCTGGAGCGGCGCCGGCCACGCCTCGGCCCACGCCCGCCACGGCAACGATCCCGACCGGCCCGAGCTGGCCGGGCTCCCGGTGGGGACCGGGCGTCCTACGCTCCGGCTCGTGCGGGACCGGGCCGATCTCTCGATCGTGCTCCCCGCGTTCAACGAGGAGGAGCGCCTCCCCCTCTCGCTGCCGATCCTGCTCGACCACCTGCGGGAGCGGCCCGAGCGGATCGAGCTCGTGCTGGTGGACGACGGCAGCACCGACGGCACGGCCCGCATCGCCGAGGAGATGCTCAAGGGCATCCCGAACGCCGGCGTCCTCGCCCTGACCCGCCACGCCGGCAAGGGCGCGGCGGTGCGAGCGGGCGTCTCCCGGGCCACCGGCCACCAGATCGCGTACATGGACGCGGACATGGCCACCGACCTCACCCACCTCGACCCGCTGCTCGCCGCGCTCGACGAGGTGCACGTGGCCATCGGCTCGCGCGGGGCCCCGGGGGCGGTCACCAGCGGCGTGACCCCGTCGAGCGACGCCGCCCACCGCGCCTTCAACCAGCTCGCCCGTCAGGTGACCGGCTTGAGGATCCGTGACTTCCAGTGCGGGTTCAAGGCGTTCCGGGGCCCGGTGGCCAAGCTGCTGTTCCACCACCTCCGCGAGCAGGGCTACGCGTTCGACGTGGAGACGATCGCCACCGCCGCCCGGCTGGGCTTCGACCTGCGGGAGGTGCCGGTGCGCTGGCAGGCCGTCCGGGGCAGCCACGTGCGGATCGTGGTCGACTCGGTGCTGATGACGGTGCAGCTGGCCCGGATCAGCCGGCGGGCCCACTCCGGGGTGCCGATGAGCACGCTGGAGGCGTTCGCCCGCGATCCCGAGCTGGGCCCGGACGCCCTGGCCGGCCTGGTCCGCGACCGCCTGCCGCTGGCCGCACCCGTGTTCGCCTGGGACCGGGGGGCGATCGCGCTCCTCCCGTTCGTGGCACCGGGCGACGTGGCCGGCCTGGCCTCCGAGCTCGAGTCCTCGCTCGACATCGTCGTGCGGCCCTCGGTGCTCGAGGGCTCGGCGCTGTTCGACTCCAGCGCCCACCGGCTGCGGTCGGCGCTCGCGGCCTCGTGAGCGGCCCGGCGGTCGCCACGCTGCCGGCGCCGGCCTCTCGCCACGCGCTCGCCCTCCTGCGGTTCCCCGACCCCCGCACCGACTGGGTGGTCGTCACCGTCGCCACCCTGCGCCGCCCGGCCACCGACCTCGTCGAGCGCCTCGCCGACCTGCACCGGTCCGTCCCGATCGTCGGTGCCCGCCTCGACGGCGAGACGTGGCGGCCCGGCTCGCCGCCGCCGGTGATCGTGGTCGACGGCGAGCCGATCGGCCATCCCGAGCTCGACCGGCCCTTCGACCTCGCCACCGAGGCGCCGCTCCGCCTGGTCCTCGGCGCCGACGGCGAGCGACTCGGCGTCGTCGGCCACCACGCCGCCTTCGACGGCCTCGCCCTGGTGGCGGTGGTGGACGCGCTGACCGGCGGCCCCCAGCCGTCGCCGGTGGCGTCGCCGCCGCCGGGCGAGCCGGGGTCGAAGCGCCCGCTGATCGAACGGTTGGTCCGCCCGGCCGACCCGGTGGCCCCCACCCCCGGCATCTGGCCCGGCGACGCCTACGCCACCGCCACCGTGCGCCTCGCCGGCCGGGGGATCACGGGACGGCTCGGCCAGGCCGCGGTCGGTGCGGTGGCCGAGCACAACGCCCGCCTCGGCGCCCGCCTGGCCAAGGTCGGCATCACCGTGGCCATCGGCGGGCCGGCCGGGGTCGGCAACGTGGCGTCCTACCGCCGCATCGACGTCGTCCCCGGCACCGATGTGGCCACCCCGGTCGCCGCGGCGCTGGTCAGCCGCGAGGAGCCCGGCGAACAGGTCTCGGCCCCCCGCCTGGTCATGCGGGCCCTCGAACCGGTGGTCGAGCGCTTCTCGGACACGATCCTGCTGTCGAACCTCGGGCGCCACGACGTGGCCGGCATCTCCCGGCTCGACTTCTTCCCGGTGGCGCGGGGCCGCTCGGCGGTGTGCATCGCGTCGGCCGCCATCTCCGGGGGCGAGACCTCGCTCACCGTGCGGGCCCGCGACCTCTCCCCCGGCGACGCCCGGCGCCTCCTCGCCGGGACCGTCGAACGCCTGGCCGACCCGTCGGCGGGGTGAGCGCTCCC
>WBZU01000800.1_pt1 | contig 25647 bp, 17 predicted proteins | sample 5204311 | NCBI WGS metagenome assembly WBZU01 (sample SAMN12344359, study PRJNA552823) | activated sludge metagenome | biome: Activated sludge suspended growth; feature: Nitrification reactor; material: Wastewater; isolation source: activated sludge from nitrification reactor of wastewater...
TATATGCGCTCGATCCATACGAAAGCGACCCGACGCCACGACTGCCCGGCACCTTTGGTCATGTCCCGCGATGGATCGGCATCCTTCCCTACGACGCCTTTCGGCACCTCGAACGTCCCGCTTGGGTGCGTCCGGACACACGCCCTAAGCCGCTTGTGCAACGTCCCTGTTGGCTGCGATACCCAGCGATCGTCGTCGTCGATCATCTCGAAGGTCGAGTTTTTGCTGTCGGCATCACATCGGCGCTCCTCGGCAACTTGCTCCAGCGCTTGGGAAAAGGGCCCATCGAGGGCGACTGTTTCACGATTTCCCGTAAGCCAACGCGCATCGAAGTTGCATCGAGCGAGCCGGATTACGCCCACGTCGATCGGATTCGCGCGGCCAAGGAACTGATCGCGTGTGGGGATTTGTACCAAGTCAACCTGGCGCGGCGTCTGCGCGTGGCCCTTGTTCAAGGCGATCCGCTGGATGTGTACGCCCGCATGAGCCAAGCCGCCCCGTCTTCGTTTGGGGCTTGTTTGCACATTTCGCGTGAGCTGTCTGTCGTATCTACCTCACCGGAACTGCTTCTGCGGGCCGAAACGGGAACAACGGCGAACTCGGAACACGCTTATGCCAATTCACCAATACATTCCAATCGTTTTACGCGACTTTACACGTGTCCGATCAAGGGAACTCGGCCGCGTGGAAAAGGCGCCGATCAGGATCGGCTTCTGGTCCGCGAACTCGACCAAGATCCCAAAGAAAACGCGGAGTTGACGATGATCATCGATGTCGAGCGCAATGACTTGGGGCGCGTTGCAAGCCCCGGCTCCGTTCGCGTCGTCCGTGGACCGGAAGTCGTGACCCATCGAACAGTACATCATCGAGAGGCGCTCCTTACAGCATACACCAAAACTTCCGTTTCTCGACGTGAAGTCCTCGAAGCCATGCTGCCCAGCGGAAGCGTAACCGGGGCTCCAAAGGTTCGGGCAATGGAGGTGATTGCCAGCTTCGAAGCGCATCGGCGCGGATTGTACACCGGTGGATTTGGTTCGCTGAATCACGATGGCTCGATGACGTTGGCGATGGCGATTCGCACGGCTGTGTTTCACGGCCGTGAGGGCGAGTATTTCACGGGCGGCGGTATTGTAGCCGACTCGGATCCGCTTCGAGAACTGGAAGAAACGCGATGGAAAGCAATTCAGCTCGAAAAGGTTGCGCGGTCATGAAATGTGCGATAAGGTAAGAGCATGTGATGACAGAAATTTGGGTCTTGGATCAATCGTGAAGTAGAAGCTTGGTGGACGATGGGTATCGAAGAACAGGTCCGACGAATCGTAGTTGACACTCTCACGGAGCTTGTGGGGGTGGGAGCGCTGCCGTCGGAGGTCGTGAAGTCGCAGTTTGTCGTGGAACGGCCGAAGCGGCCCGAGCACGGTGATTTGGCGACAAACGCGGCGATGGTCATTCAGAAGCTCGCGAAGAAGCCGCCGCGTGAGATCGCCACGATGTTGGCGGAACGGCTCGGGCGTCATCCCGACATTCGTGGCGTGGAAATCGCCGGGCCCGGTTTCTTGAATGTTCGGCTCGTTCCCGGCGCATTTCAGCGCGTCATCGCCGATGTGCTCGAAGCGGGTCCTTTGTACGGACGAACCGCCGGCGGTCTCGGCGAGCGCGTTCTCGTCGAGTTTGTCAGCGCAAACCCCACGGGTCCGTTGCTCGTTTCGCACGGTCGAGGCGCCATTTTGGGCGATGCCGTCGCCACGTTGCTCGAAGCCGGCGGCTGTCGCGTGACCCGCGAGTACTACATCAACGATTTCGGCAACCAGGTACGGCTTTTGTCGGAAAGCGTGCGCGCCATGGACGCGGGCAAACCCACGCCCGAAGGTGGCTATGGCGGCGACTACGTCCGCGAGCTCGCGACGTGGGTTCGTCAAAACGATCCCGCGGCCCTTGATGAGGACGATGCATCACGTCTTGCGCGTGTGTGTGTCGGGCGCATGCTCGATGGTTTGCCCGGTTCGTCCACGTTGCCGGGCATCAAGCGCACGCTGGCCAATTTGGGGATTTTCTTCGACGTGTGGTTCTCGGAAGAGAGTCTGCATCGTTGGGGTCGGGTCAACGCAGCACTCGTCGAACTGAAGGCGAGGGGAGCACTCGACGAACGCGATGGCGCGGTCTTCTTCAAGAGCATGGACGAGGGCGACGACAAGGATCGCGTCGTGCGCAAGAGCGACGGGCAATTCACGTATTTCGCCAGCGATATCGCGTATCACGCGGACAAGATCGCGCGTGGTTACGATCGGCTCGTCAACGTGCTCGGCGCCGATCATCACGGGTACACGGCGCGGGTGCGAGGAGCCTTGGCGGCCTTGGGTTTGCCCAAGGAACGTTTCGAGGTTCTTCTCTACCAGCTCGTGAATTTGTTGCGCGACGGCAAACCCTACAAGATGGGCAAACGCCTCGGAAACCTCGTGACGATCGAAGAGATTGTCGAAGAGATTGACGAAGCGGCCGGGCGCAAAGGCGCGGGTGCGGATGCGCTGCGGTACTTTTATCTGTCGCACTCGAGCGGCACGTCGATCGATTTGGACATCGATTTGGCCAAGAGAGCCTCGATGGACAACCCGGTGTTTTACGTGCAGTACGGCTACGCGCGGCTTTGTTCGATCAAGAATCGAGCGAAGGAAACGTTTGGGCTCGAAGTACCTCGACCAACCCCGCAACTGCTCTCGCGGATCGATCACCCGGACGAACTCGCGATCGTGGCTCGATTGGGGCGTTTTCCGGCGCTGGTCACCGAGGCGGCGGCGCTTCGAGAACCGCATCGGATTCTGCATTTCGTCCGGGAGTTGTCGCAGGAGTTCCAGAGTTACTTCACGCGACGCAAGCAAGAGGGCGACACGATTTTGCCGCTCGGTGCGCAGATGACGCAGCCGGGTTGGGAAGCGAATTGGGACCGCGAAAAGAGCGCGGCTCGGCTGCTTTGGGTCGAGTCGATTCGTACGGTGTACGCGGCGGCATTGAAGCTCGCCGGGATCACCGCGCTCGAACACATGCACAAGCTCGCGGGGGACGCAGATCGGGCAGCAGGCGACGAGGAGGTCGAAGCATCATGACCGTACGTGCTGACATCGGAGAAAGCGGAACGATCCGCGATCTCGAAGAGATTCAAGAAACCGATCCTGGGGCGCGACCGTCGCGAGCTGCGGCTGTCGTCCTCGCATCGTTGGGTGGAGCGTGCATCGTGTTTGCGGCGGTCGCTTTGTTGCGAGCGCCGATGAAGCCGAAGCCTGCGCAGGTCGATCCATTGGGCGACTTGGTGGCGAAGACGCATCCGGCAGGCGTTGCGCCGCGTCGTCCGGATTTGTCCGGGAACGACATCACATTCCCGTCGATGCTTTCGGACACGAAGAACACGACGGCGCTCGAAGTCGTGCGTTCGCCGCAAGCTGCAAGCTCGGCCGATGCGAACGGTTCGGCGTTGATGCCTCCGGAAGCCATGGCGGAAAAACTCCCGCCGTCGCCGTTACCCGCGCAGAACATCTTGCAAGCGCCGCCGGACAACGCCGCGGGCAAAGACACGCTTTCCGCGATGGCGCGTCACGTCGCGCGTGAAGAAGGTGCCGAGACGGCGACCGTAGGCGGTCCCGGCGGTTATCAGCTTCAGGTGAGTTCCTTCAAGACAAACCAAGAAGCGGACAAGTTCGCTGCGGCGCTCCGTCGTCGAGGACATCGCGCGTACGTCGAAGCGGCCAACGTGAAGGGGCGTGGGCTTTGGTACCGCGTGCGCATCGGACCCTTCAAATACAAGAACTCCGCGGCGATCTACCGTCAGGACTTCGAGGCGAAGGAACGCATGGTGACGTTCATCATCGAGCCTCCGAAGAACAACGTGAAGATCAAGAGTGACGAAGAAGAGCTCGTCGCTCCGGCATCGCCCTGATCCGCGACATTGTGCCCGGACAAACCTCGTCATCCCGACGTCGACACGGCCGCCGCGACCGCGGTTTCGCACGACAAAACGCCCTTTACCCCTGCGATTTTCCCCGCCAGCTCGGTCAGTTTGTCCGCCTTCGCGCGCACGACGAACGTCTCCAAATGTCGCGCGGGATCGATGCGCACGTGTTGACTCGCCAGGATTAACTCGGGTTCGTGGGGACCAACGTCACATAACCGGAGCAGCTCGCCACGCACGTGTGGGGCGAAGACGACCGTGATTGTCGCGACAACCGTGGCGCCTTGATCGTAGGCGGCGCGAACGAGGTCGGCGCGAACGAGGTCGCGGATGGCTTCCGATCGATTTTCGTAGCCGCGTTCGGCGATACGACGATCGAAGTCGGCGAGCAGTCCGCGTTCCATGGCGACGCCAAATCGAACGAGGTCGCTCATTTGCGTTTTTGAAGATGCTTACGCACGGCATCTCGAATCGGGGGAGGGATGTTGCGGTTCTTCACGAACATTCGCATATCCGATTCGCGCAAACTCAGAGCGAAACGAATGGCCATCATCGTCGGCGTTTTCGGGTTCTCGGCGAGGTTTTTCTTGATGGAATAGCTGCGCAGCCACTCGCCGGTCGATCCGATGATGCGCAAGACATCTTCCGAGATGTTGCGGTTTTTCGTGATCAGATCGACTTCGTCTTCTTGGAGCATCGGGCTGCGCGCGACGGCGGTGCACACCAAGCGATTGCGTTCCCGGACGAGCAGCAGTCGTTCTTCTTTCGTGCCGAGTGTGGCGCGACGAACCTTCTGACTGATCGACATGTCCGCGATGCGTTTGTACAGCGGGACAAACTTTTCTTTGACGACTTCTTCTTCGCCTTCGGCTTTTTCGACGTGCGTGTCTTCGGGTTCGGCGCCTTTGGTGGCGGCGGTTTCGGCGGCGATTTCTTCCGCGATCGTCGCGGTCTCGACGTACACCAGATCATCGGGCGTCGGTTCGGGCGACGGTTCGTAGATGAGTTCGCCTTCGATGGCTTGAACGGCTTCGCGGAACGTAGGAATGCCGCTTAACTCGAGCTTGTTGAGTTGAGCCAGCGCGACGATGCGATCGGCGGTCGACATGCGCGTGGCTTTGTTCATGTAGAGCAGCTCGATGAGTCGCGGATGTTCGAGCAATCGCACTTCGTTTGTCGCGACAAGCTCGGTGATTTCTTCGGATCCGATTCGAGCCAAGTGTTCGATGGTGTCGAGGGCGACGCTGGGTTTGACGACGAGTTTTTCGATGACGTCGATACGGGCGATGTACGCTTGCGCGAGAGCGTCGATGATGGCGGGATCGAGATCGGGACTATCGAGTGCGCCTTGGAGAATCAGCGCCGGCAGGTTCTTGATGGTGGCGACGGCGTTGTCGTGAACGACGGCGCGATCGCTGCGCATCAGGTAGACGACGACGGCGACGGTATCGGCGGGTTTCAGCCCTGGGGCGATGCCTTTGGCGGCGAGTTCTTGAACTTTCGGTGGGGCGTCGGCGGCAACGAGTTTTTGCGCGGGGCCGGGAAGAATCGCGATGTCGATCGGGGCGATCATTTCAACCTCGCTCTAGGGTGAGCATCGGGGCAAAGCGGAAACTTTCGTGGGTGACCCGCTGCGGTGATCAAAATAAGTGGGGGTGCGGCTATTGCTGACTCGCCACTGCCGCATTATCTTCCCGGGGCTGCGTTCCGTCGCGGCATAAAAAGTTCGGGCCATCGACTACGCGAATATTTGGAATCATTCGTGAGCGTGGCGCGGCGTTTGCCTGACGAGAGCGGGCAAGGAGCGGGACTTCGACATGGGGATCATGGATTTCGTCAAGGGTGGCGTACGCGAGATGATGATCGCGCGTCCGGATCGGTTCAAAAACCTCATCGTCTACAAGCATCCTGATCAGAACGTCCCTTTTTACTCGCAGCTCACCGTCGACAGTGATGAGTGCGCCTTGTTTTTCAAGGACGGTAAGTACGTCGGGTACTTGCCGCCGGGCCGGCACACGCTGCAGACGCAGAACATTCCGTTTCTGAACAACATCATCAACAACTTCACGGGCGGCAACGTTTTCATCGCCGAGATTTACTTCGTGAAGATGCAGCCGATTCGCGGTTTGCCCTTTGGCGGCCCGCTCGAGTCGATGGAAGATCCGATCTTGTTCGAGTTTGTCACGCCGCGCATTTTCGGTGAATACGCGCTCGTCGTGACGGACCCGGTGCGGTTTGTCATCGGCTACCACGGTCAATGCGCGGGCGCGCAGGACAACGAGCAGATCTTGAACTGGATCAAGGGCAAGTTCTTCATGAGCGTGAAGACGGTCATTGGTCAGTTGTGCGTCCAGCAGAACAAGAGCCTGTTGAACCTCGGCGGCATGAGCATGGAGATTGCGGGCCGTATTCAGCAGAGCGCTCCGAACTGCGAAGAGATCGGCATCAAGATCCTCGAGATCGGCAATTTCAACATCAACTTCTCCGCGGAAGATCAACGTTTGCTTCGCGAAGCGAACAAGAACCGCGCGGAAGCTCGACGAGGCGTGGGCATCGCGGCCGATCAGGCCCAAGCGAAGCAGTTTGGCATGGACCAACAGTTCCAACAGGACGCACGCTATGTGCAGCATTTGGCGGGCAACTGGAACAACTACGCAGCCGGTCAAGCGATGATGGGCGCGGGGCAGGGCATGGCCAAAGGCGGCGGAAACGTCGGCGTCGCGCAGCTCGGAGCTCAAGCAGCCATGGGCATGAACATGGCGAACATGATGCAGCCGCAAAATTACGCAGCTCCGCCCAACTTTGCGCCTCCGCCGAATTTCCAAGGCGGCCAGCCGCAACAGCCGCAAGGGCAACAGCCGCAAGCGCAGCAACCGGCGGCCGCTGCGGCAACAAGCGTTGAAGCGCGGCTCCAAAAGCTCGCGGCGCTCAAGCAACAAGGCCTCATCAGCGACGAGGACTTCAACGCTCGCAAGGCGAAGATTCTCGAAGAAATCTGAGATCGAAATCGTCGTTGCTCCGTAGAAGGGAACGAATGGCGCGATGTTCCGACAAGGTCGGCCCGTTGCGTCATTCGTTCGACCCGGACGAACGGGGGTTTGTCGTCGAGGAAGACAACCTCGTTTTTTTAACTCCCCGCCCAATCCTCAGATAGACTCAACAAGGTGGCGCGACCTGTACGCATAGAGCCTGACCCCCATGCCGCCCGTGATGCTCACGGAGCGAAAATCGACGCCGGAAGTCTCAGCGCCGACAAACAGAAACGTCAACGAGCGCGGCGTTGTCCCGAGTGCGAGAAGTTTTTCTCCGGGGACGTGCGCTTTTGCCCGTTCGATGGCGATGCGCTGATTGACGCGCCCGATTGGAATCCGAACGCGGATCCACTCGTCGGCCAAGTCGTCGACGGGCGTTACGAAGTTCTTTCGTTGCTTGGTGAGGGCGGAACGGGATCGGTGTACGAGGTTCGTCACACGACACTCGGCCGTAAGTTTGCACTCAAAGTATTGCGACACGACATCGCGCAAGATCCAACCGCGGTGACGCGCTTCATGCAGGAAGCGAAAGCAGCGGCGGCGATTGGCCATCCAAACATCGTGGCCGTGAGTGACTTCGGCGAAGTGCAGCCGGATCGGAGCGCACCGATCACCACGAAAGTTCCGTACTTCGTGATGGAGCTGCTCGCAGGAAACACGCTGGCGAATTTGCTGCGAACCGAGCTGATTTTGTCGCCGGATCGCACCGCGGCGATTGGTCTTCAGTGCGCGCTGGCGCTCGCGGCGGCGCACGAAGCGGGCGTCATTCATCGCGATCTCAAGCCGGACAATATTTACCTCGTGCGCAGTGGCGATCGTGAATTCGCCAAACTGCTCGACTTTGGTTTGGCGAAAATTGCCGGTGCCAGCCGTTTGACTCGACAAGGCATCGTGTTTGGCACGCCGCACTACATGAGTCCCGAGCAGGCGCTGGGTCAGCCTGTCGATCATCGAACCGATGTGTATGCGCTCGGCGTGATCCTTTACGAGTGTTTGACCGGGCGTGTGCCTTTCGAAGCGGACAGCTTCAAAGGCGTGATGGATCTGCACATCAACGGAGTGCCGGTTCCTCTCGAACAACGCGTGCAAGATCCGGCGCGACTTGGGCCTCTCGGAGACATCGTGATGAAGTGTCTCGAGAAAAACCCTGCGGAGCGATTTGCGACGATGGCTGAAGTTGCAAGCGCGCTCGAAGAAGCGTTGCCGATGATTCCAGGTTCGGATGGTGATGCAGCCCTTCCGCATCTCGAAGGCCAAGGCGCGATCGGTCGAGGTCAAAAAGGGGACGCATCGAGTTCGGGACCGAAGCCGGTTGTTTTATTTGGACTTGCCGCAGCGACCGCAGTTGCCGTGGGTGTCGTGGTTTGGCTCGCCGTAGCCCCGCAAGGTACGGCCACTCCAAACCCTCCCGCACCTGTGGCTGCTCCCGTGCCGCCACCGGCACCGGTCCCGACACAGCCCGTCACGCAAGCGCCGGTTGCTGCGCCTGCACCTGCGCCCGCACCGGTTGCTGCACCCGCGCCGACGCCTGAAACGACGGCGCCCGCGACGGCACCGGCGCCTGCACCGGCACCGCAAACGCAACAGACGACGCCTCCAGCGGGTCCAGCGCCACGTCCCACGGGGAAGACGCCGAGCGGCCCAACGACGAAGCAAGCGCCGGCGCCCGCACCTGCACCCGCACCCGCGCCGACGCCGACGACGAAAAAGAAGCCGCCGGGTGGTGGCGATGTCGTCGATCCTTGGGGCTAGAACGATCGCGCGCAGAGGCGCACCAATGCGCCGTCATGCTTGCTTGACATTCCAAGCCCCGGCTCGCCATTCTTGCCGGACACCTGCTCGTGGCAAAACAACAACTCCTCCTTGTCGACTCCGACGCGCGCAGCCTGCGTTTGCTCGAAGTAAGCCTCAAAAAGGCCGGCTTCAGCGTTACGACAGCGCTCGATGGCAACGACGCGCTTGCGAAGATCGAACTTTCTCCGCCGGACTTGATCCTGACGGACACGCGCCTCCCGAACCTCGATGGGTACGGACTCGTGCGCCGCATCAAGGAGAATCGAGATTGGGCGTCGATTCCCGTCGTTTTTCTCACGAGTCAGAAGTCTGTCGAAGACAAAATCCGCGGCCTCGAACTGGGTGTCGAAGATTATTTGACGAAGCCGATCTTCGTTCGCGAGCTGATTGCCCGCGTCAACATTCTTCTCGCCCGTAATGCGCGAGATGGCTTCGCATCCAAGCAACAAAGCTCGCTGAGTGGACGGACGCGTTTTGCGGGTCTCGTCGCCGACATGGGGGTCGTCGATCTGCTGCAAACGTTCGAGGTGAGTCGCAAAGCGGGCATCGTTCACATTCACAACAACGGGCAAGAGGCCCACATCTATTTCCGCGACGGCAAAGTCATCGACGCGGTCCTGGGAAAACTCGCCGGCGAAGAAGCCGTCTATCGCGTCCTGCTTTGGAACGAAGGCAATTTCGAGGTCGAATTCTGCAAAGTCGAGGTGCCCGAAGTCATCGGCAGTTCCACGCAAGGACTGCTGATGGAGGGCATGCGGCGCATGGACGAGTGGGGTCGTCTTTGCGAGTCCTTGCCGTCGCTCAACACGGTTTTCGAGATCAGTGCCGACATCCTCGTCGAACGGCTCAACGAAATTCCGGACGAACTCAACGGAATTCTCAAACTCTTTGACGGCAAACGAAATTTGATGGCGGTGATCGATGCGTCGCCGTTCGAAGATCTCTCGACGCTTTCGACGATTTCCAAGCTGTACTTCGAAGGATTGCTCGTCCCGATCGAGCCTCCGTCCGAGCAGCCCGAAGCCAATTCGGACGAAGCGATCCTCGGCGAACATCATCATGACGAGATCCCGCCGAACACCGTGATGCTGCGGTCGAATCTGCTCTCGGCAGGTTCGGCGTTGCGTTCGCTCATGGAAGATTCGCCCGATGTTCCGGGGGATTTCTTGCTGGATGAATCGGTTGTTCCAGCAGCATCCGTGGCGATCCCCGCGAGCTCGGATCGTGTCGGCGGAGCACCTCGAGCGCGTGATGCGCAGGTGCGTGGTCGTGCAGCGCCTGCCGCCCAACGAGCGACGGACGGACGTCCTGAAACGTCACGCCTCGGCAAACTCAACGTCGCGCAACCTCCGGCGGATATCGACGAAAACGAAGCACCGACGATCGCCAAACCCGCCGAGGAAAAACTCCAAGCGATCGTCGATCGAGCGATTGCGAAACCGGCTCCCGCGCGTGCTGCAAACGCTCCGACGCCTGTCGCCGGACCGCTGCCCACGCAGCATGAAGACGTTGGACCTCCAACGGCTCCGTCGAGTCCGCCTCCACCGCCGCAAGAGCCTCTTTACGTTACAGGTCGAAGCGAAATTCGGGTTCCGGCGGCACGCGTTTCCGATGATCCGCCGACGCGACAGCGTTCGTCCGAACCACCCACGCGCGAGCCGCCGACACGAGTTCGTGTCTCCGAACCTCCGACACGTATTCGTCCTCCAAGTGAAGAGTCGATCAAGGTCGAGCTGGCGCCTCCGTTGCGCACGCAAACGCTCGCCTCCATGCAGGCGCCGGTCGTTCCTCCACCGCCGGAACCTCCGCCTTCGCAAGAGCCCACAACCGTCGCGCGTGATGTCGCCACGATCCTCCCGGGGCTCGGCATGGACGACGTCATGGCTCAAACGGAGCCTCGACCGTCGTTGGAAGGACCCGCCACGCAGCGAGAATCGGCGTATCCGGTTGCGGCGCAATTGCCAAAACCCGCGCCGAGGATGCCCTCGGATCGACCGCAACCGAGTGTTGTTCCAGGAAAAACCTACCAGAAGTCGCTCGCGCCCCCGCAAGAACCACCGGCCGCGCGTTTGAAGCAGGACACGATCCCCGAAGCGACAGCTCCGCCGGCTCCACGCATCGCCATGCCGGCAAAGATGGATCTGTCGAGCTCCGAAGATGACTTCTTCGGTTCCGATGGGCCGTCGCTGAGTGATCCGCCGCAAAAGTCCAAATCGAAGGCCGCGAGCAAAGAGGATCCGTTCGATGACGAAGCCGGACCGAGGTTTTTCTCGGAGCCTCCGGGCTCGTTCACCGACAGCAGCGATGGCGACGAGTTCCGCGTAGGTTTGTCCGCGGAACAACGCAACCGCCGCGCTCGGAACCTGCGCACGATGGGCATCGTCTTCGCGTTTCTCGGCGTGTCGATCGTCATCGGCGGCGTGGCGCAAAGTTTGATTGGAAAAACCGACCCGACGAACACGATCAACAGCGCCGCTTCCGCCGCTCCAAGCGCGCCCGCGCCTTCTGCTTCCGCCGTCTTGGACGCCGGTATCGATGCTCCGGACGATGCCGAAGTCGACGCCGAGGTCGATGCCGAAGTCGATGCCGAGGTTGACGCCGAGGTCGCCGTCGAAGAAGCGGGCGCGGAAGCTCCCGCCGAAGAACAAGGCGCAACGGGTGAAGCTCCAGCCGAGCAAGGCGGCACGGGAGAAGCTCCAGCCCCGACGGGCGAAGCGGCTGCCGGAGGTGGTGGAGCACCGGCTGCACCTGCCGAAGAATCCGGTCCGTTGCCACCTCGCATCTACAAAGCGATCGAACAGGGCCAAGTCGCCAAAGCGCGGAGTTTGGCCAAGCAATACACCGAGCAAGCTCCGGGCAATCCGGAAGCTTGGTACCTCTACGGCGCAGCGGGTGGAGGCATCTCGGCGTACCGACGATGTGCGGAACTCGCCGGCCCCGAATCGGCTCGCGGCGCCGAATGTCGCAGTCTCGCCGGGGAATGACGTAGGTTTTTCTTTACGAACGTCTCCGGACGTTCAAGAACGATCGACTCGCGGGTCGAGCAACGCCACCAACACGTCCACCAGCAGCGTCGCCGCGATCATCGCCACGGCAGCCACGAGCACCGTTGCCGTCACGAGTTGCCCGTCACGATTGACCACAGCCTCGACCGCCATCTGACCAAGCCCAGGCCAGCGAAAGATTCGTTCGGTCACCACGGCACCACCCACGAGCGCTCCAAGGTCCAACACCGCAAGCGTCGCAATCGGCACGAGCGCCATGCGCAAGCCATGCACCACCATCGCCCGAAACGATGACGCGCCTTTCGCCCGCGCAACGCGCACGTAGTCTTGCTCCAGCGCCGTGCCCAGCTCTGCCCGAACGAGGCGCGCATACACCGCACTGGCGTGGATGCCGAGCGTCAACGCGGGAAGCACCATCGACGTCAGATGTTCGGCCGATGTCTTGCCATAACCGTCGTACGGCAGAAGCCCCAAGCGATGCGCAAGCAGGTATTGGAGTGCCAAACCCGTGATGAACGTCGGCGCGCTGATGCCCACCAACGCGACGCCCGCTCCCAGTTCATCCCAGACTCCGCCTCGACGCGCCGCGGTGCTCACGCCGAGCGCCAACCCAAGCGCCAAAGCGATCGCCAACGACGCCAGCGCAAGCTCCAACGAACGCGGAGCCTTGGCCGCGATGAGCTCCACGATGGGTTTTCGATAATGAAAACTCGATCCCAAGTCGATGTGCACTCGTCCGAACGACGCACAGCTTCGATGCTCGGCGGGACGAGGTTCGTCTTGGCGTAACACGTCTCCCAAATGCACCAAGCGCCGCAAGTAGCGCACGTAGCGCAGACCCAACGAACCGTTGAGACCGTACACCTCGCGTGCTCGGTCGACGTCACGCGCCGATGCTTGCGGCCCGAGCAACATCCGCGCTGGATCTCCGGGCAGAATGTGGACCAGAAAAAACGATAGGGTTGTCACTCCAAACACGACCACGAGCGCCCACACAAGGCGCCGCAAAGCTCGCCACAACCGATCCGTCATGGCGTGCCTCGCATGGCGTTGAACGGCAAGAGCATGGCTGCGTGACCGAACACCGACCGTCGTCCGTCTTGGGCGATCACTTGTTTGTCTAGCCAAACGTTACGAAAACGCTGTGGAATAATGGGATGGGGGGCGTAACCTCGGACGTACGGTTGCCAGATCTCGAAGAGCTGCGGGGCGTGCGTCGGCACCCACGGAACTTCGTCGCGGATGATTTCTTCGAGACGATCGAAGAGACGCGCACGCTTGGTCACATCCAGTTCATGCGCAGCGTCAACGAGCAGGCGATCGAATTCCTCGTGCTTGAAGAACGCGTAGTTTTGCGAGTGCTCGTCGTCGATGGCGCGTGACGACAACGTGGGCTCGTAGAAGTTCGACGCGTCGGGAAAGTCCGCTTTCCATCCGGCCCAACCCATCACCGCCGATCGGCGCTTGGAGATTTTTGCCAGGTACGCGGCGTAGCTGGTCAGGTCGAGGCGAACACGAATGCCGATCCGGGCCAGCTGTTCCACCCAGATCTCCGCTGCTTGCTGCTCGAACGTGTCGCCCGGCGCGGTGTACGAGATCTCCAGCGGGATGCCTCCGCGGCCGGTTGTCGGGTCAAACGCGTACCCGGCGAGACGCATTTGCTCCAGGGCTGCTTCGACGTTGTGCTCGCGCTTCGGCGGCTTCGACATCGATCCGGGAATGCCCGGCGGCGCGACCTGATGGCATGCGTGCACGTCGCTGCGGACGAGTTCGAGCACCGTCGGGTCGAGCGCCAACGCGACAGCACGACGCACGGCACGATTGTCGAACGGGAACATCTCCGTGTTGAGGAAGACCGCGTTCGTGATGAACGGCGACGACAACGACGAATGACGTTTCCACGCCGGCATCGCTCGATACAGCCCCGCGTCTTGGCTCCCGAGGCCACGCACGTAGTCGAGGACGCCGCGTTCGAACTTGTAACGCTGAGCCGTTGCTCGTTCGTTCGCGAGCCATTCGATGGCGTCGAGGTAGGGTCGCTCCGGGAGGAAGTACGCGTCATGTCGCTCGAGACGAATCACGCCGTCGGGCTCCCATGACGCGAGGCGAAATGGACCTGCACCACAAGGCGGCGGAGGGCGTGCAGCATCGACGTTCGTTCCGGACGAAGGACAAACCGGCGCAGCGAAGTCGAGCGTGAGCAGAGAAAGAAACGTGGCGTCGGGATGGTCGAGCTGAATCTCGAGCGTGAAGTCACCCGTGACGCGAAGTCCTTCGATGTGATCCGATTTGCCTTCGCGATACGCGGAAACGCCTTGGATCAGTTCGTAGTGGCCTGCGCCGGGGCTCGGCGTTTTGGGATGCAACGTGCGCTCGAGCGATCGCTTTACATCCGCAGCGCGAAGCTTCGTTCCATCATGAAAAACAACGTTGGGACGCAAAGTAAAAACGTAGGTCGAGCCATCGTTCGAAACGTGAAACTCGGTCGCCAGTTCACCGACGATCTTTCCTTCGTCGTTCCACGTCACGAGTTTCGCGAAGAGCAGATCGCCCAGAATCGTCGCGGTTTCGTCATACGCGAGCGCCGGATCGAGCGTGCGTACGTTGACGATGCTCGCGACGTGCAGCGTTCCGCCACGAACGGGCGTTGCGTTGTCGGAAACCGTTCCGAGCGGTGGAGCAACGCTCGGCGCGGGCAGCCCGAGCAGCACGAGAAGAGCGGCGGCAACGAGCAGCAGGTCCGCGGGAAAACGCGCTCCGGGACGTGGCGCATTGCGTGATGATGCTTCGACGGTGTCGCGCAACGCGTCAGCCAAACGTCCGAAACCGAGAACCGTGATCAGAATCGTAATGCTTGGAGCAGCAACGAGTCCCGGACGCGTGGCGAAGAACGGTTCGGCCTCGTGCAACATGCGTCCAAGCGAAGGCTCCGGAGGCGGAACTCCGAGCGACAAATAGCCGAGGATCGCTTCGGCGAGGATCATCTGACCGATGCTCGTCGCGGCCATCACGAGGACGATTCCGGCGACGTTCGGCAAGACGTGACGCGTGATGATCCATGTCGCCTTGCCGCCCATGGCTCGAGATGCGGCGACAAAGTCGAGCGTGCAGACCTGCATCGTTTTGGCTCGAACGACGCGCGCAATACCGGCCCATCCCGACAAACCCAAGACGCACAGAACGGTGAATGACGTGGTGCGTCCAAGCGCCGATGCGATCGCCGTGATGACGAGCAGAAAGGGCAACGCGAGCAAGACGTCAACGAGACGACTCAACGTTACGTCGATCGATTTGACGCGAGAGGAAGCCGAGTAGCCCGATACGACGCCGACGGTCGTCCCGATCAAAGTGGCGACGAGTGTCGCGAGCGTCGCGATGAGGAGCGATGTGCGTGTGCCCTGAGCAAGGCGCGCGAAGACATCTCGGTGCAGCGCATCGACGCCCAACCAATGCGCGAAGGAAGGTCCAGGCGGTGCGCCATTCGCTTCACGGACCAGCGAAAAATCGTTCGCGTTGGGCGCGTGTCGAGCAACCAGAGGACCGACGAGAGCAAACAGAACGAGCGCAAGAACAATGGCGATGCCCAACGATGCCGCACGACTTCGCCACGCAGTTCGTGCGACACGGGCGAGCATCAACGTTTGCCCTCCAAGAACTGCATGAGCACCTGAAGAAACTCGCGCGGACGCTCTTCATGAGGCGCGTGCGCGGCGTCCATGATTTCGAGTTTGGCCGCGGGCATCGCACGCACGAGACGCTGCGCGTGAGCTGCGGGAAAGATGCGATCGTCGCGTCCCCAGATCACCAGTGTCGGCGTGTTGATGCGCGTCAATCGCGCGACGATGGGACGCGTGTCGAGAACGGAACGGAGCACCGCATAAGCGCTTTCGCGTGCCGAGGGGCCGTTGAAAAAATCGTAGTGCTGATCGATGCGTTCGTAGGGAATTTCCGCGCCGGGACGAAAGAACTCATCACGAAAGTAGGCCCGGAATCCGCGACGCCCATAGAGCTGCTTGAAGATGGCGCCGCCGAACAAGGGCACGAACGGCAAGCGCGCACGGAAGCTGAGAGGGAAGGGGAAGGCGAGCGAATCTTCGAGTACGAGGCGCGTAACGAGCTCGGGATGTTCTGCGGCGAGCGTGAGGGCGACAGCGCCTCCCATGCCGTGTCCGACGACATGAGCACGACCGACACTGAAGGCAGCGATGAGGTCGGCCATCGATTCGGCAAATGCTTCGAGTCCGTACGAATAGCGCGTGGGGCTTGGTTTCTCGCTCTCGCCGAAGCCCGGAAGATCCGGAGCGATGACGCGAAAACGTTGAGCGAGTGTGGCGATGACGTCTTCGAACGAACGATGACTGGAGTGGAAGGTGTGTACGAGAAGTAGCGCTGGGCCGGCGCCGGCTTCGAGCACGCGCATGCGTACGCCGTGAGCGTTCACATCGCGGAATCTAGGCTCGATGCGTTCGAGAGTTCTGGCGACCATGCAGCCCGTAGCCTACCAGTCGCCACGCATCACGCAGATGGTTGGTCCGGACCGTACGATCGCGTTTGCAGCGGCGGATCCAGATCCGCCGTGAGGCGTCAACTAATTTGCGCTTCTGCGCGGACAGGAAATGTCCTACCTCGGATCGGAAACAGATCAGTTCCTGCGTTTTCCGCACGTTCGGCGATAATTCCGATCGGATAGTTTGACTGTATTCCATTCAGTGGAATACATTCGCTATCACTGGTTGGGAGCACTGAGTCGTGGCTGAGGGACTGTTGCAGAAGATATCGGACGAAGCGTTGGACGCGCTCGAGCGTGAGCACGAGCAAGGCATCACGTCGGCCGAGATTCTGGACATCTTCGCGGCGCACGACATCAAGTTCAGCGAAGCGACCCTTCGCAAGTACGTTCAGCTCGGGTTGCTTCCGCGCAGTGTTCGCGTAGGCCGCAAGGGCAAACACCAGGGTTCTCAGGGCCTCTATCCCGCGTCCGTGGTGCGCCAGATTCAGCGCATCAAGGAGATGATGGCTCAGGACTACACGATCGAAGAGATACAGCGGGAGTTTCTGTTTGTCCGAGGCGAGATCGAGGAGCTCGAACGCACGATTTCCAAAGTGTTCGACGCGTTGCGCGATGCGGCCAAGGAACGACGAAGCGATACGGCCGATCGTGCGATCCAGAGTGAGCTCTTTACGGCGGAGAGGCTCGCCAAAGATCTCGTCTCGAAGCTCAGCGCGATCGAAGAACGTCTCATGGCTGCGGCTCGACTTTCGCGGACGAGGGCGACGGGGACGTAAGCAAAAAAGGTTTTCGCAGCGCTCTTGGAAGCGCGGCGCGCAAAGTTTCATCGCCGACGAAGGACGGTTGGTTCGTCTCGAGTCGGGTTGTGTTGGACAAACAACTTCACAGGGAGCAGCGCCCCTGCACTCGTTCGGGCCGGTCTTTGAACGACGAGGGGAACGTGCGCGCGCGATACGGAAGGCACAGGCGGGAGGCAGCGCATGGCAACGATGATGGACAACGATTACGCGGATCTCGACGGGCTCGACATGGACATGGACAACGATTCGAACGACGACTCGGAGACCGGCGACGAGCCCATGGTGGATGGTGCATTGGCCCTCAAGCCGCGCCCCGCCACATCAGCAACGGCTACGACGCGTGAGCAGCGCCGATCTCGCCGCAAGCGAGAAGTTCGAGCACGAACGATCAGCGTCAAGCGCATGACCAAGCGCGAGCTCGAAGTAGGTCGTCTCCTCTATCCCGAGACAAACTACTGGAAGCCGAAGACGCGTGCGCAGTGCATCGACGGTCCGCGTCCTTGCCCGTACGTGTCGTGCAAACACCACCTCTTCCTCGATATTTCGTCGAAGACGGGCGCCATCAAGATGAACTTCCCAGACCTCGACCTCTGGGAAATGGGCGAAAGCTGCGCACTCGACGTCGCCGATCGTGGCGGCACGACGCTTGAAGACGTCGGGGCGATCATGAACCTGACCCGCGAACGCATTCGCCAGGTCGAAGTTCGGGCGCTCGCGAAGCTCGAGGCGCTCAACGATATGAATTCGCTCCGCGATTACGTGGACGAGGGCCCCGTGGGCAAGCGTCGCTTGCCGGTGATCAACGCGGCCGACCTCGAAGACGAAGATGATGATGATGTGACGTCCAACGATGCCGAAGACGATTTGGACGACGCCGACGACATGCTTTGAGAGACAAACCCGGGGATTCGGCGTTCTTCGCCCCTTTCAAGCTGATCTTTGGGGGGTATGGGGGGCGTAGCGAGCGTCAACCAGGGTCCGTAGGACTCTGGTTGGTCAGCGAGCGGAGCCCACCATCAAGAACCAAACTCTTTGCGGAGCGCGCTTGTCAGCGCGCGAAGCAAACCTGCAATTCAAGGCGTGCGTTTTCAATTGCTCGGATGAGCCTCGACGACCACGAGCGTCGATTCGTTCAACGTCGAACCAACGAAGATCGTGACTGCCTGCGCCGTTGGCGGCGACTTCGACGCCAGGGTCTGTCCCGTCCACAACGCAACGAGCCTTTTTCGTGGATCAAAACGCATTTCCGAAACTCGCCGCGCAGCGATCGTCGTTGCCCGCTGCATGTCCGCGTCGGCGATGCCCGATGTCGCCATCGACGTAAGAAGTGTCTTCAGTCCCGCAATCGCTCCGGGAAGCAAATCCGATGGCGCGCGAAGATCCACCACCAGCGCCGCATCTCGCTTCGTACCCGTCACCCGCACAGTCGCTCGCACCCCCGACGTTGGAGGAAACGTTCGTTCGAGCAGTCCTCCTTCGCCTCCAAGCAGGATCGCCGTGAAGGCCGCCGTGTCATGTCCCGGCGCGTCCACCGCGGGAACTCGAGCCGCAACCAGCGCCTGCGCAAGCCCCGCATCACGTGGCAGCTGTAGTTTGGAAGAACGAACCGTCGATGCGGCCAAGGTCGCCGACGAACACGTCCTCGCCGGGCCTCGAGGCATGAGCCAACGGTCGATCGAAAAGCCGACCTCCGACGCTTGCGGAACATCCATGTTGGCCAACACGGCCACGCGCAACGGTCCATCGAGCAACGAACGGAGACGAAGGCGCGTGCCCTCCAACGTCGACGCTCCGACGCGAGTGAATGTCCCGTACGGATCGAGCCACGAGGGATGTTCCGGCGCGATGATGTTGGCGAGCGATTCGAACGCGATCCCTCCACGACCCGTCGTGCGTTCGAGATGCATCAACATCGAAGCCCGGGCATCGACAAGGGACGACGTGGTGGGTGTCGCCGGCGAGAGTGCACGCATGGCGGCGTCGCTGATTCGTCGAGCCAGATCGGCGGGCGTTTCGTGATCGTCTTTCGGCGGGGCATGCGCGAACAAGCCGACGCCTTCGGCTCCAATCCACGGCTCCATCGTCACGCCTGTGTTCGTGCCTTGGGCCGCGATCGCGCTGAGCAACGACAACGCCGAACTCCCCGCATCCGTTGCGCCTTCATCCGCAACGCCGCACGAGCTCCCGACGAGCAGCCACAGCTCGCCTTGTCCACGTTCGACAGCGACGCGCCGCTCCGCAACCTGACCTGCCAACGAGGCCATGGCGCGTTGATGCTCCTGGACAAACACTTGTCCGGACGAACCTGAAGACGACAACGACGATCGCGCGGGCAAACCAAGCACGACGGCCGAATGTGACGGCAAACCGTGCACCGGCGTCGATAATGCCCACCACGCAGCCCGAGATGCCGATTCTCGAGGGTCTGTCGCGGACAGGATTTGGCGCACGACGTTGGACGTGTTTGGCGTGGCGGAACTCTCGATGCTGATCTCGTGTCGAGCCACGACGGCAGCCCGAGCTGCCGCACGTTCGAGCTCGCCGGCTCCGATGGGCTCGACAGGATCGAGCGTGATGCTCACGCAGCCGCCATGAGAGCGAGCAAAGCCGGCGACTTCCGCAGGTCGAAACGGGTTCGACAAACCCGAAAGACGGCCGCGAAATGCCGAACCTGGAGCAGCCAAGCGCTCCGCGATGGTCACGGCGGAAAACGCATTGGCGACACGGACGGCAACGACGACGCGACCGGGTCGTGCCGACGGAGGCGCGATGTATGTCGCGATGGAGTCCGCCGTCGGAGCGCTGTCGACCACCGCTGTTCCAACCGGCCAACCTTCGCTGCGCGCAAGCTCTTGGAACACAAACGATCCGAACGCTCCGGGCCCAACCGCAGAAACAGCGGCTCGCCCGGCATGCAACGCGTCCGCGCGATAAGCATCGAGCTGCGTCACGAAAGCAGGTGTCGACACATCGACGGCAGGTTGTCCCGGCGCAATCCCCGGTTGTCCGGTACATGCGGCGACGGGATCGAGCTCGGGTGCATCGAGAGGAACCTTCTGCACGGCGTCGACGCGCTTGGTCACGAGCGCCATCTCCGGTGCACCGGCGACGATCGGATCGCGCATGGCTCGAATCAGTGCCGCGAAAAATGGTGCGACCTGGGCCGGTGCGTCGACAAACCACTCGAGGCGAAACGCACTTCGATGGGCCCGCACGTGCACGGGAAAACCCGATGCCACCAGTCGCGACTCGACGACGGCGGACAGAGCCGCCGTGGGCAACGTGCCCAGTCCCGTAGCAAAAACGACGGCGAGGGCGGGTGAGGGATCACCTTCACGATCGATGACCGACAGCCGCGGCTTTTGCTCGAGCGTGTGCACTTCGATCCGCACGTTCGGAGCGCCGTCGACGTTCAATCCTTGAGGCGTGTTCGTCGTGGATGACGTGCCCCCGGAGCCGCCACAGGCGCCCACGCCGATCGGAACGAGTGCAACCGTCAGCCCGCGGAGCAAACGAGGAACGTACGACTTCAAAAGGTTCGTCGCAGCGGTACCGAGGAAAAACGAAGACGTCGACATCACGCGCGGTTCAAATCTCGATGTCGTCGGCCGATCGCGGGGCGATCTTGAAGCCGTAGAAATACGTGACGATGCCCGTGACCGACTTCAACTTGGTGCCGTCGTCGATGGGCGGCCCGAGGTTCTTCAGGTCAAACAGTTCGTTGGAGATGGCCGGAACATCGCTCTGCGGAATGCCGCCACCGACCGCCATCGAAGCGGAAAACCTTCCTTTGCTCTCATAAGGTTTTCCCGCGATCGTGACGTTCTCGACGCGCACGAGCATGCCGAGCCATTGTCGAGCCGTGTCGTAGGCTTTCAGGTCGAGCAGGGGAATCGTTTGAGGTGCAAGGTTTGCACCGAGCTCGAAGCGGAAGGTCAACGTTCCACCGATTTCGGGCAACGTGCGGCAGTAGGGAAACGGTCCCGATGTCGGACCGGGAAACTCCTGCAAGTTGCCAAGAAGATCGACGACATCCCCGGGAAAAAGTCGCAAATCCGGCGGACTGAACGAAGGCGCGTAGACCGTCATGCCTTGGTACGGTGCGGGCGTGGCGCATGCATCCTGCGCGTAGTAGTTGCCCGTCGCGCCGTCGCCCGTTTCATCGTAGCGATCGATGGCCACGATGCGTAGCCCGGCCAAACTCACCGGACGGTTGACGGGGTAAACGCAGTTGTCGCTCCCGTTGTCTTTGGGATCGATCCACGTCGCAGGTCCGACGATGTCGGTCAGTCGAAGACCGCCGCCACATGGATCAGCCAACGGTTTGCTCGGTGGATCACCCGTTCCCCCACCGTCTGCCGGATCAGAACTGCACGCCGTTGCGAACAGCAGCAACGCAGCTCCGGCCAGATGCTTGACGGAGAACCTCCACGGCCCAAAGCGATCGAAGCGACGAATGTCCAAGCGAGTCTCCTTCGATCGGTCCTTACCATGACTCGCGCGAGGCCGCGGGAAGCTTTCTTTCGCGCACGGTTCACGACGTTTTCTGCACGAGGTGACCCCACACGGTCGACTCCAGTTGCTATAGGAGGAGCGTGGTAACTGGTCGCGCGCGCGCACTCGTGGTGCTGGCTTGGTCGTTGATGAAGGTGATGGTCGGGCGTTTTCTCGGCCGAAAAACCGGCTTGCCGCTGTTCCACGAAAACTATGACGCCGACGGTCTTCCGGCTCTCGAGCCCACCGAACGTCAACGTATGCCGCAGTTCGAACGCTGCATCGCTTGCGGACGTTGCGACATCGGCGAAGCGGGACGCATCGCCGCATCGCAGGGTCGATACGCGGGACTCATGCCGATCGTTCTCGCCTCGTCACGAAGCATGCCCGACTACGCCGCAGCCGTAGAAGCCCTGTCTTTCGTGCCCGAAAGTGAGCTCGTACGAAAAGAAAAGATTTGTCCCACCGGGGTTCCATTCGTCGAACTCGCGAACTTCATCCGGTCAAAAGCGCTCCTGTCGAAAGTTGATGAAGCTGCAATTGTTCATGAATGAACGATTGTGATCGCCTCGGCCCATCGGCCGAATGTTTGGAACAGCAATCGTTTCGCGGTACACCGAAAAACGGTGCTTACCGTGATGCGCGAACGTTCAGTCTTGGTCTTGTTGGCGACGAGTCTCGTTCCCCTGCTCGTCGGTTGCGGCAGCGGAGCGACGAGCAATACGCCGAAGACTCCCACGTCGACGATGTCCACAGCGCCCACGTCAGCTGTGCCGCATGAAGAAGAGCGCGGGGAGGCGAGTTATTACTCGGACCGTTTGGCGGGACGATCGACGGCGAGCGGAGAACCGTACGATCCCAAAGCCATGACCGCGGCGCATCGGACGTTGCCGTTCGGCGCGATCGTGCGGATTTACCGCCCGAAAAACAATCAAGCGGTGGAAGTCCGCATCAACGATCGCGGTCCGCACAAGCGCGGGCGAATCGTGGATTTGTCGCGACGAAGCGCGGAAGAAATCGGCCTCGTGAAAGACGGCGTCGATGACGTGGTCTTGACGGTGGTTTCCCTGCCGCCGGAAAAACCGAAGAAAAAGCGCAAGAAGTAGGGCGAATTCAGGTCCGGCTGTTCGTCGCGGCGGATGTCTCGCTTCGTTCACATCACGCGAACGAAGCGAGTGATTCCTTTGGGCTCAAATCAATCGCAGGCGTGGGCCGGCAGAGAACGCTGCGAGGTGACCGCTTTCTTCGGCGACGTAGACGTCGCACTTTTCGTCGACGCGGAAGAAGTCCGGGATCAGATCGGCCGGCACGCGACCAAGGAGTTTTCCGTCGCGCGGACGAACGATGAGCAGCTCGGTTTGCGGCACGAACAAGGCCCCCGAACGCAACATCGGTTCGAGGCGTCGAGGTCGATCGCCGTCGGCGCTTCCAAACACGTGCTTGTACCGCGTCGAACCATCCGAGGCGTCCATGCCGACGAGATCGCCGCCTTCGCTGTTGAGGATGATCGTGTCATCGACGATCACGCACGACGCAGCCGCGGTGCAAGCAACACCGTCGAAGCGTTTTTCGCCGGTCACTCGGTCAAACCCGAGAACTCCCGTGCCGCGACGACCTTGCGTGACGATGACGACGGTGTCTCGAGCGAGCATCGGCGCTCCCACGGGGGCGGCTTCCGAGGGAAGATCGACGACCCAACGCGATGCGCCGGACCACGGATCCACGTGATGCAACGCCGCTCCGCCACGTTCCACGAACGCACCGTCGCCGCTGACAGCGAACAGTGACTCTTGATCCACCGCCACATGCGAAGCGAAACGCCGCCGATCGCAGACGCGCCAAACCACTTCACCCGTGAGGACATCGAGAGCAACGAGCGATTGTTCGCCGGAAGCGACGACGAGAAGCTTGCCCGCTCGACGTACACGAAAAACCCCGTTACGCCGCGATGCATAACGCCAGCGGATGTCTCCGCCGTGCAGATCCACAGCGGCCAAGTGGCGCGTGCCTTCGCTCACGACGATCATGCGCGGCAGGCCCGGCGAGTTCACGACGACACCCGACGTGCTGGTTCCCGTGCGCGGTGAAAGCTGCGTCGTCCACTGCACGTCGCCTGTTTGCAGGTCGATGAGGTGCAACGCGCCTTCGGCTTCGATCCGAGCAAGTCCGAGCGGGGTAACGACGCTCGTCGCTCGCGGAACAGGCTTTGTCCAGACAATTTCACCGGTGCGTCTGTCCAGACAACTCAGTTCGCGGGTAGCTCCGACGACAAACGCATCTCCACACAGAAACGTGGCGCGAAGGTCGATCGACGGAACAGCTGCGAGCCAACGCGGAGTGAAGCGCAATCGGCTCGTCGCGAGCGAATCGTCTTCGGCCGAAGGCGGCGGACGCGAGGCTGCGGCAAACGCGCGATAGCCCTCGGGCGCTTCGTTGATCTTCGACTCGTCACGCGTCGTTTGCCGAATGCGCTCGCCGAGTTCGCGGACTTTTCCACGGAAGCCATGGAGACGAAGGTTCTGCGCCTGAGTACGGTCGCGACGAACGATTGTCCTGTTCAACGCGCGGCCGAAGGCGATGACGCTTTGCACCAGCGAGTTCAAGTCGACGGCGGGAAACGTCCAAACTTGCCCGCGTTCTTCGGTACCTCGTCGAGGCAAACCGATCGTGAGCGACGCGTGACCTTCACCTTGAAGACGCACGGCAACGACGGCGCCTCCCGCGGTCAATCGCCGATAATAGGGCCGATTGGCTGCGGCTGCGTTCAACGCCTCGACGACGAGATCGACGAGCTGCTCCGCGACGAGAAACACGAAAACTTCCGGCAGCTCGCGCGCATGTTCACCCACGATCACCCGCAGTTTGCCGCGGAAAATGAGCGCGAACAGGTCCGACCGCAACACGGTCGACTCCGACAAAGTCGACGCGGTGGGAATGCGCATCATCACATCCGCCGCGATCGTGATCGGAACCTCGCCTGTGGGTTCGACGGTGACAAACGTTGGTTCAGCGTCGGAGTTTTCTGTTGCGAACGGCAAACGCGAACGCAAGTAGTCACGCGCTGCCGCGGTACGCGCCGCGTCACTCCACGCCGGCACTTCGATGTCGTCCGTGGGACGCGCATTCGCAACGTAGTCCCGTCGCGATCTTTCACCGCCGGCAAAGGCATCGAGCGCTCCGATCAAGCGGTCGCAGAAAAGATCGACATTCACGCGTCGCTCATGAAACGCGACTTCGGGAATCGACGTCGTACGCACGAGCGTTACGAGCAAGTCCGTTCCAGCACGTTCGATCCCGATCTCCCAAGGATCGGCTCCTTGAATGAGACGAAGTGCGATGCGAGGTCGCCGAGCTGCGGACAGATCAGCGATGGCGTACGCGAGGTCGGCCACGAACGCACTGACATCGCGTTCAGGCAACTCCACAAGTGGAACACGTTCCATCAACAGCAAATTGAGGAGCGCGTTTACCGCCGGGCTGTCGACAGTCGATGTCGAGCGAGGCGAGATCTCGGGGCGTTTGGCTACGAGAGATAGGCCGGTCATCCGTGGAGCTGATGCTAAAGAGGATCGCGCTCAGACCTAACTTTTCGGTAACGATCGCCATAGAGTGGACAAACCGAAAGAGGATCGCTAGGAGCGCGGAGCGCGTGTCGTGCAGATGACGATGAGCCCCCGACGAACTCTCGTCATTGCTGGATTTGGCGCGTTATTGGCTCTGATCCCGGCGATCTTTCTCTACGACTTCACCGTCGACGATGCCCTGATCATCACGCGCTACGCGACGCACATCGCGCGCGGAGAAGGTTACCGATGGAATGTCGGTGGGCCTCTGACCGACACGATCACGCCGTTGGGTTTTCCCTACCTCCTCGCACCTTTCGCGCATGACGGTCCGCTCGCCGCACTGGCTGCGTCAAAGGTGATCGGGCTCGTCGCGTGGCTGGTCGGGGCAGGGTTTGTCGCGACCGCTGTCGATCGATCCTCGCAAGACCGCAAGAGGTTCTTGGCGCTGCTGTTGATCCCGTTCTCCGCTCCTCTTGCTGCGTGGAGTGTCGCGGGACTGGAGACAG
>WBZU01000802.1_pt1 | contig 25551 bp, 26 predicted proteins | sample 5204311 | NCBI WGS metagenome assembly WBZU01 (sample SAMN12344359, study PRJNA552823) | activated sludge metagenome | biome: Activated sludge suspended growth; feature: Nitrification reactor; material: Wastewater; isolation source: activated sludge from nitrification reactor of wastewater...
CATTGAAGTGCGAGCATTGCCCAAGGGAAAATATTGGGCGCGTTTCGGTCGAGCGTGTGGGGAAATCGCGATTGGCACCGGGCAAATGATCTTGGCCGGCGCCGGCATGGGCGCCGGCATGGGAATGTGCGGGAGTGGTGGTGGGGCTCCTGCGGGCTTTGTGGTGTTTGCCGGGTCGATGGCGCTGGGCGCGAATGGTTATGTAACGGCGTGGCATGGTTTTGAAGACTTGAAGCAGCTTCGGCGCGAGGGCGAACCTTGCAATGCGCCGCTGACCGAAAAACCGCTCCAACAACAAGCTCCAACGCAGCAGGCTGCCCCGGCCAAACCGACGGAAACGCCGGCCAAGCCAAACTCGCAATCGACGACGCCGGCGGTATCCGAGCGCGGACCGCCGACGCCCGTCGAAACACGCACGACGACGTACGATCGCACGACCGGAGTGACGACGTCGAGAACCGAGTCGGGGACGACAACGGTCACGAAGCCGCGGCAGAAGCAGGCGCCAGTGCCCAAGGACAAGGCGGGACCTCCAGCAAATGGGGGCGTCGCCAAACCTCATGGCGGTACCGCTCATGATGCCGCGATTGACACTGCGATCGCCCGACTTCGGCAGGATCCTGCGGTGACAAATATTCGAAAAAACCAACAGCAAGTCGACATAAATGGGAACAAAGTCGGCACGAATAGGCCCGATATCCAATTCGACAAAAATGGGCGACACCATTGCATCGAATTCGACATGAATCCAAGCAATGGTGGCAGACACGAAACGGTGATACAAAAGAACGATCCCAATGCACAAGTGCAGCTGCGGATACCGTAAAATGGACAAGCCATGGATACAAAACGGATCGAAGAACTCATGAACTGCATCGATGGAAGCGGGGGCGATCGTGAGTGGAGTGCAGTTCGAGAGTTGCGTTGCTTGGGATCGGAATTTCCGAAAATACTCCGGTCGAGATTTCACACGGCGCGCTCGTGGAAAGTCAGGAGCGCGTGCGTATATCACGCGATGCGCTATGCACGGGAAAGCGAGGATGCAGTAGCGCTTGGCATTTCGGCCATATCTGACAAAGCTAAGGGGGTCCGATATCGCGGTGCCATGTTACTGGCGTATTCCCAGCGAACAGCAGCGCTCCCGGCATTACATGCAGCGCATCAAGCATATTCCAGTACGGGAGACGCGGACGATCTTGCCGCTGCTATCGACGCCATCCAATCACAAAACCATCACTACTTCCTGGATCGAGCTCATACGGGCAACACGACATGGGAAGTCGATTAGCGCCTGTACGGACTTGGCGTCATCCCAAGTGGATGCACATATTGCATCGGGCAAAGTCAAATCGGCGATATCGTCGGCGCTGGCGGTGCTCGACGAGGATTTGCCGCCGGCGGACTTGTCGGCGGTAAGTACGGTCTCGCCCGACGGCGTAGCGACGTGGCCCCGCGATGGGTTTCATCCGAAAAACTGCCCGTAAACACGGCCTCGTGAATGAATTCAACCCGTGATCAAACGGGAATGTTCGTCGCCGCCGCAATATCCTCGTTGATCCCACCCGTCACCTGTCGATAACACATCCGCAAAACGGCTCGAGCTGCCCAAAGCGGCCTGCCCGCATTTTGAGGCGTATTGCCCTCGAAGAGCGGATGCGCTCCGACGGCGAGGGCCACACCTGCGCCGATGCCCAAGATCGCCGGTCCGGGTCGACGTTTGGCCAGAGCAACCATTACCCCCGTCACTCCGGCGCCGACGGCCGCGACGTGCATCCAGCGCGTGACCGCGCGCGTATGCGACGTGAGAAAGTGCTGATAGAAGGCCTCAAAATCCTGCGGTTCGTTTGCGTTCATGGATTCACCTCGTGCCTGCACGTCATTTCTTTTTTTTCTTCAATGCTTGAAGCTCAGTCTCCGCGTCGGCGCACAAAGCCTTGACGCTGGGACGCTCGCATTCTTTCGCCTGCACCGTGGACGAGTCGGGGCCATGCAGGAAGTTTTCGGCGTTTTGGACGTTGGTGCGACACCATTCACCATCCTGGATTACGCATGTTTGAGTAAGGACGCCCGTCATCCAATACTTGGCAAACTTGACGCAATAGGAATGATCCCGTTCGTAGCCGGGTTTGCGGCATGCATATTCGGCATAATACACGGCACGTGCTTTGTTTTTCAGCGGCATGACGCCACCTTCGGCCATTTCCGCCAATCGGGAACAAGCAGCCGGTGAATAATCCCCCCATTTTTCTTCGGAAGCGGATCGAACGGCCGGACAAGCCATTTCGTATAATGAACGCGCGAAGACTTCGTCTTTTTCGACGCCGCGACCTTCTTCGTGCAACTTGGCCAGCATAAAACAGCCGTTCACTTCGCCATTTTCGCATCCCCAACGGGCCAAATCCGGCACCCGCGGATCATCCGCAGGCAAACTCAGCGCCGCATCACCACACACGCACGCCCCATCTTCGCAAGCTTGTACGAGCGTTTTGCGCGCATCCGCTTCGAGCGGTTCGAGGGCTTCGGGCGCATAACCGTGTTTGTCGAGCATCATTCTCAATGATGCGTAATCGAGCGATTTTTTGCCGATCTCTTGGAGTTTGGCCATCAAGTCCGGTGTCAGCTCGGGTTGTGCCTTTTTCTTCGCGGGCGCAAAGATGATGTCGGGCGCGGCCCAGCAACCGGTGCGAGATTCCAGCAAACATATTCTTCGGCGATCTATGAATTCAGGGTGGCGCTCGGGATCCCAAAGAGCGTGAAAAGCAATCAACGCCGATGTTTCCGGATCGCTGCGTAGAGCAATCGTGTCCAGTTCGAAGGTGATGGAACTTTGGTGTTGTTCACGAATGGATCGCTCGAAGACACAGGCCTCGTTATCGCCGAGGTCGCACGCTTTGGCAATCCAAACCAAAAACTCCTTATCGTCTTCGATTCGATCTTCAATGGCCCGTTTGATTCTGACGCGCATCGGTTCGACGACGCCGGCATGCGCATATTCCGCGAGTGGTCGTTCGAGACCGCAACCTGCCGGATGCCCATACCCTCGATAACGGTCGGCCATGCGCCGACATGCATCCACTTTCCCCGCCGCGCAGTCTTTCTCGTCGGCGACGCGTAACGCAGCCGGCGTCGTTTTACGTTGCGCCTTGGGTTTGGCCGGGACACTCGAAGCGCTTGTCGACGCAATCGGAGCCACGTCTTGCTGGGCAGGTTGTCCGCAACCGACCAAGACAAACGCCGCAAGGCACGATGACAAGAAAGTTCGAATCATCGTAACACCACCGTCGGCGCGGGTTCGCCTTCGAGCCACGTTTCATCGACCATGACGGAAGGCTCAAAGCCTATGCCGATGCAGGAATCGTGACGGAGCGTAAAGAATTGAAGGAGTCGGCGATCACCTTGACGGAGGGGAAAAAGCATTTCGCCGGGATTGGGCGAATTCATATCCATGATCAGCTCCGCCTTGGGACGAACCCAAAAAGCTACGCCTTCGGGATTTCCTGAATGCTGAAAAACGGCGCCGACCGGCAGCTCACACTTGATCTTGAGCCATTCTCGCACGAGGTATGCCTTGCAATCCGACTCGAAATAAACGCCTCGACGTAGCACCTCGACCTGCTTGGCATTACGCCATTCATCGAGCGTGGGAACTTTGCTTTTTTCCGTGGGAATCGTTTGTTTTTCGAGCGGCTCGGGCTCGGGATCGCGTTTCGGCGGTCCTACGGGCCAGGCGACGGACGCCGACGCCGCTACCGATGCCGATCCGGAAGCGGAAGCAACAGCAATGGGATCCGCAGCCGATGCGGACCGCAGGGTCAATGCCGCCCCACCAAGGGCCAATGCGCCGAGCAAAACGACGGAAACGAACGACCACCGCAACGAATCACGCGTTTTCATAACGTCTCCAGGTAAGCGACGAGCGCCTTCTTTTGGTCCGCGGACAGATGCATCGTTTTACCCATGGTATCCGGGTTTTTCTCGACAAGGTCCTGCAAGCTTTGGTATCTGCCGTCGTGAAAGTAGGGAGCTGTGCCGCGCACATACAAAAGCGAAGGTGTTTTGTAAGCCTTGTTTTCTTCGGGGGCAAACCCTTTGATTTTTGGAGGATCGCCGACGGGGATCGGGGCGCGATCGGTAAAACCCGTGGCCGGAACGTGACAGCGCGAGCATTGCGCTTTTTCGCTCTCGAAAATTTCTTTGCCCTTTTTCTCTTCGTCCGTCAATTCCCGCTTGATTGATTCGGGTGGAACGAGTCCTTCTCGAATGAATTTGGCGATATGTCCCGCCCGAGCGCGCCGATTGTCGTCCGTTCCCGAGCCGACCCGCCAGCGGTGCAGTCCGAAACCACCGATCAAACGTTTGATTAAATCGTCGCTCTCCGCATGCCATCCATAAGGTCCCGGCGCCGAGACTCGTCCGGCGAGCATGGGCGTTTGGCGTGGAAAACCGAGTCCAATGATCGCGTCGTCCTTGTCCTTTTCGGAATCCAACGCATCGAATGCGAAGGGACCACCGCAACCATAACCACCTTCAATCATCCCTTGATCTTGCACGGCGCTGATCGAATCCACGCTCGACATGAAGTTCACGAAATCTTCATTGAAGCTGCTGCTGTGGAAGTGTATTTCGTGCCAAACGTGTCCATCATCCCGGCCGTCGGGATGGCATCCCGCACAACCCAGATTGCCGCTGGTAATTTCGTCGGTTGCATTGTAATACAATGCGCGTCCCAACTGATAAGATTGGTCTTCCGGCGTTTCTTTGGGTTTTACCAGACGCAACGAAATGGGAGGCGCCGTCGTCGTATTCATGCTCGGCTGTATGAGCCGCAACGCGACGAGATCGTCGGTCGAGCGACAATGAACATACGCCACTTGCTCATTCTCGGACAGCGCGATGCCCGAGGGAGCACCACACGTCGTAGCCAGATGGTAGTTCTTATTGTCGTATTGCGAAATGTCGTAGACGTTGATCCGTGCCAAACTTGGATCCTGCATCAACGCATCGAATTCCATGATTTGATCGGTGCCTTCGCTGGCGACGAGCAGGGTTCGTCGAGACGCACGATACACCGCGGCGCGCGGCTGGATGAAGCTGACGGCACCCACTTCCGTTCCTTTCCACGTATGAACATCGAACGGATCCGAGTCGTTGATGACCGTGGCCACATTGCGATTGATGCGCAAAGGCGGAGCCAGCGGCGTATTGGAATTGGACACCCACACATCGATGGCGGACGCGCCAAACCAATCACCTGCTTCCGTACCCAAGGCGTGACGCGGAAAAAAGATGCGGTCCCCTCGGGGACTCGCAATGACGCTGTACCCGAGGGCAGCATTCGTGTTTTCGCCGCGACGATTGACTGCCGGGGGGAAATCGAATTTCTTGACCACCGGACTCGATCCGTCGATATCGCCCAAATGGGTGATTTCACGGCCGACGAGGTGCGAAACATACGCGCGTTTGCCGTCGGGCAATATGGTCATGCCTCGAGGTTCACGTCCCACGTCGACGACCGCCCGGACTTTGGCCGTGGCCAAATCGATAAAAGAGACCTTGGCCGCCCACGCGCTCGTCACCCCGACAAACGATTCGTCGGGGCTGAGCGCGATACCCCAAGCATCCGTGGCCACGGAAATGCGCGCGATTTCTTTGAGCCCCAACTTTCCATCGCGCTGAAAAAGCAATACGCCTCCACCGCCTTCGGGCATTTCGCGAATCGTCACGAAGATGCGGTCTTTCGAGGCGACGATTTGCGCGGGACGGCCGGGCATGGCCATCGTCGTCACGGGCGTTTCTTCCGTTATGGGAAATGGCACGATGTAAATGGCGCGATGATCTTCGTCGGCAATGAAAAGCACGTCGTCTTTGGGGGCGCGCGTAATCGAAGATCCATCCCGTGTCGTAGGTTTCAGCGGCTTTGCTTCAATCACGGGCGCCGCGGAACCCGAAGCGGAAATCGAAGGTATGGCGAGCCCGGCACCGCTCGAATCCCCAGGCGCTCGCGACGAATTACAGGCAAGAGCCCAAATACCACCGAGCAGGACGAATGAAAAATCGCGCACGGACATGCGGAGCAGAAGAGCATGTTTGACATCGTGATTGCAAGCGAATCGTAAAACGACACGAAGTTCGAAAAAACGAACACAATGTTTTGCTTCGTGTTTCATCCCGCGCTTACAATACGAATCGATGCGCTACCTTCTCGCTCTCATTCCAGTTGCACTATTCGCGGCGTGTTCCTATACGGCCCCTACCGAATCGACGGGTTCCACCGGCTCCGGCGATCCCGGCGGCGCAGGCGGTGCGGGCGGAAAAGGTGGAATGGGCGGCTCCGGTACGTCGACAACCAGCGGCTCATCCACCAGCTCGGGCATGGAAAGCTCATCGAGTTCGACCGGTGGTACAATAACGAGCTCTTCGAGCGCCGGGGGTGTCCTGGACTGCACGAACAATTGCTCTTGCAATGGTGGTGCGTGCACCGGTGGATGCAATTCGAGTTGCCAAATGGATTGCGTCGGAGCCGCTTGCACCTTCAGCTGTAACTCAGGTTGTTCCGCTTCATGCAACAGCGGCGCTGTCTGTTACCTCGGCTGTCCCGGCGGGAACTGCGTCATGTATTGCGAAAGTGGTGCAACGTGCAGCCTCGACTGCACCGGCGGAGACAACTGTATCATTTATTGTGCAAACAATCCGGGCACGAGCACATGCGTTGGAACGGGCTGCAAGCGCGACACCAGCTGCACGACCCTTTGACGGCTCGCGATCGCGCTCGCAAAAATCCCAATTCGGTTCGTCATTGGATGCTCCATTCCAGCATTTCGGCCAGGACCTTGGGCACGATATCAGCTCGACGATTAGCGCCGACGTTACGCAATGACCGATAGCCTATCGCTCGGGATGTTCGCCCGGCATCGCGAACTGCATGCACACCTTTGATTCGCGCCCCGTTTGGGCATATAGTGAATCGATGCGTCACTTCCTCGCCCTCGTCCCGGTTGCAATGTTCGCAGCCTGTTCTTATTCACCGCCGTCCGAATCAACCGGCTCGACAGGTTCCAGCGGCGGCGCCGGAGGCGCAGGCGGACGAGGTGACGCGGGAGGATCAACCTCCGTCACTTCCTCGAGCAGTTCGGGAATGGAGGCTTCGTCGAGTTCGTCTGGAGAAACAACGACGAGTTCGTCGAGCGGCGGACCCGATCCGGATTGCTCGAACGGCTGTCAATGCTCCACAGGCACTTGCACCGGGATTTGCACAACGGGCGGATGTCAAATGGACTGTGACGGTCAGGGCACGAAATGTACGTACACGTGCTCGATGCCGAGCTGCACGTCGAAGTGCTCCAACGGCGCGCTTTGCAATATCAACTGTGTCGAAGGTGGTTGCAATGTGGATTGCGACAATGGCTCGACATGCAACGTCGAGTGCGTCGGCGCTCAAGCGTGCAACGTCGTATGTCACAATGGCGCCAACGCCAAGTGCACCGGTAACTGCATGCTCAGCGGCTGTTAATCGCCTCGAATCAGCCGCGAGCGCCGAGGCTCCCCGGAGACGATAATCATGTTTCATTTGGAAGAATCCGAATTCGGCCCCTATCGACGTTACCGGTTTCAGCATTTCGAGCTTGGACACGGATTCGATATCGTCCCCGAAGTCGCCGCCAACGTCACGGAAATACGTTTTTCCGGCCGCAACATACTCGATGGATACACGACGCCGGAAGAACTGACGGCCGGCAAATGGGGCAAGAGCGCCATTCTGTTCCCCTTCCCCAATCGTTTGCGCGACGGGCGCTACACGTGGAAAGGTCGGGATTACGTTTTTCCCATCAACAACGTGGCGACGAACAATGCCATTCACGGATTCGTCCGCCACGAGGTTTTACAGGTCGAACGCATCGAGCTGAAGAAAGAAATGGCCTCGATCACGTCGCGCTTCCATAACGATGGGAAAAACCCGGCGTACCCATTTCCGTTCACGTTCGACGCGACGTTTGCCATGACGATCCAAGGGCGATTCATCGTGTCGTTTTCCGTGACGAACGAGCATCACGAATCGATTCCCGTGGGCCTCGGATGGCATCCCTATTTTCACCTCGCGGAAAAGGCCGATGCGCACCACTTGCAATTGCCGGCGTGCGAGCGTGTGGAGATCGACGACCGAATGATCCCCACCGGAATTCGTTCACCGTATTCGTATTTCCAAGACGAACGATTGATTGGACAGACCCAACTGGATACTTGTTTCGCCGTCGCCGGCGAATCCACGCCGACTTCAACGCTGCGTGCCGATGGTCGAACACTGCGAATACGAGCCTCCGGCAAGCAATTTCCATTCTTCCAGGTCTTCACTCCACCGGCCCGAACCAGCATTGCGATCGAACCGATGACCTGCAACGTCGATGCATTTCACAACGGCGATGGCCTGGTCGAACTCGCGCCGGCGCAGCCGTGGGCCGTGTCATTCGAGATTGAGTATGACGATACGGCACATTGAAAAACCAGCGTAGAAATCGAACGGCGGGCATTTTCACGATTGCGGCCCCCCGAAGGTTGCTGCTATCTTCATGCGATGCCCTGGGTAGCGCTCGTCGGTCCGGAAATCGAAGAGAACCTGAGCCTGCGTTATTTGGCTTCATCCCTTGCTTGCGCGGGTTATGAAAGCCGAATCGTCGCGTTTCAGTACGACACGGATTTCGGGCGAGTGCTCGACGAGATACTCGGAGCGCCCGAGGCACCCTTTTTAATCGGCATATCGCTTGCATTCCAATGGCGTGCGCAAGAATCGTTGGCGCTGGCGATTGCGCTTCGCGATCGCGGCTATCGCGGGCACATCACGGCGGGCGGGCATTTCGCGACATTTGCAGGCAAAGAAATATTGAATGATTTCAACGAAATCGATACCATCGTTTGCCAAGAAGCCGAAGAGACGTTGGTGCAATTGTGTCACGCGGTGACTGCCGGGCGGACCGTTTCCAATTTGGCCGGCATTGTTTATCGTGACGAGACCGGGCGGGCGCACGTTGCTCCGCCGGCGCCATTGCCCGACTTGGCGCGGTTGCCTCCACCCGATCGGCGAGGTGAACCGGCGGCGTGTTTTGGTCACGGCATTGCGCCGCTCGTGGGCAGTCGAGGGTGTTACGCGAATTGTTCTTTTTGCTGCATCGCCGCGTGGCACGAACAAAGTCTGCCCGGGAAACGTTATCGATTGCGCGAAGTCGACGCCATTGCCGATGAAATGGTCGCGATGAATCGGGATCGCGGAATCGATATTTTCGTATTTCACGACGATAATTTTTTCATGCCCGGGCACAAGAAAAACCAGGAACGTTTTTCCGCTTTGGCCGACGCCATCGAAGCTCGAGGATTACGTCGATTCGCAACGGTGGTCAAGGCTCGCCCAACGGATGTTCATCCCGAGGTTTTTCGCATATTGACCAAGCGTCTGAACTGCATTCGAGTTTATATCGGAATTGAAACCGACGCCGATCAGGGGCTCACGACATTACGTCGTTGGTCCGGGACGAAGCAGAATCGATCGGCCATTCGTTTGGTCCGCGAGCTCGATTTGTACACCTGCTTCAACATGCTCATTTTCGATCCGGATACGACGATCGAGAGCCTCGAAACGAACGTGGCATTCATGCGATTTGCGGCGGAATACCCATCCAATTTCGGTCGCGTCGAACTTTATGCCGGAACGCCGCTCCTCGCGCGGATGCAGGCGGAAGGTCGCTGCACCGGGGATTATTTGCAATGGGATTACGCGCTTGGTGATCGCGATGTCGAACGGGTCTTCTCCATGGCGATGAGCGCATTCCATACGCGCAACTTCGGTGAAGACGCATTGAATAACCGTATCATGGGCACGCGATTCGATCTCGAAGTATGTCGCCACTTTCATCCGGACGTCGTCAATCCATCGTGGCTCGCCGAAGGAAAACACCTCACCCGCGAGCTCACGTATGATTCGGCAGATACGCTTGAAGCCATCATCAACCGGGCGAAATCCAAAGCTCCCGTCAACGAAGACAAGGCCTTCATTGCGGAGCTGACGCCCAAGCTGCGGGCGAAAGAATTCGAGATTCGCGAAGCCACGCGCGAGCTGGCCCGCACGCTGCAAAAAGCAGTTGGTCAAGGACGACCATTGACGGATATCGGGGACAAAGTCGCCACACCTTTGCAATCACAACGCGCTGAAATATAGGAGTATCCAATCATGGCAGCCGACGGCGGATCCAATCAAGACGGTAAGAAAAAGCGCCTGCAGTTGATGCCGGAAGTATTGCCGGAGCCGAAACGGCCCAATGGTAAGGGTTCGGTTCGGGAACGCACGGTGAAAACCAGGGATCGACTCATTGCCCTTTCCGCAGCAAGCGCCATCATGGCCGGAGCTTCGGCCGTCGGCGGATGCGGGTACGGCGTCGTCGACCCATTACCTCCCCCATCGCAATGCCCGGACGTTTTGTCCACCATCACCGCCAAAGCCAGGTGGAAACTCGATAATGGTCAATTCGTGATCATCGTCGACCTCGGTGTTCCAGGACAAGCGGATGCTTCTTACAAAGACGTGGATCCCACGGTCAGCGGCGATGCGTCCTTTGTGAGTCGAGCCTTGACGCAAGGCGCATTGACCGTAACGATTTTGCCGATCAGCGGGGCGACGATAGCCTATCTTCACGTGCCCATTCATTGCGCCGCCGGAGACGCAGGCGTAGGCGTGAGCATTCAAATCAGCGGCGTAACACCCGCCGACGGCGCGGAAATACCCGCAACGTTGTACGAGAGTTACAATTGAGCATCGGGCCGGCACAACCATACGCACCTCCAACGCCGGTCCATGACGTCCCCGGATTCATACCTGAATGGTGTGTTCCGACAATCTACCGTTCGTCCAAGCAGAACATTTTGTGAATCCGACCCCTTGTTGAACATTCGGGGGCTTCGCGCACTGCGCCGCGGCGACCCGTTTGTCCTTCGAGGATATCAACCGTTGGACCACCAAGCGAAATAACTTGCAGCTCCAACGTTTACGTCGATGACGTCTCGGTCAACACCCGCTCGATCGCGTCGAAGTTCTCCGCGGGTGCATCGGCCAGCTCCCGAGCCAACGGAAGCTGCAACTTCGATGCGGCAACGTACATCGGCGCAAGATGCGGAGCCGTCTTCAGGATCATCTCCAGATGACGCTTCACGCCGCCGGCATCACCGCGACGAACCGGACCGGTGAGCGCCGCGGGCAAACCCATCGCTTCGACGTTGTCGGCAACGCTCCGGAGCAGCGGTCCAAGCATCGCCGCTGCGGTCTTTGGATCCACGCCCGCGCGGCCCAGCAAGTCGACACCTCCGGCCGCAAGCGCCGCAGCACCATTCGCCACGAGCCCCGCGGACGCGTGATACAGCACGCGATCGAGCCCGCGAATCGTTCGCGGCGTCATGCCCAGCTTCTTGCCCAGCGCCTTCGCCGCACGAACCGCACGCGGATCACCGTCCACGTGAAGCTGTCCGCGTTCGAGAGACGGCGTGCGGTCTGTCGAGGCAAACGAGATCATCGGGTGCATTTGCGCCACGGCCACGCGAGCGCTGCGCAGGGGCGTCAGCGGCTCGGGCCCGAGCGCTCCGGCGCAATGCACGACGACCACATCGCGATGCCCAAGCAACCGTGCATCTCGGAGTCGTTCCGCCAAGGGCTGCAAGTCGCGATCGCGAACGGCGAGAATGACAAACGGCGCGTCGATTCGCTTGGAGGGCAAACCTTTTCGTTGCGGTCGCAAAGTCACGGCAACGCCCGCACGCCGAAGCGCCCGAGACAAACCCGCCCCCACTTTTCCCGCCCCGATGATGAACACGCTGTCGAGATCCGCCATCAGCTTCTCCGATACAGCCCACGTTCGTGAATGAACGACAACACCGAACGCGGCACGAGTTTTTCCAGACGCTCCATGTCCCCGCGCGCCAACGCGTCACGCACTTCGGTGCTCGATACCTGCGGCAAAAGCGCCTCCGGCACGCCTTCGGCCGTCACGCCCGCGCGCCCCATGATGATCGGCGGAGCGATCTGGGAAATGCGATCAAAACGATGCCACTTGGGCACGTCGTTCACGACATCCGCGCCGATCAAGAGCCGCATCGACCATTCGGGATGCAACGACGCGAGATGTTCGAGCGTTCGTAACGTCAAACTTTCCCCTTCGAGGTCCCGCTCCACGGGCGAAATATAAACGTTGGGGATCCAAGCAAATGCCCGCCGACACATCTCGAGGCGATCCTCGAAAGAAGCCAGCTCCTTCGAGAATGGATGCTTGTACACGGGCACGACGAGCACTTCATCGATGGGCTCCGTGGACAAGACGTACACCGCCGCCAGCACGTGTGCGACATGAGGCGGATTAAAACTGCCTCCGAAAATCGCCACGCGCGGGCCGTTCGGCCCAGTCCGTCCGGACGAACTCGGCTCAGCCTGCGTTGTTGCCACCTTGCACCCGCATCTTGATCCCGGGGAGCATCGACCCGGTACCTCCGAGCATTTCTTCGGTGAGGATCGAACCGTCCAGGTTGCGAATCTCGACCCGTACACCACCGCTTGGCCCTTCGCTCATGACGGCGAGGCCGCCTTGTGGAGCGCCGAGAGGTCCCGGCGTGATGAACATACGCGAGCCGATACGTTTGATTTTGGGTTCGTTGCTGCGTCCGTAGACAAACAGCGTCGCGCCTACGACGTCCTCTTCATCGAGGATCGATTTGTCGAAAATGAAGAGGGCGACGCGGCCGTCGAAAAACTCCACGGTGCGGCGGTTTCCTTCGGGCAAGAAGGACAACGCGCGCAATCGAGCCCGCGCTCGTTCCGCTGCGACAAACGCTTCCACCGCCTCGCCGGACGCATTCGCGCAACGCAGCGTCGCTCGAGCCAAAAGCGAATCCTCGTTCGGATTGTTCCCCACGAGCGATCGCGCCCATGCCCGCACGAGCACGTCGAGCGAGCTGTCGGAGGCGAGGTACAAAATGCGCTGAACACCGACGACATCGAGCAAACACTCGACAGCATGCGCGAGCGTACGCATGTCTCCCTTGCAGGGTCCGATGATCCCGAGACGCATCGATGCCAAGACTAGATCAGCCGGGGCCGCACGGGGGAGAGAACTCACAACTTCTCGCGAATGACCAACCAAACACGCTCGGTCGCGCCACTCGTCCGTGGTCGAACGAGCCGTGCTATACGCGCCAAAGATCTATGTTTCGTCGTGCGGGGCCTCTCCGAGATCCGATCACCGTTTACCTCGACGGGTCACCTTTGCCCGCGGAACGCGGCGAGCCCTTGGCCGTTTCGCTCCTGGCCGCGGGAAAAGCCATCCTTTCGCGAAGTCCGAAGCTGCATCGACCACGCAGCGCGACGTGCATGCGCGGAGGCTGCGAAGGCTGTTTGATGCGCGTCCAAGGCGCACCCAACGTGATGACGTGCCTCGAACCTGCGCTCGGCGACGAACGAATCGAAGCGCAAAACGTCGTGGGATCTCGCAAAGCAGATCTTTTGAGGGTGAACGATTGGCTCTTCCCGCACGGCTTCGATCATCACCACTTCATGACGGATGTCCCGGCGCTCGGACCGATCGTTCAAAGCTTCGCTCGCAAGATATCGGGCCTCGGTCGTTTGCCTTCGGATGTCCAACCAACACGCGCCGGACGGTTTGTCGATGCGGATGTCGTCATCGTCGGCGGAGGTCTCGCGGGCCTCGTCGTGGCGCAACAGTTGGAAGCCCGAGACAAACGAGTCGTCCTCGTGGATGACGGTTTGCGCCTCGGAGCAAGCCTGAATCTCCTCCCGCAACATGCGGACTTGTTGGCCTCGCTGGTTCCTCGAACATCCACGGTGTTTGTCAAGGCGACCGCGGCGGGAGTTTATCAAGGCGAACTCGTCGTGGCCCAAGCGTCACAGGCCGTCGTCATTCGCGCCCGAGACAAGGTGTTTGCCACGGGTGCGCAGGATGGAGTTCTCGCGTTTGCGGGCAATGATCTCCCGGGCGTTTTCTCGGCGCGGGCCCTGTGTACACTGCACGCCTACGGAGTTGAGCCGGACGAACCTTTTGTGGTCATAGGAGAAGGGTTCTGGGCGGACGAACTTGGTCGGAAGATGGGTAATCGGGTCACGCGCGTGCGTGAAGCCGACGTGGTGGCGGCGCGCGGTTCATCGACGGTGAAAAACGTCACGATTCGTGACGGAAAAAAGCAGAAGAGTTTGTCCGCATCGGTGGTCGGCGTGGCGGCGAAAGGCGCACCCGCGTTTGAATTGGCCGCGCAAGCGGGCGCGGAGGTCCGATTCGACGCCGAACGAGGATATGCCGTCGAATGTGACGACCAGGGACGTGCGGGCGAAGGCGTGTGGGCCGTGGGCGAATGCACGGGCATGGATTTCGACGTCGCGGAAATCAAAGCCGCTGCGGAGCGTTGTGCGCGAGCGATTGCCGATTGAATCGTTATCGGTAAATCGAGCTTTCATGGGCAAACGATATTTGTTGCGCGCTCGTCACCACCTCCGGATAGTATCGGCGCCGTGAGCGACGTCCGTTCGACGATGAAGCGCGTTTATCGCGGGCTCCCTTTGGCCGCCAAGGTGCTCTTGTGGACGAGCGTCGTGTTTGTCGTGGCGGAACTCGGCCTGCGGCTATTGGTGCGCTCGCTGGACATCGAACATGGCTTGTATCAAGCCGACGCGGCGGCGGAATGGCGCACGAAATCCAATCTTGCGCTCCAAATCGACGTCAACAAACCTCCGCTTCATTTCAAAGCGAATACGAATAACTTGGGATTACGCGGTGACGGCGTATTGCCGCCCAAAGCCTCCGGCGAGCGGCGCATCGTGATTCTGGGCGATTCATTTACCTGGGGAATCGGCGTCGAATCGAATCAGACCTTTCCCGAAGTGCTCGAACGGAAATTGGCGGAATCGGGCGTCAAGAATGTAAAAATCATCAACGCCGGAATGCCGAGTTACGGCACCGTACACGAGCTGGCATTTCATCGAGCGTATTCGGCCGAATTGGGAGCGGACGCGATTATTTTGGCCTATTATCCGAATGACGACGATGACAATTCCGTCCCGTATCGTTTTCTGGATGGATACATTTGGCGCGATCCAACGCTTATTTTTGGACAACCTTCGTTCGTCGTCGAGCTCGTCGTCCAACGCACTCGCCTCGGGCTGCAAAAAACCGGATTGTGGCAACCCAAGAATCGACCCGATGGACGGGCCTTGTCCCTGAAACTCATCGGCGAAGTGCAGCGGTCGTGTGCGGAAAACCATTGGCCATTTTTTGTTTTGGATATTCCCGCTCGCGAATCGACGAAGTTCGTCGCCCCATTCGAACGCGCCACACCGTTTCGTCCGCTGGATGTATCTTCAGAATACCTGATTACAATGCGCGATGAAATCGAGCGTTTGTCGGAGTCGCCCTATCTGGAGGAGCATCACCTCAATCCGGCAGGTCACGAGCTCACGGCTCGGGTGCTGGCCAAAGCGCTGTCCCAGCGATTGCCGTGGGCGACGGGAAAACCGTGACCACGATTCTGGGCATTTCGGCATTTTATCATGACGCAGCAGCGGCGTTGCTCGTCGACGGTCGCGTCGTCGCCGCTGCGGAAGAAGAACGGTTCACGCGCAAAAAGCATGATGCCTCGTTTCCCAAGAACGCAATCGCTCATTGTTTACGCCTGGCAAACCTGTCCGCCGAACAAATTGATTACGTCGGTTTTTATGAAAAACCTTTGTTGAAATTCGAGCGGCTTCTCGAGACCTACCTGGCTTTCGCGCCGCACGGATTGTCGTCCTTTTTGCGCGCCATGCCCCAATGGTTGGCGCAAAAATTGTTCATACCTCGGGAAATCAAGACGGGGCTCGGAGCGCCGTTGGCCAATCGAATCGTATTTACGGAGCACCACGAAGCTCATGCGGCGGCGGCATTTTTTCCTTCGCCGTTCGAAGAAGCGGCCATCGTCGTGGCCGACGGCGTGGGTGAATGGGCGACCGGGAGCATTTGGCATGGCCGCGGTGAGCGAATGGAATCGCTTTGTGAGCAACACTTTCCGCATTCGCTCGGGCTATTGTACTCGGCGTTTACCTATTATCTTGGATTTCGGGTCAACTCGGGCGAATACAAGGTCATGGGGCTGGCGCCTTATGGCAAACCGCGATTCGTGGCGCTGATTTTCGACAAACTCCTGGATTGCAAAACCGATGGCTCGTTTCGGCTGAATTTGCGTTATTTCAATTATTGCACGGGATTGACGATGACTTCGCCGGCGTTCGATGAACTCTTTGGCGGTCCGCCACGCCGTCCCGAATCGAAACTCGAGCAAAAGCACCTCGATATGGCAGCGTCGATTCAAAAAGTCACCGATGAGATCATGTTGCGAACGGTGCGGCACGCGCATGCTTTGACCAAAGCCAAGCATTTGTGTTTGGCCGGCGGCGTGGCGCTCAATTGCGTAACGAACGGCAAAATATTACGCGAAGGTCCTTTCGAGAATATTTGGATTCAGCCTGCGGCCGGTGATGCCGGTGGCGCGCTGGGCGTCGCGTGGCTCATTTGGCACACGTTGCTCGAGCAAAAGCGAATACCGTCGGCCGGCGACGCGCAACAGGGGTCATTACTCGGAACGGAATACGACGACGAACAAATCGCGTGGGTGCTGAATGCATGCGGCGTCGTTTTCAAGACCGTGCCGGAAGGCAAAGAAATCGCTAATCATGTCGCCGGGTTACTGGCCGAGCAGCTCGTGGTGGGTTGGTTTCAGGGACGCATGGAGTTTGGTCCGCGGGCGCTTGGAGCGCGCAGCATCCTTGGTGATGCTCGGAATGCCGAAATGCAGCGGATCATGAATCAAAAAATAAAGTTTCGCGAATCCTTTCGGCCTTTTGCTCCGGCCGTGTTGCGCGAACACGCGCACGAATGGTTCGACATGGCGCCCAATGCCGATAGCCCGTATATGCTGATCGTGGCCGGCGTACATCCCGAAAAATGTTTGCCCGTGGAAGAAAAGGTTTCGGGGCTCGAACGTATCCGGGAAAAACGATCTGAAATTCCCGCGGTGACCCACGTGGACTTATCCGCGCGCGTGCAAACCGTCGATTCGGAACGACATCCCGCCTTGCATGAATTGCTTTCGGCATTTCATCGTTTGACCGGCTGTCCGGTGCTGATGAATACGAGCTTCAATGTGCGGGGAGAACCTATCGTGGAGAATCCCGAGCAGGCGCTCGATTGTTTTCTCAAAACGGATATCGACGTCTTGGTGATGGGTCATTACGTCATCATGAAGCGCGACAACCCGCGCCTCGTGCCGAAACAACACAAAGGCCCGACGGAACTCGATTGATGCAATTACCGACGCCACCCGACGAGGGGAAATTACGACGTTTCGGGGCCATTTGGTTGCCCTTGGCTTTGCTTTTGTTATTTCGATCGGTACGACAATCTCCGTTCGCGCCGGCGGTGCTGGTCATCGCGGCGGTCGTTTTTTTGGTGGCTCTTGGTTCTCCGCGGGTATTGCGTCCCGTCTTCATTGGATTGACGTATTTGACCGCGCCCATTGGATACGTCGTTTCGCGCGTATTGCTGACGATTGTGTATTTTCTCGTCGTCACGCCGCTGGGATGGTTCAGAAGACGCCGCGCGGATGTTCTCGGCGTCGCATTCGACCGTTCGGCGTCCACGTATTGGAAAAACAGTCGACCCGGAGCTCGTTCCGTGGCATCGTATTTTCGGCAAAGCAATGAGTGATTCCGAGTTCGAGCGACAAGCGCGACAAAAGCAGCCGTCGACGGCGATCGAAATTCTTCGATTTGCTCGACGCAATTGGTGGTTGGCGCCCATCGTGCTGGTGCTCGTGGGCCTGGCAGGCTTGATGCTCTTGGGCTCCACGTCGGCGGGACCGCTGATTTACACCATTTTTTGACGCGGAAGCATTCCGACGGCGCGGAAATCAAGACGGCGGCGAATCAAGGGGCCAATGGTTTGACCGCGGGTTGTTCGCACGTCACGGGGGCGATGTCCGTCGTTTGCATGAATCCATTACACACGCCGATATCGGTGAAGGTGCCGCTGCCATTGTTTTTGAGACAATTCGTGAGGGAATTGTTTGTATTCATTTTCATCGCGTCCACGCATCCGTCGGTCACGACGTCCGGAATGGGTTTCTTGACGACGATGGCCCCCATTTTGCCGTCGGGCAAGAGGCCATTTTTGTCGAATGTATTGTCGTGAATGTAGTTGCTCTCGGGATATTCGTCGAAATTGGGATCTTTCGACGTACCGATGAACTTTTCGGTATAGCTGAGGATCAAGACGCCGGTCGTGTCGTTGTCGACGATTTTGTTCAGCGCAATTTCGTTTTGATCCGTCGCCAACAGGACCATACCGCAACCTTTGGGCACGAGCGCGACCATGGATCCCGGAACGGCAAAGTTGGGTTCGTCGTTATTTTCGAAGACGTTGTCATGAACATACGAATGCCCGATACCGCCGTTTTGGACGGGCAAATCCGGCAAACTAAAAATCAAGAATCCGGCGGTATTGTTATGGGCGAGATTGCCGTACGCTTCGGCTTCGATGGTATTTTCCAGTTCGTATCCGGCGACGTTCCCATAAGCTTCATTGTTTACGAGCAACACGCGACTCGATTGCCCGACGTACACGCCCGCATCGCGAGCGCCTTTGACGACGCAGCCATCGATGGTCACGCCTTCGCTGCCGACGGGATAAAGGCCGTACGCGCCATTTTTCAACGAGGCATCGGCGTCCCAAATCACGGCGACATTGTGAAACAAGATATTCTTGACGCTCGTGGCGCGAATACCGTCGCCGGGCGTGTTTTTTACGGCAAACCCTTCGACGGTCACGTCGTCGCTCGTGATTTGCATCCCATTTCCGCCGACGGTTTGTCCGCTGAAATCGAGAATGGTCGCGTCTTTTCCTTGACCACGAAGTGTGAGACCGGCATTGGCAATGGACACTTCGGTATCGAATTTGAAGGTCCCGCGTCCGAGACAAACGGTGCTTCCTGCGGCTGCGTTGATCAGGGCTTCTTGCACTTTTTCTTGGTCGTTGGCGGACGCTTCGACGATGGTGTCGCAACCGGTGTAATCGGGCGGGGGCGGAGTATTTTGCGCCGGGCCGGTGGTGGAATCACCGCAAGCCACAAGGGTGAACGCGAGCGACAACACGGCGCAGGACGAAAAACAAGCGGATCGAATCGACATGGCCAAGCCTCCTTCGAAGGACTGAGGAGAGTAGCGGAACCGAGGGGGTGGCGTCTATGAGGGGATTTTGTCGATGAAGCTGTAAGAAAGCCCGAACTCCGTCACCCATCAATCAACGTCTCGAACATGCCGATTCCACCGGCCGTGAATACCACGCCAAACACCCCCATGATGGCTACGTAATCAAATAGTTCGCCCAAGGACGCGCCGCCAAACAGTTCGCGCGTGCCCGCGACCGCCGACAAGAGCGTCGGGGCCAAAAGTGGAAAAAACACGCTCGCCAGCACCAAATCCCGAGCTCGCGTCCGTACGGTCATCGCCCCGAACAACGTGCCCACCGCCGCGATTCCCGGCGTAGCGGCCAGCGAAATCAACAATAAGCCCGGACCAACCTCGGTCAAATCCACGGCAAACAAAAGAGCCGACACGGGCACGACGATGAGTTCGACAATCCAAACGAACATCGCGATGCTGAACGCTTTGCCCGCAAAAAGCGCGGCGCGCGATAGAGGCAACACCAACAGCCCCGAAAGCGCGCCGTCTTCCCGTTCGCGTTGCCAGCTGCGACCCACGGCCAACACCGAGGCAAACGCCACCGCCACCCAAATCACGCCGGGCGCCACCGCTTGGCTCGACCCGGCACCCACGTGAAATGCGAGCGATGCAATCACCGCCACGAGTACCGCGAAAAACCCGCTCGTCGTGACAATCTCGCCCGTCACGAGCTCGATCGCGACATCTTTGCCCGCGATCGTGACGGCCTGCCGAAAGAACCGAGACATCTTGTTCATGCGTTCATCCAGCCGGCAGTCACGCGTCCTCGCATCCCGACTTCGGAAGGTCAACCCTTCGCTTTTCGAGCCTTCGCCCGTTTGTCCAGGCTCGTCCAGCGATCATAAAGCCGCGGCACGGGATAGGTCTCGAGACGAGCCTTCAGGCCCGGATCTTTCGCGCGATTTTCCAGCGTCAAAATGGCATCCACGAGCTTGCCGCGCGAACCGAATTTTTCCTTCACCGCCGAGAGCGTGTCGTGAAGTCTGAGCAGTTTAGCATTCGAAACATGCTCGATCCCTCGCGAACCACCGCGATCCGCGTTTGTCCTGTCGAGCCACAGGTCATCCGACGCGAGCTGTTTGACCGCGTCCACGAGCTTCGTCTTGTCGCCGAATCGTTCCTTGACGATGAGCAGCGGAGCCTTGTTTGCCATGATGTTCTCCCGGGATACGTCGAGACAAACCTGGTTCGGTGGGCCTCGGCGCACGCCATGCGCGAGATGACTCGCGCGGTAAAAGACGGCTCTGTGTAGCAGAAGCGGCGCGAATCTCGCAAGGCCCGGCCCAACAAAATCAAAACTTCGTCCAGGGTCGTCGCTTTCGTCTTGGTCTTGTGCTAGACGCGCGACCCATGTCGTCCGGAAAGCCTCGTGTTCGTTTTGCTCCTTCCCCTACGGGATATCTGCACATCGGTGGCGTGCGCACCGCCCTGTTCAATTGGCTTTGGGCTCGAAAAACAGGCGGAACGTTCATTCTGCGCATCGAAGACACCGACCAAGAACGCAGCACGCCGGAGAACGAAGCGATCATCCTGCGCGAAATGCGTTGGCTCGGTCTGAACTGGGATGAAGGACCGGATGTCGGCGGTCCGAACGGGCCGTATCGGCAAATGGAGCGGCTCGAGATTTACCGCGAGTTCGTGGACAAACTCATCGCGAACAAGGCGGCGTATCGTTGTTACTGCACGAAAGAAGACCTCGACAAACAACGCGAAGCGCTGAAGCAGCGCGATCCCAAGGCGCAATTTCGTTATCCCGGCACGTGTTGGGATCGCCAGGGTCCCGCGCCGGATCGCCCGTTTGTCATTCGGTTCCGCGCTCCGTCGACCGGGGATCTCGTCTATCGCGACCTCGTCTTCGGTGAAGTCACGACGCCGAAAAACACCTTGCAAGACGCGGTTTTGATGCGTTCGGACGGCGTGCCTTTGTACAACCTCGGCGCGGTCGTCGACGACATCACGATGGGCATCACGCTCGTCGCGCGCGGACGCGATCACATGATCAACACGCCGCCGCAGATTCTGCTGTACGAGGCGCTTGGCGCTCCGTTGCCGCAATTTGCGCACTTGCCCATGATGCTCGGGCAAGATGGACAGAAATTGTCCAAGCGTCACGGAGCGGTTTCCGTCGGCCAATATCGCGATCAAGGCATTCCGGCCGTGGGCCTCATGAATTACCTCGTCCGGTTTGGCTGGGCGTATGGCGACCAAGAAATATTCTCCATGCCCGACCTCATTTCCAAGTTTGGCTGGGAAAACTGTAGCAAGGCCGATGGCAAGTTCGACGTGAAGAAGCTGGCAGCCATCGTGTTCGAGCATCTGAAGAGCCCGACGCTCACGCCGGACGATCAATACATCGACGAGCTTTCGCGATTCATTGAAAAGCGTGGATACGCGGGCGTCGATCGAGCGCGCGTGGCGAGCCTCGTGCCGCTCATTCGCGAGCGGGCGCAGACGTTCGCGGACGGGGCGGACGCGCTGGACTATTTCTTCCGCGACATTCCGGTGTACGATGAAAAAGCCGTGAAGAAGGTTTTGGGTCCCGATAAAGCCAATCCGCTTGCAAAAGCGCGAGAATTCTTTGCGGGCGTCGAAGACTTCACGGCGAAAAACCTGGATACGAAATTCCACGAGTTCGTCCCGACGACCGGTTTGGAACTCAAGGACGTGGCACAACCGGTGCGCGTGGCGGTGACGGGACGAACGGCGAGTCCCGGGCTTTTTGATGTTTTGGCACTTGTCGGCAAAGAGCGCGTGTTGGCGCGAATCGACCACGCGATCGGTCTTTGTCAGAATGCGGCGAGCTGAACGAACATGACGACGTGGGAAGCGCTTTTTGGTTCGGGTCCGGCGGCGGCCACGGGTCCGTCGTTGTTGGAGACGGGCGTCAAGGCGCTTTTTCCCATCGTTGCGTGCATTGCGCTCGCGCCGGTGTTGTGGTTCTTTTTTGGAACGACCTGGCGCGAGCTCGATGTGGTGGCGCACGAGCATCAGCGAAAAACGCTTGTTTCAGGGAAATACGATCCGCGTCCGGCGGTTTTGTTCGTGATCACGGCGCTCGTCTTGAGCATTCAGGAATATTACGGCGGGCGCGAGTTTTACGAGACGCACATTCGGGGCTTTTTGCGCGAGGTGGAAAAAGCGGACGGATTTTTCGCGGCGTGGGTGAACCTGAAGCGGTACAACGAGCTGTACAGTTACGGATGGTGGGCATTTACGCGCGTTTTTGGGTACGTCGCGTTTCCGATGGTCGTTTGGAAAATCATTTTCCCCAAAGACAGCCTGCTCGATATGGGCTTACGGACCAAAGGTTTTTCCAAGCACGTGTGGATTTACTTGTTGTGTTTGGGCGTCGTATTGCCTGCGGTTTACATTGTGTCGCTGACGCCTGAATTCGGCAATTATTATCCATTTTACAAGCTATGTTCGCGGTCGTGGGTGGATTTCTTGCTTTGGGAATCCATGTACATTGCGCAATTCTTCGGCCTCGAGGTGTTTTTCCGAGGGTTCTGGCTTTCGGGATTACGCACCACGCTCGGCAGCGGAGCGATCTTCGCGATGTGCGTGCCTTATTGCATGATTCATTATGGCAAACCGTACCTGGAAGCGGCCGGAGCCATCGTCGCGGGCATTGCTTTGGGATCGCTCGCGATGCGTACGAAGAGCATTTATTCGGGGTTTCTGGTGCACGTGACGGTGGCGTTGTCGATGGATCTTTTGGCGCTTTCCCATCGCGGCGGGATCCCGACGTCCTTTTTTGGAAAGTAATTTCCGTCGGGAACATTTTGTCGAGGCGCGTGGTTCGCTTTTTTCGGAACGCATGCTACGCTCGGCTCGAATGCTTGCTCGAACCTCCAGGCCGATTCGTTGGACGCTCGGCGCACTGGCCCTTGGCGCATTGGGATTCATGGCCCACACGGCTGAAGCGGATATTTATACCTATACCGATGCGCAAGGAAATGTCGTGATATCGAGCAAACCGCAAAGTGGAAAAGCGGGCGGGAAACTCGATAAGATCTCCGGTAAGAACGGTAAAAAGAAGACCGTCGATATTTTGCCCATCATGCCGAGCGATCATTCGCCCGAGCGGCATCATCGATATGATTCGTGGATTCGCGAAGGCGCGCGACTTTATCGATTACCTGAAGAATTCATTCGAGCGATCATCAAATGCGAAAGTGATTTCGATCCGCGCGTCGTTTCTCCCACGGGCGCGCAGGGGCTCATGCAATTGATGCCCGCGACCGCATTACGCATGCAGGTGCGCGACACGTTCGATCCGCGCGAGAATATCCTCGGCGGTTCTCGATATTTACGTATTCTCGCGAATACCTTCAACGGCGACCTGGAAATGACCATTGCGGGATACAATGCCGGCGAATCTGCGGTTTTGCGATATCAAGGCATTCCGCCGTATCCGGAAACGCAAGGGTATGTGACGTGCGTCGTGTCCCATTATCGTTCGTTCAAGACGGCCCGCGCGGAAACCGAAACACGAACCGCCCAATCGCCCTAACCAAGCTCAATTCAGCACACCGCGTCAACGCAACGCGGCAGCCGCGGCTTTTTCCTGCGAATCCAAGCCCCTTCGAGTATCGTTGCAAATCCCCCTTGCAATCTCTACGTATTGATCTATAGGCAGGGCGTTTTCGACCAACCGAGCACTGCCCACGCATGAAGGAAAGGAGCCGCGCCGGCGCGCTGCTATGTCCGAATCTAGCCTCGTCGAGCTCCAGAAGCGTTCCACGTACGAAATTGTTCCGCGCAAAGCGCCCGTCGATCCATCGACGCTGGAGTACAAGAACTTCAAGGCCGTGCCCGAATGGCGGCGAATTCCCGCGTATGCCGACGTAACGGACGAACAGTTCTACGATCACAAGTGGCAGTCCAAAAAGTCGATCACTCGTCCGGACAAACTACTCGAAGCCTTGCGCGGGCTCGTGAGTGAAGAGTTCATCAAGGACGCGACCGAAGGGTTTGCCCGTGCGCCCATGAGCGTGCGCGTATCGCCGTACCTCTTGTCGCTCATCGACTGGAACGATCCGTATAGCGATCCGTTGCGCACGCAGTTCATTCCGCTTGCTTCGCGTTTTTTGCCTGATCATCCGAAACTTGGTTTGGATTCTTTGCACGAGCGGGCCGATGCGCCCGTGCCCGGTTTGACGCACCGCTACGTCGACAAAGCCCTCTTTTTGCCGCTCGATACGTGCCCCGTGTATTGCCGCTTCTGTACGCGCAGTTATGCGGTCGGCATTGACACCGAAGAGGTCGAAAAGACGCACTTCAAGGTCGACGAGCAACGCTGGAACGCGGCGTACACGTACATTGCTTCGCGTCCGGAGCTCGAGGACATCGTCGTTTCGGGCGGCGATGCATATAACCTACGTCCGGAGCAGATTCGCGGTATTGGCGAAACGCTGCTGAAAATGGATAACATTCGGCGCATTCGTTTGGCCACCAAAGGCCCGGCGGTCATGCCGCAAAAGATCTTGACCGACGACGAATGGATTGACGCCGTGACCTACATTGCGGATCTCGGCCGGAAACTGCATAAAGAGGTCGCGGTTCATACGCATTTCAACAATCCCAATGAGATCACCGGCATCACGCGCGACGCAATGCTAAAATTGTTCGAGCGGGGTATTACGGTGCGCAACCAAAGCGTGCTCATTCGAGGCGTGAACGACTCGGTGGAGACGATGAAGCTTTTGGTGAAGCGTCTCGGGCATTTGAACGTGCATCCGTATTACGTGTACGTGCACGACATGGTCAAAGGCGTGGAAGAATTGCGCACGACGGTTGCGACGGCCATTGCGATCGAAAAACACGTGCGCGGTTCGACGGCAGGATTCAATACGCCGACGTTTGTCGTGGATGCACCCGGCGGCGGCGGCAAACGCGACGCGCATTCGTACGAGCATTACGATCGCGTGACGGGGATCAGCGTGTACGAAAGCCCGAGCGTCAAGCGCGGGCAAAAGTACATGTATTTCGATCCGATCAATCAATTGCCGCCCGAAGGCCAAGCGCGCTGGGCAAACCCGGCCGAACATCAGGTCATGATTGACGAAGCCTTGCGGGCGATTGGATAGACGATTTCGTCGTCAATGGCCAAGACACGCCGCATAAACCACATCCCGGTTGTGCGACGTGCACACGCATGATGGTCATCCGCCCCGAGTTTCTCCAACTCAGGGCATATATTCATCCGCGCCGATATCGTAGATCATCTCTTGCGGACGCGGGTTCCC
>WBZU01000804.1_pt1 | contig 25465 bp, 19 predicted proteins | sample 5204311 | NCBI WGS metagenome assembly WBZU01 (sample SAMN12344359, study PRJNA552823) | activated sludge metagenome | biome: Activated sludge suspended growth; feature: Nitrification reactor; material: Wastewater; isolation source: activated sludge from nitrification reactor of wastewater...
CCGGCATCGCTCGCTCAACAGCATGAGCGTGGCGACCACTGCGGACGGCAAAGGCACCGAGATCGTCGTCGCCGAGCACACCGACCTGCAGAAGAGCCAAGGTGCGCCGGACAATCTGACGCTCGCCTATCGAACCACCGATGGCGGGCGTCGCTGGGTGCCCGAGGTCGTCGAGCGCGGGCCGCACTCGAGCCATCTTGGCGCGTACGCCGTCGATCTCGACAGCGACGGTGTGAAGGAAATCCTGTCGCTCGGCTGGAACCAGTATCAGACTCTGCACCTTTGGAGCAGGACGGCGAAGCCCTCCGCGCAATGAAACAGGGTGCGCCGGCGTGCTCCGCCGGCGCGCTGCAACCGAATCGGAGCAATCGGAGTACGAAGATGGACAGAGCAGTAGCCGCATCCGGAGCCGCCATTCCGGAGTTGGTGGAAATCGGGCGGGCGCGCACCGTCACGCAGACGCTGGGCGAACTTTGGCGCGACCGCGAGCTCCTGTATTTCCTGGTGTGGAAGGACATCAAGGTCAAGTACAAGCAGACCGCGCTCGGCGTGGCCTGGGTCATCCTGCAGCCGCTGATGGGCATGCTGCTGTTCACGCTGCTGTTCGGCCAGGTGGCCAAGCTGCCGAGCGACGGGCTGCCCTATCCGATCTTCTACTATTCATCCCTGCTGTCATGGACCTACTTTTCGACGGCGCTGATCATGGCCTCGAACAGCGTGATCTCGAACACCTCGCTGATCACCAAGGTGTACTTCCCGCGAATCCTGCTGCCGGCGGCATCGGTGATCGGTTCGCTGCTCGACCTTGCCATTGCCTCGGTCATACTGGTCGCACTGCTCGTCTGGTACGGCGTGGCCCTGACCCCCGGCCTGGTGCTGCTGCCGCTGTTTCTCGGACTACTGGTTGTATTTACGCTGGGCGTCGGTCAGCTGCTTGCGGCGCTCAACGTCAACTACCGTGACATCAAGCACGCATTGCCGTTCCTGGTCCAGATCTGGATGTTCGCCTCGCCGGTCGTTTATCCCATGAGTATGGTGCCCGAGCGCTACCAGTGGCTGGTCAGCCTCAACCCGATCGCCGGCATCATCGAGGCGACGCGGGCCGTGATCTCCGGTCGGGCAGTGCCTTGGGAATGGCTCGGCGTCTCGGTCGCGATGACCGTCGTCGTGTTCATCTTCGGCCTCTGGTATTTCCAGCGCACGGCGCGGCGATTCGCCGACGTGATCTGATTCGGGCGCCGCGACCATGGAAATGAATGATTGGAGAAATACATGAGTTATCCGGTCCTGCAGGTAGCCGGACTTTCGAAGCGCTATCGGCTTGGCGAATACTCCTCGGATACCCAGATCCGCGAAGTGATCATGAACGCGTTCGCGAAATTCGCCAGGCGCAAGCGCGAACCCGTGCAGGAAGTCTGGGCGCTGCGCGACATGTCGTTCGAGGTGCAGCAGGGTGAAGTGTTGGGCATCGTCGGCAGGAACGGCGCCGGCAAGAGCACGCTGCTCAAGCTGCTGTCCAGAATCACGTCGCCGACCACGGGCAGCCTCAAGGCGCGCGGCCGCATCGCCTCGCTGCTCGAGGTCGGAACCGGGTTCCATGAAGAGCTGACCGGCCGCGAGAACATTTTTCTGAACGGCTCCATCCTCGGCATGAAGAAGCGCGAGATCGAGCGGAAGCTGGACGAGATCGTCGAGTTCTCGGGAATCAGCAAGTTCATCGACACGCCGATCAAGCGCTATTCCTCCGGCATGCGCCTGCGGCTGGGCTTCGCTGTCGCGGCGCATCTGTCGCCCGACATCCTGCTCGTCGACGAGGTGCTCGCGGTGGGCGACGCCGACTTCCAGAAGAAGTGCCTCGACACCATGGACGGCCTGCGTTCGAGCGGCCGGACCGTGCTGTTCGTGTCGCACAACATGGCGGCGGTCGAGAGCCTGTGCTCGCGCTGCATCTGGATCGAGGCAGGCAAGCTGCGCGCCGACGGCGAGGCGCGCGGCATCGTCGCCGAGTACATGCGCACGTTCGCCCAGTCGTCCGCGGGCACGGTCGCGCTCGAACACATCGAGACGCGCACGGGCAACGGCGAAGGGCGCTTCACCCACATGGCCTTCCTCAACGCGGCCGGCGAGACGACGAACTACATCCGCAGCGGCGACAAGCTCACGCTGCGCCTGCACTACCGCGCGTTCAAGGAGCTGCGCGATGTCGTCATCGGTATCAACATCCACAACGAGTATGGAACACTGCTCGCGGCGAGCAACAACTGGGCGACCGGCGACGACATCCCGATCGTTGCCGAAGGCGATGGCTATGCCGATTTCGAGATCGACTGCCTCTACCTGCTGCCGGGCCGCTATTACCTCTCGCTCTGGCTCGGCAAGTGGAACAATCACCAGGACGTGCTGAAGAACTGTATCTCCTTCGATGTCGAGCCCTCGGACTATTACGGTTCGGGCCGCGGCATCGAAGCCGGCTTCGGGTTGATGTTCTTCCCCTCGCGCTGGAAGTCACGCCCGCCGCAAGAGTGCGCTACGGCGTCAGCGAGCGAGTGCTTGGACCATCATGCGAATTCGCTACGCATGTAAGTGCTGATCGAGCCCGGCGTGATTTCCGTTAGTCATCCAAGAGTTGCGGTTGTCATCCCATATTTTCAGCGTTCACGGGGTCTACTTGTACGTGCGGTTGTATCAGTCTTTGATCAGGACTATCAGCCACGGCCGCTTGTCGTTGTCATTGATGACTCGTCGCCCGTACGTGCTGAGGATGAGATCCTAGAGCTGCCGAACGAACTGCAACCGTACGTGATGGTCTATCGGCAGGCGAACGCCGGGCCTGGCGCGGCGCGCAATAGAGGTCTCGACCTCATTCCCGATGAGGTTGAGTATGTGGCGTTCCTGGACTCCGACGATCAATGGTTGCCGGGACACTTGCCTCGGGCCATTAGTGCGCTGATGACGGGGAGGGATTTCTATTTCTCCAATTATCTCGACATCGGGAGCTCGAAAGGGGGGTTCGAGACACGGAAGTTGATTGACTTTGCGCTTCACGAGCCGATTGCGCAAGTTCCCGGTACCTATGCCTATTCAGATGACCTCTGCAATGCGATCCTGACCGGTTGCCCGATCGAAACATCAACCGTTGTGTTTCGGCGCGATGCCTTCCATCATTTGAGATTTCGCCGGGAGTTTCGCCATGCTTACGAAGACCTAATGTTCTGGTTTGAGGCAGCCGCAAGGCATACCCAGGTCGCATTTTCGTCGGAGATAGGATGCCAGTACGGATCAGGGGTCAACGTATATCGGGGAATACAGGCCGATTCGGATGCGTCGTTGCGAGCCATTATTTGTTCGACATGTTTTCGTTCCGGCGTTAAGGCGTCGTTCCGGCTGACGGTCGGGCAACGTGCTCGCGTCTTGGCGCGGCTGCGGGAGAATCGAAAGGCGCTCGCATATGCGCTATTGCATCGGCTTCGACGTCGTCGCCCGCTCCTATGGCGTGAGTTGGCGAGTTTCTTTCGTGCCGACCCGGTGGCTTCAGTACTGTTGCCTTGGGAAATGGTTCAGCACATTGTGCGGTGGATGAAGGGGGGGCGGACGTGACGTTCCGCCTCTTTGCAGAAGGTGGGGCCGTCGTTCACAGGATGGATGAAGGGGAACCCGATTGAAGCCGAACGAACCCCTCCTCCTGATCGAGGAGTTTAGTGGGCGGTGCGATCCACAGTTAGACACGAGCCGAAACACCCCAGGAAGGCTCCCTCGCACCATTGTCGATCCTGAGGGGGTTATCTCGGTTGACAACGGTGCGTTGCGAATTGCGCCGCTCCTCGACCAGGCGTGGGGCCGCGCAGCCATCGCATATGGTCCGATTCCCCGGCAATGCGGTCTTGCGCTGTCGGTCTACCTGCTCAACGGACATAACACCGCTCAGGTCGAGAATCTCCCCGAGTCGCTCTGGCGTCGCTTTGACCGCTGGTGGCGCGGTTGCGGTCAGGAGAGTCGTATCGACCGTCTCAGACGTTGGGTGAGCAGCGGGAGGATGCGCCGTACGGTCCGCCTGTTCCGGTGGTGGCTGCACTTGCGCAAGGGCGGGAAGCCAATGCCCCGCCTGGATGAGAATCTGGCAGTTGGATGGTTCACAGATCCGGCACCGAATGATCCGACTGGATCGGGCAGTGCGATGGTGATGCATGCGTGCGGTGGCGATAACGGCGAACTCTGGATTCGATCCTCTTCACGCAACACCCCAGTTCTCAGTCAGGTGCCGGATATCCCCCTCTGCTTGACCGTAGTGTTGCGCGAGCGCGGTGCAGCCTATTACGTTGGTGCGACTCCAGGAACCCGTCAATTGCCCGCGTATCCGCTAGTCAGACTGATAGCCATCGATACGTGCTCGGATGATCCCGATGTGCATGCAGTTGTGACACAGTCGGCCTTCGGCCAAATCGGGTTTCGGATCGATTCACGTGTCTACTCTGTTCGAGCCGCGAAGGTGGACGAACTAGCGAACTGGTATGGGACGGCTTGTGCTGCGGATCGCATGTCTGGGACAGGGAGCCTCGACTCCTTACTGGCGGAGCGCGGCGGCGAATGGCAGATTTTCGACGGGGAACTAATCCGTACGGAAGCTGGCGCTTGTGCAAGGGCCGCATCGGCGGCTGCGGTGCTTAGACCAGGGGCGGAAATTGGCCTCGTTCATGCATTGATGACGCCGGGTGCCGGGTCGGATAAGTGTGGTCTGGTTGCGCGGTTTTCCGATTTGCGCAACATGCTGCATGTGGTGTTGAATCGGGAGTCGCTCGAACTCGTCGAGATCAGGAATGGCGTCGTGACCTCCCGCGGGAGAGTCGATAGTCTGGCGCTGGCGCCGGAGACAGACGTGGCCTTGCAGTTGTTGCTCCACGACATGCGTGTCACGTGCATTCTCGACGGAAAACCGATAATCGCTGCTGCGGTTTCCATTCCGCCCGCTGCGACCGATGGCGTTGGCGTGTACTTGGGTGGGCTAGCGAGAATCCGAAACGTTGAAGCGCATCCGTCGCAGATTCGCTTGCCTGCCGCGTTGTGCTCCATGCCAGTCGATCTCCCTCGTGTCGGCAATGTGCGAATCACCGAACTCTTCGACGGTGAAACGCGGCCACTCGAAGGAAAGCTTGTGTCATCGGGCGGTGCAGCGTGGACGCGGCTCATCGGGGCGGGCAAGATCGAGGTCACCGGTCAGTCCTGCGCGCGCGTGATCGCAACTCCGGACAAGCCTAATCCTGGGCGTACCGCCTATGCGATTCCCTGGGCCGATGCAGAGCTTGCAGAGCTCGAAATGGAAATTACGGTGCCCGGGACGGGACCAGGGCAACGGCACAAACCTCGTGGTGGCTTCATTTTTTGGCAGGACGAAGCAAATTTCCTCATTGTCAGCCTTTGGCGAGGTGACGAATATCCCGGGGCATCGATTTCCAGTTTCTTCCAGGTCGATGGATTCGAGGATATATACGATGCCGTGTGGACCAATATCGGTCGTCGCGCTTGGTACGGCGATAGCTTGCGTCTGCGCGTATTGTTCGATGGTACCCAGTACTTGGCCAGCATCGACGGTGAACCGGCACTGTTTCGACGGCTGACAGACGTGTATCCGACATGTAAGAGTATGTCGATCAATCGCGTCGGGATCGTTGCCAACTGGGAATGGGGCAATGACACAGGGAGCCTGTTTCGGAAGTTCACAGCGCGCGGAGTAGCCAAAGAACAATGCGCAAGAATGGTTCAGTCGCATACTGGTGACATGGAAGATGGCGCCACGATCCATCGACGCGCGGAAGCCACTGACCAGGTCACTCTTGGTTGGACGCGGATGTGAAGGGGGGTTCAGGATGCGAATGCTTGTTTCCAACGGATTGGTTTGTGCATGATGAAGGCATCATTATCGACATCTCCGCTGAGTGCGGAAGCGTCGCGCGATATTCCGCGCGTGAGTCTCGGGCTTCCTGTCTACAACGGTGCCACGTTCCTGCGCGCATGTCTCGATTCGATTCTGACCCAGACGTTTCGCGATTTCGAACTGATCGTCTGCGATAACGCTTCGACGGACGACACCGTCAGCATTGTCGAAGCGTACATGCGTCGGGACCCGAGAATCTCCTTGCATCGCGCCGCTACAAATCGTGGTGCTGCGGCCAATTTCAATTGGGCCTTTGAACTCGCCCGGGGGGAGTTCTTCAAATGGTGTGCTGCGGATGATGTATTGAAGCCGGAGTATGTCGAAATGTGCGTGAGCGCGCTAGAGACGATGCCTGACGCCGTGGCTGCATACAGTGGCGCCATGGATATCGACGAAAGTGGCTTGGTCGTGAAGGAGATCTACGACAATCGGGTCTCTCTGCGCTTTTCCGCGCGAGAGCCCCATGTTCGGTTCCAGGATCTCACCTGCTACGATCACTCGTGTGTTGCCGTATTCGGAATTGTTCGGCGGGCCGACATGAAAGGGACCTCATTAATTGGCCCGTACGTCGGCTCCGACCGAACGTTTCTTGTGGAAATCGGGTTGCGCGGGCGGATCGTGCGCGTGGCTGACGACTTGTTACTTCATCGCGAGCATCGCGGTCGTTCGGTGAACGAGATCAAGGAACTGCAGCGCCGTGCGGTGTGGTTCGATTCGAACGCTCGTGGTCCCGTGTTTCCCTACTGGCGGCTGCTTGCCGAGTACATGCGCGCAGTACGCGTCAGCGAGTTGCCGCTGGGCGAGAAAGTTCGTTGTGCCTACCAACTGGTACGATGGATCAAGTGGGGGCAATGGAGAAAGCTTCTTGGCGACTTGGGATACTACGCAAAGATCTGAGTGCTCGCTACGTGGTGCAGTGCGAGTTGCTTCCCTGATCGGCCGAACGGGCAAGAGGTTTGCCCGCGTCGGCGCTGTTTGCCATTGGTTGCTTCGGGGAGGGGGTGTGGTCCGTGCGGGGGCGGCGCAGGGCTTGCGCATAGACATGGGACCGGATACCCATCGGTTCCTTGCCGGTAACTACGAGCGTCCAGTGCAGGAGACGCTCAAACGCATCGTTCGTTCCGGTGATGTCTGTTACGACATCGGTGCAAATCTTGGATTTTTTTCTCTCTTTCTTGGCCGGACTGTTGCAGCGAAGGGACTCGTCTATGCTTTTGAACCTGTGCCGAGGAATGCTTCCGTGATCGAAAGGAACGCTGATCTCAATGGCATCGAGAACATAAGAGTGATGCGTATGGCATTGTCCGGCGAGGATGGGAAGGCTGACTTACTGCTTGCTCGTCATGTCGGCGGCGCGATGCTGCAGGAGGCGGGTACTCCTCCCGATCCAGCAGGAAGTATGGTAGTAGCCACTGCGCGTATTGACACCCTCGTGGACAGACAGGAGATTAGGCCGCCAAACGTCGTCAAGATCGATGTCGAGGGTGCTGAAATGGCGGTTTTGGTGGGAATGGAGCGGACCTTGCAGAAATGGTCGCCGAGGGTCGTGATGGAGTTTGATGATCCTACGGAGGATGGATGCGAGTCCAAGCTGTCCGATTGTCGTCGATTTCTCCAGGCCCGTGGGTATCGGGTTCGCGTCCTGCCCAACTCGTATGTCGATGGCGGCTGGTTCGTACGGCATATCGAAGCGGAACAGCGGTGAGGCTCGATTCGTTGCTGCGAGCGAGTCATTTTTCGCCGCATTTTGTGGTCGTTTTCGGTGGCTCTAACCGTCACCCATGTGCTGAGCAATGAGCGATTCAGCAATCGTTTCTGTGGTCATTCCCGTCTACAACGCGGAAGCCTTCATCGACGAGGCGCTCGAGAGCATCTTCGCGCAGGACTACCCGTCATTCGAGGTGATCGTGGTCAACGACGGCTCGACCGACGCCACGGCACAGCGCATCGCCACCCACGGCGACAAGGTACGTTTTTTCGAGCAGCCGAACAGCGGCGGCTTTCCCGGCTCGCCTCGTAACCTGGGGCTGCAGCACAGCCGCGGCGAGTTCATCTGCTTCCTCGACGCTGACGACATCATGCTGCCAGGTCGACTGCGGCTGCAAGCGGATCTTCTACGCGAGCACTTCGATGTCGGCGTGGTGTTTGGTGACTACCAGAATTTCACTGAGAACGGGCATGTCGGTAGTTCGCACTTTGCCACCTGCCCGCTACTCACGACACACCTTCGTGGAAGGCCGACTGTCGTGCTTGGGCCATCTGATGCTACGTCCCTGTTATTGAGGGAGAATGTTGGAGGGGCCGGCACGATGATGATACGTCGGCAGGCGCTGGAGGAGGCACCCGAATTTTCGTTGAGTTTCAGGATCGGCGAAGATTTTCACTTTTACTATCGTATTCTGCGTCGGTTTAGTCTCGGCATTGCTAATCAGGTGACAACGCTTCGGCGCATACATGATTCGAACGTCACGGGCGATCCACTTAGCATGCTGCACAATGTGATTGCCAGTCGGTCCGCCTTGTGCGAATCAGAACACAGCGAAGAGAATTTGGCTGCCCTGAGAGAAGTCGTTCATAGCTGCGAGATCACACTGGCGCGAGCATACGCAAATCAGGGCGATTTCGGGCGTTCCATTACGTACAATCTGCGAGCTATGACGGGAGGCCTGCCGCGCCGCCCGCACTGGATCGCTGCCGGGCTCCGGGGGCTTGTGCGAACTGCCGCGATCGCCATGAACCTGAAGCGACCGTCGAGCTGAACATGTCGATCATGAGACCTCGCGCATGGCAGCCATTCATCCCGGTCTCGCCCGGTAGTGCGGGCGGCAGGGCCTGACCAGAAGGGAGCGGCAGTTCGTGACATCCGGTGCGCGCATTCTCTTCCTGATCGACTTCTTCCACGGTACGGGCGGCACCGAGCGGCACTTGGCGCATCTGGTGCGCAATCTCTGTCGCGAGTCCTTCCAGGTCACGGTCGTGGTGTTCGACCTCGGCGCCAATCCCCTGATCGATGCCATGCGCGAGGTGGGAGCGGAAGTCCTCGAGCTTCCTGTCGGTCGCATCTACACGCCGAAAGCCATGCTCCAGGCTTGGCGTCTCGCGCGTCTGATCAGGCGTCGTCGCATCGAGATCGTCCAGACCTACCACCAGAAGTCGGACACCTACGGTGCGATCGTTGCACACCTCGCCGGGGTGCGGCACATCGTTCCGAGCAAGCGCGACACCGGGGAGATCCGCAGCGCCGCCTACAAGCTGATCAGCCGCATGTTCCGGTCGTGGTTCGACAAGGTGATCGTCGTCGCCGATGGTGTGACTGAGGCGATCGTCGCATCGGAAGGCGTCGATCGCTCCGATGTCGTTCGGATCTACAACGGTGTGGATTCCGAAGTATTCCGCTCGCCGGCCGAGGACGAGATCAGGCGGTCGCGCGAAGCGCTCGGCCTGGCGGCCGAGGATTTCGTCGTGGGGATGGTTGCCAACTTCCGGCCGGAGAAGAATCACGACGTCCTGTTTGCGGCGGCGCTCGAGGCCCGGCGCAGGATTCCGCGGCTGAAGCTTCTCCTGGTCGGAGACGGGCCGTTGTGCGCGCACTATCGGGCGCTGTACGGCGATCCCTCGTCGGGTATCGACGCCGTGTTTGCCGGCGCGGTGCAGGATGTCCACGCTTGCCTACACGCAGTGGACGTCGCCTGCCTGATCCCGGGGTCGAACGAGGGCTTCTCCAACGCCGTGCTGGAAAAGATGGCGACGGGACTTCCGCTGGTGGTCACCGATGTCGGCGGCAACGCCGAGGCAGTCAGCCATGGCTGCAACGGTTTCGTGATTCCGCCCAAGGATGTCGGTGCGCTTGTCGAGGCGCTGACGACCCTGCATGCGGACGCGGCGATGCGTCGGGAGATGGGCAGGGAATCGCGCAGACTGGTCGAAGAGCAGTTTTCGCTCGAACGGATGTGGCGCGCCCACATCGAGCTCTATCGTTCCCTGCAGTGCGGGATGCTGCCGCCGGCCCAAGAGATCGAGACAGCGCGTTGCTAGTCCGAAGCGCAATTGCCGATGATGCCCTGCCGCCGCCGGCTCCTCGTGCCGGATCTGTCGGCATGCGCGATACCCCGGGCGACTACAGGGTCGAATTCACCGGTTATTGCGGCCATGAGGACGAGGTTCTGCGACTGCGCAACGCCAATCGCGCTGTCGTGCAGACACGTGCCTATCTGGACTGGCGCTACCGCACGCACCCCGGACTACCGCAACCGCGCATCGCCTGGCTGCGCGATTCCTCCGGACTTGCCCTTGGCATGGCCGCGGCGATATACCGGTGCTTCTGGATCGACGGCATCGCCTGCGCGGTCGCCGTGCTCGGCGACATTTCGCTCGACGAGCGCTTGCGTGGTCAGGGCATGGGCCGGCGGCTGCTCGCCGGATTGTCGGGCAAACTGGCATCGGAGGTGGGCGGCGGACGCGGCTTCGTGATTCCGACGGAAGCCGCGCGGCGCAGCCTGGATGCGCTTGGATGGCGAGATGCGGGCCAATTGATCTCCTATGTCTGCCTCGTCGACCCGGCAGAGCAACTGGGTCGGCGCCTCGGAAACGCGAGCTTCGCCAGGCTGCTCGCTTCTCCGGTTCGCGCCGTGCTGGCGCTCTCGGCCCGGCTGCAGCGTCGCCGGGACTGCAGGATCGAGCTGGTCGACGACTTCGGCGAGTCGTTCGATGACTGTTGGACCAATCTGCAGAAGAGCGGGCTGATTGTGGGCGACCGGTCCGGCGCGACGCTCAGGTGGCGCTATCGAGATCATCCCAGCCGCAGATTCAGGGTCGCGAGCTTCCTTCGCGGGCGGGAACTGCGCGGCTACGTTGTCTTCGAGGCGACGCACGAAGGGTCGGAGCTGTCGATCCAGGACATGCTCGCGGTCGAACGGGGCGAGCTTCCCGGCATGCTTGCGCACTTTATCTCCTGGTGCCTGGGGCAGCGAGGGCTGGGTGCCGTGCGGGTGTCCCTGAGCCGGGGGCATCCCTATGCTGCCGGTCTTTGGCGCCTTTGCTTCATACCGCGCGAGGCGCAGGCGCGCTTCCAGGTGCTCGAGCCATCGGCACAGGCGTCGTTCGTCGGCACGTGGTGGCTCAACGCAGGGGACAAGGACATCTGAGGCTGCGATGCTGAGCTGGCTCTCCAAACACGTCTTCTTCCCGCTCTGGGAGTTCAAGGACGGCGCACGCCGCAAGGAATACCTTGCCGAGCTCACGGCCAGCCAATGGCAGAGCGCGGAATCCTTGCGCCACGCGCAGTGGGAGCGCTTGCGCGAAATCGTCCGCTACGCGGGTCGCAACTGCCCCTACTACCAGCGGCAGTTCGAGTCCATCGGCTTCGACGGCGAGCTCGCCAATTGGGACGACTTTCTTCGTCTGCCGCTGCTCGCCAAGCAGGATGTTCGTGACCACACCGATGACCTCATTTCGCGCGAATTCGCGCGCGGCGACCTGATCGAGGCTCGCACCGGCGGCTCGACCGGTACCTCGCTGACCATCTTCGCCGATGCACGCTGCCAGGAGATGCGCAACGCCGCTGCCATGCGCAGCGACCAGTGGGCAGGTTGGGACCTCGGCATGAAGATCGCAGCCGTGTGGGGCAACCCGCCGGTTGCCGACACCCTGAAGAAGAAGCTTCGCAACCTGCTGCTCGATCGCTACATCTATCTTGACACCATGGATATCAGCGAGGCGAGCGTGCGACGATTCATCGACCTGTGGCGCCGGGAGAAGCCGCACGTCATGTTCGGGCATTCGCACTCGCTGTACATCCTGGCCGGCTACGTCGAGCGTCTAGGCGCGAGCGACTTGCGGCCGCGCGGCATCATCTCGACGTCGATGCAGTTGCTCGACCCCGAGCGGCAGGTGATCGAGCGCGCATTCGGCTGTCGCGTGACCAACCGCTACGGCTGCGAGGAGGTGAGCCTGATTGCCTGCGAGTGCGAACGGCACGAGGGCCTGCACTTGAACATGGATCACGTCTTGGTCGAGTTTCTGCGCGACGACGGATCGCCTGCCCAGCCCGGCGAGGATGCCAACATCGTCGTCACCGAACTCGTCAACCGTGCCATGCCCTTGATCCGCTACCGAGTCGGCGACATGGGCATCCTCAGCAATCGGGCGTGCTCCTGCGGGCGCGGCCTGCCGCTGATGGAACGCGTCACCGGCAGGCGGGCCGATTTCCTCAAGCGCCGCGACGGCTCGCTGGTCGCCGGCGTCTCGCTGGTCGAGCGCACGTTGACCGCGATTCCGGGCATCGAGCAGATGCAACTGGTGCAGGACAAGATCGGCTGCCTGGACGTGAGAATCGTGAGCGGCCAGCAATTCGACGAGATAGGGGCCAAGGCGCTGGTCGGCGAGATGCAGGGGGTGTTCGGCGACGGAACCGAGATCCGGCTGGCGAGAGTGCCCGCGCTCGACCAGACACCGTCCGGCAAGTATCGGTTTTCGATCTGCAACGTCTGAACGATTTCCAGCCATGGATATTGGACGGATGACACCATGCCGGCAGGCGATCTTCCCCGGTAGCCAGTGGGTGCCACCCAGAGCGGAGGGGGCAGCCCGCAATCCTGCTCGCACGGTTCAGCCTTTTGTCAGGGACTGCCGAAAAGTCTTGTGCATGCCCTGTGCTCAGCGGGCTGTCGAGTGGAGCCGCCATGCTCTTTGCCATGAGTCTGGCGGCGGCCAGAAAGAGCGGAATGGGACCATGAACGTAGCGTCGACAGAAGACCCGATGGAATATTGTCGCGACCTTTTTCGGAGTATTCCGCTTGGACGTTGATTCACTCGTGAGCGTCGTTGTAGCCTCGTACAACATGGGGCAGTATCTTCCCATTGCGCTGCGGTCTGCTCTGGGTCAGACCTACCGTGAAATCGAGGTCGTCGTTGTCGACGACGGTTCGACAGACGACACGCAGGACGTGATTCGGCCGTTTCTCGAAGATGCCAGGGTTCGCTACGTTCGTCAGCCCAACGGCGGGCAGGCACGAGCGAAGAACCGCGGAATCCAGGAGGCGAAGGGCGGTTTCGTCGCCTTCCTGGATGCCGACGACGTCTGGCTGCCGACCAAGCTCGAACGTCAGATGCCGCTGTTCCGGTCGCAGGCGGTCGGCGTCGCCTACTGCCGCAGCATCGAGATAGACGCCTCGGGTTCTGAAGTGCGGCTGCTCGACTTTCCGCTGTATCGAGGATCGATCAGTGGCGAACTGCTGATGTTCAACTTTGTCGGGTTCAGCACCAGTGTCGTGCGAAGACAGTGCTTCGAGCAACAGGGGTATTTCCGAGAAGACCTGGGCATGGGCATCGACTACGAGTTTTGGCTGCGCCTGTCGGCACGCCATGAGTTCGATTTCGTCGATGCGCCGCTCGTCGGATATCGTATCTGGCCCGGGCAGATGTCGAAGAACTTCGAGCGGCGCTATTTGAATGGCATCCGCATCATGGAGCAGTTCCTCAGCGAGTGGCCGGATTTGGTCAAGGAGCCGGTGATACGCAGTGCCTGGGCACACACCCATTCCGGATTCGCCGATTCCCTGAGCGGGGCGGAAGGCGGCAGAAAGGCGGCGTTCAGACACTACCTGCGTGCTCTGGGATATCGCCCCACCTACGCGCCGGCGTGGAGGGGAGTCGTCAGGTTGCTGCTGGGTGTGCGATGAGCGGCGCTGCCTTCGATTACTTCCGGCGACCGGACGACAGATGATCCCGATAGATCGACAGGTAGGCCCGCGTCATTGTCTCGAGCGAGTAATGTTCGCGTTGAACGGAGCGCGCGGTTGCGCCGAGAGACTGCGGCAGCGTGCTGTTGTCGCAGAGGCGCAGCAACGCAGAGGCCAGCGCAGGGACATCGCCCGGTGGTGTGAGCAAGGCGGTTTCGCCATCCTCGAGGACTTCGGCGAGTCCGCCGACTCGCGAAGCGATGATCGGACGGCCGAGTGCCATCGCCTCGAGCAGGGTATAGGGCAGCCCTTCGTGCGACGAGGGCATGAGCAGGGCGTCGCAGTGGGCGATGTAGTCATAGACGTTGCGGCGAAAGCCAAGGAAATGCACCTGGTCCGACAACTTTCGCTCCCCGACCAGTGCGCGAAGCTCGGCCTCGGTCGGTCCGCTGCCGATGATCTGCAAACTGATCTTGCGCAGGCGACCGTCCATGGCGAGCGCCTCGATCGCGAACCGATGCCCCTTCACCCGGTCGAGCCGTCCAACGATGGCGACGTTCAGGCGCTCGTGCGCATACTCCGGCGGCCGCGTGAAGTCCGCCCCGCTCATCGGTGCAATACCGTTCGGAACGATCGCGGTGCGCAGCCGGGCGTGGGTTTGCCGGCGAAAAACCTCGAGATCGCGAGTCACATAACAGATAGCCGCATTGGTCCAGCGCATGGCAAATGCATCGAGCCGGTGATAGCCCCGGTCGCGCAGGGTGCCGAGCAGGCCGCCGGCCATGGGCTCCGGCATGCCATGTTCCGTCTTGACGATGGCGAATCGACGCCAGAAGCGGGCGGCTGCGCAAAACACCGCTGCCTTGTACCCGTGCACATGAACGAGCCGTACGTTCCGCTCGGCGAGCAGTCCGGCGATCTGGCGAGCAGTCGCCAGCAAGGATCGGTTGCTCCCGGGCAGGATCAGCGGTATATCGCCTTGGGCGCGCGCCTGCGCGGCCAGTTCGCCATCGTGGAAAACGATGAGGTGTGCGACGTGGCCGGCACTGCGCAGGCCCGCAAGCATGCCCAAGACATGCCGTTCCACGCCGCCGAACAACTCGCCGACGGTACAGATGGCCAAGGGGCCCAATTCACGCCTGCCGTGTTCGGCGCGTGTATCCGCTGGCGTCTCGACGGTAGTTTGATCCATGGTCACGGCAGTTGGTCGCTGTGTCGCCGGGGATGGGTGTGTCCGGCGAGCGCGATATTGCCGAAAAGTGTGCGGCTTGGTCAATTCGTGCCGGTGCGAGACCTTTGTGCGGCCGGACCGGGCGATCGGCCGGGCCGGGGACATTTTCGCCGCACTCGCGCTCATGTGTGGCCAGGGAACCGGCATTGATGGAACAGAAAGTGACGACTGAGCTGCGCACGGATGCGATCACGCGGGCGGACGGCGTGGCTTCGTCACAAGGTGCCAGCTTCGGGCTGAAGCTCTACCTGGTATTCATGGTGAGCTGGTTTCTTCATGTGCCGGCGAGGCTCGAGATACTCGGCGTGATGCGGATAGACCTGCTGCTGGTCGTGATCTTGATGGTCCTCGCTGTCTCGCAACCGCGAGATGCGCGTGTGCCGCCTACCGATGTCGACAAGTGGCTCAAGGTGCTCATCATCTATGCCGCACTGACGATTCCCCTGGTCGAGTGGCCGGGCAGCGTCCTCAAGAACGGGTTTCCGAATCTCGTCAAGGCGGTGGTCTTCTACTTCTTCACTGTCGCATTCGTGAAGACGGAAGCGGATCTGAGGAAGTTCATCACGGTCTTCCTGGCTTGCCAGGTGTTTCGCATTCTCGAGCCGCTGTATCTCCACCTTGTCTGGGGATACTGGGGGTCGCATGCCTCGATGGCGAACTGGGAAACTATGGACCGGCTTGCGGGTGCGCCGAGTGACATAGTCAATCCAAACGGACTCGCCTTCGTCGTGTGCACGGTGCTGCCGTTCCTCTATTCGATGGCAAGGTTGCCGGGGGCACGTCGGCTTCTGTATATCTGCCTTGCAGCAGCAGCGCTGTATGCGCTGATTCTTACCGGCTCGAGATCGGGGATGGTCGGCTTGGCTGTCATCTATATCGGAATTATGATGAAGTCGAAGCGGCGCCTCGTGCTGGCTGTGGCGGGCTTGTTGATCGTCGCTGTCGGAGTGTCGGTGATGAGTCCGGACATGCGCGATCGCTACCTTTCGATCGTCGGCGCGGGAAGCAAGAATGCCTCGACCGCAGACGAGCGGTGGGAAGGAACTCGCGCGCAGTTCGACGTGGCGCTGCATCGACCCTTCTTCGGCCATGGTCTCGGAACATCGGCCGAAGCGAATGCCAATTTCACGAAAGACGGTCCCTACGCAGGATGGGCAATTCCCGCGCACAATCTCTACCTGGAAGTGGCGCAGGAACTGGGCGTCTTCGGGCTCGTGATCTTTCTCTTCTTCATGAAGGCCGTGTTTACCGGCTTCCGCGGCAAGTGGTCAGGAAATCGCCGGGATGCAGACCCATCGTTCGTTTCGGCAGTGGTCGATGCAATGCAGGTCTGGCTGTTGATGAACGTCGTGTTCAGCTTCGCCAGCTTCGGACTCTCCGGCTACGAGTGGTACCTTTTTGCCGGGGTTTCGGTGGTGATTCAACGTGTGGCGGCCAGGCGAGTTCCGGTCGCAACCACGAGGGCATGACGATCAGTCCCTTGGTGCAGGTCCTTGGCCTCCAACTGAACGCGTACCGGCCCTGCCGGAACAAACTTGCAAAGGAAAGCGAATATGGGGCACAAAGAGGGGGGGCACAAGAACCTCGCGGCGCGGCAGGAATCGGAGTCCGCGTTTCACGATCGGAAGTATGGCGAGGGCGAAGGGTATCCGCGCCACTATGCAGTGCAGCCGACCTATCCGGTCTACCTGCGCATGCTCGAGCAGATAGGCGATATGACCGGCCAGCGAGTCCTGGAATACGGCTGCGGGGAGGGATGGATCACCCGCGACCTTGCCAAGGCCGGTGCACAGGTCTGTGCATTCGACATCTCAGCCGCGGCCGTTCATCGAACCGAGCAGGTGCTCGCGGACGCCGGTCTCGCCGATCGCTGCAAGATTTCGCAGTTGGGGGCGGAGCGTCTCGATTACCCGGATGACTCGTTCGACGTAGCGGTCGGATTCGCGATCATTCACCACCTCGATCTGAAGCTCGCGGTTCCCGAACTTCTTCGGGTGCTCAAACCCGGAGGGAGGGCGATATTCGCGGAGCCCCTGGGCACGAACCCGCTCATCAACCTGTATCGCCGCTTGACGCCCCAATACCGGACGGAAGATGAGGAGCCGCTGAATCTCGGCGCTCTTGCGCCAATCCTGTCAGGGTTTCGGAGCGTGACCCACTCCGACTACTACGTGACGGCCTTGGCCTCGGTGGCATTGGCATACTTGCCCTTTGGGGCCCGCATGTACCCAGTTGCGAATCATGCATTGATGAAGTTTGACGATGTTTTGCTCCGGGCAATGCCCGGGCTTGGTCGATTTGCTTGGTATACGATCTTGTCGCTTGAGAAGTAAGGAATCGGCTTTCGCTGTTGGACTTTCTGGCGTCGATCACCCTCAACAATCCTGAGCAGCGTGGCGGTACCACTCGCTTGCGAGTTCCGCCGTTTGCACCCGCCTAACGAAAAATACGGAAAACACTACACATGATCATGACCTTACTTCGGAGGGCGGTTGCGAAGCTTCCGCTGCGCTGGCAAGGTGAGCTAAGACGAATTCACTTCCGTCGACGGATTCGCCTGGGAACGTTTGTCTCCGATGAGCCGGAGTTCGCACTTCTGCCCAAACTGATCTCCAATGGGGATTGGGTAATCGACATTGGGGCTAACGTTGGCTTTTATACCAAACGCTTCGCGGAGTTGGTCGGTCCCAAAGGGCGTGTCATTGCATTCGAGCCCGTGCCGGACACCTTTGTACTTCTTGCGAACAATATGGAAGTATGTGGTATCGCGAACGTCACGCTTGTCAATGCCGCACTATCTGATTCCAGCGGAGTCGCAGGAATTGCAATACCAGACTTCCCCGAAACGGGCCAGCGCAACTACTATCAGGCCCATCTTGCGGATGCGGCAGGCAGTAATCTAACAATCCTGACGCTGAATCTAGACGGCCTTCAAGTGCCTAGGAGTGTCAGGTTGGTCAAGATCGATGCGGAGGGGCACGAGCTTTCTGTCTTGAAGGGAATGCTGAAGATTCTTCGCCGCGATCGACCGCTACTCATTGTCGAAACCGGCAAGAGTGAAGTGTGGGATATGTTAAAGGCATTGGGTTACGTTGGTAGTCAGCTGCCAGGATCGCCAAATGTGATATTCCACTGCCGTGACGACAAAGGTGGGCCGATAGAGGGGGTCCCAAGTGCAGCCTGAGTAACTTCGGAAGTGGAGCCGAACGAGCTGCCGAGAGTCCTCTGCTCCTGTCGCCCCCGAGCCGCAATCCGAATTGCTATTGGTGGAATAGGAGGGAGTGTGGACGGCGTGTGACGTGTGCGTGAAACCCGACCGATCGTGGGCAGCAAGGATTTCCGAGTGGGTTGCACGTGCGTGCCTGCGGCTGGCGCGGCGGCTTGTCAGTATTGGGCGTCAGGTGCTTGATCCTGCGGTCAGGCTTGCGAAGTTCCGATGTTGTTCGACGAGTAAACACCCCCCGTTCTGCAGGGGGGGTATCTACTTGTCTTCGATGCTTGCGGTAGTGCGTGCGATGGGCCTACGGCTCGATTCGCAAGGAACTTGGCGCGGTTGGAGCTGTCGGGGCGCCGCCGCTACTGGTCCCTCCAACGGCTATCGGAAACCCTGTCGATGAAGCAACGCCCGAGGGGTCGACTACGAAGAGATAGGCGGTTTGGCCTTGCGAGAACTTGCCCAGATTCACCGTTACGCCGATCGAACTCGTATTCCAACTGACCGGAATCTGAGGCTCGATGATTGTAGCGCTGCTTAGATTGGCGTTGTTTGCCAGAACGACTCTGGCAAAGGACGTGTCCACGTAAGCGTCAGCAAAGTAACGGCGATTGTTTGCGTTGCCGTAACCGCGTGCATAGCCTCCGATGCCGACCGTGCGTGATGTGCCTGCGTACTTGTCGGTTGGTCCAACGTAGTTTATGCGCAGGACGCCGTTTTCCCTCAGTCGTATGAACCCATCGTTGCCTGAACTGACCTTGATCTCCATTTCGACCTTGCTCCACGCGCCCGCCATTGGATTGACTGCGTCATCCCACCAGACGTTGTGGCCATTCAGGTCTGGGTTCATGAGGGAGCTGCCATCATCGGTAAAGAGCCAACCGGCGCCCGAGGTTCTCGAGCTCGGGTTGGGCGGTCCATAGGCCGTGTACCAGTTGTTCGGTAGCTCGTAGGGGGAGCAGCAGACCGAGTAAGCCATTGTCTTGAAGTTGTTGTCGGCTGGACTTCCAAGCCCAAAGACCCATGCGTCGTCGGCCCGCTGATACCAGCTCATGTAGAGTGCGCTGGGCTTCGGGATGTTTTTCCAGAACACAACGTTGTAGCCGGCGTTGAACCCGGCACTGTCCCCGTGTGCACCGGTGATGTACTTGGTGATGTGTGAGTGCGGCAGATTTATGCCTCGAATCGGCGTGCTGTAGTTCGTCTGGTAGGAAGCGGTGCCCGCGTCAGGCCACTTGCCATTCCACTTGTCCAGGATGTTCGTGCCCGACGCATCATCCCAGACGACCGGTGCAGCCGTACCCTTGCTACCGAACGACGACCCGCTGATCGTCACCGTTGCGCTATGGTTGAACGCACCCGATGCGCCCGAAACGACCGGCGCCGCGGTTGCGCCACCCGCAACGACCGCAAATGCGCCGACAGCCACTGTACCGGCCATCTTCCCGATTGATTGCCACGCGGAGCCCGATGCTTTGGAGGGCTGGGTCGAATACATCTTCATATACATCTCCAATTCAGCGTGGGCACTCGAGTGTTTTCGAGGGGTGCCCAGTTTGTTACGAACAAGGCGGAAAACGGTTCCTGCAATCGTCCTCGCACCACAGTCGGCCCGCGCTATGTCGCCAAATCGCGACGTCGTCGAATGAAGACGGCTCCGCGAAGCCATCGTTTCCGGCGAAAGCAATCCTACTGTGGTGCGGGACCGGTGCGAACTGCGCACACGTCCGAATCCTCGCGCCCAAGTGAGCACGGACTGTGCCATATAACGGAAAGTCAATGGAAAACTTCACGGCCAATTCCCTGCTTTCGCGTCGATGTGCGAAAACTCACATCCAGGTGATTCATTGTCAAGCGTTTTTCGGTTTCCTGGGCGGTTCTCGCGACTGCCTTGCGGTCTCGAATCCCCGAATCGACAGGCCAGGCTGTCGGGCTCGCGCGAATTCGGGTTGCCGCGGATCGTCACTTCGGGGAGGCCTAGGTTGACGCCAATTGCGGTTGCGGGAAGCCGAACTCGACCGCGGGCGCGCAATGCGCCCGCTCGATGCCGTGAGGAGTCGATTTACTTGACATCGATGACTTGAAGTCCGGATGGCGGATTCGGTTTGGCCGGAACGCTTCCACCGCTGCCGCAGCCGATCGGCTGGGTCGATACCACGACGTTGTCTATGAACTCGCCAACGGTCGAATGCGTCCCGTCATGGTGAAAGAGGCTGAGCCACAGCATCGAGATCTTGAGGCTGCTGGTGGTTCGAATCCAGAGATCCGAGACGTCGCCGACCATAGTACCGTCGAGCCAAAGCGCCGAGCGCCCGTTCGGGTTTTGACCGCTTGTGTTCGGTGTGCCGAGGTCGAGCAATTGCTCGACGCAGTGCCACTGATTGGCCTTGTAGGTTGGTGGCGTCGTCGTCGGTCTGTGGGCGGGTTTCGTGCAGTAATAGGCCCCGGAGTCGTAGATGCAAGGAAGGGAGTCGCCCCAGCAAGAGCCGTTCGGGTCGGTGCAGTCCTGGTACATCCCTCGGTAGTAGCTGTAAGCGTACGGTGTGGCTTGCTTGTTGTGATCGATCACGAAATACGCATTGTCGGCTCCGTTCGGGCGGATACCGGCTCTGCCCAGCAGGCTGCGATCCCCTGCGGCCAAGCCGCCGCCATGCATCGGCGCAGAGAAGTTGAATCCCGCCTCGAACTTGATGTACCACCGGGCATACAATTTGTCGTATTCGCCCGGGAGCACCTTCAGCAAATCCGACCCGCCGCGCTCACCTGGGGGTACGCGAAAGCGGATGCTCTTGTTGGAGGAGTCCCCGCCAGGCCCGGTTTCGATGGTGATCTGGTTTTCCGTGTCTGGGTTTCCATCGTAGTCGTCGAAACGCGATTTCGGGTTCGTTCCTTCGAAGTCCTCGCAGAAAATTGTTCCTGCCGGTGGGCTGGAACACTCGTTGCGCGCTGGGGCTGCAAGCAGAGGGCTGGATGCGGCTACTACTCCAAATAGCAGGATCGCGGCGGCGGTGCGGTGTATCCGGTGGTGAGGCCTGATCATCAAAGTTTCTCCAGCAATGTCGACTTGGCCAGGCAAGCGCGGCTTTGACTGGGCATATCGTGCCCCTAGCGATCACCAGCGAACCCAGCCAGAAAGTACATGGTCGCCCGGTGCGCCGGTTTTGGCGGGCGAGGGGCTGGTCTTCTTCTCGGTCGGGTAAATTAGCGTTGGGCAAAGCAACAGTCGCGCCAGATGCCACGGCGAAAGACGATGTCCGTTGCAGGTGCCGCACGTCCGAGGTCGAGTGACCACTGAGGAAACACTGAATAGGTGGTAAAAGACACTGACGTTGGGTTAAAACGGGAACGGATTCAATTGGTTGTTGATGGTGATGCTGTCGGAACTGGAATCGCTGCCCGAAAAGGCCTGCTGCAAGGGCATCTTCTCGAAAAGCGTGACCAACAACATCTGTAGCAATGCGTCGGGCGAGGCGTCGAGGCCGAGGCGCTTCTTGACGATGACAACGAGGACATAGACCGAAACCGCGATCCATGACGTAGATGGCGCCAGGCTCCGGCACCATCAGGTCAAGGGCAGGGGCAGTCGCTGCGCGAGGACGAGTTCGTCGTCTCGACCCACGAAAAGACCAGCACCCAGGTGCGGCTGCGCATCCATCCGGGCCTGCCGACCGGGCCGGGCGACACGATGCGCGTGGATCACGAGTACGCGCGGGGTGGTGCCGGGGCATACCTGGCTGCGTTGGACGTGCATCGTGCCAAGATATTCGGCGGCTCCGAAGCGAGCATCGGCATCGCTTCCTTCGAGCGCTTGGTCGATAAGGTCATGAGCCAGCCACCTCACAACACCGCACGGTGCGTGTCATGGGTCATGGACAACGGCTCATCGCATCGCGGCGCGACGTCGGTGCGCCGACTCAATCGGGCGATCCCCTTGTCGATGCCTTCCGTGCAACCGACCCGGGCTCAACGTGGAAGCAGTCAGGCAATTGAAATCGCATAGCGGTCGATGTTGTGCACCATTCGCGAGTGGTCGAGCGGCCTGGCGCAGTCCCACATCAAAATAGGCTGGTCCGATGCAGCCCCGATTGGCAATCTGACCCAGCCCAATAGGCTTGGATAGGCAGTTTCTTCCCGGGTTAACGTGGTCGCCAAGCGGTCGGTCGCCTTGAAAGCGTGATGTGATTCTCACTGGGAGGCGGCTTTTCAAGTATCCTAACCGGGTTTCCGTGTGCCGGTTTTTCATGGGCTTGTTCTAGGGGAAATGCGATGCGAACGTTGATGCGAGAGCGGGGCTTGGTTTGTGCAGCGCGTTGTTTGCTGGCAATTTCCGGGCTGATTCTGCTGTCTGCCTGTGCCGGTCAGCGCTATGCCCCGGCTCCGGCCACGGCGGGGGCGGAAGGCTACAGCTACGTGATCGGGCCGGGGGATACCCTGGGGATTACGGTCTGGCGCAATCCTGAGCTTTCAACCACGGTGCCGGTTCGGCCCGATGGCAAGATCAGTACGCCGCTGGTCGAAGATCTGCAGGCGATCGGCAAGGATCCGAGCACGCTGGCGCGGGATATCGAGAAGGCGCTGGCGAAGTACATCCGCGATCCGGTGGTGACGGTGGTCGTCTCCAACTTCGTTGGCCCATACAGCGAGCAGATCCGGGTGATCGGTGAGGCGGCCAAGCCGCAGATCCTTGCCTACCGCCAAAAGATGACTCTGCTCGACGTGATGATCGCGGTGGGCGGCTTGACCGATTTCGCCGACGGCAATGCTGCGACCATCCTGCGCACCGCCGATGCGAACAAGCAATATTCGGTGCGCCTCAAGGATCTTGTGAAGCGGGGCGACGTTTCGGCAAATGTCGAGATGCGCCCAGGCGATGTCCTGATCATCCCTCAGAGCTGGTTCTGATTCTGGCGGCGACGCGGGGAGGGCGCATGGCGAAAGCGCTTTTCGCCGAGCCCGGGTGACGCGCCGCCACATTGTTTCGAGTCCGAGAGCCTTTTCCCCGACCTTCGCAGAGTCTCGACACCCTCCGGCTGAATCATGGACGAACTGCTCCGCCAATCCGTCATCGTTCTTCGTGGCATTTGGCAGCGCCGCTGGGCCGGGCTAGCTGTGGCTTGGCTGGTCGGCATCGCCGCGGGTGTGGTCGTGTGGAAGATTCCCGACCGGTATGAAGCGACCGCGCGCATCTTCGTCGATACGCAGTCGGTTCTGAAGCCGCTGATGACCGGCCTAGTGGTGCAGCCCAACCTCGAACAGCAGGTCGGTCTGTTGAGTCGCAGGCTGATCAGCCGGCCGAACGTCGACAAGCTGGTCGGGATGGCAGGTCTGGATGGTGAGATCAAGTCGAAAGCGGATCGCGATGCCCTGGTCGACCAGCTAATGTCTCGTTTGAGTATCGAAACCTCGGGCAAGGACAATATTTACCGGTTGACCTTTTTCGACACGGAGCCGGCGCGCGGCCAACGCGTGGTGGATTCACTGACGACAATTTTTCTGCAGTCGCTGCAGGGTGAGAAGCGAAGCGATTCCGCCGAGGCGAAGAAGTTCATCGACGAGCAGATCAGGGTCTATGAAGAGAAGCTGCGCGAGGCGGAGACCCGGCTCAAGGAGTTCCGGTTGCGCAATCTTGGCTTGACCGAGGGCGACAAGGGTTTTTCCGGCCAGATGGACGAGATGTCGGGCGAACTGGGCAAGGCAAGACTCGAACTGCGCGAGGCGGAGAACAAGCGAGACGAGTTGCGTCGGCAGATTGCAGGGGAGGAGGCGATACTCGTCAGTCCGGCCGCGGATTCCGGGGTGACCAGCTTGACACCGGAACTCGATGCGCGCCTGGACACGCTCAAGCGCAATCTGGACAGCCTGCTGCAGCGTTTCACCGAGGATCATCCGGACGTAATCGGCGCCAAGCGTGTGATTGCGCAGCTCGAGGAACAGCGTCGCAGGGAAGCGTCAGCCAAAGCGAAAAACGGGGTTCCCAAAGGCGCGGCGACCTACAGCACGAATCCGGTGTATCGCGAGCTCAAGGTTTCCTTGGCGCGTGAAGAGGCTAACGTTGCGTCACTGCGAACCCGCGCGGCCGAATATGAGGCCCGTTACCGGCAACTCAAGGACAAGGCCGCGCTGGTGCCGAGGGTCGAGGCGGAATTGGCGCAACTCAATCGCGACTACGAGATCAACAAGAAGAACTACGAACTGCTCGTATCGCGGCGCGAATCGGCCGAGATCTCCGGCGACATGGAATCGGCGGAAGGTGCCAGCATTCGAATCGTCGAACCGCCCAGGGTGTCTCGCCACCCGGTCTTCCCGAATCGCCCGTTGTTGATTCTCGCTGCATTGGCCATGGCGTTGGGAGCAGGTATTGCGGCGAGTTTTCTGCTGACCCGGATCTGGCCGACCTTTGCCGATACCACTACGCTGCGCGAGGTTTCCGGTCTGCCTGTGTTGGGAGGCGTCACGCTGTTCGAGGACGACGGATTTCGCAGGCGGTCGCGTGCCGGGTTGATTGGGTTCGTGACCGGAGTCGGGGCTCTTATCGTGGCCTACGGGGCCTTTCTCGCAACAGTGTTTCTGGCCGTACGTTCTGCATAGGGCGCATTGCGAATGAGCTTCATTGAACGTGCTGCGAAACGGCTTCAGGAGTTGCGTCAGACTTCGGAGTCGCCCTTCGAGCATGCTTCGATGCTCGATGAGAGTGTCAGGGCGCCGGAACCAGTTGCCGAAGCGGTGCCTGCGCCGCGCAGGCATTCGCGCCGGGTCGAAATCGATGTCGAGCGTTTGGGGCGGCTGGGAATGGTTACGCCTCTCGACCCGAAATCGCGGGTTGCGGAGGAATTTCGGGTGATCAAGCGTCCGATCCTGCGCAATGTCGGTGCTAAGGGTGCGGCGCCGGTTGCCGATGCGAATCTGGTCATGGTCACGAGTGCGCTGGCTGGCGAAGGCAAGAGCACGACGTCGGTGAATTTGGCGATGAGCATCGCTATGGAACTGGACCATACGGTGCTACTGGTTGACGCCGATGTTTCGCGCCCCACGGTACCGTCGATGCTTGGCATCTCCGAAGAGCGCGGCTTGCTTGACCTGCTGACCGACGAAACGCTCGACGTGAGCGATGTCTTGCTGCGAACCAATATCGAGAAACTCAGCGTGCTGCCGGCCGGACTCGCTCAGTCGCGGGCGACAGAATTGTTGTCGAGTGTCGCAATGTGCCGCCTGCTGAAGGATCTGGCGACACGCTATTCGGATCGCATCATCATCTTCGATTCGCCGCCGCTGTTGCCGAGCAACGAATCGCGTGCTTTGGCAACTCTGATGGGACAGATTGTCGTAGTTGTGGCGGCCGAATCGACCACGCACGCGGCACTGAAGCAAGCGCTGGCCACGATCGAGACATGCCCGGTCAAGCTGCTGATGCT
>WBZU01000808.1_pt1 | contig 25395 bp, 20 predicted proteins | sample 5204311 | NCBI WGS metagenome assembly WBZU01 (sample SAMN12344359, study PRJNA552823) | activated sludge metagenome | biome: Activated sludge suspended growth; feature: Nitrification reactor; material: Wastewater; isolation source: activated sludge from nitrification reactor of wastewater...
GCTGCGCCCGTGCCTGGCCGACTGGCGCAACATTGCCGCCCAACTCGCCGAACCCCGTCGTGTCCGCCAGTACCAATGCTCCACTTGAACGAAAATAAGGTTAGCGCGTATGCCCCGCGGGGGTCGAGGAAACTTGGGGCGGCCCGGCGTTTCCTCGAGAGTGCCCCCGGCTGCCGCCGGAGCAGCCCGCAGTGACCGAGGCCGCGGCGATCGAAGGCCTCGAGGCCTACGACCAGCTGGCCACGATGGTCGCGCTGGCGCGCGCCGACGGCCACTGCCTGTACGCGAACACGACGCTCGAGAACGCGGTGGCGGTGTCGCGCCGCGCGCTGGTGCGCGGCAACGTGCTCGACTGGTTCGTCGATGCCGCGCCGATGCGCGAGACGCTGCGCGCGATGCAGCGCGACGAAGTCACCGGCGGCCGCTTCGACGCGCTGCTGCGCCGCTCGGCGCTGGCGCCGGCCGAGCCGCTGCGGGTGCGCGTGACCGCGACCCAGCTGGACCCGAGCCGGCGCGTGCTGCTGGAGATGACCGAGATCGAGCAGCAGACGCGGCAGGACCGCGAGGAGCGTGCGCTCGGCCTGGCGCGCGCGCGCCGGGAACTGCTGCGCAACCTGGCGCACGAGATCAAGAACCCGCTGGGCGGCATCCGCGGCGCGGCCCAGCTGCTGGAGATGGAGCTGCAGGCACGCCCGGCGCCCGGCAGCGCGCGGCCGGCGCGCGCAGCCGCGGTGCGCGGGCTGACCGAATACACGCAGGTCATCATCCACGAGGCCGACCGGCTGCAGGCGCTGGTCGACCGCCTGCTCGCGCCGCACCGCCGGCCGCAGGTGGTGGGCGACGTCAACATCCACGAAGTCTGCGAGCGCGTGCGCCTGCTGATCCTGGCGCAGCATCCGGCCGGCCTGGAGGTCGAGCGCGACTACGACACTTCGATCCCCGAGTTCCGCGGCGACCGCGAACAGCTGATCCAGGCGGTGCTGAACATCGTGCGCAACGCCGTCGAGGCGCTGGCCGACGCCATCGCCGCCGGCCGCGCGCGCGTGCTGCTGCGCACGCGCGTCGTGCGCCAGTGCCTGATCGGCCGGTCGCGGCACCGCCTGGCACTGGAATTGCTTGTCCGCGACAACGGCCCCGGCGTGCCCGAGCCGATCCGCGACCGCATCTTCGACCCGCTGGTGTCGGGGCGCGACGGCGGCACCGGCCTGGGATTGACGCTGGCGCAGGACTTCGTGCTGCAGCACCAGGGCACGATCGAGTGCGACAGCACGCCGGGCCGCACCGACTTCAGGATCCTGATCCCCTTGCCATGACCGTGGAGCGCCGCACCGCATGAGACCCGTCTGGATCGTCGACGACGACCCGTCGATCCGCTTCGTGCTCGAGAAGGCGCTGGCGCGCGAGCAGTTGCCGGTGCGCAGCTTCACCGGCGCGCGCGAGGTGCTGGCCGCGCTGGAGGGCGACACGCCGCAGGTGCTCGTCAGCGACATCCGCATGCCCGGCGGCTCGGGGCTGGACCTGCTGGCCGAGGTCAAGCGGCGCCTGCCGGGGCTGCCGGTGGTGGTGATGACCGCCTACTCGGATCTGGACAGCGCTGTCTCCGCGTTCCAGGGCGGCGCCTTCGAATACCTGCCCAAGCCCTTCGACGTGCCCCGGGCGGTCGAGCTGATCCGCCGCGCGGTGGACGAAAGCCTGCGCGAGGAGGTGCGCGACACCGCCGCGGCGCCGATGCCCGAGATGCTCGGCCAGGCCGGCGCGATGCAGGACCTGTTCCGCGCGATCGGCCGGCTGTCGCAGAGCACGGTCACGGTGATGATCACCGGCGAGAGCGGCACCGGCAAGGAGCTGGTCGCGCGCGCGCTGCACCGCCACAGCCCGCGCGCAGCCGGGCCCTTCATCGCGATCAACACCGCAGCCATCCCGAAGGATCTGCTCGAGAGCGAACTGTTCGGCCACGAGCGCGGCGCCTTCACCGGCGCGCAGGCGATGCGCCGCGGCCGCTTCGAGCAGGCCGAGGGCGGCACCCTGTTCCTCGACGAGATCGGCGACATGCCGCTGGAGCTGCAGACCCGGCTGCTGCGCGTGCTGGCCGACGGCCAGTTCTACCGCGTCGGCGGCCACCAGCCGCTGAAGAGCCAGGTGCGCGTGATCGCCGCCACCCACCAGGACCTCGAGGCGCGCGTGCGCCAGGGCTCGTTCCGCGAAGACCTGTTCCACCGGCTGAACGTGATCCGGCTGCGGCTGCCGCCGCTGCGCGAGCGGCGCGAGGACATCGCGATGCTGACGCGCTCGTTCCTGCAAAAGAGCGCCAAGGAGCTGGGCGTCGATGCCAAGCGCATCACCGACGACGCGCTGCAGCGGCTGATGGCCTTCGACTTCCCCGGCAACGTGCGCCAGCTCGAGAACCTGTGCCACTGGCTGACCGTGATGGCGCCGTCGCAGGTGGTCGAAGCCAAGGACTTGCCGCCCGAGCTGCTGGCGCGCGAAGCGCCGATGCTGCGCACCGCCGCCGCACCGGCCGAAGCCGCAGGGCCGGCCGCCGAAGGCATCGCGGCGGCGCCGGCCGCACCGGCCGCACCGACCGTTCTGGCCGTGTCGGGCGCACCGGGCGCACCGGCTGCATCCGCCGAGGTCGAGCCGGCTGCGGCCGGCTGGCTGGGCGGCCTGCAGCGCGAGGCGCGCGGCCTGCTCGAGGCCGGTGTGCCCGACGTGTGGGACACGCTGTCGCGCAAGTTCGAGGGCCAGTTGATCCATGCGGCGCTCGAGCTGACGCGCGGGCGCCGCATCGAGGCGGCGCACAAGCTCGGCATCGGCCGCAACACGATCACGCGCAAGATCCAGGAGCTGGGCCTGGACGATTGATGCGCAGCGGCCGCGCCGCCTCGGGGCGGGTCAGCGCGGCGTGAAGGCGCGCTGCTCGATGGCGCCGCGCGTCACGCGCACGGCGCAGCCCGGCGGCAGCTCGTGGTGGGCGCCGGGGAGATCGGCCAGCGGCTCGGAGACCACCATGCGGGCGTTGTCCGGGTAGATCCCGAGCTTGGCGTTGCCCGGGTACATCGTCTTCACGGTCTTGGCATCGGCGGTGAAGAACAGCGAGCGGGGAATGCCGCGCGTGGCGTGGCGCGCGGCGTACAGGCTGCTGCCGTCGGTTGCGCAGACCGTCATCTGCAGCCCCTGGCGCGCACCCGCGGCGGCGCACGCCCTCTCCACCAGGCCGGCCATGCGCTCGATCGCGCCGATCGGATCCTCGTCGAGCCCGAAGCCGAGCGCGAGCAGGAACATCACCTCCGAATCGGTGGAGCCCTGCACCAAGGGGAACAGCGCCGGGTCGATGGCCAGCATCAGCTCGCGGCGCACGAGCGGCCAGCCGTCGATCGAGCCGTTGTGGGCGAACAGCCAGCGCCCGTGGCGAAACGGATGACAGTTGGTCTGCTGCACCGCGGTGCCGGTGGTCGCGCGAACGTGCGCCAGGAAGCACGGCGACTGCAGGTGGCGCGTGATCTCGGCGAGGTTCGGGTCGCCCCATGCAGGTGCCGTCGTGCGGTACTGCAGCGGCGCGCGCACCGCTTGCGGGTACCAGCCCAGGCCGAAGCCGTCGCCGTTGGTGGCCTCGACGCCGAGGCGCGACACCAGGCTCTGCCGGATGATCGAGTTCGCGGGCTCGTAGAGCACCGCGCCGACGTTGATCGGGTCGCCGAGATAAGCAATCCAGCGGCACACGGGGACCTCCTTCGCGCAGGGGGACGTGCCCCTTCATCAGTGCCGCGATCGTGCCACGCCCGGCGCTGCGGGCCGCAGGGCTACGTGCGCAGTTCCACGATCACCGGCGCGTGGTCGCTGGGCCTGTCGTTGCGGCGCGGCTGCTTGTCGATCAGGCAGGCGCCGACCTGCGGCTGCAATGCCCGGCTGACGAGGATGTGGTCGATGCGCAGGCCCTGGTTGCGGCGGAACGCGAGGTTGCGGTAGTCCCACCAGCTCCAGCTCTTGGGCGGCTGCTCGAACAGGCGGAAGGCGTCGGCCAGGCCCAGCGCGAGCAGTGCACGGAACTGCGCGCGCTCCTCGTCGGTACAGTGGATCGTGCCCGCCAGCGCCACCGGGTCCCAGACGTCGCGGTCCTCGGGCGCGATGTTGAAGTCGCCCATCAGCACCAGCCGCGGGTTCGCGGCCAGTTCGGTGCGCAGCCACGCGCGCAGCGCGTCGAGCCATCGCATCTTGTAGGCGAATTTGTCGCTGCCCGGCTCCTGGCCGTTGGGGAAGTAGGCGCCGACGATGCGCAGCCCGCCGACGTCGGCGGCGACCACGCGCGCCTGGTCGTCGTCGAAGCCGGGGATGTTCTTCTGCAGCTGCCGCGGCTCGGTGCGCGCCAGCAGCGCGACGCCGTTGTAGGTCTTCTGCCCGTGCCACACCGCGCGCCAGCCGGCGCCCTCGAGCTCGGCGTGCGGGAATCGGTCGTCGGGGAGCTTGGTTTCCTGCAGCGCCAGCACGTCCACCGGGTTGGCCGACAGCCAGGCCAGCACCTGCGGCAGACGTACGGCCAGTGAGTTGACGTTCCAGGTGGCGAGCTTCATCGGATCGAACTCCGCTGTTCAGGGCCGGCCGATGAACAGGTACACCGCCTTGTTGTCGCGGTTGGCGTAGCCGAAGCCCAGGTATACCGGGCCGAGCGGCGAATCCACGCCCAGGAACACCGAGCCCGCGGGCACGTTGAACCGGCCGGTCTTCAGGTCGCCGCCCCACATCGTGGCGAGGGTCGGCTTCAGGCGCGCACCTTCCAGCGAAGCGCCCGCGTACAGGCCGTCGAACACCGGGAAGTCGGCCAGCTTGGTGCGGTACACCAGCCGGGCGAAATCGAACTCCTGGGCGCGCAGCTGCTGGCGCTGCAGGCCCGACAGGTACAGGAATCCGCCCAGCGGGAAGGTGTCGGTGACGGGCAGATCGTTGCCGCCGAGGCTGCCACCGGCGCTGAACTGGCCTTCGATGGTATGGCGTCCGAAGGTGGTCGCGCCGCCCAGCGCGAGCTCCCACTTGTTGTAGGTCTCGTCGGCGCCGAGCTGCGCCAGCGACGAGTAGATGCGTCCGGTGGCCAGGTAGCCGTCGTGGGGGAAGTTGACGTTGTCGAGCCGGTCGAAGCGCGCCGACAGCTGCACGCCGCCGATGTTCTGCTGCAACCGTTGCGGAAACAACAGGTCGCCGCTCTGGAAGCGGAAGGTGCGCTGGCCGGCGCTCGCGCCGATCCGGACCTCGCCGTACTCGATGATGTTGGCGCCGATGTCGAAATCCGCGATCCAGTTCGAATCCTGGTAGCGCGCGATCTGGGTGTTGCCGTAGAAGATATAGAATGGCGTGATCGAGTATCGCAGCTTCGGCGCGACGAAGAAGTGCTGCCGCTCGCCGATCGGCTGGTACAGCTCGGTGGACAGCAGCACGTCGGAGCCGAGCACCAGGTCGTTGCGCCACTCCGCGCCCCACTTGTTGATCCACTTGCGGCGGTGCGACGCATACAGGTCGAAGCCGGCCTGCTTGCCCAGGTTGGCCTCCATCGCCAGGCCGAAGCGGAAGTAGTCGCGGGCGGGCTTTTCCTTGACCAGCACCACCAGCGTGCGCTTGCCGTCGACCTCGTCGATGGTGTAGTTCACGGTCTCGAAGTCGCCGCGGCTGTAGATGCGGCGCATGTCCAGATCGATGGTGTCGCGATCGAGCGTGTCGCCGACCTGGGTGCGCATCGACTGCAGCACCACTTCCTCGGACACGCCGCGGGCGCCTTCGACCCGGATCGCTTGCACCACCACCGCATCTGCACCTGCGGGTGCCGCCTGCTTGCGGCGCAGTTCGGCATAGGCCTGCGGCGGCAGCGACAGCGCGCTCAGCCGCCCGGCCACTTTGCGGGCGGCGGCCTCGCCGATCGGCACCGCCTTGGGCAGGTGGTCGAAGTCGGCCGACGAGAAGTCGCCCAGTTCGGGCACGATCAGGATGTCCTGCGGCCGCAGCTCCTTCAGCGAGCGGGTCACGTTCTGCTCGGTCAGGATGTTGATCATCTGCGCCGTCACGCTCAGCACCGAGGTGATCTCGTCGGGCTTGAGCAGCGGCGTGCCCAGGTTGACCGCGATGATGATGTCGGCGCCCATCGCGCGCGCCACGTCCACCGGCAGGTTGCGCACCAGGCCGCCGTCGACCAGCTGGCGCTTGCCGATCGTGACGGGCGCCACCGCGCCCGGCACCGACATCGACGCGCGGATCGCGCGCACGACGCTGCCTTCCTTCAGCACCACCATCTCGCCGGTGCCGATGTCGGTGGCGACGGCGCGGAACGGGATCGGCAGATCGTTGAAGTCGCGCGCGCTGCTGACCTGCACCAGCCCGCGCAGCTCGCCCTCGAGCGCCACGCCGGTCACCAGGCCCTTGGGCAGTTCGACGCCGTCCTTGCCGATGCCGATCTCGGGGATCAGGTACGGCGTCAGGTCGTCGGTCTTCTGGCGCAGGCTCAGGTCGGCGCGCGGCGCGCGGTCGTTGAACAGCCCCTTGGTGGTGATTGCGCCGATCGCCTCCTCCATCTCGGCCACGCTCATGCCGGTGGCATAGGAGGCGCCGACGATCGAGCCCATGCTGGTGCCGACGATCAGGTCCACCGGCACGCGCAGTTCCTCGAGCACCTGGAGCACGCCGATGTGGGCGGCGCCGCGCGCGCCGCCGCCCGACAGCACCAGCCCGATCCTGGGGCGCGCGGCCGTGCTTGCCGGCACGGCGGTGGCTGCGGCGGCGGACTCGCCAGCGGCCGCAGCCGGCCGGGCCGACAGCAGCGCCGTCAGCAGCGCCATCAGCACCACGAGCCGCAGCGGCCAGCGCATCGACATCGACGTCATCGGGTTGGGGCAGCCCTCGAGCTGCCGCGGGCGAAGGGCGCGCAGTCTAAGCCAACGCGCCGCAGCACCACGCAGCGCTCCGCGGGCGGGCGTGCCGCGGCGGGGGTGCAGCGCGTCGCGCGCCGCCGATGCATCGCGCCGCGCAAACGGCAATCCGCTCAATCCGCGCGCCGATGCCACAGCGGCTCGTACGCGGGCTGCATGCCCAGGTGCGAGCGCACCAGCGCGTAGCCGGCCACCGGCCAGTGCACCGGCGGGGCCGCGCCGGCATGCACCGCGCCGGCGGCACGCCGGGCGAGCGTCACGTGCGGCCGGAAGGGCCTCGTCTCGACGGGCAGGCCTGCCGCGTGCAGCGCGGCGCCCAGTGCCGCGTGCAGCGCGAGCAATTCTTCCGGCAGCGTCGAGGGGCGCAGCACGGCCAGGCCGCCGCGCCACACGGCGACGCTGTCGAGCACCAGCTCGAAGCGCGGTGCCGGCGCGCGCAACGCGTCGGCCAGTGCCGGCACGCGCGCGGCCGCGACCTCGCCGATGAAGTGCAGCGTCAGGTGCAGCCGCTCGTCGGGCACCGAGGCGGCCCCGGTCGGCCAGCTGAAGCGGTCGCGCCGGCGCGCCAACGCGGCGCGCACGCGCGCGCCTGGCCACAGCGCCAGGAACAGCCGCTGGCTGCGGGCGCCGGGCGCGTTCACGCGCGGCGCCGGTACTCGGCGCGCTCGTAGCCGAAACCGAGGCCGGAATCGTGCCGCGTGCGCCAGGCCTCGATGAAGTCGGCGCGCGGCCAGTCGGGGAAGCGTGTGCGCCCGTCGAAGTCGCGATCGATCTCGGTCAGCACCAGCACCTGCGCGCGCGGCAGCGCCAGCGCGAACAGCTGCTCGCCGCCGATCACGAACACGCGCCCGCCGTCGTCGCGCACCTGCTCGAGCGCGGCGTCGAGCGAATCGACCACCTCGGCGCCCGGCGCCTGGAATGCCGCGTCGCGGCTGACGACGAGGTTGCGCCGCGCGGGCAGCGGCCGGAAGCGCTCGGGCAGCGATTGCCAGGTGCGCCGCCCCATGATCACCGGCCGGCCGCGCGTGGCTTCGCGGAAGAAGGCCAGGTCCTCGGGCAGGTGCCATGGCATGCGCTCGCCGTCGCCGATCACGCCGTTGCGCGCGACCGCGGCGATCAGCACCAGTTCGGTCATCGACAGTCCGCCCGCTTCAGACCGCCACCGGCGCCTTGATCGCCGGGTGGTGCCGGTAGTCCTCGATCTCGAAATCCTCGTACGCGTAGTCGAAGATCGATGCCGGCCGGCGCCGGATGCGCAGCGTCGGGAACGGGAAGGGCGCGCGCGCGAGCTGGGTGCGCACTTGCTCGACGTGGTTGTCGTAGATGTGGCAGTCGCCGCCGGTCCAGATGAACTCGCCGGGTTCCAGGTCGCACTGCTGCGCGAGCAGGTGCGTCAGCAGCGCATAGCTGGCGATGTTGAAGGGCACGCCCAGGAAGACGTCGGCGCTGCGCTGGTAGAGCTGGCAGCTCAAGACGCCGCGCGCGCCGGGCGCGGCCGGCGGCGCCACCCAGAACTGGAAGAACGCGTGGCAGGGCGCGAGCGCCATCCGCGGCAGTTCGGCGACGTTCCAGGCGCTGACGATGATGCGCCGGCTGTCGGGGGTGGTCTGCAACTGCCGCACGACTTCGGCGATCTGGTCGATGTGGCCGCCGTCGGGCGCAGGCCAGCTGCGCCACTGCACGCCGTACACGGGCCCCAGGTCGCCGCTGGCCGGATCGGCCCATTCGTCCCAGATCGTCACGCCGCGCTCTTGCAGCCAGCGCGCGTTGCCGTCGCCGCGCAGGAACCACAGCAGCTCGAGCGCGATGCTCTTGAAGTGCACCTTCTTGGTCGTGACCAGCGGGAAGCCTTCGCGCAGGTCGAAGCGCATCTGCCGGCCGAACACGCTGCGCGTGCCGGTGCCGGTGCGGTCGGCCTTGGCCACGCCGTGCTCGTACACGTCGCGCATGAAGTCTTCGTAGGTGCGACGGGCGGGGCGGTCCACGTCAATAGGCTCCGAACAGGGTGTCGAGCGCAGCCTGGATCTGATCGCGCGCCGGCCGCAGGTCGGCGACCGGCTTTCGCAGTTCGGTGCGCGCAACTGCACCGATCGCCGCGGTGTCGAGCACCACGGCCTTGCCGGCCACTTCGAGCAGCGGATGCAGGTCGCGCGCGCGCGGGCCGAAGGCGGCTTCGTGCCGCAGCGGGATCACGACCCGCGTGTCCAGGCCGTCGATGTAGTCGTTCTGCACGTCGACGAAATAGGGCGTCTGCCGGCGCTCGTCGGCGTCGGGATTGGCATAGACGGCGAAGCGCGGCACTTCAGCGGCCCTTCATGAAGCTGCGGTAGCGCGCGAGCGGCAGGCCTTCGCGGGCGATGCGCGCGTTGTAGTGCTCGATCGCTTCACGGTTGTCCTCGTTCCAGCGCTCCCAGTAGCGGCGCCGCACCTCGTCGGCAAGCAGCGCATCGACCGTCGCCGACAGGTTCATGCCCAGCTCGCGTGCGGTGTCCAGCACCTTCGCGTTCAGGCTCAGGTTGACGGCGCGCTTCGTCGTGTCGGCGGATCTGCGCATCTCCGACCCTCCATCCTTGATGCGCATGAATTATGCCTGCTCGAACTGCATCGCCGCGAGGCGCGCGTACAGCCCGCCGCGAGCCACCAGCTCGGCGTGGGTGCCGATGTCGACGATCTCGCCGGCCTCCATCACCACGATGCGGTCGGCGCGCAGCACCGTGGCCAGCCGGTGCGCGATCACCAGCGTCGTGCGCCCGCGCATCGCCGCCTCCAGCGCCGCCTGCACCATGCGTTCGCTCTCGGCATCGAGCGCGCTGGTCGCCTCGTCGAGCAGCAGCAGCGGCGGGTTCTTGAGCATCGCGCGCGCGATCGAGATGCGCTGGCGCTGGCCGCCCGACAGGCGCACGCCGCGCTCGCCCAGGTAGGTGCGGTAGCCCTCGGGCAGCGCCTCGATGAAATCGTGCGCGAAGGCTGCCTTGGCCGCGGCGACGGCCTCGGCATCGGTTGCGCCGGGCCGGCCGTAGCGGATGTTCTCGAGCGCGCTGGTCGAGAAGATCACGCTGTCCTGCGGCACGATGCCGATGCGCGCGCGCAGCTCGTGCAGCGCCGCCTCGCCCACCGGCACGCCGTCGACCGTCACCCGGCCCTGCTGCGCGTCGTAGTAGCGCAGCAGCAGCTGCAGCACCGTGCTCTTGCCGGCGCCGCTGGGGCCCACCAGCGCCACCGTCTCGCCGCTGCCGACCGCGAGCGTGAAGTCGGCCAGCGCCGCGTGCTGCGGCCGCGACGGATAGTGGAAGCGCACCCGCTCGAAGGCGAAGGTCGAGCCGCCGGCGGCCGGCGGCAGCGGCCGCGGCTGCGGCGGGTCGGCCACCGGGCTGCGCGCAGCGAGCAGCTCCATCAGCCGCTCGGTCGCGCCGGCGGCACGCAGCAGGTCGCCGTAGACCTCGGACAGCACCGCCACGCTGCTGACCAGGATGATCACGAAGAACACCGTCTGGCCCAGGTGGCCGGCGGTGATGCTGCCGCGCAGCACCGCCTGCGTGCCCTGGTACAGGCCCCACAGCAGCGCACCGAAGGTGGCGCTGATGATGAAGGCCACCAGCACCGCGCGCACGGCGGTGCGCTTGCGTGCGGTCTCGAAGGCCTGCTCGGTGGCGGCGCGAAAGCGCTGCGCCTCGCGCGGCTCCTGGGTGTAGCTCTGCACCACCGGAATCGCGTTGAGCACTTCGGCGGCGATCGCGCTGGAGTCGGCCACGCGGTCCTGGCTGGCGCGCGACAGCTTGCGCACCCGCCGGCCGAAGTACAGGCTCGGCAGCACCACCAGCACCAGGATGCCGAGCACCTGGGTCATCACCACCGGGTTCGTGACCACCAGCATCGCGAGCGCGCCGATGCCCATCACCGTGTTGCGCAGCCCCATGCTCAGGCTCGATCCGACGACGGTCTGCACCAGCGTGGTGTCGGTGGTCAGCCGGCTCAGCACTTCGCCGGTCTGCGCGCTTTCGAAGAACTCCGGGCTCTGCCGCACCACGTGCGCATACACGGCGCTGCGCAGGTCGGCGGTCACGCGCTCGCCGATCCAGCTGACCATGTAGAAGCGCGCCGCCGAAAACAGGCCGAGCGCGGCGCCGACGCCGAACAGCGCCAGGAAGTGGCCGCGCAGCGCCAGCACGCGCTCGCCCGGCCCGGCGCCCACCAGCCCCTGGTCGATCAGCGACTTCAGCGCCACCGGCACTGCCAGCGTCGCCAGCGCCGCCCCGAGCAGGAACAGCAGCGCCAGCGCGATCCGGCCGCGGTAGGGGCGCAGGAAGGGCAGCAGCCCGCTCAGCGAGCGGGGCGAGCCGGACGATGGGGCCGCGTCGCGGCCGGAACGGGAAGCCATGCGCCGAGTCTATGCGGCCGCTGCGGCAGCTCCGCCCATGCGCCGGCCGGCGCTGCCGGTGCGGGGGGAAGTCACGTCGCCGGCGTGCCTGCCTGCGTCAGCGCAAGGCCTGTTCCGGGTGGTTGTGGTCGAATGCACAGTGCTGCATCATCACCACCACGATGTTCGACCCCGCTGCCGAGCCCCGCTGGATCAGCCGCGCTAGCGCGCTCGCGCTGCGGCTGGGTTTCCTGCCGTCGCTCGCGGGCTTGAGCGCGGTGCTGGTGCTGGCGGTGCTGGCGCTGACCCAGATCGTCACTGTCCTGCTGGGTCTGGGCACGCGGCCGGCCGCGTTGCTGGGCGCCGGTGTCTGCGCGGTGCTGGCCGCGCCCTTCCTGGGCGCCTGGCTGCTGCAGCTGATGTTCCAGCTCGACGCGGCGCGGCAGCGTGCCGGCGCCGCGCCGCGCGACGAGGCCGCGGGCGCGCAGGGCCGGCGCCATCTGATGCAGTTGATCGAGCGCGAATGGGCGCGCTGCCGCCGCTATGGCGAGGACGGCGCGCTGCTGCTGGTCGAAGCCGACCAGCACCGCGCGCTCGAAGCCAGCCACGGCGCGGCCTGCGTAGAGGCGCTGATGCGCGACATCACCCGGCTGGCCAGGCAGTCGCTGCGCCAGCCCGACCTGCTGGCGCGCTACGGCGCGGCGACGCTGATCGTGTTCCTGCCCAACACCGATCCGCTGGGCGCGCTCGACGTGGCCGAGCGCATGCGCGAGCGCGTCGCCGGCCACACGCTGCGCTGGCACGACGGCGGCGTCAGCACCACGCTGAGCGTGGGTGCCGCCTCGGTCGGTGCCGCGCACCTGACGGTGGAGACGCTGCTGCAGGACGCGCTGGTGGCGCTGCAGGTGGCGCGCGACGCCGGCCGCAACTGCGTACGCGCCGCGCCGGTGCAACCGCGTGCCACCGCCGGCCGCGCCGCGACCCGGGCCTCCGGGCTGGGCGGCGGAACGCCGGGCTGATCCGTCCCCGTTGCGCCACCGCGCGTTACGCGACCCGCGATGGGTGCAACGCCGCGCGTGCGGCGGCTGATGTCGGTCCGTTGCTGTCCTTCTTCGATCTACCGAAAGCAGCCTTCCGCGCGTCTATTCTTGGCACACGGGGCCGCCGACGGGGTGGCCAACTCCGTTCAGCCAAATTCTTATTCACTCCGTTGGCCACCCCGCCGTCGGCCCGGGCGGTGGTGTGCCGACATCGCTGTTCGCGCGCTGTTCGACGCAGTGGGTGTTTGCTGAAGAAGCGCGCCGGCGGTGCCGGCAAAGCCGACGAGGGGGTAGTCGGCGGAGTGAATAAGAATTTGGCTGAACGCAGCCGGCTACCCCCTCGGCGGCTTTGCCTCAACGGTCCAAGAACGCAACGAAGAACAGCGGACTTCCCGAAGGACCGCAACAGACTGACAGCCGACCGAAGGGAGCGCTTCAACTGAGCGCCAACCGGCCGGCGTAGCCGGTCATCTCGAGGTAGCCGCGGCCCAGGCGCCGGCCGGCGGCGTCGCGCAGCTCGCTCAGCCCTTCCCAGTACACGGTGCCGGTGCTGCCGCGGCTGTCCAGCTCCTGTGCGTCGAGCAGCGCCTGCACGCTGAAGCGGCCGGCCGGCGTCGTGATCTGCCACTGCACCGGGTAGGCGGCGCCGGTGGCCGGGCTGCGCCAGATCCGGCCGGGTTCGAAGCGCAGCTCGGCCGGGCCGAAGGCGCGCACCGCGCCGTCGGCCGAGCGCCAGCTGCCGCCGGCCCACAGCGCGCTGCCGTCGGCGCGGCGCAGCTGGAAGGCGGTCAGCGCCGCGCCGTCGTCGAGGTTGATGCCGATCCAGTCCCAACCCACCGCGGCGGCAGGCAGCAGCGCGTCCGACCATTCGTGGTCGAGCCAGCCGCGGCCGCGCACCGCCAGCGTGCGGCCGCCGAGTTGCAGCGTGCCCGCGGCGGCGAGCTGCGGCTCGCTGACGTAGTGGCTGGCCTGGGCCTCGTCGGGGCCCTTGCGCGAGAAGCCGGCGTCGCCCTGCAGCAGCGGCGGCAGCGCGGCGCGCAGCTCGAGCTCCAGGCTGAAACGCTGCGCGCCGGCGTCGTCGCCGAAGCGGGTGCGGTAGACGCTGCCGTGCGCGCCGTCGGCGCGCTGCAGCGTCCAGCCGCCCAGCAGCAGATCGGTGTCGCGGGTCGAGGCGCGTGCAAGCGCCGCTTCCTCGGCGCCCGACCAGCGCGCAATGCGTTGCGCGTGGCGGTGGCGGCCGGCGCCCAGGTCGGTCAGCGCGGCGTGGGCGAACAAGAGCTGGCGCGGCACGAAGCGCCCGTCCAGGCCGGCGCCCAGCCCGGTGCGGCTGCGGAAGAACGTGATCTGGAAGCCGAAGGGGCCGGCCGCGCCGCCGCCGGCTGCGGCGGGCGCCGACGCCGCGCGCCCGACCGGCGCCGACCCTGCGGCAGCGCCGGCCGCGGACGCATCGGCCGGCACCGGATGCAGCTCGCCGGTCAGGTACCACCACTCGATCGCCGCACCCAGGTGCGCGCCGTGGTCGCGCGGGAACTGCAGCACCCGGCCGCGGCGCACGCCGTCGTCGCCGGCCGGCGCCTGCATGCCGGTCGAAGGCGCCGGGCCGCGCGGCGTGGCCGGCGATGCGGTCAGGGGCCAGGTGCCCAGGCAGGGCAGCAGCGCCAGCAGGCCGCGCCGCCGCAGCCCGGGTGCGGCCGCGGGCGCCGCGCACGAAGGGCCGCTGTCGGGCAGCTCGACCCGCGCGGCGCGCAGGCCCAGCCAAGACAGGACCGCGGGTGCGCGCTCGAGGAACGAGAGGCCGCTGCCGGGTTCCTTGACCCCCACGGCAGGCGGGCCGGGCGGCAGCCCGGCCTTGGCGGCGCCCGCAAGGAAGCGCCGGGCCGCCCCGGCTTTCCTCGACCGCGCCGATCGGCGGGCTGGGCACAGCCTGTGCCCGCACGCGCTCACCAATCCTCCTTGACCGACAGCAGCGCCGAGTGCGCTGCCGCGGCGCGCGCGCTCAGGCCCGCAGTGGCGCAACCGGCGGCGAACACCGCCGCCGCCAGCGCCGCCAGCGGCCACGCCGGCAGCACCAGCTCCATCGTCCAGTGAAAGCTCTGCGGGTTGACCACGTGCACCAGCACCACGCTGACCGCCAGCCCCAGCACCAACCCGATCAGCACGCCGGCGGCGAGCCAGGCCGCCGCTTCGCCGACCACCACGCCCGCCACCTGCCGCCGCGTGAAGCCCAGGTGCGCGAGCAGCCCGAACTCCTTGCGCCGCGCCAGCACCTGCGCCGACAGGCTGGCGGCGACGCCGACCAGGCCGGTCACGATCGCCACCGCCTGCAAGTAGGTGGTGACGGCGAAGCTGCGGTCGAAGATCGCCAGCGACACCGCGCGCAGCTCGGCCGTGGTCGCCAGCTCGAGCACGCCGTCGCCGGCCAGCGCGCGCAGCGCGTGCTGCACCGCGGCCAGGTCGGCGCCAGGTGCCAGCCAGATCGCCAGGTCGTTGAGGCGATGGTCGCCGCTCAGCGCCGCGTAGGCGTCGCGGTCGATCGCCACCGCGCCGAACTGGCGCGCGTAGTCGCGCCACACGCCGAGCACGCGCACCGGCGCCGCCGCGCCGGCCTCGCCGCCGATCGGCAGCCCGATCAGCTGCCCCGGCTGCCAGCCGTAGAGCGCGGCGGCGGCCTCGCTCAGGTACACGCCGGTCTCGCCGGCGCGCCGCGGCAGCGGCGCGGCCAGCAGCGGCAGGTTCTGGGCCGGCTGCGGCAGCGGCCGCGCGAGCAGCGTCAGCGCAGGCAGATCGGGCCGCAGCGCCAGCGCCCGCACCCGTGACGCGCTGACCCGCTCCACCCCCGGCAGCGCGGCGGCGCGCGCCTCGAAGTCCGCCGGCAGCCAGGCCTGGTCGGCGCTGCCGCTGCCGGCGGCGCTGCGCGCGTACAGGTCGGCCGGCAGCACCTGGCCGAGCCAGTGCGCGACGCCGCTGCGAAAGCTCGCCACCATCACCGTCAGCGCCACCGACAGCGCCAGGCTCGCCACCACGCCGGCCACCATCGCGCCGGCGGTGTGGCGCGCGAAGCCGGCACGGCGCAGCGCCAGCAGCGGCAGCGGCCGTTGCGGCACCGGCAGCAGCGCCAGCAGCGCCTGCACCACCGCCGGGATCAGCGCGACGCCGCCGAACAGCAGCGCCGCCACCGCCGCGTAGGCCGCCAGCGGCAGGCCGTCCAGCGGCGGCGCGAAGGCCAGCGCCGTGCCCAGTGCCAGCAGCGCCAGCCCCGGCCAGGCGCGCGCGCGTGGCGGCTGCGCGTCGCCCAGGCCCTTGAGCACGCGCGCCGGTGCCAGCGCCTCGGCACGCCGCGCCGGTACCCAGCCGCCCACCAGCGCCGCCGCGGTGCCGAGCAGCCCGAAGCCGGCCGCCGCTGCGCCGCCCCACTGCAGCCGCGGCGCCACGCCCGGGAAGTAGCCGCCGCCCAGGTCGCCGGCCAGCCAGCGCAGCGCTGCCGCGGCCATCGCTGTGCCGAGCAGCAGCCCGAGCACGCTGCCGGCGGCGCCGATCGCCGCGCATTCGCCCAGCACCAGCGCCCTGCGGCCGCGCGCCGGCAGCCCGAGCACGCCCAGCAGCGCGAAGGCCGGCAGCCGCTGCGCCAGCGACAGCGACACCACCGCGTACACCAGGAAGGCGCCGACGAACAGCGCCACCAGCGCCAGCACCGTCAGGTTCACGCGGTAGGCGCGCGAGAGGTTCGACACGCGCTGCGCGGCGGCGCCGGCGGCCACCGGCTGCAGCTCGGGCGGCAGCCGCAGCGCGGCCAGCAGCGCACCCGGGTCGGTGCCCGGCACCAGCCGCAGGTCGATGCGGTTCAGCCGCCCGGCCAGGCCGAAGCGCGCCTGCGCCGCCGCCACGTCGACCACCGCCAGCGGCGGCCCGGCGGCGGCGACGCTGCCGGCGACGCGAAAGCGCTGCCAGCCGGGCCCGCTGCGCAGCGCGATCGCATCGCCGTCGCGCAGGCCCAGGCGTGCGCGCGCGACGGCGTTCAGGAACACCGCGTCGGGGTCGATCGCCGCCAGCCGCTGCTCGCCCGCGGCCGGCCGCGGCAGCAGCGCCGGCGCCAGCGGCGCGATGCCGAGCGCGTCGATGCCGATCACGCGCAGCGCCACGCGGCCGCCGTCGGGCGCGAGCGCGTAGCTGTCCAGCTCGAGCAGCGGGCTCGCCTGGGCCACGCCCGCGGACCGCGCGATGCGCTCGAACCAGGCGTCGTCGACGCCGGCGCGCGCGCTGCGCAGGCTCAGGTCGGGCTCGCCGTTGGCGGCGCGTACCGCACCGGCGAACTCGGCCAGCGCCGACGCGTTGATCAGGTGCACCGACCAGGCCAGCGCCACGCCCAGCGCCACCGCCAGCAGCGCCATGCCGTGGCGCCACGGGTGCTGGCGCCATTCGCGCAGCGCCAGCAGCCGCGCCAGCGCCAGCCGTTGGCGCGCGCCGCCGGCGGGCGGCCGGGGCAGCGTGGTCACGACCGTGCTCATCCGGCTGCCGCGCGCGCGCGGCGGCGTGCGGTGCGCGGCCGGCAGCGATGCGGCTCGGCCATCGTCAGGCGGGATGGATGCCGTCGGCGCCGAGCCGCAGCACGCGGTCGGCGCGCTGCGCGGCGGCGGCCGAATGGGTGGCCAGCAGGCAGCCGGCGCCGGTCTCGCGCACCTGCTGGTGCAGCAGCTCGAGCACGCGCTGCGCGGTGGCCGGGTCGAGGTTGCCGGTGGGCTCGTCGGCCAGGATCAGCGCCGGCGCGTGCACCACCGCGCGCGCGATCGCCACCCGCTGCAGCTGTCCGCCCGACAGCTCGGCCGGCCGGCGCGCGCCGAGCGTGCCCAGGCCGACCGCGTCGAGCACCGCCTGCACGCGCGCGGCGTCGGGGCGGCCGAGCAGCAGCAGCGGCAGCGCCACGTTCTCGGCCACGCTCAGGTGCGGCAGCACGTGGAAGGCCTGGAACACGAAGCCCAGGTGCTCGCGCCGCAGCCGCGCGAGCGTGGCCTCGCCGGCGTCGTGGACGGCGATGCCGGCTATCGTGATCGTGCCGGAATCGGCGCGCTCCAGCCCGGCGATGCAGTTCAGCAGCGTCGACTTGCCGACCCCCGATTCGCCGACCAGCGCGACGAACTCGCCGCGCGCCAGCGTGAAGCTCAGCGCGCGCAGCACCGGCACCGCGCCGAACGACTTGGCCAAGCCTTGCACTTGCAGCAGCGGCATCCGGTCGATCATGCCGCAAGCGGCCGGTGGTGCGGCGCAGCCGCGACAAGCTGCGCCTGGCTGCGGTGCGATACGCCGCCACGGGGTGTGGAGCCGGCAGGCTGGGCCGCGCGCACAAGCCGTGACCGCGGCGCGGCGCTGCGCGCCTGCCGGGCTGGGGCCGGTTCAGCGCCGCAGCAGCGCCTGTGCGGCTGCCAGCAGCCGTGCCGGCGCGTCGGGCGCGTCGGCGGCGATGCGCGCGTCGGCGGCGGTCTTGCGCAGCCAGGTCAGCTGGCGGCGCGCGAGCTGGCGGGTCGCGGCGATGCCGGCGTCGCGCAAGGCGTCGAGCCGGCGCGCGTCGAGGCTGCCGGCGTCGAGCGCCGCCCAGGCCTGGCGGTAGCCGACGCAGCGCATCGACGGCATCGTCGGCCGCAGCCCAGGGCGCGCGCGCAGCCGCGCCACCTCGTCGACAAAGCCGGCCGCCAGCATCGCGTCGAAGCGCGCGGCGATGCGCGCGTGCAGCCAGGCGCGCGCGGCCGGCTCGAGCGCGATCAGCGGCCAGTCGCCGGAGCGCGGACGCGCGCTGCCGGCCTGGCCGTGCAGCTCGGACAGCGGCCGGCCCGCCAGCTGCCGGACCTCGAGCGCGCGCTGGATGCGCTGCGCGTCGTTCGGCGCCAGGCGCGCGGCAGTGGCCGGGTCGAGCCGCGCCAGCTCGGCGTGCAGCGCCGGCCAGCCCAGGGCGGCGGCGCGCGCTTCGAGCGCCGCGCGCACCGCCGGGTCGGCCGCGGGCATCGCGTCGAGCCCGGTGCGCAGCGCGTGGAAGTACAGCATGGTGCCGCCCACCAGCAGCGGCACGCGGCCGCGCGCGCGGATCGCCGCGGCCGCGGCTTGCGCGTCGTGCACGAAGCGCGCGGCCGAGTAGGCCTGCTCCGGCTCGAGCAGGTCGATCAGGTGGTGCGGCACGCGCGCGCGCTCGGCAGCGCTGGGCTTGGCGGTGCCGATGTCCAGGCCGCGGTAGACCTGCGCCGAATCGACGCTGACGATCTCGGCGCCGCCCTCGGCCGCCAGCGCCTCGGCCAGGTCCAGCGCGAGCGCGCTCTTGCCGCTGGCCGTCGGGCCCGCCAGGCACAGGCCCTTCATCGGGCGTCGCCGTGGCGCTGCACCAGCGTCCAGGCGACCACGCTGGTGGCCAGCGCCAGCGTGCCGATGGTCAGCACCAGCGGCATCACGGTGCCGTCCATCGTGGCGCCCAGCCAGGCGCCCACCACCACCGCCACGGCGGCCAGGATGAAGCCGGCCAGCGCCGACGCCGCGCCCGCCTGCTGCGGGAAGGGCGCGACCACCGCCACCTGGCCGCAGGGCTGGTGGATGCCGTGGCCGAAGGCGAACAGCATCTGCGGCAGCACGATCGCCCACGGCGAGCGCACCCCCGCCAGCGCCAGCGCGACCATCACCGCGCCGCCGGCCAGCGTGAACACCGCGCCGCGCCGCACCGCGCCGGCCAGCCCGTGGCGCAGCAGCAGCCGCCGGCAGCCGATGGTGCCCGCCAGGTAGCTCAGTGAATTGCACGCGATGAACAGGCCGCAGGCCACGCGCGACACGCCGAGCACGTCGATCAGCACGAAGGCCGATCCGGCGAGGAAGGCGAACAGCCCGCCGTAGGTGGCCGCCACCAGCAGCGCCCACGCGCGAAAGCCCGGGTGGCGTGCGATCTGCAGCCAGGTGTGCACCATCGGCGTGAGCTGCATCGCGCGCGGGTTGAGCGCGCGTGCGGTCTCGGGCAGGCGCAGCACCACCAGCGCCAGCGTGGCGGCGCCGAACAGGCCGCAGCCCAGCAGCGCCGCGCGCCAGCCCCACCACGACGCGATCAGGCCGCCCAGCAGCGGGCTGCCCAGCGCGATGATCCCGAGCCCCGACAGCGCCTGCGACATCACGTGCGCGCCCTGCGCCGGCTGGTACAGGTCGCGCACCATCGCGCGCGCGCACACCACCGCGGCGCCGACGCCGATGCCCTGCAGCGCGCGCCACGCCACCAGCGTGGCGATGTCGGGCGCCAGCGCGCCGCCGATGCTGCACACCACGTACAGCGCCAGACCGCCGAGCAGCACCGGCCGGCGGCCGAAGCGGTCGGCGGCCGGGCCGAGCAGCAGCTGGCTGCCGCCGAAGGCGAACAGCAGCGCCGACAGCGTGGCCTGCACCGCGGCCAGCGGCGCGTGCAGGTCGCCCGCCAGCCCGGGCAGCGACGGCAGGTACAGGTCGGTCGTGATCGGCTGCACGCCCAGCAGCAGCGCCAGCAGCGTGACGATCAGGCCGCTGCCCATGCGCTCGGCCAGCGGCGGGGCGGCCGCGTCAGAAGCGCTCGTCGTCACGCAGGTAGCGCCACTGGCCGGGCGGCAGCTTGCCGAGCACCACGCTGCCGATGCGCACGCGCTTGAGCCCGGCGACCGCCAGCCCGACCGCTTCGCACATGCGCCGGATCTGGCGCTTCCTGCCCTGCGTCAGCACGATGCGCAGCTGGTCCTCGTTGGCCCAGCTGACCTTGGCCGGCGCGAGCGGCTCGCCGTCCAGCGCCAGGCCGTGGCGCAGCAGCTGCAGCGCCGACTCGGGCACGCCGTCGGCGAAGCCGTGGGTCACGCGCACCAGGTATTCCTTCTCGACCTGCGTGCGCTCGCCGATCAGGTGCTGCGCGATGCGCCCGTCCTGGGTCAGCACCAGCAGCCCGGTGGAGTCGATGTCCAGCCGGCCGGCCGGCGCCAGCCCGCGCGCGTGGCCCGGGTGGAACGGGCGGCGCTCGTCGGCCCAGCGGTTGTCGGCGGTGACCAGCGCGGCCGCGCTCGGGTAGCCGTCCTCGGGCTGGCCGCTGACGTAGCCGACCGGCTTGTGCAGCAGGATCGTCACCCGCCGCGCCTGCTCGCGCCGCGCGGCGGGGTCGATCTCGATGCGCTGGCCGGGCAGCACGCGCTGGCCGAGCACCGCGGGCACGCCGTCGACCTGCACCCAGCCGGTGGCGATCCATTCGTCGGCCTCGCGCCGCGACGCCGCGCCTTCGGCGGCGAGCCGCTTGGACAGGCGCTCGCCGGCATCGGCCGGCGCCTGGCGCGGCGGCGCGATCCCGGGCGCCGCGGCGGTGGGTGCCGGCTCGTGCGGCGGCGGCACTGCGTGAGCGTGCCCCCAGGGCCGGGCTGCGCCCAGCCCGCCGCCAGCGGGGGGCAGGGAAGTCACCGGCTCGGCCGGCGGCAGGCGGCGATCTTCGCGCGGGCGCCGCGGCGCCTGGGTGCCGGCGGACGGGCGATCGGGCCGGTCGCGGCGGTCGGGTCGGTCGAGGCGGGCACTGCGCCCGGGCCGGTCGGGCCGGTCGGGCCGGTCGGGCCGGTCGGGCCGGTCGGACCGGCTGGGGTGGGCGCTGCGGTCGAATCGGTCGGGCCGGTCAGGGTGAGCGCTGCGGTCGGGCCGAGGGCCTTGGCGCAGCGGCTCGGTGCGCGCGCGGTCGCGCTGCGGTTCGGCTGGCTGATCGCGGCGGCGGTCGCGGCGCGGGTCCGCGTGCGGGCCGGCGCGCGGGCCGAAGCCCGCCTCGCCACTGCCGCGAGCCTCGCTGCCGCGTCGCGGGCCGGTGCCGCCGCGGGCGTGGAAGCTGCCGCGCGTGTCGGCCGGGTCGTCGCGGCCGGTGCCTTTGCGCGCATGGGCGCCGCCGCGGGAGCCCGCGCCGCGGCCGGCACCAGCGCGCGCGTCGGCACCGCCGCGCGGCTCGAAGCCGCCCGACTGCCGGCTGCCGCCCGGGCCGTTGCGCGGGCCGGAGCCCGCACGGCCGTGTGCGCCGTGCCGCGGATCGCCCGCAGGGCCGCCGTGCGCAGCACCGCGAGATCGGTTGCGGAAGTCATCGCGCGGGCCGTCGCGGGCGTCGCCGCGCCGATCGTCGCCAGGGCCGCTGCGCCGATCGTCGCGAAAGCCGCTGCGCCGATCGCCGCCAGGGCCGCTGCGCCGATCGTCGCGCGGCGCGCCGCGGCGGGCGTCGGCCGACGCGCGGTCCGGTCGGCGTTCGGGCGGCGGGCCATGCCGCTGATCGGGGCCTGCCGGCCGGCGCGGATCGCGCGGGTCCTGCGCGCGCCGCGACCGCTCGTGCGGCTGGCCGGCGTCCGCGCGCGGCTTGGCGCCGGTGCGCGGCGCCGTGCTTGCACGCACGCGCGAGCGCTGCGGGTCGCGCGGCGCGGCGCCGGGCTTCAGTTTGAGCTTGGGTCGGTCGGCCATGCCCCGATTGCACCACGCGCCGTCGGGAGGCGCGCTCGCGCGGCGCGCGGCTTCACGGGCCTTCAGGGCAGCGCCGCCAGCATCGCCTCGACCTGCGCGCGCGGGTAGGGCGTGAGCGGCCGCTGCACCGCCGGCCGGGCGCTCAGAGGCTGAGAGGCTTTCGGCCGTGCCCGAAAGGCGCGCCAGAACATGTCGGATATCGGCGCAAAGCGCAGCCATAGCTCGGGCTATGGCGAGCATTTGCAACGACGAGCCGGCGTGTTCCGGCGTGCAAGGCGGGCATGGGCGAAAGCCTCTCAGCCTCTCAGGCCGAGCCCGTCGGCCAGCGTGACGATCGCCCACGGCCGCCGTCACGCGATCGACCACGCTCGGATGCATGAGGTCCAGGCCGTGTCCCGGCAGCGCCTGCGGGTCGGCCAACGCGCCGAACCACACGACGAACATGCCGGCCTGCGGTGTCGGGTCGAGGTACACCGCAAAGGCCGGCGCGCGAGTGCGTCGATCAACTGGTCGAAGGCCATCGGCGGATCGCCGGCACACAGCGCCAGGCTGGCGACGAGCAGGAAGTTGCGGAAGGCCGGGCGCTCGCCCAGGCGCGTGCGCGCCAGGTCGTAGGCGAGCCGGTACTCGGGGCCGGCCGCCTCGCGGCCGAGCAGCGCCGGCAGCCCGGCCGCGTCGAGCCCCTGCCGGTGGATCTTCTGCTCGGCCACCAGCGCATGCGCTTCGAGCCGATGGCGCACGCTGATGCGATTGGGGCCGCGCCGGCCGAGCAACGCGAGGTGGCGGCCGAGCGCTTCGCGCTGGCACTCCTGCCGCAATCGGCATTGCCCGCGCTGCGGCACCCGCCAGCGCGAGGCCTGGCGCGCGGCGCGCTCGGCCGAGCTGCTCGACGTGCCCTACGCGCACTTGGTCTTCACGCTGCCGCACGAGCTCAACGCGCTGGCGGCGGTGCATGCACGCTGGGTCTACGAGGCGTTGCTGCGCTGCGTGGCCGACACGCTCACGCAGTTCGCCGCCGACCGCCGGTGGCTGGGCGGCACGGCCGCCTTCACGCGGGTGCTGCACACCTGGACGCAGGACCTGCGGCGCCACGTGCACGCGCATGCGCTGGTGGCCTGCGGCGCGCTCGGGCGCGATGCCGGCGGGGCGGCCTGCTGGGTCCGGCCCAAGCGCTCGCCGCGCTTCCTGTTCCCGGTGCACGCGCTGTCGCGGGTGTTGCGGGTGTTGCGGGCCAAGTTCCTCGACGCGCTGCTGTGCGCCGAGGACGGCGGCAAGCTGCAGCGCGATCCGGCTGCCGACGCCGCGCAGCGCGCCGAGCGCCGCCGCGCGCTGGCCCGCCACGCATGGGTGGTCTATGCCAAGACGCCGCCGGCCGGGCCGGCGGCGGTGCTGGACGACCTGAGCCGCTACACCCAGCGCACCGCGATTGGCGCCGAGCGCATCGCGGCGATCCGCGGCGAGCAGGTGTTGCTGCGCGTGCGTGCCGACGAGCACGGGGGCAAGCGTGTGGTCGCCGTCGACGGGGTGGCGTTCGTCGCCCGCTTCCTGCAACACGTGCTGCCGCCGGGCTTCAAGCGCATCCGCCACTTCGGGCTGCTGGCGCCGGCGGCCAAGGCGCCGCGGCTGGCGCTGGCGCGGCAGCTGCTGGCGATGCCGTTGCCCAACCCGCGTGCGGCCGAGGACGCAGCCGCCTTCATGCGCCGCGTGGCCGCCATCGACATCGAGCGCTGCCGGCACTGCCGCGCCGGGCGTTGGCGCTGCGTGCAGTCGCTGCCGGCCGAGCGCACCGCGCCGGCCGCGATCGTCGCCGCCTGCCGGGGGCCGCCGCCGTGAGGCGCCGCTTGCGTCGCGCAACGCCATGGCTCATCGCACGGCACCGCGGGATGCGGCTGAAGCCGTGCTTGTCGCCGGCACGTACCGCCGATCGCCGAATGAGTCGGGCCGGCAACGCCGCATGTTCAGCCACTCAGTCCTTGCTGCCGTCGCCGATACCATCGCGCACAGTGGCTCGAGCCGCCTTCGGCCCCGGCGCCATTGCCCGCAGCGGCGCCTGAAACTTACACTGCCCATTGCACCGCCCGAGCGGCGGTTCAGTTCAACGGGGTTTATCTGACGCGGGTCATGCCGGACGCTTCGATGCCGTCGGGGCGCGTCAGATAAACGCTATTCGTTAGGCCTCAGAAATGCCCCTTCAGAACCGCGTCGACCCGTGGGGAACACTTCATGCGAGCCCTTCGCGCGCTGCCAAACTCATGGGCAACCGCGGCATCCTCCACAACGACAAGCGCGAGATCGTGAAGCGCTGGGCAACGAAGTCGTGGGTAGCGTGTGACCCAAGCTATCGGGGCATCTCTCGGAAGCCGCTCTTCAAGCCTGGCAGCTATTCGGAACTCTTCTTCCTCGACGAGGCGACTGCCCTTTCAGCCGGGCACCGTCCGTGCGCCTACTGCCAGCGGGATAAGTACAACGCCTTCAAGGCAGCTTGGGCTTCAACGCTGCCGCGGCCCTCGGCAGATTCCACTCTGAGCATCAAAGACGTCGATACCGTCCTTCACGCAGAGCGTGTAGCGCGTGGCGGCGCGAAGATCACCCAAGTGGTCACAGTTGCGGAGCTTCCCGAAGGCACGCTCTTTGAACACTCGGGAAGCGCCCACCTGCGCCATCGCGGGAAGACGTGGCGGTGGTCATTCGATGGGTACAACGAGGTGAGCCAGCTAGGCGATGTCCCGGAATTTGTTGAACGCGTGATCTGAAGTGGCGGCTCCTTCGACCCGCATGCGCGAGCATGCGGGTTGCCTTGCAAGCAACCGAAGGAGCCACCAAGATGAAGTCTCACACGTTGCCCGCACTGCGGGCCATGCCTGCTGCGCAGGTTCAGATCTCGCTGCCCGTGCAGGGCGTGCTGCGCGACGTGCGCCACGCCTTCCTGGGCCTGTGCATCGATGCCGGCCAGAAGGTGTTGGCCGCGATGATGGAAGCCGACAGGATCGCACTGTGCGGCCCGAAGGGCGTGCCCGATGCCCGGCGGCGCGCGGTGCGCGGCGGCACCACCGCCAGCCAGGTCGTACTGGGTGGACAGCGCATTGCGGTGCGTCGCCCGCGAGCACGCTCGACGAGCCAGGGCGAACTGGCGCTGCCCAGCTTCGAATGGGCGGCATGCGCCGACGCGCTGGACGCGGCCACGATGGCGGCCATCGCCGCGGGCGTGTCGACCCGGCGCTATGCCAGCACGCAGGAGCCGGTGCCCAAGGCCCACAGGCCCTGCGCCGCATCCAAGAGCGCGGTGTCGCGCCGCTTCGTGCAGCTGAGCCAGGAGCAGCTGGCGCAATGGCTCGCCCGCCCCATCGGCGATCTTGATCTGCCGGTGGTGATGATCGACGGCATGCACTATCGCGACCGCGTGATCCTGCTGGCCCTGGGCATCGACGCGAAGGGCGACAAGCACGTGCTCGGGTTGCGCGAGGGCTCCACCGAGGCCACGCGGGTGGTCGCCTCGCTGCTGTCGGACCTGGTCGAGCGCGGGCTCGATGGCGTGTCCAAGAGCGAAGTCAGCCGGCTGTGCGCCGAGCTCGACGAGCGCGTCACCGCCTTCCTGGAGCGCCCGATCGAGGGCGACTGGCCCTACCTGTGGATCGACGCCACCTAC
>WBZU01000810.1_pt1 | contig 25369 bp, 26 predicted proteins | sample 5204311 | NCBI WGS metagenome assembly WBZU01 (sample SAMN12344359, study PRJNA552823) | activated sludge metagenome | biome: Activated sludge suspended growth; feature: Nitrification reactor; material: Wastewater; isolation source: activated sludge from nitrification reactor of wastewater...
GATCGCGCCGCTGTCCAGGCCAACCTCGACTTCGACGGTCGGGTTGCCGCGACTGTCAAGCACTTCACGTGCGTGCACATAGACGATTTCACTCATGGGAGTCATCTCCTTGGTTTTTGAATGTCGACATTTCGTTTTGATTTTCTGTGCGCTTAGCGCCGGGTCGCATCTCGGTCAGGACGACAACCTGTTACCCAGGCGACGTGCACACATCGATAAACACCATGACCGGCTACTACGCCCGTCCGAGCGCCGTACCATCCCGTAGTGTATTACGGATCGGTGGTTTTTGCGAATGTGCGCAGCGAGGCATGCGTTCGCTTCTTGGCCCTTCGTCACGAACAATGCCGGCACAAAAAGACCGCACGATCTGTGCGGCCCCTTCGTGACTCATCCCTGTTCTTTGCTGCGAACAGCTTCCTTGATCGGCGTTTCCTGCGGTTCCTTGTCTTTGTCTCTGTCTTTGTCTTTTTCCTTGCCATCGTCGCGCGCTGGCGCTTCGGGGTCGGTGGGCAGAACGTCGTAGACCCAGCGCACGGCCCGCTTCCACATGCTGCGCGCGGCGGCCGCGCCATAGGTCGCCTGCCGCCGTGTCGATTTCCACCAGTCAGTGGACTGTTTCTCGACCGGGGTCCGCCAATCGATCACGCAGGCGGCCCACGTCAGTCCAGCGCCAAAACCGACAAAGACGACCTTGTAGCCTGGCTTGAGCTTGCCGGCCTCGATCGCCTCGCACAGCGCAATGGGAATGCTCGCCGTGCTGGTGTTGCCGTACCGTTCCAGGTTGACAAAGACCTTGTCGGCCGGAATCTTGAGCTGGTTGAGCACGCTGTTCTGGATGATGCGGATGTTGGCTTGGTGCGGCACGACCAGATCGACCTCATCCGTACTGATGCCGGCCCGGTCGAGCACTTTGCGTGTGGCGGAGGCCATGACGCGCGTGGCAAAGCGGAAGACGGCCTTGCCATCCATTTTGATGTAATGCATGCCGCTGCTGACCGTTTCCAGGCTCGTCGGCATGGCGCTGCCGCCCGCCGGCACGATCAACGTGTCACCGCCCGACCCGTCGCTGCCCAGATCGACAGCCAGGATGCCGCCCGGCACCTCGCTCGCCGCCACCAGCACTGCGCCGGCGCCGTCACCGAAAAGGATGCAGGTCTCGCGGTCGGTCCAGTCTACGATGCGCGACAGGGTCTCGGTGCCGATGACGAGCACATATTCGGCATCACCGGCCAGGATCTGGCCGCGTGCCATGGACAGGCCGTAGACAAAGCCGGAGCAAGCCGCACTCAGGTCGAACGCGCCGGCATTGTGCGCGCCCAGGGCGTCTTGAATCAGGCAGGCCGTGGCAGGAAAGGAGTATTCTGGCGTCGTCGTGGAGCAGATGATCAGGTCGATCTTGCTCGCCGGGACGTCGGCCACCTCCAGTGCTTTGCGAGCGGCCGCCACCGCCAGCGTCACCGACGTTTCCTTGGGATCGGCGGCCACATGGCGCTCGGCGATGCCGGTCCGGCTGCGAATCCACTCGTCGTTGGTGTCGACGATTTGCTCCAGGTCGTGATTGGTGATGACCTTGGACGGTACGTGATAGCCCCAGCCGACAATGTGGGCGAAGCGCGGCTGGTAGGCGGGTGCAGCCGATGCCGGACGCGGTTCAGCCGCTTCCTGGCCTGCACTTTTCGGGCGCGGACCGGCCCCATTGGTGGCGGGTTCGCCCGCCGGCGGTATCTGCTTGACTTCTGCCATTTCTCCTCCTCGACGTGCGACGCTAGACAATGCGCCGGAGCATGATGCAGGCGTTGTGTCCGCCAAAGCCAAAGCTGTTACTGAGCACGACATCCACGCGCGCGGCGACTGCTTCGTTGGGCGTATAGTTCAGGTCGCACTCGGGATCCTGGTTCTGCAAATTGATTGTGGGCGGGATCGCCCCCTGCTCGATCACCTTGGTGCTGATGACCGCCTCCAGCGCACCCGCCGCCCCCAGCAGGTGGCCCGTCATGCTCTTCGTGCTGCTGATGCGTACGTTGTAGGCAAACTCGCCCAGGACCTGCTTGATCGCCAGCGTTTCGCCGAGATCGTTGAGCCGCGTCGCTGTCCCATGCGCATTGATATAGTTGATGTCCGTCGGCTGGACGCCGTACTGCGCCGCCTTGCGCAGCGCCATGCGCATGGCATCCGCCGCGCCACGGCCGGTCGCATGGGGCGCGGCCATGTGATAGGCATCGTTGGTATTACCGTAGCCGACCACTTCCGCATAGATGCGCGCGCCGCGGGCCGTCGCATGTTCCAGCGTTTCCAGTACCAGAATCGCCGAGCCTTCGCTCATGACGAAGCCGTCGCGGTCGCTATCAAACGGACGGCACGCCGCCTGCGGATCATCCGACCGCTGGCTAAGCGCGCCCATGACATCAAACGCGGAGAGCGTAATCGGCATGATGGCCGCTTCGGAGCCACCCGCCAGCATGACGTCGGCATCGCCGCGGCGCAGCAATTCGAACGCTTCGCCGCATGCTGTCGTCCCGCTGGCACAGGCACTCACGACCGCATGGTTCGGCCCCTGCAAGTTGTGGTCGATGGCAATCTTGCCGGCAGGGCTGTCCACCAGCATATTCGGGATCATAAAGGGGCTGACTTTGCGCAGTCCCTTCTCGCGGGTAAGTTCGAGGTTATCGCGAAAGCTGCCGATGCCGCCGATGCCGCTCCCCACGATCACGCCAACGCGCGTCGGGTCTTCTGCATCCATGTCGAGCCGTGCGTCGGCAATGGCCTGTTGGGTCGCCACCAGCGCAAATTGGATACAGGGATCGAGCCGGCGCGCTTCCTTGCGGTCCATGTACTGGCCCGGATCGAAGTCGCGCACCTCGCCGCCAAAGTTGACACGCAGGTCGGAAGCGTCGAACTTGCTGATATGGTCGATGCCGCTCCGCCCGGCAAGCAAGCTCTGCCACGTAGACTCGACATCGTGGCCCAGCGGTGTAATCGCGCCGAGGCCTGTTACCACCACACGGGGGGGAGTGAACCCATTCGTACTGCTCTGAGTGTTCCCGTTCATAGAACTTTCTTTCATTCAATAATCAACAACGCCAGAACGTGATAACACGTCCTTACGTCGAAAGTTGCGCCATGCTCGACCGGTGCACGGAAGAAAATCGGGGTCCGGCAAATAGCCGAACCCCGATTCAATCTACATCTCCTCACCAGCTTGTCATCCTACCAGCCGGCGAGCGAAGCGCACAGCAATGCTGTGCCTCGAACCTACCGTGCTGCGCTGGCGGGCTCCGCTTCTGCCGGTTCCGCAGGCGCGGCCGGTTGCGCCGAATATTCGCCATCCACGACATCGGCATTGTCCGCATACCAGACCGGTGGTGCCGGCGCCGCGGCTGCCTGTGGCTGTGACGGGTGTGGTACCGGCAGCGTCTGCGTGCTGGAACGTCGCAACACCAGATACGCTCCCGCCCCGATCAACGCCAGCGGCCAGATCCATCCCAGCGCACCCACGAAGGGTGTCACGATGACCAGGCCGAGCACAAAGAGAATCGCAGCCGGGATGTAGGCCCAGCGCAGGTTCTGGCCCAGGTAGGTCGACAGGAGGCCGAGCACGCCAAAGGTCATTCCCAGCCCGATGAAAAGCATGCTCGCCGGATTGATGAAGCTGAACGGCAGCGCATCCAGCCCAGCAACAGCCGCTATGGAAAGCAACGCCCCGCCCGGAATCAACGCCCACCAGCGCCGCGGGTTGGTGAAGAAGATGGCGAGAAAACCGGCCCCGATCGAACCGAGGAAAACTGCGCCTGTCAACCCCGACATCATCGGCGGGGCAAAGCGCGAATAGAAGACGGTCGCGGCCAGCCCCAGCAGGGTGAAGCCGGGAATCGCGGCCCACCAGCGCTCGTTCAGATTGGTGAAAAACACATACAAGAATGCCGCTCCCGCAGCACCAAAGGCAAGCGACCAGAAGAGGTCGCTGAGCACGCCCAGGATACCCGTGACTTGCAGCAAGAAGAAGCCACCCAATGCAATCAACAGGAGGCCCCACATCATCTGTTTGTTGTCGTTTGCGATCCGCATAACCCCTCCCCAAAGTCGAACTGCGCACAAAGTTGTTCATCAACCTGTACGCAAGCAGGCTGCAGAAAGTTGCGAAGGTGTTTGGCGCAATCGGACTCCCGGCGAGTCTGACGTGCCCGCATCAGGATAGGCAGGCATAGAAGGGAGAGAATCAGGTGAGTATCGGGGTTGCAGGCAAGTTGGCGGTCGCCTGCCACAAATTTACGGTGTCACGCCCGGCGCCGTCGTGTCCTTGTACCACCAGACCTGCAAGAACGCCTGGCCGGTACGATCGTAGTAGTCGACCGTCACCGTGTGTTTGCCGCTGCCGATGCCGACAAAGCGGTTGGCGGTGTCGGTGTAACCGTCCCGCCAGACATCGATCACCAGCGTCTGGTCGAGATAGACGCGCACGCCATCGTCGGATCGCGCACGGAAATAGTAGTTGCCGCCCTCGAAGTAAAAGTCACCGGTCCAGCGCCCGTTCCAGAAGTCGACCGGCACCGCGCCGGGCATCGGCGACGCAAAGCCCCAGTTGCGCTCCAGTTGGACAGTGCCGGCGTTCTCACGCTGGGTATGCAGCAATTCGCCACGCGATGGCGCGCCGTTGTAATAACTCGCCGTCCAGGGTGGCGCCTGCTGGGCATAGTCATAGGTGAAGCGAATGCTGGCCAGGGCGACAAGTTCCAAATACTCCAGCCGCACCGCATAGCGCCCGCTCAACATCGCGCCGCTGGAATAGGTCGAGCCGGTCGCACCATGCCACTCGTCGACGATCAACTTGTCGTTCAGCCACAGCCGCACGCCGTCGTCAGTCTGAATGTTGAACTGGTAGTAGCCCTGCGGCAGATCCAGCGTGCGTTCGAAGCGCGCCGAGAAGTAGTCGACCGGCACCGCGGGCGTGGGCGACTCATAGCCCCACCGGAAGTCGATAAAGGAAACGTCGGCATAGGCGACCGGGTTGCCCTGCAAGTTTGGGTTGTTGAAATAGGAGACCTTCCAGCCGCTGAAAGTGGCAGGCGGCGTTGCAGGCGGCGTGGTCGGCGTCGGGAGCGGCGTCGCAGCTACCGGTGGCGGCGCGGCCAGCACATTGGGATCGACAACGAGGACGCTGTCGATGTCACCGGTCACGTTGACCAGGCGCCGATCGATCCAGCCGCGGCTGGCGCCACAGGTGGCCAGCAACCACGATGACGCATCGTTGCGCCCTTCGACGGCACAGGTGCGCCCGGCGGTGGCCGTCCCGATCACGGCTGACGACTGGCTGGGCTGAAGATAGAGGTTGACGAGTGAAAACTTGACCGTGGCGGTCACGGCCTGATTCTGGAACATTGGCCCAGCCGTAACGACACGCGGCCAGGCCGTCAGGAGACAGACAAATAGGAGGAGGAGCCAGCGAACTCTGTTCATAGGTTTCTACGCCCAGTATACCGCAGATGGCTTTGCTTGTCGTCTACTTCATCAGCGCCACATCCAGCGCCTCGTACAGCGTGCGCACGCCGATGATCTCGATGCCCTTGGGCATACCCTCGCCGCTGCGCCGCTGCAAGGTGCTGCGCGGCACCAGTGCGCGCGTGAAGCCCAGCTTGGTCGCCTCGTGCAGGCGACGCGCCAACTGGCCGACACTACGCAACTCGCCGCTCAACCCGACTTCACCCATGATAGCAAGGTCGGCGTGGACCGGGCGGTTGCGAACGCTGCTGGCAATGGCTACCGCCACCGAGAGATCCGCAGCCGGTTCGTCAACGCGCATACCGCCGACCACGTTGACGAAGATGTCCTGGTCGCCCAGATCGATGCCCACGCGCTTGGAGAGCACCGCCGTCAGCAGCAGCAGCCGGTTGGTATCGACGCCGTTGGCCGTGCGGCGCGGCATGCTGAAGGCTGTCGTGCTGCACAGCGCCTGCACCTCCACCAGCAGCGGCCGTGTGCCCTCCATGGAGACAGCGATGGCGCTGCCCGTGGCATTGGGCAGCCGTTCGGCCAGGAACAGCTCCGAGGGGTTGCGGACCTCCTCCATGCCCTTTTCGCTCATCTCAAAGACGCCGACCTCATTGGTGCTGCCGAAGCGGTTTTTGATCGAGCGCAGCAGGCGGAAAGCATGAAAACGCTCGCCCTCCAGTTGCAGCACGGCATCGACCATGTGCTCGAGGACGCGCGGGCCGGCAATGTTGCCTTCCTTGGTGACGTGGCCGACGAGGAAGATGGGGATGTTCAGCGCCTTGCCGGCGCGCAGCAACGCAGCCGCACAATCGCGCACCTGGCTCACCGTGCCGGCTGCGCTGGCGCCGTTGCCCGAATAGATCGCCTGCACCGAGTCGACAATGACGAGCACCGGCTTGATTGCCTCGATATGCTCGATGATCGCCTCGACGACAATCTCCGACAGCACCATGAGTTGCTCGTTGTTGATGCCCAGTCGCACCGCCCGCCGCCCGATCTGATGGGCGCTCTCCTCGGCCGAGACATAGAGCACCGTGCCAGCGTTCTGGGCAACGTCTCCCGCCATCTGGAGCAGGAGCGTGCTCTTACCGATGCCAGGATCGCCGCCCACCAGCACGCACGACCCCGGCACGATGCCGCCGCCCAGCACGCGACTCAGTTCGACCATGCGCAACGACAGGCGCGGCTGATCGTCTTTGGCCACGGTGGGCAACGCAACCGGCTTGCTCATCGTATCGACGGGCGCCATGCCGGCGCGGCTCTTCTCGGGCGCGCGCACGACGACCTCTTCCAATGTGTTCCACTCGCCGCACTCCGGGCATTTACCCGCCCAGCGCAAGTGCGTGCTGGCACACGCCGAGCAGACGAACTGTTTCTTTTCTTTTGCAGCGGGCACGGGACGCTCCTCCCCCACAGAACATTTGTGCGGAAATTGTACCGGCAAACCGGCGCGGCGTCAATGGACAGGGATGGTTCGATCGACCGTGTTGGGGGCAACGTCGAGCACAGAACGGCGCCTAACAAAAACACCGGCTATGATTCGATAGCCGGTGCCGTGGTAAGTCGAGCAAGTGCTCTGATAGCGGTGTCGCCGGGGCAGTTCTGTCACACCGCGGCGCTGTCCATGAGCAAGGGCCGGAACTTGTAGCCGTAGATGATCTGGCCCTCGTCGCCCTCCTCGCGCAGTTTGCGTGTCACCATCTCGACGCGCATGCCAATCTTGACGTCGCTTGCGTTCACATCGGTCAACTGCGCCGTCACCATGGGGCCTTCGTCAAGCTTGACCAGGGCAACCGTATACGGCTTCTGGTCCTCGTAGCCCTGCGGCACGTTGTACATCGTCGTAAAACTAAAAACCTCACCTCGTCCGCTGAGAGGTGAGGTTACGCCACCAGGGCGATTGCTGCCCAGATGACCCGTCATCAGTCGTCTCCGACCATAGCCTGCTGCAACGCAGGCGCCGCGTTCACGACACCGCTGAAGTCAAACGCAGGCAGCGGGGTGCGTTCTGTCTGTGCAGCATGCATCGGCTTATGACAATGCGGGCAAACCTGGCGCGGCGGGAAGACCGCCTGGGCGCAGTGCACACATACATCTCCGTGCAAACTATAGCGCTGCTTCTTGGTCCGCCACATATTCGGAATAGCCATATCTACTCTACCTTCTATTCAAACGGTTTCGAATCTGTAGGGAGCACTGCGTCTCCCAATCTCCTGTACCAAATCGTACGGATGCTATCCTATCAATTTAGGGCTCTCAATTCCTATCTACTCCTGAAAAAAGCCAACTTGATAGGTTTTGACAGTGAAAATGAAGGCTTCCACAAGTAATCTGCGCTTGCGTTCACCGCGTCGTACACAAAGGAAACGGACCGGCTGTCAGCCCGTCCGTTCAACATTTCTATCGAATATCGACCCAGATGCGACGCGTGCGGCTTGAATGCCTGCGCTGGCGCGATTCGCTCAGTTGCCCAGAACGTGCGTGACGATGGTGGCCCCGCTGCCCCCGATATTCTGCGCCATACCAAGCCGCGCATTGGCAATCTGATTGGCGCCTGCGCCGCCCGTCAGTTGCAGCACGCATTCCACGATCTGGTAGACGCCGGTTGCGCCGACCGGATGCCCGCGACTCTTCAACCCGCCCATGGTGCTGATCGGCAGACGCCCGCCAATCCCGACTTCGGCTTCATGCGCCATGCGCCAGCCTTCGCCGCGGCGCGCAAAGCCGTTGGCTTCCAGGCTCAACGCCGTCATGATCGTAAAGGCGTCGTGCAGTTCGAAGAAATTCAGTTCCTCCGGGCCAATGCCGGCCTGGCGCAACGCCTTCTGACCGCTGATATTGGCCGCTTCGAGGAAGAGCGGATCGCGCCGGTCGTGGACGGCCAGTGTGTCGTTGGCACTGGCGCTGGCCAGGATTCGCACCGCACCGCGGTGATGGCCGGTCGTATATTTGTGCGCCCACTCCGTCGGCACCAGCACGACCGCCGCCGAACCGTCGCAAACCGGGCTGCTATCCATGATATTAATCGGCGTGGCGATCACCGGCGCCCGCACATAGTCATCCAGCGAGATCGCTTCCTGGAACATGGCGTTGGGATTATTGGCGCCGTTGCGATGGGCGTTGATACTGAAACCGGCGAAGGCGTCGAGCGGCACGTCATATTCGTACATGTAACGCTGCATAATCAAAGCATTCAAGCCAACAAAACTGACGCCGTGCAGTGCCTCGGTTTCGGCATCGGCCGCGGTCGCCAGCCCGGCGGTGGTATCCTTGCCGACGGTGTCGGTCATTTTTTCCAGCCCGGCTACGACGACGATGTCGTGGAAGCCGCTGGCAACGGCCATCGTGCCGACACGCACGGCCGCCGCACCGCTGGCACAGGCGGCCTCCACCTTTGCCGCCTCGACTCCGTGCAGCCCGCAGACGTCGGCCACCAGCGTGCCCAGGTGCTCCTGGTCCAGCAGGCTGCCGCTGAGCATATTGCCGACAAAGAGCGCGTCGGCGCGCTCGACATTGGCATCCGCCATGGCGCTAGAAATCGCCTCATAGGCTAACTGCCGCGCCGACTGTTCCCACAGTTCGCCCACCGGCGTCTGGCCAATGCCGATAATCGATACGGAACGCATGAATCCTCCTCAAACCCACACAGCCAGCGCCTGACTCAAGCTGGTTGCGCCCTGTGCGTACTGTCCGTTCAGCAAACCTGACTATCCCATCATTATAGCGCCTGGCGGTCTGAAGGCCTGTAATCGCCCGCGCCATTCCCGACAAGCGTTCTCGACAGCAACGCTATCCCCTGTACAACGGCCGCGTCAGGCAAGTGGGTCCACCTCCGCCTTTCAGACAGAGATCATCGCCGACGAACGTCTTGACGGCGACGCCGGCTGCTTCCAGGCGCGCCTGCGTCACGGGGTTGTCGTCCAGCATGATGCACTGCCCCGGCGCGACCGCCAGCACGTTGCAGGCCATGCTGTCATATTCGGCGTCCGGCACCTCGATCAACTCCCAGCCGCGGTCGAGCAGGAATTGGCGGAAAGGAACCGGCATCAGCCGCGAGTAGACGACGGCCTTGCGCGTGTCGACGGGGCTGATGAACGACAGCAGGTGCAGGCAGTCGTCCGGGCCGGTCCAGTGTGGAAGTGGCACGGGGATGACTTCGTCAACCCGTTCGCCGAGCAGCGCACGCAGTTGGCGGGTGCCTTCGGCATTGGTGCGATAGCCCTGACCCACGGCCACCGTTCGCTCATCCAGCCAGCAGACGTCGCCACCTTCCAGCCGGCCGTCGCCCGTGATGTGACCCAGGATCGGCACACCAAGCTCCGCCAGCGCTTTGCCCACAGCGTCTGGTTCGTTCTGGCGCAACGTCTTGCCCATACGCCCCAGGATGACCCCACCGGCCACGGTCACCACAGGATCGTGCGTATAAATCGAGTCAAGGCCGGTCGCCGCATCTTCGCGCAAGTAGGTCAATTCGACACTCTGCTGCTGGAGCAGGTCCACCAGGGCGTCATGTTGTGCCTGGACGCGCACCAGCAGCGGGCGATCCGTGTAGTTGAGCTGCTGCCATTGATCGTCGATGGCCGTCTGGCTGCGGTGCGATGCCCCCGGCTGCTTCATGAGGCACCAGTGCAGTGGCGACACCATGGACTGGCTGTTGATTTGTTCGCTCATGGTCACTTCAAAATGTAATAGGTGGCGCGCTTGGAGCCAATGCGGATGAAGAGATTCTTGTCGACCAGGTCGGCCAGGTCGCGGCGGATGGTCTCGGGGTGGACGTCGGGCGCCAGCGCCTGCAAGTCGCTGTTGGTGATGCGGCCGTGCTCGCGCACGAAGGCCAGCGCTGCCTCCTGTCGCTCGTTGAGAAAGGCGTGGTGCCAGCGCTGCTCCTGCGGTTGCGCGCTCACCAGGTCGTCGCCGGCCGAACGTAGCGTGACGCGAAAGCCGGCGGCCGTCTCCTCGAACTCGGGTTCGGGCAGGCCCGCTTCTTGCATCGCGGCGATCATGCGGTCGATGCCATAGCCAAGCCGCTCGATGTACCCCAGATCGGTGAGCACGGCGACGATAGCCTCGTTGCGACTGTAGCGCTCGTCCTTCAGGTTGGCAAGCGTCACATGGCCGGGCAGGCGCCCAGGACTGTAGACCTCCAGGCGATCGTTGAACATGAGCAGGCGGATGCCCTCGCCGCGAATGCTGTAGTCGCGATGGGCGATGGCATTGACGATCGCTTCGCGCACGACGGGCAACGGATACTCTGTGGTCTCCTCGCGCGCCATGCCACGGATACGCATGCCACGCCGCATGTTGGCCGTGACGAAGGTCTCAGCCTGGCGCGCCTGCTCCGCCAACCCGCCGCCGATGTCCTGGCGCACGAACTCGTCGCCCATGACCGTGCCGGCATAGCGCACGCAGATCACCTCGGCACTGCGCAGAAAGCGCTGTGGCTCGCGCCCAAAGAGCAACATACCAGCCACCGTCGGCGCAGGCTCCGCTGCCGGCAGCCCGTCTGCCCCGCGCCGCGTGACGCAGCCGCGACCGATAAGCGTGTCGACGGCGTCCTCGTCGGGCGGCAGGCCAAGCTGGTCAAGATAGCGGTTGATGCGTGCGCTGTCGAGGTCGGCAAGGCTGGCGCCCTCGACCGGCTGGCTCTCGTAGCCGCTCTCGCCGCGATCGAGCAGCAACTGGCGCAGTTCCGGCGTCGTCAGCGGGCGATTCTGGCCGCCCGTGCGGGTCAGGTAGACACCGCGTACGTTGTAGACGTGGGGCAGCCCCTCGGGCACCAGCACGGCCACCACCTCGCCGCCATCCAGCGCCACGCCCTGCGCGCTGGGCAGGATCAGCGGCGGGTCGGGCAGCAGGCTGGCCTCGACGACAAGATCGCGCAAGGCAGCGCCGTCGACGGCGCCCTGCGGCGTGCCTTTGGCCGTTACGCCTAGAATGGCGATGCCGCCACCGGCATTGGCCATGGCCGCCAGCGTTTCCGCCACCGTTTGCCGGGCGCTCTTTGCCGGCAGGTAGGCGACGCGTTCCGACGGCCCGCCGGCCAAGTATGGCAGCAAGTCATCGGCGTGCATGGTTCGATTGCGCAGGCGCATGGTCACGACGGACATCTCCCTTCTATCTACGGGCATTATAGCGCCTTGTGGCACGAATGCCATGTTATAATGACCACTCTATGTCACGAAGGCTCAAGGACGCGAACACCCCGGAAACATCCTGGTCCCTCTTTCTCAAGCCGGGGCTGGGCGTCAAACGCTGGCTGCTGGCCGCCCTCGCCGGGATCTTGCTGACAAGCTTCGGCCTGGCGGTTCTTTTATACGTCCTCATCGCCGAAGGGCCATTACACTGGTTCACGCTGGGCTTTCTGCCCGAGTGGCTGCGCGGCATCGTCTTCGTGGTGGCGGGTGGCGGGCTGGCGATCCTCGGCGCCTTCCGCTTGCATGCCATCATTGTGCACCAGGTGTGGCCTGAACTGAGTACGCCCGAACGCCAGCAAGCCGTGCGCGCCTTTCTCCAGCGCCAGCAGCGGCGCAGCGGCCCGCGCATCGTCGCAATCGGCGGCGGTACGGGCATGCCTCAGCTTCTGCGTGGCCTGCGCGCCTACACCGACAACCTCACCGCCATCGTCACCGTGGCCGACGACGGCGGCAGCAGCGGTCGTTTGCGCCGCCAGACGGGCATGCTGCCGCCGGGCGACTTTCGCAACAACATCGCCGCGCTGAGCGAAGCGGAAGGGCTGATGACGCGCCTCTTCCAGTATCGTTTCGCCGAAAACGGCAACGGGGAAGGGAATGAGTTGGGCGGCCACAGCTTTGGCAATATCTTCATCACGACCATGGCGGCGATCACCGGCAGCTTCGAAATGGGCATCGCCGAGAGCAGTCGCGTCCTGGCCGTGCGCGGGCGCATTCTGCCCAGCACGCTGGAGAACATCACCCTCTGCGCTGAGGTCAAGCAGATACTGGCCGACGGGCACACCGAGTGGAAGATCGTCGAGGGGGAGAGTGCGCTGCCCAAAGCGGACGGCCAGATCGAGCGCGTGTACCTTCAGCCGGCTCATGCCCGCGCCTATCCGGAAGCCGTGCGCGCCTTGCTCCAGGCCGACTTGATTGTAGCGGGACCGGGCAGTTTCTTCACCAGCGTGCTGCCCAACTTGCTGGTCGACTCGATCCGCGAGGCGATCTGTGCGTCGTCGGCCGTGCGTATCTACGTCTGCAACGTGGCGACACAGGCCGGGGAGACCGACGGCTACAGCGTGGTCGACCACATACGCAAACTCGAGCAACATGCCGGCAACGCGTTTCCCGTAGCGCTGGCCAATCGCAACTATGACCTGTCCAAACCGCCGTCGGGCAACTCCACGTGGGTCACCTTGCCGGCTGGCGACACACCGACCGGCTTCCGCATCTTTGCCGGCGACGTCGTCGACAGCGAGCGACCCTGGCGCCACGATTCGGCCAAACTTGCGACCGAACTGATGGCCGCCTATGACCAGTTGCGCGCCGAGCGGTCAAGTGAGTCATGAGATGGCGAAAAAACACCGGACGTGCAAAATACACCTTTTGCGGGACTAATGGTAAAATAGACACATAGGTTCCGGTCTTCGTTGCTGATCAGGATGGAGGCACCGCCACAGCCCGCTCGGGCGTGATAAAATCAAGCACATCCCCAACCATTGAGTTGATATCGAAAAGTGTATTTCCACAATAAAGGAGCTTTCAAATGGCTGTAAAAGTAGCAATCAACGGGTTTGGCCGCATCGGTCGCCAGGTGACCAAGGCGCTCTTCGAAAATTATCGCGGCAAGTTCGATCTGGTCGCCGTCAACGACCTGAGCGACACGAAGACCAACGCCCACCTCTTCAAGTATGACAGCAACTACGGCACCTTCCCCGGCACCGTCGAGGTCAAAGACGGTGACCTGGTGATCGACGGCGACCTCATCAAGGTGCTCGCCGAGCGCGATCCGAGCAAGCTGCCGTGGGGCGACCTGGGCGTCGATATCGTCGTCGAGAGCACGGGCATCTTCACCTCGCGCGAGAAGGCCGAACTGCACATCCATGCCGGCGCCAAGAAGGTCATCATCAGCGCCCCGGCCAAGGGTGAAGACCTGACCCTGGTGCTTGGCGTCAACGACGACAAGTACGACCCGGCCAAGCACAACATCATCAGCAACGCGAGCTGCACGACCAACTGTCTGGCCCCGGCCGCCAAGGTGCTCAACGACCTGGCCGGCATCCAGCAGGCGCTCATGACCACCATTCACGCCTACACCAACGACCAACGCATTCTCGACCTCGTCCACAGTGACCTGCGCCGCGCGCGTGCTGCCGCCATGAGCATCATCCCGACGACCACCGGCGCCGCCAAGGCTGTCTCACTGGTCATCCCGGAACTCAAGGGCAAGTTCGACGGCTATGCCATGCGCGTGCCGACCTCGACGGTCTCCGTCGTGGACTTCACCGCCACGGTCGACAAGGAAATCAGCAAGGACGAGTTGATCGCCGCTTTCGATGCCGCCGCCGCCGGCCCCATGAAGGGTGTCCTGCAGGTCGTGCGCGACCCGCTGGTCAGCATCGACTTCAAGGGCAGCCCGTTCAGCAGCTCGGTTGACGTCGAGTTCACGAATGTCTATGGCAAGATGATCAAGGTCGTCACCTGGTACGACAACGAGTGGGGCTACAGCTCGCGCGTTGCCGACCTGATTGACTTCATCGCCAAGAAGGGCATCTAAAGTAGCAGAGATTGGAGATTGGAGAGTTGGTTTCGTCTCCAATCTCCAGTTTCCAATCTCACTCGCTTATGAAACGTGAAACGTGGCGCATGAAGTCGTTCGACTTCGCTTCCCGTTTCACGTTTTTCTTTTTGCACCTGCAAGAGGTCAATTGCCATGGATAAGAAAACCATCAAGGATGTGGACTGGCAGGGCAAGACCGCGCTGGTCCGCGTCGATTTCAATGTGCCGCAGGACAAGGCGACCGGTGCGATCACCGATGACGCGCGCATCCGCGCCGCGCTGCCCACGATCCAGTACCTGCTCGATCACGGTGCCGCCGTCGTCCTCATGAGTCACCTGGGCCGCCCCAAGGATGGTCCCGACCCCAAGTACAGCATGAAGGTCACCGCCGACCACCTGGCGACGATCATCGCAGCGCCGGTCAAGTTTGTCGGCCAGACGACCGGGCCGGAGGCAGAGGCCGCCGCGGCGGCGCTCAAGCCCGGCGAAGTGCTCGTCTTGGAAAACACGCGTTTTGACAAACGCGAGACGAAGAATGATGCCGGCATGGCGCAAGAGTTGGCCAAACTGGGCGACGTCTACGTCAACGACGCCTTTGGCAGCGCGCATCGTGCCCATGCCAGCACCGAGGGCGTGGCCCAATACTTGCCGGCCGTCGCCGGTTTCCTCATGGAGAAGGAGCTGGCCTTCCTCGGCAACGCGCTGGAGAACCCGGTGCGCCCCTTCGTGGCCATCCTGGGCGGCGCCAAGATCAGCGACAAAATCGGCGTCATCTCCAACCTGCTGAGCAAGGTCGATGTGATTCTCATCGGCGGCGGCATGGCCAACACCTTCCTTGCCGCGCAAGGGCTGGGCATGGGCAAGAGCCTGGTCGAGGCCGAAGCGCTTGAGACGGCGCGCGAACTGATGGCCAAGGGCGGTGACATCATCCAACTGCCGGTCGACCTGGTCGTGGCGGAAGCGTTTGCCGCCGATGCCGCCGACAAGGTGGTGAGCGCCGACGACGTCCCGGCCGAGTGGATGGCGCTCGATATCGGCCCGGCCACGATTGCGCACTACGCCAACCGCCTGGCCGGCGCCAAGACCGTCGTGTGGAACGGCCCCATGGGCGTCTTCGAGTTCCCGAAGTTTGCCAAGGGCACCTTTGCCATCGCCGAGATACTGGGCGGACTCAAGGACGCGACCACGATCATCGGCGGCGGCGACAGCGCAGCCGCGATTCGCGACGCCGGCCTCGAAGAGAAGATGTCGCACGTCAGCACCGGCGGCGGCGCCAGCCTGGAATTCCTCGAAGGGATCGAGTTGCCGGGCGTGGCTGCATTGAACGACAAATAGGACAGGAGGCTCATGGGACTCTTCTCACGTATCGCCGCACTCTTCACCGGCAAGGCCCCCGGCGGCAGCAATCGCTACCTGCCGGTCTACGTCATCGATCATCGCTGCCGCGAACCGATTGCCGGCCAGGTCGACCTGCTCAACGAGCTGAGCCTGGCCGACGAAGAGGGCGGCGGCTACTACGTGCGCAAGGTGCTACACACGTCGGGCGAGCGGCGCTGCTTCGGTCAGGTCGAAGTGCAACTGTGGCTCGACGGCAAGAAGCAGATCACGAATCACGAGGTGCAGGGCGGCCGCTGGCTGACCGCAGACGAATACGATGCCGAGGTTGCGCGCCAGGCCGAAGCCGCGCGCCGGGAGGCGGAAGCCGCCGAAGAATCCCAGCCTCAACCAACCATTGACGATGCATCGGCCGGTGCGCAAGACGACTCGGCCGATGACCATCCACAACAATCCAAGGAGTAAACACCATGCGCAAGCCGATGATGGCCGGCAACTGGAAGATGAACAAGACGATCAACGAAGCTGTCGACCTGGCGCGTGCCATTCGCGAGCAAGTCAACGATGTCGACAGCGTCGATCGCGTCGTCTGCCCGCCCTTTATTGATCTCCCCATGGTCAGCACTGAGTTGATGGGGAGCAACATCGCCGTGGGCGCGCAGAACATGCACTGGGAAGCCAGCGGCGCCTTTACCGGCGAGATCAGCGCGCCGATGCTCAAGCACCTGGCGACGTACGTGATCCTCGGGCACAGCGAGCGGCGCCAGTACTTCTGCGAGAGCGACGAGACGGTCAACAAGAAGGCGCTGGCTGCGCTGGCTGCCGGCCTGACACCGATCATCTGCGTGGGCGAGTCGCTGGCGCAGAATGAGGCAGGCGAGACGCAGGCCTTCGTCAGCGGGCAGGTCAAGGCGGCGCTGGCCGGTTTCACGGCGGAGCAGATGGCTGAGATCGTCATCGCCTACGAGCCGATCTGGGCGATCGGCACGGGCAAGGCGGCGACGGCACAGCAGGCCAATGACATCTGCGGCGGCGTGGTGCGCCAAGCCGTCAGCGAGCTGTTCGGTGCTGATGCCGCTGCGGCGACACGCATACTCTACGGCGGCAGCACCAACGACAAGAACATCCGCGAGATCATGGAGCAGCCCGACATCGACGGCGCGCTGATCGGCGGCGCGGCGCTGAAGGCGGAGAGCTACGTCTCCATGGTTCGGCAGACGAGCGAAGTCTACGCGGCCGCATAGGCCACGGCGAAGCTCGCCTTGCGAATCAGGAATGCCAAACGGACGGTCGCCAATCCAGCGACCGTCCGTCGCATTTCTGGGGCGTGGCTCTTGACCGTACCCCTAGACAGTGGTATCCTGCCCGCGCGCCTTGACTGTAGTGACTGTGCAGTTGCGCGCCGTTTTCTTGAGGAATCTGGTTCATGCCGCGTACCCCATTCCAGGCTTTGTGGCTGCCGACGCTGGCCGCGCTTGGATTTTTCGCCGTAACCTGGCCGGTCTGGCGCTGGCTTTGGTTCGAATGGATGTCAAACGAGTACTACAGCCACGGTCTGCTAATCCTGCCGGTGGCCGGCTTCCTGGCTATACAGCGCTTCCGCCACGATGAAGAACTTGCCTACCGACCGGGCCAGGGCAGCATCTACGGCATTCTCCTGCTGGGCATTGCGCTTGCCGTTTACCTCTACTTTCTCCAGCAGCGCGCCTACTACCTGGCCGCCTTTGCCATGATCGGAATGATGGCCGGGCTGATCTGGGCCATCGGCGGGACGACAGTGGTCAAGAAGCTGGCCTTCCCCATCGGCTACTTGACGTTGATGGTGCCGCTGCCCTTCGTCGACCGCGTCACCTTGCCGCTGGCACTCTTCACCGGCTATTGCTCGGGGAGTATCGTCCGATTCCTCGGTATGGATATCACCATCGTAGGCAACTCGATTTCGCTGCCCAATGCCGACCTGGTCGTCGGCGCGCAGTGTAGCGGTGTGAATTCGTTGATTACCTTGCTGGCGCTGCTCGTGTTGGTTGCGTACCTGCTGGAGGGTCCGGTCTGGTCGCGCGTGGCGCTGGTGCTGCTGGCAATCCCGCTGGCGCTGCTGGGCAACATCATTCGCGTGGCAACGCTGCTCTTCGTGGCACGGTCGTGGGGCGCAGATGCCGCCTTCACCTACTACCACGACTATTCCGGCATTCTCTTCTTTGTGGCCGTCCTGCTGCTCATTGTGCCGATCACGCGGGTGCTGCACTTTGGCCGGCTGCGGACAGAAGTAATCTGATGAAGAACCGGACAACCTTGACCGCGGTGGCTGTCGGCCTGCTGCTGGCGATCGGACTGGTCGCCGTCTACTACCCGCAGTTCGCGCCGGCATTGGGAAGCGCACAGAGCCTGACCACGGGCGACGAATTGACCTACATCACCGACCTGGACTTCTGGCAGCGTACGCCGCGCGAGCGAGCCGTCGTAGCCAACGTACGTTTCGACCTGGCCCACGATCTGAATGACGTTCCGATGCAAGTGGGCAAGTGGCACGGAGTCGATGACCCGGAAACCAACCGCGAGGTCATGATCCTGCTCGAGCCGGAGCAATACGTGCAGCGGCTCTATGACGACGGCGACGGGCGCTATCTCTGGCTGACGATGGTCGGCGGGCGTAGCTCGCAACCGTTTCACGCCCCGGATATCTGCTACGACGCCGACGGCTGGCAATATGATCTGGGCTCCCATGCGACGCCGCTAGAGGGTGGCGGCGAGATCTACGGACTGTGGCTGCACGGCAAGAAGCTGTTCGAAGGTGACACGGCGCCGGAGGAGCACGTCGTCTACTATTTCTATCTGTTCCCTGACGCCGAGCGCAACCAGGCCGACGGCATCGTACTCTTCAAGACGACATCGGAACGATTCGGGACGCTGGAAGAGACGCTGCAGATGCATGAAGAGTTCGTGCGCGAGTTCTTCCGCAAGGCCGGCACCCCGGCAGAGTTGGCGCAGGCCGCGCCCTGACCGGCGATGCAACGACACGCCATGCGCTTCGGTGGGTTTGCCGCATGCACCAACGTTGATCGTGGCGGCGCACCCTGCGTTGTGCGCCGTGCTTTGCCATGGCTTGCAGCGACGCTATGGGCCGGCATCGTGCTGGCAGCATGCACCGCGCCGGTGACGTCCGGTGGGTCGTGCGATCTCGGCCTGGCGCCGCAGAGCAGCGACGAAACGGCGATTCGTGCCATCATCGCGGCGGAGGGTGAGTTGGTCGTCACCCAGCAGATCGACGCCCTGATGGCGCTCTGGTCGGACTCAGCCTATGTCGCCAACGCCAAGAACACACCCGACCGCGCCGATGACGACCAGTTCTGGCGGGAAAAAGACGCCATCCGCCATCGTTACGTGCGGACCGTCTTTCCGGGTGCGCCGGCCGCCGCAGCTCCGGCTGACTTGCAGATCGAGATCGACGGCAGCCGGGCAGAAGTGGTCGCCACGACCCACATCGGCAGCGAGATTGCGCCGGCCGGCGACCGGTGGGTTCTGACCAAGAACGGCAACTGTTGGTTCCTGGAGAGCCTGACGTACAACCTGGAAGCGCAGCAACCCTGAACAAATCACCCAGAAGCTTGAGTTTGCGACGTGGCCGATTTCGACGTCAACTCCGCGATCTATACCCTGCTGGCGCTTGCCATCTCGCTCTTTGTGCTCTCCTGGCTTAGCCGCCAGGTCAGCCTCGCAGTGCAGGCCGTTACCTATTACATGACAGGGTCCGCCGACCTTGCCAGCGTCATCATCTTCCTGCTGCTGCTGCCCGGCGTGCTGATCCATGAATCGGCGCACTGGCTGGCCGCGCATGCTGTCGGGCTGCGCACGGGCAAGTTCCGCGTCTGGCCCACCAGGCAGGGCGATTATATCGGGCTGGGCAGTGTCAGTGTAGAGCGGGGCGATATCCTGCGCGAGAGCATCGTCGGGGTAGCGCCGCTGGTAGTGGGCAACTTCTTCATCGCGCTGATCGGGTGGCGGGTCTTCGCCACGCCGGAGTTGCTGGCAGCGCTGGAGGCCGGCCGGCTGCTCGACACGGTGGGCATTTTTTTCACCGCCCTGGGCACGGCCGACGGCCTGGTCTGGGCGTACATGCTCTTCACCATCGGCAACAGTATGATGCCCAGCGCCAGCGACCGTGAACCGTTCAAGCCGGTGCTGCTGTACACCATCTTTGCTGCGCTTATCTATGTCGTGGTCGGTCTGCCGTTGGCGCCGGTAACCTACTTGCTTGGCTGGGCTGTTCCCATGTTCGAGATCGCGATCGGTGCGCTAATCTTTCTGATCGTGCTGGATCTGTTGATCTGGGGGCTCTTGCTGCTGGTCGAGATGCCGCTACGGCTGGCGCGTCGCCGGCGCTGAGCGGCGCTTGTCGCACGTTGGGCAAAAGAAAAGGCCGGCATCCCTGCGGATACCGGCCCGATCTGGTCCTGGCGCTGCCTAGCTGACGTGCTTGTTCAGGCGATTCACCAACTGCGCCTTGGGCTGGAAGCCGACAATGCGATCCACGGGCTCGCCGTTCTTGAAGAGCAGCAACGTCGGGATGCTCATGACACCGAACGCCATGGCCGTGTTCTGGTTGTGGTCGACGTCGAGCTTGCCGATGGTCAGCTTGCCATCCATCTCGCCGGCGATCTCCTCCAACACGGGGGCAATCATCTTGCACGGACCACACCACTCGGCCCAGAAATCGACCAGGACAGGGGTATCTGCCTGAACGACCAACTCATCGAATGTCTTGTCGGTCACGGTAATTGGCTTGGCCATTTTCGCTCTCCTCCTAAAAACGAGATCCTTCGCTTCTGTTGCCTATCAATCGTGCCTGGCAGCACAGTTGCGCCACTGGCACCACACAAAGAAATGCGCGCCGGTTATGCGCACACCTCGACATTATCTTCAGACCAGAGTGGCGGCGCAGTAGGCTGCGCTACAAAAAACATAGTACACCCACGCCGCAGCTTTGTCAAAAACCACCGCCAGCCGGCAAGGTCATTCTGTTGCGGTAATGAGCCGCCCGGGCCGGGTATGTAGCGGCAGCCAGCCAGCGCAAGCACGATTACTGCGATTCACGGCGCGATGGCGGATCATCTATAATGACGATTCAGCGATTCGTCGACTTGCTGCGCGACTGCCTGGACCATGACCTTCAGGGCATCGCCCGGCGAGCGACAGGACACTATACTTGCGTGCGAAGGAGCTACCATGAACCGCATCCATTCCCTGCGCGAACTAGGCCAGAGCATCTGGCTCGACTTTATCGAACGAAGCATGATCCAGAGCGGGGCGCTGCAAAAGCTGGTTGACGACGGTGTTGCCGGCGTTACCTCGAACCCGACAATCTTCCAGCAGGCGATTTCCAAGAGCAACGCCTACAGCGCCGACGTGCGTCGCCTGGCAGCCGAGACGACCGACCCGAAAAGCATCTTTGAGGGACTGGCGATTGCAGACATCCAGGCTGCGGCCGATGTTCTGCGCCCCGTGTATGACGCCAATACCGGTCACGACGGTTTTGTGAGCCTGGAAGTGGCGCCGGACCTGGCGTACGACACGGACGCCACTGTTGCCGAGGCGCGCCGGCTGCATGCGGCCGTGCAGCGCCCCAACTTGATGGTCAAAGTGCCCGCCACCAAGGCCGGCATTCCCGCCATTCGCCAGTTGATTGCCGACGGCATCAACATCAACGTCACGCTGATCTTCAGCCTGGAACGCTATGCCGACGTCAAGGAAGCCTACCTGCTGGGGTTGGAGGATCGCGCGAAGGCCGGCAAGCCGATCGATCGCATTGCGTCGGTGGCCAGCTTCTTTGTCAGCCGCGTCGATGTCAACATCGACAGCCGGCTGGACAAGCTCAGTGCTGCGCATCCGGCCGATGCCGTGCGCTACACGGCGTTGAAGGGCAAAGCTGCGGTCGCCAATGCCAAGCTGGCCTACGCCCAGTTCGAGGAGAAGTTCGCCGGTCCGCGCTGGGAAGCTCTGGCAGGCGCCGGTGCACGCGTCCAGCGGCCGCTATGGGCCAGCACGAGCACCAAGAATCCCGACTATCCCGACCTGATCTATGTAGACACGCTGATCGGGCCGCACACGGTCAACACGATGCCGCCGCAAACGCTGGAGGCGTTCAAAGATCACGGCACGCCGATGCGAACCGTTGACCACGATCTGGCCGGGGCGCGCGGTGCGTTGGCCGCACTGGCACAGGCCGGCATCGACATGGCTGCGGTTACCGAAGAATTGGAAACCGACGGCGTGAAGAAATTTGCCGACTCGTTTGTCGATCTCCTGAAAACAATCGATGAGCGGCGCAAGGAACTGGCCGTCGTCGGGTAGAAGCGGGCAAGAGCTCAGGCTCCGGATGTCCGGCGGCGCAGATACTCGGCGAATTCCTCGGGGTCGAGTTTGTGTCGTGTGTCGCCGGCGTCCGGCACAAATGATTCAGAGGTCGCGGTCGATGCCGGCTGCGGCCTTTTTGTTGCCGGCTCCCCTGCACTGTCGGGGATGGCATCAGCCAGGCGCGGCGCGCCGGGATCTTCCTGCAGATGGGCCACGATGGGCGCCAGTACCTCGGCAATCGCCTCCAGGAAGAGGGTTGCCGCAGCCGCGCCGGCGGGCAGGTTGACGATCAATGTGCGGCCGCGAATGCCGGCAACGCTGCGGTCGAGCAGAGCCAGCGGCGTCTCGTCCTGGGCAAAGGCGCGCATGGCTTCCGGCAAGCCGGGCGTCAGCCGCTCCACCACGGCCAGCGTCGCCTCTGGCACAATCTCGCCGGCACCGGGCCCGGGCGCAGGCAGCGTCCCGCCGACCGTCAGCACCAGATCGAGCTCTTCCTCGTCACAGCAGCGGCGCAGCGTTTCCTCCACCTGGTAGCGGCGGCTCGCCACGTGCCGGTCGGCCAGCACGACAGCGCCCGGCGTCAACGCGGCCAAAGTGCGGCGCACACGATCGACCGCATCCTCGTCATAGACCGGCACGCAGAGTATTGCGCACTTGATAATCGACATGGCAATGCCTCAGAAATAAAAGAACGCAGACAAGCGCCGGCAGTGACACCGGAACGCTTGTCTGCGTTGTCTGCAATTGGGTCCGACCGAAGCGGATTTAGCGCTTCGTGTACTGCGGTGCCTTGCGGGCGCGCTTGAGACCGGGTTTCTTGCGTTCCTTGGCGCGGGCGTCGCGGGTCAGGAAACCAGCGGCCTTGAGCACCGGGCGCAGATTGGCATCCTGCTCGATGAGGGCACGGGCGATGCCAAGACGCACAGCCGCAGCCTGGCCAGATTCGCCGCCACCCTGCACCTTGACACTGATGTTGAGCGTCGCCTCGGTGCCGGTCAGCGTCAGGGGCTGGCGCAGGATCATCTGGTCCAATGCGCGGCCAAAGTACACATCGACAGGCTTGTCGTTGACAACGATCTCGCCGGTGCCAGCATAGAGACGCACACGTGCCGATGCTTCCTTGCGGCGACCGATTGCTTCTACATATTCAGCCATTTGAATCTCCGTCTTGATTACCTATCCCTGCGTCGCCCGGTCGCACCGTTCTCAAACGGCGTGCGTGGCTGGCGCATGAGACTATGCTTTTACAGTTCCAACGCCTTGGGCATCTGGGCGGCGTGCGGGTGCTGATCGCCGGCATAGATGCGCAGTTTCTTCATCTGCGCACGCCCCAGCTTTGTCTTCGGCATCATGCCGCGCACCGCTTCGTAAATGACGCGATCCGGGAAGAGATCCATCATCTCGCGCATGCTGCGGCTCTTGAGGCCACCGGGATGGCGCGAATGACGATAGTAGCGGACGTTGTCCAGCTTGGCGCCCGTCACTGTCACCCGCTCGCAATTGATGACGATCACAAAGTCGCCGTTGTCCAGGTTCGGCGAGAACGTCGGTTTGTGCTTGCCGCGCAAGATCCGCGCAATCTCCGAAGCCAGACGGCCGAGAGTCTTGCCAGTTGCGTCGACAACATGCCAATCGCGGCCGGCCAGCGCATCCTTTTCACTCAGCGTAACTGTTTCCACGTTACTGCTCCTCTATCAAACAACTTCCGTGCCTTGCGGCAACTGAATATCAGTCGACAAATTTCCATGAATCAACCTATCCAGCCAATGCGGATAGGTGACTTTTTCCAGAACCAATCCTTGCGGAGCAGCCGGTGGCGCCGATCGCTCGCGGCTCCGTGCCGCCAATGCCTCAGCAACTTCCGCTGCACTGCGCTCGCCGCGACCAACCGCCAACAGTGTCCCGACCACATTGCGCACCATCTGCCGCAAGAATGCATTGGCGGTGATGGTGAACACCAACTGGCGGCCAAGATACGGATCGAGCGGCGTCGGCGTACCTTCCACTGCCTGCCACGCGGCCCACACTATCATGCGAACCGTGCCATCGCCCGGTTCCGGCGGCTGGCCAAAGGTGGCAAAGTCGTGCGTGCCAACCAGGTGCCGGGACGCTTCATTCATCGCTGCCAGGTCAAGCGGGTGTGCCTCAAAGTAGGCAAACCGATCGGTCAGCGGCGAACGATAGGGTACCTTGCGCCAATCCTCTCCACCGTAATTCTGCACCGTGTACCGGTACGTCCGGCTCACCGCGCTGAATCGCGGGTGAAAGTCATCAGCCACCTCGCTCACCTGTCGCACCGTCACCGCCGGTGGCAGATTTGCGTTCCACGCTCGCTGCAAGTCGACCGCCCTGTGTGACCAGGCGACCCGTGCTGCAATCACCTGTCCGAGTGCATGCACACCGGCGTCCGTCCTACCGGCACCTACGACTCGGCTCTCACGCCGGGTAAATCGATCCAGCGCCGCTTCCAGCGCGTCCTGCACCGATGGCGCATTGCGCTGATACTGGAAGCCGTGGTAGTCGGTACCGTCGTAAGCGACCAGTGCGCTGTAATAGCGCACTGGTGCACCGGCGAGCCGCTCACCAACGTCAGCCATCACAGCAACAATCAGGCCAGTTGACCGTCCACGAGCTCCAGGATCACCATGTCGGCGGCGTCGCCCTGGCGCTTGCCCAGCTTGATCATGCGGGTGTACCCGCCGTTGCGAGCAGCGTAGCGCGGCGCAAAGACATCAAAGACCTTCTTTGCCACCGTCTTGTCGTTCAGATACGCAACGACCTGGCGCTGGGCGTGCACGCGGCTGCCCTCGGCGCCGACGCCGCGCTTGGCCTTGGTGATCAGGCGCTCGGCATCGCCACGGATGGCGCGGGCCTTGGCCTCGGTCGTAATAATGCGTTCGTGCAGGTACAACTCCCGCACAAGATTGCGAAACAGCGCCTTGCGCTGGGCCGAATTGCGACCCAAATGGCGCCCATACACTCGATGGCGCATGACTCTACTCCTCTATTCCTCGTCTGAGCTGTCGCTCTCTGTGAGCGGCTGGTAGGCATCGCCGATGTAGGCACTCAGGTCAACACCGGGCACCGTCAGGTAATTCTTGTCGCGCAGCCGATCGACCAGCTCATCTAGCGACTTCTTGCCGAAGTTACGGATGGCGAGCATTTCCTCTTCGCCCTTTTCCATGCGCTTGAGGATCTCTCCAACCTTGGTGATGCCGGCGCGCTTGAGACAGTTGTAGGCGCGTACGGTCAATTCGAGTTCCTCGATGGGCGCATCGAAGACACGCATCGGGATGCCTTCGGCAACCTCTTCGTGCTTTTCGACGATGATCGTCTCGGCACCGGCCAGCAATGTTAGATGCTGGACCAGCAGGTTGCCGGCCCGGCGCAGTGCATCATCCGGCGAGATCGTACCATCGGTCCAGATCTCCAGGTGCAGCTTGTCGTAGTCAGTCTGCTG
>WBZU01000811.1_pt1 | contig 25344 bp, 27 predicted proteins | sample 5204311 | NCBI WGS metagenome assembly WBZU01 (sample SAMN12344359, study PRJNA552823) | activated sludge metagenome | biome: Activated sludge suspended growth; feature: Nitrification reactor; material: Wastewater; isolation source: activated sludge from nitrification reactor of wastewater...
GACCAGGCATACGCCCAGCACCCCGAACGCTTCCGGAAACCACCCAAAGCATCAGCACTACCCGGACCCACCGGGATCAACACCAAAACCCAGGCTGCTCTGTCTCAGACAGCTTGACAACTACCGGATTGACGCGGGGTTGCCGAAACGGTGGTGGTTGACGTGCTAAGCGAGGCGTCGGCTTCAGGCGTAGGCGGACATGAAGGTGATGCGCGCCCGCTGCGCACGGGCAGCATCGCGGAAGTTCTTCATCGCGCGTTGCATATGGAATCCGTTGGTGACGATGACCGCTCCATCGGCCCCCATCGCTTTGAGCATGCGAACTGTGTTGCCAGCGTTCTCGACAGTGCTCCGCGACGTGCCCTCGTTGACCATCTGCCACACCGGGATCCCGCGCTGGATCAGGCCGACGTTCATGAATTGCGCTTCGCTGACGGGCAACCACCAGGTCCCACCGCCGGAGGCGATGATCCGGTTGAACGGGTGGGTCCGTCCGAGCGCTGCAGCCTTGCTGAGCCGTTGATCCAGGATCTCCGGCGTCTGACCCAGGGTTCCGACCTTCGCGCCGAGGACGACGATGTAGCGCCCGCCCGGGTTCTGCCAGAGGAAGCCGCTGACCGGGCCGACGACGTCGTCGGCGGAACTGCCGAAGTCCAAACTGCCGGAGCTGCCCAGGCTGCCGTTGCCCGTGAGCGTGATATGGCTGACGCCGACCGACCCGGTGATCGCGGCGACGGCGACCAGCACGGCGGTGACGAGGGTTCGAAGGCGCATGGTCGTCGAGTGTAGGTGCTGGTCACGCCGGTTTCGGGCCTCGAAGCGCGAGGTTGTGATCTTGGAACCGGGACGTGGCGATACTGCAATCTCGGACCCAGATCCAACCCCGTTTCGTCAATCCGCCATCGGTCGACGTTGGGTTGTCGAAACGGTACCGGGTTGAGAATCAGCCGAAGGTGAAGGAGTACACGGTCAGGCCAGGTGACACCCCGACGGTGACCGTGCCCTGCTTCGACTCGGGGAGGCTGGCGACGGTCCGGATGTCCGGTGGTCCGGAAACTGCAACCGTGCGCGTCTTCCCGTCGACGGTGCTGGTCAACGTGCCGGTACCGCCGACGTTGAGATAGGCCTCCCGCGCGCGGAAGGTGAGGGTGATGGTGGCGCCGGGGCCTGCGACGAGGTCGTCGTCGGCAAGAGTCCAGTTCCCGGCGAGGCGGTAGCGGTGCAAGGCCGGTGTGCCGGTGTCTGAGAAGTCCCGCGGGCCGGGCGAGTAATCGCCGCCACCGTCGTACATCTGTTGTTTGGACGTGCCGAGGAATGCTTCCGGGGTGCGTTGCTTGTCGGTCGGCGTGTCGTCGCGCAGGCTGGCCGGCGGGGGCAGTTCGACGCCGGGACGGGCGGCCGTGAGTAGTGCGCGGAGGTACCCCTCCTTGCGGTCGTAGTGGCCCTCGCCGAGGCTGACGTGGCGGATGACGCCGGTGGCGTCGACGAGGTAGCCGGCCGGCCATGCAACGTTCTGATAGGCCTTCCATGTGCCGTATCCGTTGTCGATGGCCAGCGGGAAGGTCAAGCCCTGCTTCTTGGCGGAGGCAGCAACGTTGCCGGCGTCGTGCTCGAAGGCATACTCGGGCGTGTGGACGCCGATGACGCGCAGGCCGGAGGACTCGTAGCGCTTCCACCAGGCCTCGACGTGGGGGAGTGAGCGTTGGCAGTTGATGCACGAGTATGCCCAGAAGTCGATGAGCACGACGTTGCCCCGCAACTGCGACATCGTTAGGGGCCCGCCGCCGATCCACTGGGAGATATCGGTGAACTCCGGTGCCGGTCCGCAATCGGCCAGGCCGTTGTCGACGCCGGTGAACGCCGCCTCCTGGCACGTGCGCAGCGACCCGTTGCCCGCGGCGACGGGAACGGTGATCTTGGCCTGCAGGGGTTCGGCGATCGACTTGGTGTAGTCGGGGATGCGTCGCTGGATCGCCCCGGTCACGTCGAAGGTCAGCGCCACGGCCAGGGCGATGACCAGTACCCCGGCCACCCCGCGGACCAGCCGCTGGTGGCGTTGGAAGCCGCGGACGCGCGTGGAGATGCGGCTGCCGGCGAGGGCGAAGGCCAGCAGCGGGATCGAGACGCCGGCGGCGAAGGCGACGGTGAGCAGCACCGTCTCGGCGCCGATCGTGCCCGTTGCCCCGGCGACGGCGATCGCGGCGAGGACCGGGCCCGCACACGGCACGAAGACGGCGCCCAACGCCAGCCCCAAGACGAAACCGCTCAGCGTGCCCGAACCCTTGTCGGTGATGTTGCGCTGCGGGATCTTCGCGAACGCACGGTCGAGGAGTTGCTCGAGCTGGGGGACCAGCATCGCCAGGCCGACCAGGACCAGCGCGCCGAGGCCGAGCCACCGCAGCAGTGACGCCGGCAAGTGCAGGGCAGCCAGCAGCAGTGTGCCGAACAGGGTGATGAGGGCGAAGCTCAACGCCAGGCCGGCGACGATGGCGACCGGTCGCGCACGGCTCACCGTCGTCGTAGCGCCGTCGCCGGTGGCACCGCCCGATGGTCCGGCCGCACCGCCCATGAGGACGACGGGGAGCACCGGTAGGACGCACGGCGACACGCCAGCCAGCAGCCCGCCGACAAACCCGACGAGCAGCAGCGTCAACCCGTTCACGTCACGGCGTCGTGCCGTTCATACCCGGGATGACACATGTCCCGGTCCGGTCGACCCGTCCGATGAGCATCAGGTCATAGCCGGTGCATGACGAGTTGATCGGCGCGCAGGTGCCGATGGAGGTGATCACCTTGTTGTCGCCGCAGGGCGTGCCCTTCGGTGGGGCAGCATTGGCGAGGGCACCGCCCATGGTGAGGAGTGCAGCGGCCGTGGCAGTAGTCGCGGCGAGGCGGCGCAGTGGGGATAGTCGGGCCATCGTGGGCCTCCTGGATTGGGTCGTTCCGGTTCCCCCGACCCAATCCAGGCTACGCCCGAGACGTGGCTGCGCGGAAGACTCAACCGCTGGGCTAAGTCCTAACCGAGTCCTAACCGATCGCCATGGCGCCACCGGCATTCTTGGCGGCGGTGCGGGTGCCCCGTTCGGCGCTGGTGTCGCGGGCGATCCAAACGTTGGACGTCAGCTGGCGGTACTCGTGGATGCTGATCGGGACCCCGAGGAAATCAGCGCTGAAATCGGCCGTCCACGCGGGCTTGCCGTCCCAGGCCGAGGTTCCCAGCTTGATGGCGGCGCCGAGGTCGCGGCCGAAGATGTACTCCTTGTACACCCACGGCTGCCCCTGCGGCCCCTTGGTGAAGGTAAGGGCGTCACCGAGATTGCTCTGCGTCCGCGTGAACCACCTGGCCTGGCTGTAGGGCGCCAGCTTGCCGCCGCCCGCGTGCATGACCGGGAGCAGGGCCAGTGGTTGGCGGCCCGTGGGGAGGACGCCGAGCGGCGCAGATCCGAACAGATCCAAGATCTGCTGGCTGGTGCAGTGGTTCATCAACGAATCGATGGTCCGGTTGCGGTCGGTCTTGCTGATCACGCACTTGCCGTCGGGTACCGGTGCAGGCGCGGCCGCCGCGTGCGGTGCCAGCGCGGTGCCGAGCGCGACGGCAGCAGTGACGACGAGCGCTGAGGTGAAGCGGTTCATGGGACTCATGGTCCCCATGATTCCAGGTCCCCATGATTCCGGGTTCGACTCAGAACGACGTCTCGTTGTACTTCGCGAGGACGGCGCGGATGCGCTCATCGTCGCGGTCGGCGGCCGGAACGAGGATCTCGGCGACGATGTCGGTGAGCTCGGCGACGCGCTGGTGCAGGCGCTGGGTCTCCTGTACTTCCTGTTCCAACTCCTGGAACCGCGACGGGAATCGGCGCAGTTTCGCGAGCGTGTCGGCGCCCCGGCTTAGCCTTCCGCCGAGGGGGTTCTTGCGGGTGTTCAGCGCTTCCATGTCGCCACCAATCTGCATACGTGGGGATCTTCTTGCTTGTAGACGGCAAGACCGTGGCCGGCCTCGCAGTGTTCGATGTGTCCGCCGGTGGCCTCGATTTCGGCGATCACGGTCTCGGGGTCGAGGTAGCGGCGGAAGTGTTCGCCGAACTCGTGCTCGGCGTCGGAGTCGAGGCCGGTGCGGAACTCCAGGTAGAACTTGCCTCCCCGGCGCAGGCTCATGTTCGCGATGCGCCACAGGTTGTGCCGGCCGTCGTCGCGCAGGGCGTGGATCAGGAAGCGCCCGTAGAGGACGGGCGGCTCGTCGCGGTGGGAGAGTTCGCCGCCGATGCCGAGCACTTGTCGGATGTCGTAAAGGTTCAGCGTCTTGAACCGGGCGGGCAGGTCCTCGTCGTCGGCGATGATCCCGGCCCGCTCGGTGGCCGCCGGCACGTAGTCGAGGCCGAGGACGTCTCGGCCCTGGCGCGCGAACCACAGGGCGTCGCGCCCGGTGCCGGTGCCGATGTCGACGATCTGAGTGCTGGTCGGCTCGCGCTCGAGGAACCACTGCGCGAACGGGGACGGTTGTGTCGGTACGGTCTTCTGCGACTGTCCAAAGTAGAACGGCCACCAGTGGTCGTGATTGCCGTCGTTGCCGCGCAGCCACCCGTCGAGACGATGGCGGGCCCAGCGCGGCACCTCGAACTTGAACGACGGGTCGGGCACGCGCCACTCCGGCCCGTAGGTGATGGCCAGCAGAGCTTCCGGATCGGCGGGCGCAGTGATGGTGCGGCCGTGCAGTTCGACGGTCCCCAGCGGCGCGATGATGTCGCGGGAGAACTGCTCCGACGCGACTTCGGGCAGCAGGTAGAAGACATCTTCGACGACGAACCCGGCGAAGACGTCGATCGCCCGACCGCCCTCTTTGTCGGGGACGATCACCTTGAAGTCGCCCGCGGAGAACCGCCAAGTCCAATAGCCGGCCTCGATCATGACGCGTTCCAGCGCATAGGACTCGCGCATGACGTCGACGGGCGTCGTGTGCTTGCTGAGGTAGGCCACATCGGCGTCGGAGTCATGGGCGATGAACGTGCCCTCCCGCACGGCGCCCAGCAGCGCGCCGTAGGCGAGGAAGGCGTCCACGCCGGCGTCGGTGAGGCGGGCCAGCACGTCCTGCACGGCATCGAGCAGGGAGTCGATGGTGGCCTGGCCGCGCTGGGCGAATTCACACTGCAAATCGCCGGATTTGTCGACGGTGAGTGGGCGACCGGCGCGGTCGACGACGCTCACGCGCGCCTCGGAATCGTCGAAGGCGTACTCCTCGTCGAAGAGGTGGCGTCCCGTCGAACGGTCGAGGACGGTGATGCGGGTGCTGCCCCGCAGGTACGGCTCGAGACTCGCGGGCCAGGGCGCGAGCCGGTGGGGGACGCCGACGCGCAGCACGCGCGACGTGTCCCGCTGCGATTGGAACGACCAGACACGATTCCCGTCGAACGCGATGTCGATCACCGACGGATCGGCGGAGTCGACGGTGACACCGTCGCCGCTGACGGCGGCGGTCCGGTGCTCAGACATCTGTGCAGGTCAGGGCAGGGCGAACGGGGAGGGTCGTGCTGGTGGACATGGAATCAACACGGTAATCGCGACCCGGGGCGGGCGGCGGGATGGAATCAGGCTGATCCGATTGTGTTCACGGTTGCAGTGGTTCCAGCGGTTCGGCGAGCGGTCGGGCCATGGCAGTGCGCGGCCACCGGTCCAATCCGAGTTCTGCTTCATGTGATCGCACGGCTTTCAGACCTGCGTCGAGTTGCTCAGGGGCGAGCCTGCGGAACCCGAGCCGTTCGTAGTAGGGCGCATTCCAGGGCACCTCGACGAAGGTGGTCAGGGAGAGCCCGTCGAGGCGCTGCTCGCGTGCCCAACCGTCCACGTGCTCGATCAGCAGGGCGCCCAACCCTTTCCGCGCGTGTGCCGGATCGACGGTGACCTGTTCGATGTGGGCCATGCAGTCGATGATGTCGACGAGTACGTAGGCCGTCGGTTTGTCGGCTTGATCGGTGGAGACCCACGCTCGACCCGACGCGGTGTACGCGTCGAGCTCGGCGTCGCTGAACGGATCATCGTCGGCGATCGCGTCCATCCCGACGGTTCGGAACGCCTGGCCGGCCCGCTGCTCGATGTCCTGGATCGCGGGATAGTCCGCCGGTCGTGCGGCTCGAATCATGGGACTCGAACCTACACTTCAAATCGCGAGGTTGCGACGACGAGGAGGATGCGATGAGCAGGTACGACCTCGTGGTGGTCGGGGCCGGGATTCTGGGTCTCGCGGTGGCTCGCGAATGGCTGGCCCGCCACGACGGCGCGCACGTCCTCGTCGTCGAGGCCGAGGCGGGGGTCGCGGCCCATCAGACCGGCCACAATTCGGGTGTCATCCACAGTGGGATCTACTACCAACCGGGATCGTTGAAGGCCAAGCTGTGCGTCGAGGGATCGCGCCTCATGTACGACTTCATCGCCGAGAACGACATCGCATTCGAGCGGTGCGGCAAGCTGATCGTGGCGTTGGATCGCGACGAACTCGCACGCCTCGACGATCTCGAATCGCGCGGTCGGGCGAACCAGGTCGTCGGTCTCCGCCGGATCGGGGCCGAGGAGATCCGCGAGATAGAACCCAGGGCAGTCGGGCTCGCGGCGCTCCACTCGCCGGAGACGGGGATCGTCGACTACGCCCAGGTCGCCCGCGCCATCCACCGTCAATTGGAGGCGGCGGGTGTCGAATTCCGATTCGGCACACGAGCCGAATCGGTGTCCGCGACATCGGACGGTTGCCGGGTGCACCTCGGCGACGACGTGGTCGACGCTCGCCGCGCCATCACTTGCGCAGGCCTGTGGTCCGATCGTCTGGCCCAAGCGTCCGGAGGTGGGGCGGACCCGCGGATCGTGCCGTTCCGAGGCGGCTACCTGCAGTTGCGCCCGAGGACGGAGCCGTTCGTCCGCGGCATGATCTATCCAGTCCCGGACCCGACACTGCCGTTCCTCGGCGTCCACATCACCAAGCACATCGACAGTTCGGTGTCGTTGGGGCCGACGGCGATGATGGTGCCCAGCCGCGACGGTTACACGTGGCGGAAGTTCAGTGCGCGCGATGCGTGGCAGACCGGTACCTGGCCGGGAACGTGGCGCTTGGCGCGGCGGTATTGGCGTACGGGCATCCATGAACTGTCGATGGCGAGCAGCCGTAAGGCGTTCGTCCGCGAGGCCGCACGGTACGCGCCGGGTCTGACCGTCGACGATCTCGACGGCACCGTCCACGCCGGAATCCGTGCCCAGGCGCTCGGACGCGACGGCGCTCTCGTCGACGATTTCGTGCTGGCGACCGACGGCGCCGTCACGCAGGTGCGCAACGCGCCGTCACCGGCCGCGACGGCCTCCTTGGCCATCGCGCGCGAGATGGTCGACCGCGTCCTGGCCTCCGGGTGACCTACAGGGTCGGGCTAGAGGTCCTTCCACGTCGGCGTGGTCTTGTGGACAAACGCCTCGAATGCGTTCAGGAGCTCACCGCTGAAGGTGCACATCACCTGGGTGCGGTTCTCCATGTCGAGGGCGTGGCGAAACGACGGGGCGTCGACGTTTTTCCACAGCGTTTCCTTGGTCATCCAGACGGCCATCGGTGAGTTCGCGGCGATCTGGCGCGCGGTCTGCAATGCCCTCTCGACAACGTCACCGTCGTCGACGACGTCTTGGACGAGGCCGATGGCCCGAGCCTCCTCGGCGTCGAATTTCCGACCGGTCAGCATCAGCTCCGCGGCGCGTGAGATGCCGACGATCTTCGGAAGCAGATAGCTCGTCCCCATATCGCACGACGAGACGCCGAGGGTGATGAAGATCGAACCGAACTTCGCCGACTCCGACGCGAACCGGATGTCACAGGCCAGGGCGAGGGAGAAGCCTCCGCCGACCGCGGCACCGTTCACCGCGGCGATGACCGGGGTTTTCATCCGATGAATCAATTCGTTGAGCGACGCGATCTGCTCTTGTACACGGAAAACGCCGGCGACGGGGTTCTTGTCGGGGTCGGGTGCACCGAAACCCTCGACGGCGCTCTGGACGTCGGCGCCTGAGCAGAACGCGCGACCGGTACCGGTCAACACGATGACCCGCACCGACGGATCGTCGTCCAGTTCGGTCAGCGCCGACCGCATTTCCTCGACCATTCCCATGCCCAGGGCGTTGAGCCGCTCGGGTCGGTTCATCGTCAATACGACGAGGCCGGGTTCGGTGATTTCGACGATGATTTCGCTCACCGGTCTAACGTACAACTCACCAGGTATGGGTTATGTCCCACATCACACAGGAGCAGTCAGCATGGCAATGGACCGTCGTCGGCTCGCCGAACTGTTCGATCTCACCGGACGCACCGCGGTGATCACTGGCGGCACGCGGGGGATCGGATTGGCGCTGGCCGAGGGATTCGTCGCCGCGGGGGCGAACGTCGTCGTGGCCAGCCGGAAGCCGGAGGCGTGCGAGGAGGCGCAGCGACACCTCGTCGAGTTGGGCGGCGCGGCTCTCGGCGTCCCCACGCATCTTGGAGAACTGCCCGCGTTGCGCGATCTCGTCGACCGCAGTGTCGAGGCCTTTGGCGGAATCGACATCCTGGTGAACAACGCGGCCAACCCCGTCGCTCAGCCGCTCGGTGCGATGACACCGGAAGCGTGGCAGAAGTCCTTCGACGTCAACCTGCGCGGGCCGGTCTTCCTGGTGCAGGAGGCATTGCCGCACTTGAAGGCCAGTGACCATGCATCGGTGATCAACCTCGTCTCGATCGGCGCCTTCACCCAGTCGCCGTTCGTGTCGATGTACGCGGCGGGCAAAGCCGCGCTCATGTCGTTCACCCGGTCCATGGCCGCCGAGTACGCACAGCACGGGATCCGCGTGAACGCGATCGCGCCGGGTGCCGTCGACACCCACATGGTCCGGTCGAACCCACCGGAAGTCATCGAGATGCTGTCCCAGATGGCGGTCCAGAAGCGGCTCGCGGATCCGGAGGAAATAGTCGGTCCGGCACTGCTGCTGGCCTCGGATGCCGGGAGTTACATCACCGGCCATGTCATCGTTGCTGACGGTGGGTCGATCGCGTACTGACCGGATCGGGTGGAACTAGATCCAACGCGGCGGGAGAGTTTCCCACTCCAGATGGTGAAGGAGAGTCGCGTGTCACGTTGGAAACGCGCCGTGGCGCGCTTGCGGTGGTGCCCTCGGTGAGACTCGAACTCACACTGGACGGGTTTCGAATCTGTCTATACAGGCGTTATAGAGAGTTGGCTACCGTTGGCAGTTTGGGAAAGTAGCAGGTCAGAGCGCGTAACGGCGATGGCTAGCGTTGACTGCCTGTGACGCTGCTGCGGACTGGCTGCGGACTGGCCGAGCGAGTCGGGATGCATCCGGGGTACTAGGTGGGATGCATCCCGACCCTGCTATCGGGCGCGCTTGCGGTAACGGTTCAGCACGAACAACTCCGGCAGCGTCCAGGTCCGGAAGCCTGCGCCGGACCTCGTCATCGAGAACGTGCCAGCGGTGTCGGTCTGGCTCACAGACTGATCGGGAAACGACACCAGTCGCGCCGTCGCAGTGGTGACGACGGCCGCGATGTCATCGGCCGGCTCGCCAGCTTCGAAGCCCTGACCACGCGTGTAGGCCTGCGCCATCGCGGTCACGATCTGGACGTGCTGCTCGGCCATGGCGACGAGCGCAACGTCGTCGCCATGGCCGAGGAAGTCCGCGACCTGCTGGCCCGTGACTGCTGCCACTAGCTGCCACCGGAGTCGGCAGTGAGGACCGAGACGGCCTCGGCGTGCAACAGGCCGAGGTCGTAGCGAGTCGTCACACGAAGGCCGACCTGGTCGAACTCGGCGTACCGCTCGTTGAGCACGGTCACGCTCGGCGAGGTGTCGCGGGCGATGGCGACGGTCGACATGTCGGCCAGGATCGCGGTCCCCTCGGGCAGCTTGTTCGTGATGGTCGCCGGGATGCCGAAGATGGTCGTCCCCGACTGCTTCGTCGGGTCCGGCTCAAGCAGGTACCGCGCCGAGGTCGTCGACTCCTTGAGCTTGCGCAGCGCGGCGAAGTCAGCGCCGGAGATGAACCACCGGTTCGGGGTGACTTCCTTGGCGTTGAGCGCGGCGATGGCGTCCAGGAGACAGTCGGCGTCGGTCACGTCCAACTCGCCGGGAGTGATGCCGGTCTGCGCGGTGATGCCGCGAATGCTGTTCGTCGCACCCGCGCCGGTCAGCAGCGCCGAGTCGAGCAGGTCCGACACGTCCTTGACCAGGCGGGCCTTGAGGACCGCGTCGATGCCGACGACGGATTGGCGCACCAGTTCGTTCGTGTACCGGAGGATCGTCTTGATGCTGCGCCGGTTGGTCGGCATCAGCTTCACCTCGTCGAACTCGACGTCGTGGGTGTCGGCGATCTCCGCGCCTTCGGCGACGAACGCCGGGGTGCCGCTGGAAATGAGCTTCGGGATGCGAAGCTCGCTCGCGGTGTCGAAGATTCGCGGACCGGCCGCGAGGACGACGCTGGCCGCTTCGAGCGGCTGAACGAGCAGGTTCGCGACCTGGGCTTGCAGAAGGGTGGGATTGGCTGCCGTTGATTCGGCCATGATGTGCTCCTAAAGGGGAGTCGAAGGGATGAGGTTTCGCCTTCGCTCGCCAGGAGCTTTCAAGGGGCCGCGTGCCAGACGCGACCCCTTGAGTATACCCCCGAGGGGTAATCGGCGACTATCCCCGAAGCATGCCGAGCAGGTCGACGTCTCCGGCTGTGGTGGCCGCTCCTTGGCCGATGTCGCCGGTCGGCCGTCGGGCCGAGAGGTGCGGCTTGGCGGCCAGGAGCGCGTCGACCGCTGCCGTCAGCGCTTCGGCGTCGTCGAGGTGCTCGTCGGCGAACTCAAGGTCGCTCGCGTCGTGCAAGCGGCCGTCGGCCTCGACGAGAGCGCGGTGCAGCCGGTGGGCCAGCTCGTCGGCGCGCTGGGCGCGCTGACGGTACTTGCCGTTCTCCTGCCGCAAGCTCTCGACGTAGGACCGCGGGAAGGTGTCGGCCTGCTCGTCGACTTCCTCGGCCTCGGGCGCAGTGTCGGCCTGCGGTGGGGTCGGCGACTCGACGGCCTCGGCTGTCATCTCGTCCTCGGTCGGGGTGTCCTGGTCGTTACTCATCGGATGAGTCCTTTCTGCTTGGCGGTTACTTGGGTCTCCCGAATGTTCTCGGCGAACACTGGGCGTTGATGGCAGGTACAGCCGGGATGCTGCGGCATTCGGTGGTCGTCGGGCCACACGCGGCCTTCGCGCCACCACCACCGGCACATCTGGCAGGCGTCCGGCGACAGGTCGCGGACCCATCCGTTCGTCTTGCCGCTGCGCACCATTGCCTCGGTCGTGGCCTCGCTGGCGGCCTGGACCGGTTCGGACTCGGCGAGTCGGCGAGCGATCTTCTCGGGTACTTCGGACTTGGCTGCGGTCGCCAGCATCGTCGCGGCTGCCTTCGCCAGGCGCTCGCGGTCCGAGGGCATCGGCACGCCGGCCACCGGTTGTTCGGTGCCGAGGGCGGCCATGACCTCGGCGGCGAGTCGAAGGTCGGCCAGCATGCGAGCGCGGCCGTTGGCGGCGGCGATTGCGCTACTGATGTAGGCGACCGCTTCGTCGTGGGTCAGCAGGCCGTCGACGTAGGAGCGATAGGCGGCCAACACTTGGCGGGCGCTGCCGTCCGCGATGCGCAGCAGCGCGTCCCGATAGCTACTCATCAGCCGACCAGCTTCGACAGGTCGACGGCCGTGGCGTCGAGCGCCTCGGCGCGCTTGGCCGTGCGAATCTCGGTGATCTCGTCGTCGGTGTATCCGAGCTTGCGCAGCGCGAACGACTGCGGGAGCAAGCCGATGCTGTAGAGCTTCGTGATGGCGTCGGCCTCCTGGGCGATGGACCGGGTCGCGGCGTCGGCCCACGTGACCCGGCAGTCCACGCGCAGCGGGTCAGCTCCGTCACGGACCCCGAGGACCAGTCGGGCGACGTCTTCCCATGCTCGACCGAACGACTGCTGGCGGGCCTGAGCGCGGGCAGTCAGTGAGGCCTCGGCGGCGCGCAGCGCGTCGGCGCTGGCCGGGTTGTCGGTGAACACTCCGACGTAGTGCGCCGGGAGCGCCGAGACGGCCATGATCTGACCGAGGATGACCTTCACGGCGGTCTCGTATCCGCCGAGCTGGGCCGCTTCGAGTTGGCCGAACTTGGCGGCGTCGTTCTCCGAGATCATGGCTCGGTTGCCCTCGGGAATCGGATTGACTGCGATGGTCTCGCCGGTCGGTTCGCCGTCGTCGTCGAGGGCGTCGGCTTCCTCAAGTTCGATGCCGGTCGCCCATCGGCGCGGACGGCCAACGTATTCGCTCGTGGTCATCATGTCGACGAGCACCTTGTTCAGCGCGTCAATCAGCGGCATGAGGTCGTCGATCTCCGACACTCCGTCATCGAGGATGCGGTCGGCGTTGCGCAGTCGGACCACCGGCACGACTCCGAGCGGGTTGGGGATGGTCTCGACGACCTTGAAGCCTTGCGTCGTCGCGCCGGTCTGCGGCGCGGACAGGCGCACAATCTCCTGCGGTCCGTACATGACGGCCTCGGTCGTCTTGTCGGTCTCCCAGCGCTTGAGCGCGGCCGTGATCCGGTGGGTACCCGGATCGGTCAGGACGGTGACCTGCTTGGCAGACTCGACTGTCACCTTCGGCCGTCCGAAGGCGTCGGCCCACACGATCACGTAGGACGCGCCGAGCAGCAGCGCCTCACGATGCGCGATGCCCGCCTCCTGGTCGAGGTCGTTGCGCAGCCAGTCGTCCCACACCTCGATCCCCTGGAAGCCGGTCACGCGCAGCCGCTCCGAGAGCGACGTGACGGCCAGGCGCGGCAGGTTGGTCGCCATCCGGCCGAACCGGTCGCCGAGTGCCTCCTTCGCCTCCGGCGCGAGGAACGCGAGCGGCTGGGTGCCGTTGTAGTAGCGCTCAAGCTCTGCGAACCGGGCGGCAGGCTCGTCGAGCTTCTGCAGCAGGGTGGTGAGTAGGTCAGTCATTTGAAACTCCTTGTCTTCGACTTCTTGCGATGGGTTGCGCGCCAGGTGGCGCGACTGTGGGCCATGACCAGGCACGCGGCCAGGTCGATCTTTCGGGCCTGCCGCGAGCGGCTGGCCTTCGAGAGTCGGATGCCGCGAGCGTCTTCGACGACGATCGCGGCGGCGACGTGCTCGGCGAGAGTGCGATCTCCCGAGTGCGTCATGCGGGCGTTGAGCGCCGCGCTGTAGAGGTCGCCAGTCGCAGCAGTCAGGCGAGCCGGGGAGTGCGGGAACTCGACGACTGGCAGCTTCTCGGCTTCGAGGGCTTGCAGCGTGCGAGTCCACCGGAACGGGTCGGCGATGATCTCGACGACGCGCCAGCGGCGACAGGCCTTGCGGATCTCGTCCTCGACCTCGGCCACCGGCACCCGGTAGGCGTCATCCTTCGCGGGTCGCTGCCAGACGCGGACCTTGTCGAAGTGCGGTTCGGGCGAGACCGTCGCGACCAGCAGCGCGGTCGTGTCGTCGCTGAAACTGCCGTCGAGCGCGATCACCACGTCGCTGCCATCGGGCACCGGCTGACCGGTCGACAGACCTTCCCAGCATCCGGCAGGGAGAAACCGGCCGTCGGTGTCGGTGGCGAACTGGCACAGACGAGCGCGCCGAAACGTCGCCTCGCGAGTCTTCGGCGGCAGCAGCGCCACGATGGCGTCACGGTGCAGGAAGTCGTCGAGCGCCGGGTTCGCCAACTCCCAGCAGTGTTCGCAGTCGGCCGGGTGATCCTCGAAGCCGGCGGCCGAGAACTCGCGCCACACCAGGCTCCGGTCGTCGGGATGCTCGGCGGCGTGGTTGCGAAGATCGGCGAGCACCTGGTCGTTCGGGTCCGGTCCCGGCGTGCCGATGCAGACCAGCGTCGACCGCTCACGCTTGCCCTGCGCCAGCGTCAGCACTTCGTAGCTGTCACGGTTGGCGACTCCGGCCTCGTCGAGGATGGCGAGCGTGTAGTCGAGGCCTTCGAGGCGCTTCGGCTCGGCCGGGAGGCAGTGGAAATAGGAGTCGGTGGTCGGGTTGTAGAGCTTTTCCTTGAAGACTTGGACGCGGGCGGCCAGCTCGTCGTCGAGTTCGACCATGCGCCGGGCGATGCCGAAGACGATTCCGGCCTGCCGCTCGTCGACCGCGACGACGCACACGACCGCTCCCTCGCCATCGGTGAAGAACCGATAGAGGCCATAGGCGGCGACCAGCGTGGACTTGCCCTGACCACGCGGCAGCATCCAACCGGCCGTACGCGGCATCGGATCGGCATCCTCGACCGACGCGACAAGATCGAGCTGCCACGGGCGCAGTTTCAGCGGCTTGAGCGCGCCGGTGCCCTTCGGGACCCTGATGAACTTCTGCGCGAACGCCGCGAACCGGGCCGCGCCGTGCTTGCGCGGGCGGAAGGGCAGCGCCGTCGCGTCGACCTTCGCCTTCGGGCCTGCTTTCACGTCGACTCCGGCCGGTGTGTATCGCAGATTGCGGCTTGCCCCGAGGGGGCCGTCGCGCCGATTCGGGGTGTGTCCCCTGGTCGGCCGAGGCGGGCGTGAACTTCGGCGCGGTCGGCGGCGGTGGCACGGTTGCCTCGGCTGCTGTTGCACGAGCGGCAGAGCACGCGAAGGTTCGCGAGGCTGAACGCGAGGGCACGGTCCTCACTCACCGGAATGATGTGGTCGATGGTCAGGTCATCGTCTGCGCCACAAGCCTCGCACTGCGGCGACTGTCTTCGCAGACGCGTCGACAGTCGTTTCCATCGGGACCGATGGCGGCGCAGCGGGTTGTCAGAACGGTCACGGTCGTCGGCGAGTCGATGCTCGGCGCAGCGGGTGGCGGCGCTGGGCTGGCCGCACACGAGGCAAGGCTTAGCCATCCTGGTCGCCTCCACCTTCGGTTCGGCCGCGCAGCGTCTCGACTGCGGCGTCGAGCGTGGCGTCGTCAGCGGTCAGCATGGCGTCGAGCGTGATCGCGAGCCGTTGCGCTGCGGTCGGCGTGAGCATGATGGCGACGTTGCCGACGCGTGGATCCTCGAACGTGACGACCAGGGCGAGGCCGTCGTCGCCTTGAAGCACGAGGTTCGTGTCGACGTCGTTTCCTGCGATCATGCGGATTGCGTCGTCAGGCAGCTTGGTGATGCGCTTGAACATGGGAGGCTCCTTAGTCCTTGTCGTCGGTGGGGGTCTGCTGCGAGGGGTGGGGGTCTGCATCGGGGGGTGGGGGTCCGTGCGTGAGACCGGGGGTCTGTTGGCGGTCGTCCTGCTCGGCGGCGAGGTGCCAGAGTGTGCCCTGATGCCAGGGCATGCCACGCTCGGCGGCGAGGTTCTTGAGGCCTTCGAGCCAGTCAGCGTGGTCGGCGAGTATGTCGGTGATCTCGTCCATGCGCGCTGACAGTTGTTGGACGTGCTCGGTCGTGCCGTCCCACGGCCTGCCGGTGTAGAGGTCGCACTGCGCTGATAGGTGCTCGAACTCGGCGTACATCGCGTTGGGGTTACTCATCGGGTGGTTCCCTTCTTCCAGTCTTTGAATGCTTGGCGCGCCCGCTCGTCGCGCCACTTGAGTCGTTCTCGTGCTTCTTTCGCCGAGGCGGGCGGCGGATCGAGTGCTGTGATGGCAGCGACGTCGGCGGGCGGCGCATGCTCTCCGGGGTTCTTCTCGTCAGACATCGGCGCGGTGATGAAGTGCTGACCGCCGAGGATGACGAACTTGCCTGCGGATGGTTCTTTGTCTCCGCTCGGGCTGGCGCGGCGTAGGCCTCCGTGGCGGTCCTTGTTGATCGCCAGGAATGCCGACCCGCCCTTGTCGGGGGTGAACGCGGCGTCGACGGTGACGCGGATGCATGAGCCGCTGATGACGCGGCGCTTGGCGACGGTGCCGGTGGGGCCGAACTTGCGTGAGTCGAGTCCCTTGGACAGGTGGTCGATGCCGACGACGCACGCGCCGGCCGCTGCGAGCGGCTTGATGACGAGGCGATGCACAGCGGTGAACTCGTCCGAGTCGTTGGACCCTGCACCGTGTAGCGGCAGCAGCTCGCCGATGGAGTCCAGCACGACGAGCGTCGGCTGCCAGTCTTTGGCGTCCTCGACGATGGCGGCGAGTTGGTTGCGGTCCTCCGGCTCGACATAGCGGAATCGGGTGGAGTCGCGCAGAGCGTCCTCGTTGGCTCCGAAGTCGATCAGCCGGGAGATGGTCGACTGCGGGCCGTTGTGATCGAGGTCCAGGCGCAGCACGCGGCCACCCTCGCCGAGCTGCTCGACGGTTGCGAAGTCGGTCAGGAGTGTCTTGCCGCTTTCGGGGTCGCCGACGACGACGTTGTAGTGACCGAGGTAGAACAGGCCAACTCCATCGCTGCGCTTGCAGACGGTCGGCGTCGGCGGTTCGGGTAGGCCTCCGTCGAGCAGAAGCGCGACGTCGAGATACCGGCACGCATCCGTCAACCCGGTTGAATCCGGGATGCCACCCTCGTCGGCTTCGGGATGCATCCCACCTAGTACCCCGGATGCATCCCGAAGCTCGTCCAGGCTGTGTCCGGCCGCAACGTGGTCGGTGACATCCTTGCCTTCGAGCGCCTCTACGACCGACGTGGTAGCTGCGATTCCGCCCAGGTGCTCGACCACCTGGGCGGCGTGCTTGCGGCCTGGCTCGTCCTTGTCGGCGACGACGATGACCTTCTTGCCGGATAGTGGCGTCAGGTCGGCCAGGTGGCTCTTGCCCGCTCCCTGGGCGTTGCAGACGGCGGCCTCGCCGCGAAATCGGACCGTCTTGACATCTTCCTCACCCTCGACGAAGTAGACGCGCTCGTGGCCGTCGAGAGACTCGGGACCGAGCGGCTTGCCGGTGGAGGTCTGACCGAAGTACAGACTCCGGCCTTTCGTGTTTCCTGACTGTCTGAACTTCTTGTCTGCGCTTCGGCCGGCGATGCGGCCATCGGGATAGTTGTAGATCGCGTGCGACAGGAGGCCGCTGACGTGCCCGAGACCTTTCGGCTTGTCGAACAGGTCGCGGGGGTCGAGGTTGAGCGCGTCGAGCACGCGGTCGGTGTCGCAACCGGCATGGCAGTAGACGAGCGCGCGGTCGTCGCGGTCGGTGATGGACAGGCTCGGGTTGTTGTCGTCGTGCGCTGGACACTGGGCCTGTGCCTGCCCTGGGCCGTTGCGCTTGACGGTCCGGCCATCGCGCTCCAGGGCTTCGATGACGCGGTCGAATGCGGTTCCCTGCCTCGTTGCGGTCGTCATCGCCACCTCGTTAGCGGGTCGCCGGTCCACGGGTAGTTACGGAGGAAGGGCTCGCGCACGTCGTAGCTGCCCTGGCCGCAGTGCGAGCCGCGCCAGCCGGGGTGACGTTGACCCTGGGGCCAACCGTGCCGATGTTCCTTGCCGCAGAACGGGCAGTCGATGAGGACTGAGGTGATTCCGTGCCGGTCGGTAAACGCGGACTTGAAGTCCACTTCGACCGCCAGTCGCGGGGTAATCTGTAGGGGAGTCGAGGAACTCGTTTCAACGGTCGCGTCACCAGCGCGGCCGTTGACTCTTTGTGCGGTCATCTCAGGCGTTTTCCTTCTGCTCGGCGAGCCAGGTGGTCACGTCGTTGGAGTCGTAGAGCACGCGGCGGCCGACCTTGAAGCTGCGCGGGCCGCTGCCGATGTGTCGCCAATAGCGGACGGTCTCGGGCGAGGTTCGAAGTAGCTCGGCTACCTCGGCGGTGGTCATGTAGGTCACGGTCTTCACTTCCTTGTGTCTGTCCAGCGGTGCTAGCCGTTGGTTGGGAGTGTTCCCGTTGACAGAGTGACACCATGGCGACACAATGGCACGTGTCACTAACAGGTTTCCGATGACACCAGGAGTAGGCCAGATGCGCGAGTACCACCGGTTCAAGGCCGAGGACGGCAGCCTCGACGTCACGCGAGCGACCGACGACGAGATGGTGCCGCTCGGCGAGTTCTTCGCCGAGCGAGTCGTCGAGCGCCGCATCGAGCAAGACGGGCTGACCTACGTCGCCGTCTTCGAGGTGCGCGGCGGCGTCCCGTACTGCACCAAGATCAGCATCGAAGCTGACCCGTCGACAGTGGTGCGCCAGAAGCACCTCGACGCCTTGAAGCTCAATCAGATGCGTGACGACACTTATGCCCTCGTCGGCCTGTGCGAGCGAACGCTGCGCGACGATGGCCACTACACCTACACGCGCAACCACGGCGGGCCAGCGTTTCGCCGACACCGCAAGAACGTCGAGCAGGCGACGAAGCGTCGGCGCGTCACGCCGGAGTTCTTGCGGAAGGTCGCCGAGGTCCACGCGAGCGCGCCAGGCCCGAAGGTCGAGGCCGTAATGGTCGCCTTCGACGTCGAGGAGCGCCAGGCGAAGCGCTACATCAAGGCGGCGCGAGAGAAGGGCTTGATCAATGGCTAAGCGCAACAGGAGAGCGGGCGTCGAAGACCGCTGGCGGCGCGCTGACGGTCAGCCGACCGCGCGGGCCGGGACCGGGCTGCGCTGGCTCGGACGCTACGTCGCCGACGACGGCAAGGAACGCACGAAGTCGTTCGGCCGCAAGGTCGACGCGCAGAACTGGCTCGACGGCCAGGTGTCGGGTCAAGTGACCGGGACGTGGACTGACCCGGACCTGGCCGCGCAGACCTTCGAGGCCGTCGCCGAGACGTGGATCGCGACGAAGGCGCACCGCAAGCCGAAGACGGTCGCCGGCTACCGGTCGCTACTCGACACGGTGATCCTGCCGCGATGGGGAGACGTGGCGCTGCGCGACATCACGTTCGACGAGCTACAGGTCTGGACGAGTGGCCTGTCGGCGGCTGGCGGCTCGACGCGCTTCGCCAAGCGTGGCCTGTCGGCCTCGCGGGTGATCCAGGCGCACCAGGTCGTCAGCGCCGTGCTCAAGTTCGCCGTCAGGTCTCGCTTCGTTGCGGTCAACCCGGCCGAGGGCATCGAACTGCCGGACAAGTCCGAGGCCGAGCAGCGCTACCTCACGCACGAGACAGCGCACCGACTCGCGGTCGCCTGCGGGCGCTATCGCACGCTGACGTTCGTGCTGACCTTCTGCGGGCTGCGCTTCGGCGAGGCCGTCGGGCTGCGCGTCAAGGACGTCGATCTCGCCAAGCGGCGCATCACGGTCCGCAGGAGCGTGACCTACGTGACCGGGCAGGGACTCGTCGAGGGGGTGCCGAAGAACAAGACGACTCGACGCGTGCCGATTCCGAAGTTCCTCGCCCCGCTGCTTAAGACCGAGCTGGCCGACCGTGCCGACGATGCCCTCGTCTTTCCCGGCCGTGTCGTGGAAGGCCGCGAGACATGGCTGACAGAAGGGCAGTACCGGACGGCCTTCGACAAGGCTGCTGTGACGGTGGGGGAGAAGGGACTCACACCGCACCAGCTCCGGCACACTTGCGCCTCGCTCGCCATCCAAGCGGGGGCGAACGTGAAGGTGCTTCAGACCCTGCTCGGTCACAAGACGGCGACACTCACGCTCGACCGCTACGGGCATCTTTTCCCGGATGACCTGGACAAAGTCAGCGACGCGTTCGACGCGGCGGCGAAGTCTGCTGCGGACTGGCTGCGGACTGGCCGAGGCCTGCGAGCCGTGGCCGACGGCGAATAGTCGCCTGACCTGGCCTTACTTGTGCCCTCGGTGAGACTCGAACTCACACTGGACGGGTTTTGAATCCGTTGCCTCTGCCAATTGGGCTACGAGGGCGCGGCCTTTGAGTTTAGTGGATGGGTTGGGCGCGTAGGCAACCCGGGCCGCTACAGTCGTACACACTGACGTTTTCGCTGATGGAGAGGATTCCCGTGGCCGCCGACGCACGCCCGCCGAGTCGGGTCCTCGTTGCCGAGGACGACTCGCTCATCCGGATGGACCTGGTCGAGATGCTCAGGGAAGAGGGATATGACGTCGTCGGGGAGGCGCAGAACGGCCAGATCGCCGTCGAACTCACCGAGTCCCTGATGCCCGACCTGGTGATCATGGACATCAAGATGCCGGTGCGCGACGGGATCGACGCGGCCACCGAGATCGCCGAGAAGCGCCTCGCGCCCGTGGTCATGCTGACCGCCTTCAGCCAGCGCGACTTCATCGAGAAGGCGCGCGATGCCGGCGCCATGGCATACCTGGTCAAGCCGTTCTCCAAGGCCGATCTCACCCCGGCGATCGAGGTGGCGGTGAGCCGCTACCGCGAGCTGGTCGCGCTTGAGGCCGAGGTCGAATCGGTGCAGGAGACGCTGGAGACCCGCAAGCTCATCGACCGCGCCAAGGGTCTGCTCATGAGTCAGCACGCCATGACCGAGCCGGAAGCGTTCGCCTGGATCCAGCGCGCCGCCATGGACCGCCGCACGACGATGAAGCAGGTCGCCGTGGTGGTCATTGAGAACGTCAAGTCCTAACCCCCGATTCCCGAGGATGGTGCGACGATGAGGTTTCGCCGACAGACACGAATGGTCGGGGTCGTCATAGCGGCCGCTGCGCTCGTCGTGGCGGGATGTGCGGACAAGAAGGGCGCAGCTACGCCATCGGCGTACCCGACTTCGAGCGCCTACGCGCCGAGCTCATCGTCGGAAGTGCCGACCTCCGTTCAGTCGCCCGCCGACCTCGGGCTCGGCATCCTTCCGGTCGGGCGGATCAACCTCGAGGGCCGCCGCTTCGACGCCCCAGCGCCGGAACACCCGGCCAACCCGGCGGGTGATGGCACCGCGCAGTGCCGCCGGCTCACCGTCGCCGTCGCGGGTGACCTCAGCACCGTCGAGGGCGCGGGTATCGCCAATGGCGCCCAGCTCGCCGTCGACCAGCACAACGCCAAGAACCCCGGATGCCAACTCGTCCTCGTGCGCGTCGATTCGCGGGGCAACACGGTCACCGCGCTCAACCAGGCCAAACGACTCGTCTCCACCCCGGACGTCATCGCCGTCATCGGGCCCACCACCTCGTCGGATGCGGCAGCCGTCGGCCCGCTCTACAACGAGGCGGGGTTGGTCTCGCTGAGCCCGTCGGCCACCGCTGCCACGCTCACCGACAAAGGCTGGAAGACCTTCTTCCGCGGCATCAACAACGACGACGTGGAGGGCGAGTCGCTCGCCCGCCATCTCACCGGCACGCTGATGCGCAAGCGGGTCTGTGTGATCTCCGATAACGGCGAGAGCGCCGCCGGACTGGCGCGTGCGGTCACCCAGGGACTCGGCTCGGCCGCGGTGGAATCCTGCTCGTCGATCACGCCCACGGGCACCGTCGACATCCCGGCCCGCGTCGCCGACATCACCAAGGCGGGCGCCGATGGCGTGTTCTTCGCCGGTTCGCCGCGTGACGCCGGACCGCTCGCAGCCGCGCTGAAGAAATCGGCACCGCAGGTGGTCTTCGCCGCGGGCGACCAGGCCAACAGCGCCGACTTCGTGGCGCTGGCCGGGGACGCGGCACCCGCAGCGGTGCTGTCGTGCTTGTGCAGCCCGGACCCCAAGTCCTTCACCACCGAGTTCACCGAGAAGTTCACCGACGCTCCGACGCGATTCGCGCTGGAGTCCTATGACCTCGCGACCATCGTGATCACCGGCATCGACGCCCGTAGGCAGACCCGCGTGCAGATGCGCGAGTACGTCTCGCGCTATGAGGGGAATGGGCTGTCGCGACACTACAAGTGGGCGCCGACGGGTGAGTTGTTGGACAACACCGTGTGGTTGTACCGGATCGGTCCGGCCTGACGGCCGGTGGCAACTGCTTAAAGGCGAAGCGCGGCGCGCATGAGCCGACGGGCGCGGGCTCCGGTGGTGGGCGGATCGTCGTCGAGGAGTTCGATCTCCTGGTTGGCCGCCATCGCCAACCCGCTGAGGACGATAACCGCGTCGGTCGCGTCCACCTCGGGCGACACGTCACCGGTCACCTGGGCGATCTCGATCTGATCGACGAGCAGGACGCGCCACGCCGTAACCGCTTCAGCGAGCCGGTCGCGCAACGGACCCGGCTGACCGTCGAGTTCGCACGACGCCGCGGTGAGGAAGCAGCCGTTGGGGAAGGGGCTCGCGACGATGTAGTCGACCCAGCGGTCGAGGAGCCGATTGAGCCGCGCCAGACCGGGCTGCGCGTCGGCGCAAGGAGCGACGATGTCACCGAAGAACCGGTCGAGCGCGGCCTCCAGGGTGGCGGCCTGCAGGTCGGCCTTCGACCCGAACGGGCCGACCACTCCGGCTTTGCTCAGCCCCAGGCTTGCTGAAAGCGTCCCGATGGTCAGCCCGCCGAGACCGTCGACTGACGCCCGCGACAACGCCGAAGAGACGATGCGTTGACGGGTGATCTCGGCGTCCACCTTGGAATTTCGCGGCATGAGTGGAGAATAGATTACGACTGTTCGTTAAGATAACGAACAGTCGTAAGCCAAAATGGTCTGACCGTCGTGAGTGTCGCCGCGGGTCGGAGCGTCAGGGGTGCCCACTAGACTTCGACGGTGTGAGTCCCGCGCAGAAGACAGCACCGAAGACCGCCGCCGATCCGACGGGGGACGGGCGTCCGCTGCTCATGCTGCTCGACGGTCATTCCCTGGCGTATCGCGCGTTTTTCGCGCTGCCCGTCGAGAACTTCAAGACCGCCGGCGGACAGACGACGAATGCGGTTTTCGGGTTCACGTCGATGCTGATCAACCTGCTGCGCGACGAGCAGCCCACCCACATCGCGGCAGCCTTCGACGTGTCGCGCCAGACGTTCCGGTCGGAGCGCTATCCGGAGTACAAGGCGCAGCGCGACAAATCGCCCGACGAGTTCCGCGGGCAGGTGGATCTGACCAAGGAAGTCCTCGGCGCGCTGCGGATCCCGGTGTTCGCCGTCGACAACTACGAGGCCGACGACGTCATCGCGACGCTCACCACGCAAGCCCGTGAGCAGGGGTTTCGCGTCCTCGTCGTCACCGGTGACCGGGACGCGCTGCAACTCGTCGACGACGGCACCACCGTGCTCTATCCGAAGCGCGGCGTCTCCGAGCTGACCCGCTTCACCCCTGAAGAGGTGGAGGCCAAGTACGGGCTGACGCCGCAGCAATACCCCGACTACGCCGCGTTGCGCGGCGACCCGTCGGACAACCTGCCCGGCATCCCCGGCGTCGGCGAGAAGACGGCGGCCAAGTGGATCCGCGAATACGGGTCACTCGCCGGCCTCGTCGACCATGTCGAAGAGGTGCGCGGCAAAGTCGGCGACGCGCTGCGCGCCAACTTGTCGTCGGTGCTGACCAACCGCGAACTGACCGAGCTGGTGCGCGATGTCGCCCTGCCCGCCGGTCCCGACGATCTCGCGCTCGTCGGCTGGGACCGCGAGGAGATCCACAAGCTGTTCGACGATCTCGAATTCCGCGTGCTGCGCGATCGCTTGTTCTCGACGCTGTCGTCGGCCGAGCCGGAAGCAGAAGAAGGCTTCGACCTCGACGGCGAGGCGTTGGCTCCCGGCGCAGTGCGCGCCTGGCTCGACGCACATGCACGGACCGGACGCAGCGGCGTGATGGTCAGCGGGCCGCAACGTGTCGTCGACTCCGACGTCGAGGCGGTGGCCATCGCCGCCGCCGACGAGGTCAGTGCCTACATCGACCCGACGACGATGACGCCCGACGACGAGGAGGCCCTTGTCGCCTGGTTCGCCGATCCATCCGCGGACAAAGCGCTTCATGAGGCCAAATGGGCCTATCACGCGCTGCGCGGACGCGGGTGGTCGCTGGCCGGCGTCAGCAGTGACACCTCACTGGCCGCCTACCTGGCACGGCCCGGACAGCGCAGCTTCAACCTCGATGACCTTGCCGTCCGCTACCTCAAGCGCGAGCTGCGCGTCGACAGCGCCGCCCCCGACGACGGCCAGCTCTCACTGCTCGACGGTGACGGCGACGACGGCCAGCGCGCCGACGAGTTGATGCTGGCCGCCCGCGCGGTCGTCGAACTCGCCGCCGCCCTCGACGAGGAACTCGAGCGGCTCCACGCGCGCGACCTGCTCGCCGACGTCGAACTGCCGCTGCTGTTCGTCCTCGCCGACCTCGAGGCGGCCGGGATCGCCGTTGACGTCGCGTATCTGCAGTCATTGGAACAGGGCTTCGCCGAGCGGGTGCGAGCCGCCGCCGACGCGGCCTACGACGTCATCGGCGAGCAGGTGAATCTGGGATCGCCCAAGCAGCTGCAAGTGATCCTCTTCGACAAGCTCGGCATGCCGAAGACCAAGAAGACCAAGACCGGCTACACCACCGACGCCGACGCCCTACAGAAGCTGTACGAGGAGACCGGGCACCCGTTCCTTGAACACCTGCTTGAGCACCGCGACGCGACGCGGCTGAAGATCACCGTCGAGGGGCTGCTCAAGTCGGTGGCGCCCGACGGTCGGATCCATACGACGTTCAACCAGACGATCGCTGCGACGGGCCGCCTCTCGTCGACGGAGCCGAACTTGCAGAACATCCCGGTCCGCACGCCGGCCGGACGGCAGATCCGCGCGGCGTTCATCGTCGCCGACGATCCCGCATTCGACTGCCTCATGACTGCGGACTACAGCCAGATCGAGATGCGCATCATGGCCCACCTCTCCGAGGACGACGGCCTGATCGAAGCGTTCAACACCGGTGAGGACCTGCACAACTTCGTCGGATCCCGTGCCTTCGGCGTGTCTATCGACGAGGTCACCACCGAGATGCGTCACCGCGTCAAGGCCATGTCGTACGGTCTGGCCTACGGGCTGTCGGCCTTCGGGCTGGCCGCCCAGCTCGGCATCAGCCGCGACGAGGCGAAGGAGCAGATGGAGGCCTACTTCGCCCGCTTCGGCGGGGTTCGCGACTACCTCAACGACGTCGTCGACGCGGCTCGTCGCGACGAGTACACCGCCACGGTCTACGGCCGCCGCCGCTACCTGCCCGACCTCAACAGTGAAAATTGGCAACGCCGACAGGCCGCCGAGCGGATGGCACTCAACGCGCCGATCCAGGGGAGTGCCGCCGACATCATCAAGGTCGCGATGATCAACGTCCATCGCAGGCTGCGCGAGGACAGCCTGCGCAGCCGGATGCTGCTGCAGGTGCACGACGAACTCGTGCTCGAAGTCGCCGATGGTGAGCGTGAGGCCGCCGAGGCGCTGGTTCGTGAGGAGATGGGCAACGCGATCAGCCTGTCCGTGCCGCTGGACGTGTCGGTCGGTGTGGGCCGATCTTGGGACGACGCCGCGCACTGATCGGCGCGCTGCACAATTCGGTGGTGGTTGTCAGACCCCGCGGCTAGAATGAACGTATGTTCTAGTTCCGGTTGATATGCGCAGCTCAGAGGGGGTGATTCCAGTGGTGGACGGTGATGCTGGCGTGCGTGATGCGACGGCAGGAGGCGTGG
>WBZU01000813.1_pt1 | contig 25314 bp, 22 predicted proteins | sample 5204311 | NCBI WGS metagenome assembly WBZU01 (sample SAMN12344359, study PRJNA552823) | activated sludge metagenome | biome: Activated sludge suspended growth; feature: Nitrification reactor; material: Wastewater; isolation source: activated sludge from nitrification reactor of wastewater...
CGACGCCCGCCGCACGCGCGGCGGCGCGCAGCGCGGCGACCTGGCCTCGCTCGACCGGATACACCTTCGTGCCCGGCGCCGCCGAATGCATCCGCAGGCCGACCCGCTGGTAGCCGGCGCGCGCCGCGACGTCGAACAGCTCGGGCGGTCCGAAGTCGAGCAGCGGCAGATGCGCGATGCCCAGCGCGATGTCGGCGGTGCCCATGACGCCCCGGCGGATCGTGCTCATCGTCGGACTTCGTCGGGTCAGTAGGTCGCGCGACCGCCGGAGAGGTCGAAGGTGAAGCCGGTGCAGAACGTGCACTCGGGACCGACGATCCAGGCGACCATCGCGGCGATCTCGGGAATCGTGAGCAGCCGTCCCATCGGGATCTTCGCCTTGGTCGACGCGATGTGCTCGGCGGTCATCTCGCGGAAGAGCTCGGTCTCGGTCATGACCGGCGCGAGCGCGTTGACCAGCACGCCGCTGCCGACGAGCTCGCGCGCGATCGACTTCGTGTACCCGATGACGCCGGCCTTCGCCGCCGCGTAGGCCGCGATGTTCTGCACGCCTTCCTTGCCGGCCGCCGAGGAGATGTTGAGAATGCGACCGTAGCCCGCGGCCCGCATCCCGGGAATCGCGGTGCGGCAGCAATGGAACACGCCGGAGAGGTCGATCGCGAGGACCTTGTCCCAGGCGTCGGGCGGATACTCCCAGGTCGGCGCGACCGGGCCGTTGATGCCGGCGTTGTTGACCAGGATGTCGATGCGGCCGGCGCGCGCGATCGTCTGCGCGTGCGCGCGCTCGACCGAGGCCAGGTCCGCGACGTCGGTCTCGACGAGGACCGCCGGCGTGAAGCCGGCGTTCGCCGCGTCGAACGGCGCGAGGTCGCGGTCCCAGATCGCGACCTTCGCGCCGTCGCGCGCGAGGCGCTCTGCGATGCCGAGTCCGATGCCGCGCGCCGCGCCGGTGACGACGGCGAAGCGGCCGGCGAGCGGACCTGCGCTCACTTCGGCGCCCAGGCGGGCTTCAGCGTCTCGATGACCTGCGCCCGGCCGTTGACGATCTTGACCATGAAGCTCTCGCGGTCGAGGTCGCCCTTGTCGTCGTAGCGGACGTCGAAGAGGAGCCCCGGATAGTCCTTCACCGCGAACTGCGCGCCGTGCAGCGTGGCGGCGAAGGCCTTCCGGTCGAACTTGCCGAGCTTGTCCTGGACCGCCCGGATCGCCCATGCGCCGGTGTAGCCCTTCATGGCGTTGTGGTCCGGGCGCGCCTTGAACTCGGCCTCGTACTTCTTCGCGAACGCCTGGACGGTCGGGTTCGGCGCGTCGGCGGTGAGGCCCACGTGCGCGATGACGCCGTTGGCGGCGTCGCCGGCGAGCTCGACGACCTTCTCGTTGGCGAGCGTCGTCTCCCCGACGATCGGCTTGTCGTAGCCCTGCTTGCGCAGTTCGCGCAGCGCGCGCGCCGACTCCTCCTCGTGCAGGTAGACGAACAGCGCGTCGGCGTTCGCCTGCTTCGCGCGGAGCACCGGGCCGGAGAAGTCGACCTGCGGCACGTCGGTCGAGATGTCGGCGACGACCTTGATGCCGGCCGCGGCGAGGTCCTTGACGATTGCGTCGCGGCCGCCCTTGCCGAAGTCGGAGTTCGCGAACATCACCGCGACCGTCTTCGCCTTCAGGTAGTCCTTCATGTAGCGCACGACTTTGGGCATCGCCGCCGCCTGCGTGAACGAGGTGCGGAAGATGAACGGGTTGCCCTGCTGCGTGATCGCCGCCGCCTCGCCGCCGATGATGTTCGGCACCTCGGAGCGGCGCGTCTCCTGCATGCTGACGAGGATCGAGCCGGAGAACACCGGCCCGATGACGATGTAGGCCTGATCGTCGATCGCGCGCTGCGCGAGGCCCTTCGCCACGCCGGGGTTGGTCTGCGTGTCGGACGACGCGTACTCGATCGGCCGGCCGTTCAGCCCGCCGGACGCGTTGATCTCGCGGACCGCGAGCTTCACGCCGTTGTCGAAGTTGGTGCCGGCGGTGGCGCCGGGGCCGGACAACTCGACCAGACCGGCGATCTTCACCGGCTGGGCGGCAGCTACCCCCGCGCCGAGAAGGAGGGCGGGCACCAACGCGATGGCGAGCGGACGCAGCTCTCGAAACATGAGGCTTCTCCAGGAAGTGACGCACACGACATCGCCAACCGCACCGCGCGCCGGGACCGTACGTCGGTGGCGCCCACGATAGGCCCCATGGCGAGCACCTGTCCATGCGCCGCAGGCAATCGGGCCCATGTCGGGACGCAATAGAACCCGCGTCGATCGGCCTCACCGGACCCCTCCGAAGAACGGCGACGCCGCCCGGGTGCCGATCGCCGGCACGCGGGTCACGAGCGGCGGCACGAACACGTTGACGAGCAGGAACGGGAACGCAGCCCTGGTCGTCTCCCGCAACCTGCTGCGCGCGAGCACGACGCCGAGGGCGCGATCGGTCCGCTGACGCCGGCCCCTCGGCGCGGCGCGGGCGGGAAGCGGGGAAGGGCGCGGCGGGGCTGGACATCGCGGTCCGGACAAACTAACATACTAGAATGTCAGATTCCAGGGCGAGCGCCGCGAACGCGCCGGGCGACCGGCCGACCTGGGCGTCCGAAGGCGCGCGGGAGGCGCCGCGCGGAGCCTGCCCGCACCTCTTCCGCCCCGCGCGTCTCCGGTCGCTCGAGGTCCGCAACCGGATCATCGGTTCGCCGATGGAGCGCAACTACTGCACGGCCGGGGGCCGGGTGACGCAGCGCTACGTCGACTACCTGGCCGCGCGCGCGCGCGGCGGAGCGGGCCTCCTCTACACCGAGGCGACCTACGTCGACCCGCGCGGCAAGGGACGCACCCTGCAGATGGGACTGCACGACGACGACCTGATTCCGGACTTCGCCCGGCTGGTCGCCGCGGTCCACCGCGAGGGCGGCGCCGTCGGACCGGAGCTCAACTACGGTGGACGCGTGGTGCAGCCGTGGATCAGCGGCCTCGAGTCGCGCGCTCCCTCGGTCGTCCCTTACGACGGCGCCGGCGGGTACGCGCCCAGGGCGCTCGATCGCGGCGAGATCGAGGAGATCGTCGCGCGCTTCGCCGACGCCGCCCGGCGCGCGGGCGAGGCCGGCTGCGATTTCATCGGCATCCACGGCGCGCACGGGTATCTGCTGTCGCAGTTCCTCTCCCCGTGGTGCAATCGCCGCGACGACGAATACGGCGGCGACCTCGACGGGCGCCTGCGCTTCCCGCTCGCGGTCGTCGCCGCGATCCGCGCGGCGGTCGGCGACGCGATGCCGATCCTCTACCGCGTGAGCGGCGAGGAGCGCCTGGAAGGCGGCATCACGCTCGCCGACGTCTGCGCGGCGGCGCCCCGGCTCGTCGCCGCCGGCGTCGACCTGATCGACGTGTCGGCGGGCATGTACGAGACCAACTGGTGGATCACGCAGCCGATGGAGATGCCGCAGGGCGTGCTCGCGCCGCTCGCGCGCGAGGTGCGCCGGCACGTCGACGTCCCGGTGTCGGTCTCCGGCCGCATCAGCGACCCGAGCGTCGCCGAACACCTGATCGCGTCGGGCGTGTCCGATTTCGTGACGATCGGGCGCGCGCTGCACGCCGATCCCGAGTTTCCGGCCAAGGCGCGCGAGGGGCGGGCGGCCGAGATCTGCACCTGCATCGCCTGCAACCAGGGGTGCAGCGACCTGCACGCGCGCGGACGGCCGATCGTCTGCCTCGTCAACACGACGAGCGGGTTCGAGCGCGAGCGCGCGATCCGGCGCGCGAGCGCGCCCCGGACGATCGTCGTCGTCGGCGGCGGTCCGGCGGGGCTCGAGGCCGCGCGCATCCTCGCCTCGCGCGGGCACGCGGTCACCGTCTACGAGCGCGAGGGCGAGCCCGGCGGCCAGATGGCGCTCTCGCGGCTCGCGCCGGGCCGCGAGGACTTCGCCGGCCATCCGGCGTGGCTCGCGGGCGCCGTCGTCCGCGCCGGCGCGAGGCTTCTGACCGGCGTCGAGGCCGACGCCGATCGCGTGCTCGCGCACCGGCCGGACGCGGTCGTCGTCGCCACCGGCTCGCGCCCGGGGTTGCCCGCGATCCCGGGCGTGGAGGACGCGCCGCTCGTCGATCCGCTGGAGATCCTGCGGCGCCCCGCGGCGGGCGTCGGCCGCGCGCTCGTGCTGGGCGGGGGCATTCGCGGCATCGCGGTCGCCCGGCGGCTCGCCGAACGCGGCGCCGAGGTGACGCTCGTCGAGCCGGAGCGCGAGCTCGCCGCCGACATCGCGACGCGGTCGCGGCGCTTCCAGGTCGACGCGCTCCGGGCCTCCGGGCGAGTGACGATCCACGCGGGCACGACGGTCGAGCGGCTCGGCACCCGTTCGGCCGAGCTGTGGGACGGCGAGCGGCGCTGGACCGTCGAGGGCCTCGACCTCGTCGCCGCGACGCGCACGCTGTTGCCGGTCGACGACCTGGTCGCCGTCCTCTGCGAACGCGACCCGTCGCTCGAGGTTCACGTCGTCGGCGACGCTGCGCAGCCCCGCACGGCGCTCGAGGCGATCCACGACGCCGCGGCGCTCGCGCACCGGCTCTGACCGGGCCGCCGGAACCGACGGTCGTGTCGCGATCGCCCTCCGCCGACATCCGCGCGCGGCTGGCGCGCGCGGCGCGGACGGCCCGCTCGCCGCGCGCGCGCGGCTCGCTGACCGCCCTGGTGGCCGACCGCATCCGCGAGGCGATCGTGGACGGCCGCCTCGCGCTCGGCGAGGCGCTGTCCGAGGCCCGGCTCGCCGAGGCGTTCGACGTGAGCCGGGCGCCGGTGCGCGACGCGCTCGCGCAATTGCGGATCGAGGGCGTGATCGACGTGCGACCGCAGTCGGGCAGCTTCGTCTTCGCGCCGTCCGACGAGGACATCGCCGAGCTCGCCGAATTCCGCGCCGTGCTCGAGACGACGGCGCTGCGGCTCTGCTTCGAGCGGCATCGCGACGCGGCGCGGGACGGGATGAGGACGGCCGCCGACGCGATGGAGCGTGCGCGTCACGCGGGCGACCGGCTCGCCGTCGCGCGCGCCGACACCGCGTTCCATCAGGCGATCGCCGGGAACTGCGGCAACGGCTACCTGATCGAGTCCTACCGGCTGATCTCCGGGCGCGTGGCGGCGCTGCGGACGCACAACCTCGTCGCCGCCGACGCGGTGCGGAAGGGATCGCTCGACGAACACCGCGCGCTGATCGCGGCGTTCGCGAAGGGCGATCTCGTCCGGGCGGAGACGATCCTGGCCGAGCACATCCGCCGGATGCGCCAGCGCTACCGGCTCGCCGGGGTGCGCGGGTCGAGGGTGGCCGCATGACGGCGGCGGCGCCCCGCGGCGCGCTCCTCCTCCTGTTCGACGTCTTCCCCGACGCCGTCGCGGAGCACGACGACTGGCACACGCGCGAGCACCTGGCGGAGCGCCTCGCGATCCCCGGTTTCCTGCGCGGCACGCGATGGACCCGTGAGCGGGGCTCGCCGCGCTACTGCGTGATCTACGACGTCACCGGGCCCGGTGTCCTCGAATCGCCGGCGTACCGCGAACGGCTCGACCATCCGACGCCCTGGACGACGCGGATGATGGCGAGCTACGCGGGCATGCGCCGGACGCTGTGCGAGGTCGTGGCGGGCGGTGGCGAGGCGATCGGCGCGTGGAGCCTCGTCGCGCCCTTTGCGCCGGCCGCCGGCCGCTCGAACGACGTCCGGCGCTGGCTCGTCGACGACGCGCTGCCCGCCGCCATGCGGCGCCGTGGCCTCGCGTCGTGGCGGCTCTTCGCGAACGCGCGGGACGCCGCGATGACGCGGGAGCAGGCGATCCGCGGGTACGACGGCTCGGTGCCGGCGGCGCTCGTCGTGACCGGATACGACGAGGCGGCGATCGCCAAGCTCGCCTCGCGCGACCTCGCGGTCGGCCGCTGGGCCGGGCACGGCGCCGAGCGCGTCGAGCCGGGGATCTACCGGCTCGCCTGCACGATCGGCGCCGCCTGAACCGGAGCGCGCCCCCGGCGCCTTTCGCGGCGCGCGGACCGGCCCGCTCGCGTCAGAACGGATTGTTCGGCGGAAGCGTCTGCAGCACGACCTGCTTGCCGTTCCGGATCTCGACGATGTAGCTCTCGCGGTCGGGATCGCCGTTCCTGTCGAACTTGACGCTGACGAGGATGCCCGGATAGTCCTTCACGTGGAGCGGCGTGTCGCGCAGCGCGGCGTTGAACGCCTTCGGGTCGACCTTGCCGATCTTCTCGGACACCGCCTTGATGATGTAGGGGACCGAGTAGCCCTGGATGCCGTTGTGGTCCGAGCGCACCTTGAACTCGCGCTGGAACTTCTCGTCGAAGGCCTTCATCACCGCGGTCGGCGCGTCGACGGTCAGCGCGACGTGGCCGCGGATGCCGTTGGCGGCGTCGCCGGCGAGCTCGATCGCCTTCTGGCTGATGATCGTCGCCTCGCCGACGATCGGCTTCGAGTAGCCCTGCTTGCGCAGTTCGCGCGCGAGCCGCGCGGACTCCTCCTCGTTGGTGTAGACGAAGAGCACGTCCGAGTTCGACTGCTTCGCCTTCAGCACCGCCGACGAGAAGTCGACCTGGTTCTGGTCGGACGAGATGTCGGCGCCCACCTTGAGGCCGAGCTTCTGCGCCGCGCGCAGGAACTCGTCGCGCCCGCCCTTGCCGAAGTCCGTGTTGATCCAGATGATGTCGACGGAGCCGGCCTTGAGGTCGTCCCTGATGTAGCGCGCGACCTTGGGCATCGACGTGGCCTGCGTGAAGTTGGTGCGGATCACGTACGGGTTGCCCTGCTGCGTGATCGACGCCGCCGCGGCGCCGGTGAAGTTCGGGATCTCGGCGCGGCGCGTCTCGGCGGCGCTGACCACCATCGCGCCCGAGAGCGTCGGGCCGATCACGGCGAAGGCGCCCATGTCGACCGCGCGCTGCGCCATGGCCTTCGAGACGCCGGCGTTGCTCTGGGCGTCGAGCGTCACGGTCTCGAACTTGCGGCCGAGGACGCCGCCCGAGGCGTTGATCTCCCTGACCGCGAGCTCGACGCCGTTGCGGTAGTTCGTGCCGGCGGTCGCGATCGCGCCGGAGAGCTCCAGCACGTTGACGAGCTTGATCGTGTCCTGGGCGTGGGCGAGCGTGGGCACTGCGGCGAGCACGAGCGTCGCGGCGGTTCGGGCGAGGCGGATCTTCATGGGGGTCTCCGTGGGATGAGGTCGCGCCGCGCGCGAGCGGGTCGCACGCGACGGCGTTCCGTCGCGTGAGGCGGGTGGACGGGCGTTCAGCGCCCGCCGCGCGCCCGCGCGACGATGTCGTAGAGGGTCTTCAGGTCGGCGATCGGCATCTGGCCGGGCGCCGACGCTCCTTCGCCGATCGCGAAGGAGAGGGACGAGCCGAACACCCCGCCGATCATCCGCGTGACCGCGCCGAGCGGGCCCATCGACATGCTGATGAGCGGCACGCGCGACTTGGATTCGGCCTGCGCGGTCGCCGCGAGCAGCGCGAGCACGTCGGCGCGGTCGCGCGGCATCACCGCGACCTTCGCGACGTCGGCGCCCAGCCGCTCGGCCTCGAGGAAGCGCTGGACCAGGAAGTCGACGCCCGGCGTGTAGCCGAAGTTGTGGTACGACAGGACGAGGTGCGTGCCCGACGCGCGCGTCGCGGCGCGGACCTCGCGGACCTGGTCGGGGTCGTTGCCCATCTCGAAGTCGATCAGGTCGACGAGGCGGCTCGCGGCGACGGCGCCGTAGAGCTCCACGACTTCGGCGTCGCCGATCGGGATCGCCTCGCCGCCCTCGCGGATCGAGCGTCGCGTGAAGAGGATCGGCGTGTCGCCGACGATCGCGCGCATCGCGCGGCCCGTGTCGAGCACGGCCGACGCGTCGGCGATCGCCTCGAAGTAGTCGACGCGCCACTCGATCACGTCGGGCCCCTTGGCGTGGACGTTCGCGGTCTCCGCGAGGAGGCGCTCGCGCGTGCGGCCGACGAGCGGCGAGCAGATCAGCGGACGGTCGCCGCCGAGCGTGCGGCCGCGCAGGGTGAGGGGCTTGCCTGAAGTCATCGCGATGTCCTTGCGGTGGGTCGTGGAGCCGTGGCCGCCGCGGATCGCCCGCCCGGCCGCGGCGGGTCAGGCGGCGGCGGGCGCGGCGGTCGCCGTGCCTGCGCCGAGGAACAGGCGGTTCAGGTTCGGGTCGCCCAGGAGCTCGGACGCGGGACGGTCCAGCGCGAGCCGGCCCATCTCGAGCACGAGCGCGCGGTTCGAGTACTTGAGCGCGGTGCGCACGTTCTGCTCGACCATCAGCACCGTCGTGCCGGCGTCGGCGAGACCGCGCAGCAGCGTCATCACGTCCCGGACCAGGATCGGCGACAGGCCGATCGACGGCTCGTCGATCAGGAGCACGCGCGGGCGCAGGAGGAGCGCGCGCCCGATCTCGAGCTGCTTCTGCTCGCCGCCCGACATCGTCGACGCCTGGTTGTCGAGGCGCTCCCGGATCCTCGGGAAGCGCTGCAGCACTTCCTCCATGCGGCCGGACAGCTCGCCGCGGGGAAGCGTGATGCCGCCGAGCTCCAGGTTGTGGCGCACGGTGAGCGACGGGAACAGGTTGCGCCCCTGCGGCACGAACGCGATGCCCTCGCGCAGGAGCTCGCGCGGCGAGCGACCGTTGATCCGGCGTCCTTCGAAGCGAATCTCGCCGGAGCGCGGCACGAGGAAGCCGAACAGCGTCTTCAGCACCGTCGACTTGCCGGCGCCGTTCGGCCCGATCAGGAGCGTGATCTCGCCGGCCCGCGCGTCGAGCGTGGTCTCGTTCAGGATCGTGAGGCTCGGCGAGTAGCCGGCGACGACCTTGTCGAACTCGATGATCCGGTCGGTCACGGTCAGTTCCCCAGGTAGGCCTCGAGCACGGCGGGATCGGCCTGGACGACGGCGGGCCTGCCCTCGGCGAGCACCTTGCCCTCGACCATGCAGATCACGTGAGGGCAGAGCTTCATGATGAAGTCCATGTTGTGCTCGATGACGACGAAGCTGCCGCCCTGCGTCCGGTTGAGCTCGACGAGCAGCTCGCGCAGCTGGTCGACGAGGCTGGGATTCACCCCCGCGCAGGGCTCGTCGAGCAGCACGAGCCTGGGCGCGGGCATGAAGGCCATCGCGATGTCGATCAGCTTCTGCTGGCCGTAGGAGAGCCGGCCCGCCTGCTGCCGCGCGACGTGCCCGAGCCGGAACAGCTCGATCATCTCGTCCGCGCGATGGCCGAGCCCCGCGTCGGGGGCGGCGAACAGCCGGCCGGGAAGCGTGCCCTTGAACTCCTGGGCGGCGACGATCAGGTTGTCGCGGACGGAGAGCTGCCCGAACACCTGCAGCGTCTGGAACGTGCGGCCCACGCCGCGGCGCGCGAGCTCGAGCGGCGACATGCCGGTGATGTCCTCGCCGCAGAACTCGACGCCGCCCGACGTCGGCCGGATCTGGCCCAGGATCGCGTTGAACAGCGTCGTCTTGCCCGAGCCGTTGGGGCCGATCACGCCGACGATCTCGCCGGGGCCGACCCTGAACGACACGCCGTCGACGGCCTTGATCGCGCCGTAGTGCTTGCGGACGTCGCGGACTTCCAGAAAGGGGGCGGAGGTCACTGCGGCCCTCCCTTGCGGTCGAGCCGCTCCCTGATCGACAGGAGGCCCCCCGGCAGCCAGATCATCAGCGCGACGACCGCGGCGCCGAAGAACGCGAGGTACCAGACCTGCATGAACTTGAGCCACGGGATCGACGAGCCGCGCATGAACTCGGGCAGCAGGATCACGATCGCCGTGCCCAGCGCCGGCCCGTAGAACCGGCCCGATCCGCCGACGATGACGGCCAGCAGCATCATGAGCGAGGTCGAGAAGTGGAACGGCCCGGGCTCGATGAACTCGACGAGCGACGCGTAGTAGACGCCGGCGACGCCCGCGCAGGCCGCGCCGATCGCGAAGGCCAGCAGCGTGTACGCGGTGATGTTGACGCCGAGGCTCTCCGCGCGGATCGGGTTGTCGCGCAGCGCCGCGAACGCGCGGCCCCAGGGCGAGCGCAACAGCCACCAGAGCACGGCGCCGAGCGCGACCAGCGAGCCCAGCGTCCAGTACCAGTAGGCGACGTGGCCTCCGAGGTCGACGCCCAGGATCGTCGGCCGGGGAATGCCGGAGATGCCGAACGTCCCGCCGGTGATCGCCTCCTCGTTGCGGAAGGCCAGGTAGACGAGCACGTTGAACCCGAGCGTCGCGAAGGCGAGGTAATGGTGCTGGACGCGCAGCGCGGGGAAGCCCAGCGCGAGACCCAGCGCGAAGCAGACGACCGCCGCGACCGGCAGGACCACGAGGAACGGCAACGAGAGCTTGAGCAGGATCGCGGCGAGGTAGGCGCCGATGCCGAAGAACGCGGCGTGGCCGAGCGACATCTGGCCGGCGTAGCCCACGGTGAGGTTGAGCCCCATCGTCGCCATCAGGTAGACCGCCCACAGCGTCAGCAGGTAGACCTCGCTGCGCTTCAGGAACAGCGCGACGATCGCGAACGCGGCGAGCGTCGCGCCCAGGGCGAGCAGGTGATTGCGCGCGCTCATACCTTGCGTTCCTCCGCCTTGCCGAGCAGGCCTTCGGGGCGCCACAGGATCACGACCAGGAAGAGCATCAGCGCGACACCCTCCTTGTACGCCGGGGACCAGTAGAAGCCCACGAGGTTCTCGAGGACGCCGATCAGCAGGCCGCCCACCAGCGCGCCGCGGGTCTGGTTGAATCCGCCGATGATCGCCGCGAAGAAGGCCTTCAGGCCGATCGAGTCGCCCATGTCGAACTTCGCGAGGTAGGTCGGCGTGACGAGGAGCGCCGTGACCGCCGCGAGGACCGCGTTGATCAGGAACGTGTAGAGGACCATGCGCCTCGCGTCGATGCCCAGCACGCGCGCCGCGTCGGTGTTCTGCGCGACCGCCTGCATCGCGCGGCCGGTGACGGTCCGCGTCACGAACGTCTGGAGCGCGACGACGATCGCGCCGGCGAGGACGAGCGTGCCGACGTCGGCGTAGGAGACGTTGACGCCCGCGACAAAGAACTGGCCGGCCGGGAACGGGCTCGCGAACTGGTGCGCCTCGGCGGAGTATCCGGCCCGCACGATCGTCTTGAGCGAGATCGCGAGTCCCAGCGTCGCGATGACCAGCGGGATGACGCCGTGGCGGATCAGCGGGTCGACGATCCCCTTCTTGAAGCCGACGCCCAGCACGAGCATCGCCGCCGCGCAGGTGACGAGGAACGCGAGCCACAGCGGCGCGCCTGCGCTCACGCAGAGGAGCATCATGAACGCGGGCAACATGACGAACTCGCCCTGCGCGAAGTTGATCGTCCCCGAGGCCTGCCACAGCAGCGTGAAGCCGAGTCCGGCGAGCGCGTAGATCGCGCCGGTCGCGGTCCCCGAGACGACGAGCTGGATCAGTTCGTTCATGGCGTGCGTCCCGGTTCGCGCGTCCGGCCGGCCCGTCGGGCGGCCGCGACGGCGGGGTCGAAGTCGTGGTCGGCGTTCAACGGATCACCCCTTGTAGCCGAACAGCCGCGGCAGCCAGAGGACGATGTCCGGCACGAACGCGATCAGCATGAGCGCCGCGATCATCACGTAGAGGAAGGGCATCACCTCGCGCACGAGGTCCCTCAGCGGCACGTCGGCGACCTTGGTCATCAGGAACAGCAGCAGGCCGTAGGGCGGAGTGACGAGCCCCAGCATGATGTTGACGACCGCCATCACGCCGAAATGGACCGGATCGATCCCGACCGAAGCGGCGGTCGGCAGCAGCACCGGCAGGATCACGAGGATGATCGTCGTCCCTTCGAGGAAGCAGCCCAGCAGCAGCAGCAGGGCGTTGACGAGCAGCAGGAAGGCGACCGGCGACAGGTCGTACGCCTTCAGGACGGCCGTCAGCGTCTTCGGAATGTTCTCGGCGGTGATGACGTAGTTGAGCACGAGCGCCGCGGCGATGAGCATGCCGATCGACACGGTCACGCGCCCGCAGGTCGCGAGCGATTGGTAGATGCTCGCCGGCGTCACGCTCCGGTAGAGGAGCGCCGAGATGAGCAGCGCGTACAGGGCGGCCACGGCGGCCGCCTCGGTCGGTGTCGTGACGCCGCTGTAGAGGCAGCCCAGCAGGACGACCGGCATCAGGAGCGCCGGCGTCGCGCGCCAGGTGATGCCCGGCAGCTCGCGCAGCGGCACCTTCTCCTCGACCGGGAAGTGGCGCCGCTTCGCCATCCTCGCGACCAGTCCCATCTGCACGACGCCGAGCAGGATGCCGGGAATCACGCCCCCGAGGAACAGGTAGAAGATCGACGTGTCGGAGACGAGCGCGTAGAGCACGAGGGGGATCGACGGCGGGATGATCGGCCCCAGCACCGACGACACGCAGGTCAGCGCGGCGGCGAACGCTGCGGTGTACTTGCCGTCGCGCGTCATCAGCGTCTGCATGATCTTGCCGGAGCCAGCGGCATCGGCGAGCGCCGAGCCGGACATGCTGGCGAACACGATGCTCTGCAGGACGTTCACCTGCGCGAGGCCGCCCCGGTAGCGGCCGACGATCGCGTTGCAGAAGCGCAGCAGGCGATCCATGATCGCGCCGGAGTTCATGAACTCGGCGGCCAGGATGAACAGCGGGATGGCGAGCAGCAGCTGGCTCCCCATCATGCCGTTCAGGAGCTGCTCGGCGGCCGTGCCGAGGTCCTGTCCGGAGAGGAAGAGCCACAGGATCGAGCCGCCGATCATCGAGTAGGCGACCGGGAGCCCCGCGAGGCTCAGGCCGACGATGGCGACGAGCGCGAGGGCGAAGGGGCTGGCGAGGTTCATAGGCCGGAGGTCGTCCTGGTCACGTCCACCTCTTCGGGCCGGCGGCCGGTGATGGCGCCGACGAGCGCCCACGCATAGCGCGCGACGACCGCGACCGAGAAGACGATGTAGACCGAATAGAGGATGTCGAGGCGGATCTTGAGGTAGGACGAGCGCTCGACCTTCATGAACGCCACGTAGTCGACGGTGGCGGGCAGCGCCATCCCGAACAGGACGATCGCGCAGAGCGAGACCGCGAACCCGGCGACGCGGCGTCCGATCGGACCCAGCCGGTCGGAGATCAGGTCGAAGCGGATCTCCTCGCTCTCCTTCAGCCAGAACGCGGAGCCGAGCAGCGTGATGTAGAGCCAGGTGATCACCGAGAGCTCGGAGGTCCAGCCGACCGGGAAGTTGAGGAAGTAGCGGAAGACGATCTGCAGGATGAAGCAGACGAACATGATCGCGAGCAGCGCCGCGACGACGTTCTCCGCGCGCCGCCTCATCCAGCCGACCAGACCTGCAATGCTCATGACCTGCCCCCTCGCGGCGGTCCGCCGCGCGATTCGCGACCGGTGGCGGAGACCGCGGGTGCGGTCCCCACCTCCGATCCGCGCGGCTACCTGATGGCGAGGATCCTGTCGTGGATCCCCGGCGCCCATTCCTTCGCCTCGTCGGAGGCGAGGTACACCTTCTGGGCGTAGGCGCGGAACGCCGCCTGGTCGGGAACGTAGACGTCGAGCCCGGCCTTCCTGAACTTCTCCGCGAGCTCGGTCTCCCGCTTCAGATGCTCCTGGACGCTCCAGGCGAGCGCCTTGTCCGTCGCGGCCTGGAGGTTCTTCTGCTTCGCGGCGCCGAGCGCGTTCCAGCTCTTGAGGCTCATCGAGAGCACGTCGAACGCGACCAGATGCGAGGTCAGCACGATCTGCGACATGACCTCGTAGAACTTCATGTTCTCCACGTTCGGCAGCGGATTGTCCTGCCCGTCGATCGCGCCGGTCTGCAGGCCGGTGTAGGTCTCCGCGTACGCCATCGGCGTGGGGTTGGCGCCCAGCGAGCGGCCGAGGAGCTGCCACGCGTCGCCCGGGGGCATGCGCAGCTTGATGCCCGCCAGGTCGGCCGGCGTGCTGATCTTCTTCTTGGGCTTGAGGCCCACCTGCCGCGTGCCGTAGAACGTCGGCCCGAGGATCTTGATCCTGAGCTTGTCCTCGGCTTCCTTCTTCATCTGCGCTCCGAGCGGGCTCGCGAAGAAGGCGAGCACGTGGTTCGCGTCGCGGAACGTGTAGGCCGACGTCAGCACCGACCAGGCGGGCATCTGCTTGCTGATGTCCTGCGGCGCGACGTTGCCGAGTTCCAGGTTGTCGCGCTGCAGCGCGACGAGTTCGGTGCCCTGCTTGAACAGCGTGCCGCCGTAGAACGGCTCGATCGTGGCATCGGCCGCGACGTCCTTCGCGAGCATCCGGATCATGTCGGCCCGGATGTCCTTGTCGGAGAAGACCGCGGCGAACCGCAGCGTCGGCTTGTCCTGGGCGAAGGCGGCGGGAACCATGCTCGCCGCGGCGAGCGCGCCGCCGGCCTTGAGCAGCGTGCGTCGATCAATGGTGATGCCCATCGGTTTCCTCCTCGTTGAAGATTGCGGCTCGAACTGCCGCGCCCGGGAGGGCGCGGGCCAACTCGACATCGTGCAGGCGACGGCGGCGCCTCGCGGCGCCTCGGACGCCTGGTGCGGCGAACGGGACTCCAGGCGTCACCGGCGCGGCGACCCGGGACGATCGTCCACGGCGTTCCGGCGGACCGGTCCGGTCCGGGCGACGATTCGGGGCGATCGGTTGCCGCACGGGCGCGCTCCTCAGTAGGCGATCTTCGCGACGGCGCGCAGCTCGTCGGGAGTCGCGGTGCCGAAGCCGAAGAACTCGAGATACGCCGGGATCATCTCGAACAGCATGTCGGTGCCCACCTGGTAGCGGCAGCCGCGCGCGCGCGCGGCCTCGAGCAGCGGCGTGATCTCCTGCTTCATCACGACCTCCCCGACGAACGTCGACGTCGAGAGCCGGGCGACGTCGAAGGGCAGGGGGTCGCCGGGATTCATGCCGAGGGGCGTCGCGTTCACGGCGAGATCGTAGCCCGCCGGGTCGTTCGTGGCGATCGCGACGTCGATCGAGGGGTAGTGGCGGCGCAGCCGCCGGGCCAGTCCGTCGGCGGAGGCGGGATCGACGTCGCTCACGGCGATCGAGGACGCGCCGTCCGCGGCGAGCGCCGCGGCGATCGCCGACCCGACGCCGCCGGCCCCGACGACGAGGCAACGCGATCCGGCGACCCGGAAGCCCTTCCGCGCGAGGCCGCGGGCGAAGCCGGTGCCGTCGAAGTTGTCGCCGGCGAAGGTGCCGTCGTCGCGGCGGAGCACCGCGTTGCAGGATCCGGCGATCTCGACGGTGGTCGACCGCTCAGCCAGCAGGTCGACGACCGCGACCTTGTGCGGCATCGTGATCAGCGCGCCGCGCACGTTGCGCGTGTGCGTCAGCGCCTGCATCACCGCGACGAAGCCGTCGGCCGTGACCGCCATCGGCACGACGACCGCGTTCACGCCGCGGCGCTCGAACCAGGGGTTGTAGATCATCGGCGCCTTGAACGATCCGGTCGGGTAGCCGATGTGCGGCAGGAGGAGCGTCAGGCCGTCGATCATGGCGTTCGCGGTGGGATCGCTGTCGGGCGCGGGTCAGCGCGTCGCGAGCGCCTCGGCGCCCCTGGCGTGGGCGGCGAAGTAGGCCTTCGCGGTCTCGAGGCAGCGGAACGCGTGCTCGGCGTAGCCCATCTCGTCGGAGCGCGCGAGGTGCGGCAGCTCGATCGACCAGGGCATTCGCGGCAGGTGCGCGAGGATCCCCGCGATGTCGATGCCGCCTTCGCCGCAGTAGAGCCGCTCGGCGCGCATGATGTGGATCATCCGCTCGCGGTCGGCCGGTATCTCGGCGGGCGCATCGCAGATCTGCGCGAAGTGGAACCATGCGCGGGGCACGGCGTCGAGCGCCTCGACGCGGTCGCGGGCGCGATGGAAATGGTGGGTGTCGATCATGAGCCCGGCGTTGTCCCGCTTCACGGCGCGCAGCACGTCGAGCGCCTGCGCGAGGTTGGTGACGGCGGCGACCGGCACCGGCTCGAGGTCGACGGTGAGGCCGTAGCGCGCGGCGAGGTCGCACAGGCGGCCGAACTTGTCGACGACCATCGCCGGGTCGCCGGTCCAGATCGACGAGAGCACGGCGCGCGCGCCGAGCTCCGCGGCGACCGCGATCGCCGGCTCGTAGGACTCGGGCTCGACGTCCATCAGGATGCGGGCGAGCTCGACGTCGTGGACGCGCACGCCGGTCGCGGCGAGCGCCGTCCGGGTCCGGCGCAGCATCTCCGGCTTCTCCGCGAGCGCCCAGTTGGGCTCGCCGGGCAGTCCCATGTAGATGAGGCGCGGGCTCACGTAGTCGTACCCGGCGCGTGCGGCGACGTAGACGAGCTCCGGCGGCGCGAGGCCCATCACCGTCAGGTGCGCGAGCGAGTATTCCTGCTTCATCGTCGGATCCTCCGGGCGCGCGGACGTCAGTCCGGGCCCCGGCCGGTGGCGACGTGGTGCACCTTCCGCCCCGGCGAGTAGATGTCCATGATGTTCCAGTGCCCGGCGGTCGGCACCGGCTCGTTCTTCATGTAGACGTCGAGCACGACCGGCTTCTTCGCCTTGATCGCCTTCGCGAGCGCGGGCTTCAACTCGGCCGCCGAGCCGATCTTCACGCCCTCGACGCCGTAGGCGCGCGCGATCGCCGCGTAGTCGGGCGACCAGGACTTGCCGTCCTTCTCGAACACCGTGCCGAACGTCGTGCCGTAGTGCGCGGCCTCGAGGCCGGCGATCGTGCCGAACGCGTGGTTGTTCATGATCACCCAGACCACCGGGATGTCCTCCTCGAACGCGGTGGCGAGCGCCGCCGGATTCTGGCCGAACCCGCCGTCGCCGACGAGCGCGACGACGACGCGGTCCGGCAGCGCGACCTTCGCGCCGAGCGCCGCGGGCGAGCCGAAGCCCATCGTCGCGAAGCCTCCGGGCGTGAAGATGCTGCCGGGCGTGTAGATCGGGAACTGCTGGCCGACGCCGTTCTTGTTCCAGCCCACGTCGGTGCACAGGATCGCGTCGCGCGGCATCACCTCGCGCAGGTCGGCGAGGATGCGCTCGGGGCGCATCGGCCAGGCGTCGCTCTGCATCGCCTTGCGGTTGCCGGCGACGAACTTCGCGCGGTTCGCCGCCATCTCGGCGACGAGGGCGGCGCGCTTCACGCCCTTCGGCGCGAGCCTTCGCGCGACGCGGACGAGCACTCCGAGCGCCTCCTTCAGGTCCGCCACCGCGCCGATCGCCACCGGGTAGTTGCGGCCGATCTCGGCGGGATCGATGTCGATGTGGATCAACTTCGTCGGCGGCATCCGGAACGTGTACCTGTCCTCCCAGGAGCTGCAGTCGGCCTCCGAGAAGCGCGTGCCGAGCGCGAGGATCCAGTCGGCGCCGCGGCACTTGTCGTTGATGTACTTCGTGCCCCAGAACCCGGTCATGCCGAGGACGAGCGGATGGTCGTCCGGCAGCGCGCCCTTGCCCATCAGCGTGTGCGCGACCGGCAGCGACAGGTGCTCGGCGAGCTCGCGCATCTCGTCGGCGGCCTGCGCGAGCAGGACGCCGCCGCCCAGGTAGATCACCGGCGTCTTCGCGCCGAGCAGCGCGCGCACGATCGCTTCGGCGGTCGTCTCGTCGAGCGACGGTTTCGCGAGCGCGCGCGTGCTGGCCGCGGCGCGCTTCCAGTGCGCGGCGTCGGCCGGCTTCGAGAAGATGTCCATCGGCACGTCGACCAGCACCGGGCCGGGGCGCCCGCTCTGCGCCAGCGCGAAAGCCTTCTCGAGGATCTCGGGCATCAGGTGCGCCGAGTCGACCCGCCAGGCGCGCTTGACGAACGGCCGGTAGATCTCGTACTGCGAGGCGTCCGCGTGCAGGTTCACCTCCTGGTGCGGATGCTTGCCGTAGTAGTGCGTCGGCACGTCGCCCGCGATCACCACCATCGGGATCGAGTCGAGCGCGGCGTTGGCCACGCCGGTCGCCGCGTTGGTGAGCCCGGGCGACAGGTGCGAGAGCAGCACCGAGGCCTTGCCGGTCGCGCGCGCGTAGCCGTCGGCCGCGTGCGCGGCGATCTGCTCGTGGCGCGTGTTGACGAACCGGATCTTCCGGCTCTTCGCGAGCGCGGCGAGCACCGCGATGTTGGTGTGTCCGCACAATCCGAAGACGTGGCGGACGCCGCGTCCTTCCAGGTACTTGACGAGATGTTCGGCGACGGTATCGTTCATCGTGCTTCCTCGGGTGCTCGGGGCCGGTGCGCGCATCGCGGCCGCCTCAGGGGTTCTTCGGCGCGCGGGCGGCGAACGCTTCCGGCAGGTCGCGGCGCGCGGGACCGCTGTAGCGGTAGGGAATCGTCGGCGGCATCGGGCCCATGATCCGGCGACCGCGCTGTTTCTGCTCCCACGCGTGGGCGAGGATGCCCACCGAGCGCGACAGGATGAAGAGCCCGCGGCCGAGCTCCGGCTCGAAGCCCAGCTCGCAGAAGATCACGGCGGTGATGCCGTCGATGTTCATCGGGATCGTCTTGCCCTTGTGGGCGACGAGCGCCGCCTCGACCGCGCGGCCGATCCGGGCGTAGCGCCCGCCGATCGCGCCGTCCGTCTCGGCCCGGCGCAGGAGCTCGTAGAGCGGCGCCACGCGCGGGTCGATCGGATGGAAGCGGTGGCCGAAGCCGGGCATGATCTTCTCGCCCGCCGCGCGATGGCGCTCCAGCACCGTCGCGGCCGCCTCGGCCAGGTCGCCCGATTCGCCCGCGAGCGCGTCGATCTCCCGGTAGCGCTCCATGCACTGCTGGCCCGCGCCGCCGTGGATGTCGTCCAGCACGTTGATCGCCGAGGCCATCGCGCCGTTGACCGGCAGTCCGCAGGTGACCGCCATGCGCGAGATCGCGATCGACGGCGCGTGCGGGCCGTGGTCGACGCCGGGGACGAGCGCCGCTTCGAGCAGTTCGGCCTGCGCCGCGGTCGGCAACTCGCCGCGCAGCATGAGCCAGATCATCTCGGGGAAGCGCACGCGGCCGATCAGCTGCTCGACCGGATAGCCGCGGATCGCGATCTTCCCCGGATGGATGTCGATGATCGACGTGTCCCACCAGGCGGACGCGTCGGAGACGAGCTGTTCGGCGGACGGAGTCGGCATGTTCGGTCGCAGGCGTGCGAAGGGTCGTCGGGAACGGGCGCGCGCCGGCGTCAGGTCGTGATCGTCTCGACCTCGGACTCGAGCGCGGGGTCGTAGAACGCGCCGAACAGCTCCTCGTCGGAAGGCCTGTCCTCCCTGATCGGCACCGACACCCAGGTGGTGTTCAGGTAGTGCTTGAGGTGCACGTTCTCGGAGACGACGTTGCCGCCCCAGGTGCCGCAGCCCAGGCTCGAGGTCATCGGCATGCCGTTGTTGAACGCGCCGGCGTTGGCCTTCGACTGCGGCTGGCGCACCATGATCCGCGACACCGGAGCGACCAGCGCGAGCGCGTCGATGCGGCCCTGGTCGAACGAGTAGATGCCGCAGGAATGGCCCTTGCCGCCGACCTCGTAGACCGCCTTCACCATCGAGAGCGCCTGGTCGAAGCCCGAGAACCTGTAGACCGCGAGCAGCGTCGTCAGCTTCTCGCCCGAGAACGGGTGTTCCTTGCCGATGCCGTCGCCGCGCACGATGATGAACTTGCGGTCGGCGGGGATCGTGAAGCCCGCGATCTGCGCGAGCTGCTGCGGCGCGATCGCGACGGTGTTCGACGTGCGGTGCCGCTCGTCGTCCCACATCGCCTTCCGGAGGAGCGCCTTCTCCTCCTCGCTCGCGAGGTAGCCGCCCTCCTTCTGGAGTTGCGCGACCATCCGGTCGAAGATCGACGCCTCGATCAGCAGGTTGCCGTCGGCCGAGCAGCCCGAGCCGAAGTCCGAGGTCTTGGACAGGCGCGTGTTGCGCGCGGCCTCCTCGATGTTCGCGGTCTCGTCGATGACCATCGTCGAGTTCCCGGCGCCCACGCCGTAGGCCGGCGTGCCGGAGCTGTAGGCCGCGCGCACCATCGGCTGGCCGCCGGTGGCGATGATGAGGTCGGCGCGCGCCATCAGCGCCTGCGACATCGGGATGTTGACCTTCGTCAGGCACTGGAGAATGTCGGCCGGGGCGCCCTCGCGCTCGAGCGCCTCGCGCATCAGGCGCACCGTCTCGTACGAGGTCTTCTTCGAGCGCGGGTGCGGCGAGTAGATGACGACGTCGCGGGCCTTGATCGCGTAGATCGCGTTGCCCGCGGGCGTGAGGTCGGGATTCGTCGTCGGGACGATGCAGGCGATGATGCCGGCGGGCTTGCCGTACTTGACGATGCCCTTCTCCGGGATCTCCTCGATGACGCCGACGCTCTTCTGGCGCAGCGCGTCGCGCAGCACCCCGCGGATCTTCATCCGCTTGCCCATGCGGCTTTCCGGGTCGCCCAGCCCGCTCTCGTCGATGCCCATCTTCACGAGGCGGGTGAAGGTCCGCTTGTTCGCGACCGCCCACGCCACCGCCTGGCAGAGCCGGTCGACGCGCGCCTGGTCGTAGGTCTCGATGATCGCGAGCGCCTGCCGCGCTCGCGCGAACGCCTCGTCGAGCTCCTGCTGCTGTTCGGCGGTGATCCCCTTCGGGGTGTCGGTCGCGGCGGGCATCGTCGGTCCTCGTCGGTCGGGATGGGGAGCGTGATTCGCGGAGGCGGACTTCGGGCGGGGTGGCGTCGGGCGGACCCGTCGCGAGCCGGGCGCTGTTCGCGGCGGCGGCCCCGATCGTCGATGCCTCGCGGAAGCTCCTCCTGTCGTGGACGTGCGGCCGAGCCGTTCGGGCTCGCTCCGCGGTTCCGCCCGTCCGGCGCGACCCTGTCGGGGTCGTCGGCGGGCTGTTGTCGGCAGCCACGATAGGATTTCCGGGCAGGCCATGTCAAGGGCGCTGTGCGCCAAAATGTGCGGTAGGCGCCCACAAAGTTTGCAAAATGGCTGTTTCGGCGTTACCATGCACGATCAAAGGCGGCGTTATTGGTTGTTTTGTGCGTCAGGCGAACATTCACATTCGAGATCTGCCGGGTCGGCGACGCGTTCGGCGATGAAGGCTGGCGACCCTCCCGCTCCCGCGCGCGCCGCGCCGGCCGGCCCCGAGGCGCTCCCGCGCGCCGAGCCGGGACGCGGCGACTCGCACGCGCTGTCGGCGGCCGCCATCGACCGGATGGCCGAGGACGGCGACTTCGTCGCGGCGCTCGGGCGCGGGCTCGCGGTGCTGCTCGCGCTCTCGGACAAGCGCCGGCGGATGTCGATCGCGCAGGTGAGCCACCAGACCGGCATTGCGCGCGCGACGGTCCGCCGCAGCCTGCACACGCTCGTGCGGCTCGGCTTCGTCGCGGTCGACGAGTCGCGCCGCTTTCACCTGCGTCCGCGCGTGCTCTCGTTCAGCCACGCCTACCTGTCGGCGTCGCCGATCGCGGTGCTGTCGCAGCCGATCCTCGATCGGCTCGGCGAGTCGCTGCGCGAGGCCTGCTCGCTCGCGACGCTCGACGACGACGAGATCGTCTACCTCGCGCGCTCGGCCACCTCGCGCGTGATGTCGCCTTTCCTCAATGTCGGCCGCCGGCTGCCCGCGTACTGCACGTCGATCGGCCGCGTGATGCTCGCGCACCTGCCGACCGACGCGCTCGAGCGCTACCTCGCGGGCGTCCGCCCGATCCCGTACACCGAGTACACGACGACCGACGTGGGAGAGCTCCGCGCGATGCTCGCGAAGGTCCGCGAGACCGGCTTCGCGTACGCGAGCCAGCAGATGGAACTGCGGCTGTGCACGCTCGCGGTCCCGGTGCGCGACACGGGCGGGCAGGTGGTCGCGGGCATCAACGTGATCCTGCAGAACCGCCTGGTGCCGATGGACGAGATGTCGGCGCGCTTCCTCGTGCCGCTGCAGCAGGCCGCGCTGGAGCTCGGCTCCGCGCTCCTGCCGTAGCCGGCCGTCGCGCCGGTATAATCGCGCCTCTTCCGACCGACCCCCCCCCGGGTCTCGAAGCCCGGGCGACCGCGTCGCCGGGCGCCTCCAGGGTCCGCGCTCATGAATCTCCTGTTCGAGGACGACGGCCAGCTCAAGGCCGGCACGGTGCTCGCCGACCAGGAGACCTCGCTCCAGGTCGAGGTGTCGACCGGGCGGCGCATCAAGGTCAAGGCCGCGAACGTGCTCCTGCGCTTCGCCTCGCCGGGGCCGGGCGAGGCGCTCTCGCGGGCGGCCGGGATCGGCGCCAGCCTGGATCCGCACTTCCTGTGGGAGGTGTCGGGCGACGACGAGTTCGCGTTCGACGCGCTCGCGCGCGAGTACTTCGGCGCGAACGCCAGCGCGCCGGAGCTCGTCGCGACGCTGCAGGTGCTGCACGCGTCGCCGATGTATTTCTACAAGCGCGGCAAGGGACGCTACCGCAAGGCGCCCGCCGACGCGCTCGCCGCGGCGCTCGCGTCCGTCGAGCGGAAGAAGCGCGAGGCTGCGCAGATCGCCGGGTGGGCCGAGGCGCTGAAGCGCCGCGAGTGGCCGCCCGAGCTCGCCGCGAAGCGAGCGATGCTCCTCTACCGGCCCGACAAGAACGCGCTCGAGTGGAAGGCGCTCGCGGCGGCGTGCGACGCGGAGCGCCTGCGCCCGGCCGCGCTGCTCGCCGCGTGCGGCGCGATTCCCTCGACGCACGACTACCACTACGACGCCTTCCTCGCGCAGGCGTTCCCGCGCGGCATCGCGTTCCCGGAGCTGCCGCCGCTCGCGCCGCTGACCGGGCTGCCCGTGGCCGAGGGCGTGCGCGCGTTCTCGATCGACGACGCGACGACGGTCGAGATCGACGACGCGTTCTCGGTGCGCGAGCTTCCGGGCGGACGCACCTCGGTGGGCATCCACATCGCGGCGCCCGCGCTCGCGATCCGCCGCGGCGACGCGCACGACGCGGTCGCGCGCGCGCGGCTGTCGACCGTCTACATGCCGGGCCGCAAGATCACGATGCTGCCCGACGCGATCGTGCGCGAGTTCTCGCTCGCGGCCGGCGAGCCGAAGCCCGCGCTCTCGCTCTACGTCGACCTCGACGAGCACGGCGCGCCGGTCGCGCACCGGACCGTCGTCGAGCGCGTGACGGTCGCCGCGAACCTCGCGCTCGACCAGGTCGGCGAGGCGTTCGCGAACGCGCTGCCGTCGCCCGCCGACCCGCCGTGGACGCCGGAGCTGCGCGTGCTGTGGAAGCTCGCGCAGCGGTTCTTCGAGGCGCGCGGCAAGCCCGACGTCGCGCGCGTCGACTTCAGCTTCGACGTCGACTGGGACGCGACGACCGCGGTGCCCGAGCCGGGCCGCGCCCGGATCGTGCCGCGGCCGCGCGGCTCGCCGCTCGACAAGCTCGTCTCCGAGCTGATGATCCACGTGAACGCGACGTGGGGGCAGCTCCTCGCGCGGGCCGGCGCGGCGGGCCTCTACCGCGTGCAGTCGGCCGGCAAGGTCAAGATGAGCACGCGCCCCGGCGAGCACGCCGGGCTCGGGCTCACGCACTACCTGTGGTCGAGCTCGCCGCTGCGCCGCTACGCGGACCTCGTCAACCAGCGGCAGCTCGTCGCGGTCGCGGCGGGTGCACGCCCGGACTACGCGGCGAATGACGCGGAGCTGGTGGCGGCGATGGCCGACTTCGAGGCGACCTACTCGCAGTACGCCGAGTTCCAGGAGCGCATGGAGCACTACTGGTGCCTGCGCTGGCTGCTGCAGGAGGGCGTGACGGAGGCCGTGGGCACGGTCGACCGCGATGGCGTGGTCCGGCTCGACGCGATTCCGCTTCGCGTGAGGCTCGCCGACCTGCCGCCGCTCGCGCAGGGGACGCCGGTCCGGGTGCAGGTGCTGCGCGTCGACCTCCTCGAGGCGGCGTTGGAAGCGCGCTACGCCGGACCGGTCGAAAGGGAGCTCGCGGGCACGGAAGCTGCTCTGTAGGCTGCAGTTTCCCTACAATCGGGTGTCCCGGTCCCCTTTTCGGCGCCCACGACCGTCCCGGTGTCCCGCAAGTCCCCTCCGGCGCAGCCGCGCCCCGACGACGCGACGCCTCGCGAGCCCGAGGCGCCCCCGCGTCCGCGCAAGCGGGCGCCGAAGCCCGCCGAGGCGGCGGCGACGCCCGTCGCGTCCCCGGCGCCCGCCAAGCCGCGCGCCGCGCCGCGCCGCGCTTCGTCCGGGACTGCACCCAGGGCCGCGCCGGCCGGCCCGCCCTCCGTGACCCCTATCGGCGGCCGTGCCGCGGGCGGACCGGCCTCGAGGCCGGCCGCGACCGGCGTGCGCTCGGCCCGTGCCGTCGTGCGTCCGCTCGCGGCCGTCGAGCCTGCGCCCGCGCAGGAGGCGCCGCCGCTCGCGACGCCCTCGCGCGCCCGCATCCATCCCGCGGGAGCCCTGCCGCCCGCGCGCATTCCACCCGAGGCGCTCGCGGCGCCGCGCAACGGCCGGCTGCTCGCGTGGGCCGCGGGACTGTCGGTCGGCATCCACCTCGTCGCGCTCGCGATCCACTTCGCGCCGGCCGATCTCTCCCGCATGTTCGACCGCGGCCCGCCGCTCGAGGTCGCGCTGGTCAACGCGAAGACGAAGGATCGGCCGCAGAAGGCCGACATCCTCGCCCAGGCGAACCTCGACGGCGGCGGCAACACCGACGCGGACCGGCGCGCGAAGACGCCGCTGCCGGTGCTGCCGAAGGACACGCAGCGCGAGGACATCGCGCTCGCGAGCGAGCGCATGCAGAAGCTCGAGCAGCAGACGCAGGAGCTCCTCACCCAGCTCAAGAGCGTCCCGTCGCTCGCGGCGCAGCCGAAGCCCACGGAGAACGCGGAGCGCACCGACTCGCCGACCGCGAACGAGATGATGCAGCGGACGCTCGAGGCGATGCGGCTCGAGGCGCAGATCGCGAAGGACATGGATGCCTACCAGAAGCGGCCGAAGCGCCGCTTCGTCGGCGCGCGCGCCGAGGAATACCGGTTCGCGCGCTACGTCGAGGACTGGCGGCTCAAGGTCGAGCGCATCGGCAACCTGAACTACCCGGAGGCCGCGCGCGCGCAGCGGCTCTACGGCAGCCTGATCCTCACCGTCTCGATCCGCTCGGACGGGACGCTCGAGAACGTCGAGGTGAACCGCTCGTCCGGCCATCGCGTGCTCGACGCGGCGGCCGTGAAGATCGTGGAGATGTCGGCGCCCTACGCGGCGTTCCCGCCCGACATCCGCCGCGACACCGACATCCTGCACATCACCCGGACCTGGACGTTCACGAAGGCGGACGAGCTGGTCAGCCAGTAGCCAGGGATCAGGGATCAGGGAACAGGGAACAGGGAACAGGGAACAGGGAACAGGGAACAGGGAACAGGGAACAGGGAACAG